>Ga0182011_10002246_pt1 | contig 16399 bp, 21 predicted proteins | sample 711E1DmetaG_FD_120481 | JGI IMG/M metagenome (GOLD analysis project Ga0182011, IMG submission 120481) | Permafrost microbial communities from Stordalen Mire, Sweden - 711E1D metaG | ecosystem: Environmental > Terrestrial > Soil > Wetlands > Permafrost | place: Sweden: Stordalen | collected... | reverse complement strand
GTGCTGCTTCGCCATCTCGACGATGCGGCGGCCAGCGGTTTCGAACAGATCCCAGCGCCGCGCGTGGGTGGCCAGCAGGGTGCCGTTCCCCGGCAGCGCCAGTCCGAGCGCCTCGGCCAGGCAATTCATGCTGTTGGCGGTGAACATACCCGAGCACGAGCCGCAGGTCGGACAGGCCGAACGTTCAAGCAGGGCCACTTCGGCGTCGCTGACCTTGTCGTCGCTGGCGGCGGTCATGGTGTCGATAAGGTCCAGCTTGCGTACGGTCGGCTTGCCGTCCCGATCCTGCGGCCCGGCCACCGTGCCTGCCTCCATGGGCCCACCCGAAACGAAAATGGCCGGGATGTTCGTGCGCATGGCGGCCATCATCATGCCCGGTGTGATCTTGTCGCAGTTGCTGATGCACACCATGGCGTCGACACAGTGGGCGTTCACCATGTACTCCACGCTGTCAGCGATGAGGTCACGGCTGGGCAGCGAATAGAGCATGCCGGTGTGGCCCATCGCGATCCCGTCGTCGATGGCGATGGTGTTGAACTCGGCGCCCCAGCCACCGGCGGCGTCGACCACTTTCTTCACCCGTTGGCCAATTTCGTGCAGATGGACGTGCCCAGGCACGAACTGGGTGAAGCTATTGACGATGGCGATGATGGGCTTGTCGAAGTCCGCTTCGCTCATGCCGTTGGCGCGCCAGAGGGCGCGCGCGCCTGCCATGTTGCGTCCGTGAGTCGTGGTGCGACTGCGATATCCTGCCATGCATGTACCTATAGGATCTTCGGGCTGCGCCGTCCACCCCTGCTGCAAGATCCCACGTTGCGATCTTCACCTTGAAAGGCCAAGCGGCTATGTTGTGGTCGGTGTTCCATGCGTGAGATTGTTGCTGACCAGAATCTGATAGCTGCTTGCGGCCTGTACTGCGGCGCGTGTCGCAGCTACCTGCGCGGCCGCTGCCCAGGCTGTTCCGCCAACGAGAAAGCCAAGTGGTGTGGGGTCAGAAGTTGCTGCGTGCAGCACGGCTACAAGAGCTGCGCCGACTGCGCCGAGTTTGCCAACGTGAAGGACTGCAAGAAGTACAACAACTGGATAGCCCGGGCGTTCGGGCTGATTTTCCGTTCCAACCGGGCGGCTTGCATTACCCTCATCCGGGAACAGGGCTACACGGTCTTTGCCGCTGACATGGCGGCGCAGAAGCGGCAGAGTCTTCCACGCTAGAATTCTGTCCTCTCGAATCCTTGCACTCCTGGTCGGATGTTCAGTAGACTGCGGGGGTGCCCCTCTCTCGGGTCGCCCCTTCTGTGCAGACCGCGCTCGACGCCCTTACCCAGGCTGCTCGCCACGATCTTTCCTGCGCCTGCGGCCCGTCGCAGCCGCGGCAGCGAGGACGCGACGGGCTGTGGATCTACCCGGCAGCGCTGCCCTCGGGCCAGCGCGTGCCCATGCTGAAAGTGCTGCAGGCCTCGGGCTGCGAACGCTCGTGCATCTATTGCGTGGAACGTTGCGGGGGCCAGGGGCGATCCCTCGCGCTGCGGCCCGAGCAACTGGCCAGCGCGTTCGTGGATCTGCACAATCAGGGCCGCGTCTTCGGGCTGTTCCTTTCCTCCGCGATTCACGGAACCGCGGTTGCGACTATGGACCGCATGCTGGGCACGGTCGAGCTTCTGCGCCGACGGCACCGATTTCGTGGCTACATCCACCTGAAGATGATTCCGGGCTGTCAAACCGATCAGATCGACCGCGCCATGCAGCTGGCCACGCGCCTGTCGGTGAACATGGAGGCACCCACGGCTGCGCATCTGGCTCGCATCGCGCCCGGCAAGAACTTCGACACGGAGATCCTGGCGCCTATGCGGCAGGTCAGCCGAGCCATCGCCGATGGCCGCTTTGCGCGCGCGGGGCAGACCACGCAGCTGGTGGTGGGCGCGGCCGGCGAGGCGGATCGTGAAGTGGCGCGTGCCGCTGCCTGGGCGTATCGCGAGCTGAGCCTGGCGCGGGTTTACTATTCGGCGCTGCAACCAGTGCCGGGGACGCCGGTCGCGGATCGGCCGCCGGTTGCCTTTGGCCGCGAACACCGCCTGTACCAGGTGGATTTCCTGCTACGGAGTTACGGCTTTTCCGTGGACGAGATCGAATTCGATGCGGGCGGTGCATTGCCTCTCGACGTGGATCCCAAGACCGCCTGGGCGCGCCGTCATCCCGAGCGGTTCCCGGTCGAGATCAACACCGCGGCCCGGGGCGAGCTGCTGCGCGTGCCCGGCATCGGGCCGCGCGCGGTCGAGCGCTTGGAACGGATGCGCCGGCAACATCGGCTGCGCGACATCACATCCTTGCGCGCGGCCGGCGCGTCCTGGAGGGTGGCCGCGCCCTTCGTGCTGGTCGACGGCAAGCCGGGCGAGCGACAGATGAGTTTCCCTTGTGCGCGAGGATAGGGCTGCTCGGGTACGCCCATTCAGCCTTATCCTTCGTCAACTGTGATAGTCTCTTTTGTGTCATGGCGGTCCTTTCGGCGCTCCGCAGATTTGCCCGATTGGGGTTCTGGGTTGGCCTGGGCGCTGGGGCGATGTTGATCGATGCGTGCGGCGGCGGACAATGGCGCGAGGAACAGAATTTGGCGGCCGATGGACCGGCCCCAGCGGTACCGAAGAAAGATGCGGCAGCCGCTCCTGATGCCGGCAGTGATGCACCGGTGTTGCACCTCCAGGCCATCGACGCCGACCAAGCTCAGCCCACAGATGGCGGCAAGACCGACCTGTGGGACACCATCTGCGAGTGAGCCGGGATGGCGCGCCGTGAAGGTCGCGTTTCTCTCCCTGCAAGCATCTGAGCCGCTGGCCTACGGCCTGATGTCCCTGGCCGCTTCGCTGCGCCGGCATGGTCACCAAGCAGCGCTGGCCCAGGGTGGCACCGTTGCGGCGGTCGCTGAGAACCCGACCACCCGATCGGCCGATGTGTTGGCCTTTTCGGCGACGACCGGCCTTCATCGCGTGTACCTGGCCTGGGCGCGGGTCTTGCGCACCCGGTTTCCCGACAAGCTGTTGGTCATGGGTGGTCCCCATCCCACCTTCTACCCTCGGGTTCTCGAACAAGCGTCCCTCGACGGGGTGTGCATTGGTGAAGGCGAAGAATCCTTTCCGGAATTCCTGGAGCTGGCCCAACTTGGCTTTCCTCGGATTCCCGACGGCTGGTGGATCCGCCGCGACCATGGCCAGGGGCCGGTGGAGCGCGGTGCCACGCGCGGCCCCGTGCCGAATCTGGATTCGCTCCCTCCTCCTGCCTTCGACCTGTTTTACGATGTGGCTCCCCGCTACCGGAAAGAGCCCAATAAGTCTTTTCTGGCCACGCGTGGCTGTCCCTACCGTTGTTCCTACTGCTTCAATCGTCAGCTCAGCGAACGGTATCGGGCATTCGGATCCCTTCTGCGCGCCCACGATCCCGAACGTGTGTGCGACGACATCCTGGCGGTGCGCGACCGCTGGGGCGTGAAACTGGTGTGGTTTCTCGACGCCAATTTCGTCGCCAACGTGCCCTGGCTGGAAGCCTTCACCGCGGTCTACCGACGAAGGGTTGGATTGCCGCTCTTCTGCAAGCTGCGACCCGAACGGGCCACGCCGCGTATCGTGCGCCTGCTTGTAGATGCCGGTTGCACCGCTGTGGGCATTGGCCTCGAATCCGGTTCAGAGCGCGTTCGCCGGGAAATCCTGTGCCGGCCCGCCTCCGATGCCGACATCTTGGCTGGCTGCCGCCAACTTAAGGCCGCCGGCATCCGGATCATGGCCTTCAGCATGCTTGGCATTCCCGGCGCGAGCATGGAAGACGAATTGCGAACCCTGGCCCTCAATGTGGCGTGCGGGGTCGACCTGGCCGCGGCGACCATCCTGCAACCCTACCCCGGCACGGCCATCGCAGAATGGGCCGAGGCGAAGGGCTTGTTCGACGGCAACTACGACCGTCTCGGGTATTCCTACTTCGACGAGTCGCCTTTTCGCTTCCCCAGCCAGCGCGAACGCGATCGCGTGACCAACTTGCAACGGCTGTTCAGCTACGCCGTGGAGTTCCCCGAGGTGCGCAACAACATCCGCTGGCTGATTGACCGCAAGCCCAACCGTTTCTTCACCACCCTGTTCAAGCAACGCCAGACTCGCGGCGTCCGCCGTGGTTTCTATCGAGCCTTCCGGCGCGGCCGCGCGGTCGATACCGGCACAGTTGAACTCCTGGCGCGCGCTTGCCGAGACCTGAAACTCGATCCGCTGGGATACGCGACGTGCTCGTCTTTATGATTTGCCTCGGTGCCAGGAAGTGGGCCACCGGAAGACCGGACACCAACACCACCCGAGCCGCGCGCGGTTCTCAAGCAAATTCCGTCAGCGGCCGATAGATAGGTCAGAAAACTGCTATGAGTATCGCGCCGCAACGGGCAGCCCGATCGTGCATTATTACCGTCGGTGGCGGCAAGGGCGGGGTGGGCAAGAGCATCGTCGCACTCAACCTCGCGGCCCTACTGGCGCAAGATGGTCATCGAGTGGTGATCGCCGATATGGATCTGGGAGCCGCGAATCAGCATCTCCTCCTCGGTCTGCCCAACCCGGCTATGGGGCTTCAGGCCATGCTCGACAAGTCGGTGGGAGAGGCCAAGAACTGCCTGACCGATACACAAGTGCCCAACCTCCGGCTGCTGGCCGGCACGAGTGGCGTGCTGGGCGCCGCCAATATCAGCCATGCGCAGAAGGCTCTCCTTCTGCGCAAGCTGCGTGCCCTGGAGGCGGACATTATTGTCGTCGACGTTGGTGCCGGCGTGGGATACAACGCGCTCGATTTCTTCGATCTCGGCGTACGCAAGCTGATCGTTACCACACCCCAGGTCACCGCCCTTCACGATGCCTACGCGTTTCTCAAGAGCGCCGTGCTGCGCCTCTTGCGCCACAGCGTGGAAGAGGCCATCGATGCGGCCATGTTAGAGCCGGCCACGCTGAGCACGAGTACCGAAAAGGTGGTGGAGATCTTGGCCCGCTTGCGCGAGATACGCCCAGCACTGGCCGACAAGGTTTTCACAGAGATCGAACGCTTTGGCGCGTGCATGGTTGGTAACCAGGTGTTCAAGGACGCGCATGCCGGCGTCTTCGGCGCAGTGGCAAATACCATGCACGATTTCCTCGGCCTGAAGGTCCCTGTGCTCGGTTGGCTGCGTTCTTCGGCCGCCATTCATGAATCCGTCAACAGCCGACGGCCACTGGTGCTTGACCCGGACACCGAGGAAACGGCCGCCTTTCGCAGTCTGGCCCGAACTCTGCTGGCGACCCTACCAGTTGACGAACATGACCTAAGCACCGTTGAGAAAGTGGCTGGTTGATCCAGCGATCCCCCACCGTATGCATGGCTCCGAGCCGCCCAGATCCCCGCATCGGGCGGCCATGTCCCTCGCGCGCGCGAAAGCGGCGACGTTAGGCAGCCGCACGGGATAGCGCGGCCTCGGCACTGTTTGCGGCGAAGCCCGCAAGGGGCCACAATGTTCCACATGCTGGCCGGACTGCGTGTCGTGCTCTCGTGCGGTCTGTTCGTGTGTTCGTGCGAAGGGAACGGGCTGCGGACGCTGACCACTCATGACTCTGGGGGCATAGGCGGCGCCACAATGTTCGCCACGGGGGGCACGGGTACAGGTGCCGCTGCAGCCACGACCGGCCCGACGGGAGGCGCGACCAGCTCCGGGAAGACGACCGGTACCACGGGGACGACCGGCACCACGGTGCCGCAAGGAGTCTTCATACCGGCGGGCAACATGACCGTAGCAAGGGAGGGTCACACGGCGACGCTGTTGCCCAACGGGAAGGTGCTCATCGCCGGGGGACTCGATTACGACCGGCTTCTCGCGAGCGCGGAGCTTTACGACCCGGCGACCGGAACATTCACGGCCACCGGCAGCATTACCATGTTGAGGGAGGTGTGCACGGCGACGTCGTTGCCCAACGGGAAGGTGCTCATCGCCGGTGGCGTGAACCGCGGCGGGTCTCTCGCAAGCGCAGAGCTCTACGACCCGGCGACCGGAACATTCACGGTTTCCGGCAGCATGTCCGTGGCAAGGGACGGCCACACGGCGACGTTGTTGCCCAACGGGAAGGTGCTCGTCGCCGGTGGATACAATGACAACGGTATCAATAATACGTTTCTCGCGAGCGCGGAGCTTTACGACCCAACGGCCGGGACATTCACGGTCACCGGCAGCATGTCCGTGGCAAGGGACGGCCACACGGCGACGTTGTTGCCCAACGGGAAGGTGCTCATAGCCGGTGGCGACGGTGGCGGTGGCGGCGGGTCTCTCGCGAGCGCGGAGCTATACGACACAGGGGGCGGGACATTCACGGCCACTGGCAGCATGTCCGTGGCAAGGTGGAGCCATACGGCGACGTTGTTGCCCAACGGGATGGTGCTCATAGCTGGCGGGCAAGGATTCGGTAATTCCGTTCCCCCGGTGGGGTTCGCGAGCGCGGAGCTATACGACACAGGGGGCGGGACATTCACGGCCACTGGCAGCATGTCCGTGGCAAGGTGCAACCATACGGCGACGTTGTTGCCCAACGGGATGGAACTCATTGCCGGCGGATTCAGTAGCACCGAAGAGCTCGCAAGCGCGGAGCTATACCAATAGCCACGACGGGGGGCGCCCACCAAAGGTTGGCCGAAGCGGAGAACATGGTCCCGCTGTCCCCGAAGGCCGCCAGCCTCACGACCCGCTAGATCCGCGTCCACGACCTGCGCCACGTCTTCGCCAGCTGCTTCGTCATGGGCGGCGGGGACATCCTCACCTTGCAGCGGATCTTGGGGCACAGCACGTCACAGATGACGAGCCATGCCTCCGCGCACCTGTCCCCGGCACACCTGGCAGGCGCAGCCGACCGCAGTCTCCCGGTTGGGCCACATGGCAAGCGCCACAACCCAGCGATTCAAGTGGGTCATGTGAAGAACATGGTCAAGCACTTCGGCATTGAGGAGTGCGCGAAGGGCCAGATCGAAAGGCTTCGGTAGCAGACACGCGACAGAGCAGACGCGGCCGACCAGGTGCCCCGCGAGAAAGGTCCGCTGCGCCGGGTGGCCAGCATTCGCGCGGGGTTGCTGATTCTCGAATGATTCCCGTGCCGGGGATGGGACTCGAACCCATAGGTCGCTTTCGCGATAGCGGATTTTAAGTGGCCATAGTGGCTTACCACCGCGCGCACCGCGCGCACCCCGCGCCCGTCGCCGTCCCCCAAACGCACTGAACACACGCAACGGCACGCCGTAGAGGCCCGGATGAGGCCCAGAGGGTGCGATCCAGGGAGCCGGCCCGGGGGCTGCGGGTGGGCACCGCCCAACCCGGGCGCGTGGCCACGTGGCTTCGCGTCTGGCGCGTGTTCGCGGCCCGATGCGCGCAACATCCACCCGCAGCGCGGACTCGCCGGCGGCGGGCCTGCCGCCTTGACCGTGGCAGGCGAAGGTGGTGCACTGTAACGATGCGGCGTCTCTCTGTGCTCGTGTTCTTGGCCCTGTTGGCAGTATCCGCCTGCGCCACGGGATACCACCCCGCAGGGCTTACGGGTGGCTTTTCCGAGATGCGGATCAACGAACGAACATTCGAGGTCCAATTCCAGGGGAATGGCTTTACGTCTCGGCAACGCGCGAGGAGTGGTGCTCTGCACAGGGCGGCAGAGCTGACCTACTATTCCGGCTACTTTGGTTTCTGGGTGAGGAACGACGACTCAACGATGGAAGTGACCACGCCAATCTACACACCACCAGTGCAGTGCACGACGACAGGGAGCCTCTACGGCAACACCTACAACGGCACCACCAGCTGTGGAGGCGGGAACCCCCAGCCCATCAGGAAGCCGCACACATCTGTGACGATCATCATGGTGACCTATCCAGAAGCGCAGAAAGCGCCGCCGGGGATAGTCGTCTACGATGCACGCCTCTTGCTGAGTCAGCCGCCACCATAGGCGCGTTCAGGCTCGCGGCGTGTCGATCCTGCTGTCGTGTTGTTCGCCGAACCCTAAGCGAGGATGATGCGACGCAAGCGGCTACGGAGCGGACGGGGGTAGGATCTCCCGTGGCTGCACCTTGAACGCCTTGGCCAGTTTCCACATGGTCCGTAGCGTGACCGATCGGCCGGCTTCGATACGCTGGTAGTGCCGGAGGCTGAAGCCACGCTCCATCATGTCCTCTTGGGTGAGGCCGTGGCGCTCGCGGAGCGCGCGGACGCGCTGCCCGAACACTTTGCAGAAGCGTTGAAACGGTTCCTCCACTCTGGGCGGCGACGCTAGGGGGTGGTGGCTTTCTGCACCACGGCTCAAAATGTCGTGTGGTTCCTGCCGTTTCTTCTGGCGCGCCGCTCACGCCGGAGCGACAATGCGCTGGGGCCGAGGCGAAAGGAGAGCGCATGAGACGAACGGGTGTAGTAGTGATCGCGTTGTTTGCGGGTTGCGGCGGTGGGGGTGGGGCTACTGGCGGAGGTGGCGGCACTGCGTCGGGTGGCTCATCGGGGGCAGGTGGCGCCGGTGGCGAGGGCCTCTCAGGCCTGAGCGATGCGGCGGTGGCGGACGCAAACGGCGGCACGCTGGCGGCCCCGGACGCGAACCCGATCTCACCCGATGGACCGGCCAGCGTCGTTCACGACGCCGGAATCCCCCTGGACACCGCGGCTGCGCCGCTGGACGCGGTGGCCGGCGCGGATGCACTAGCCACTTGCGGGCAGGCGGGTACCGCGTGCGCTGCGACTGCTGCGGGCTGCTGTGCCGGGAACGCCTGTGTCAATTTCCCCGAGCTGGGCGGTTCATTTTGCACAGCCGCTTGCGTCTCCGGGGACGGGTGCAAAAGCGGCTGCTGCGTTCCGTTGAAGAGCGGCGGCTCGGCCTGTGCGCCTGCATCGTACTGCGCGACATGCAAGAAAGCCGGTGAGGAAGGATGCCAGTTCGACCAGGACTGCTGCCCGGGTAGCGCTTGCATTACGGAGACATCTGGCGGCGTCGCCACAGGTACCGTCTGCAAGGACTACTGCACCGCCAATTACAACTGCTACAGTGGCTGTTGTGCAGTGGTCAGCGGTGCGACGTACTTCGTGTGTTCGGCAGTGCAGTTCTGTCCCGCTGCTCTCAGCCCGCCGAGTTCAACTTTCCTGCCCGGAACGTACACCGTGACAGTGTCCCGAGAGGCCGCCGACTTGTACAAAGTCCAGGGCCAGGCAGTGTGGATCGAGACGCAGTTCTGCTACCAGTTCGTCTACTACGACAGCGCGATTCTGGTGTGGGGCGGAGCGTACGCGATCAACAATCAGATCACGTTCTCTTCGGGCCAGACGTGCACCGTCGTTGATGTTCTCGTCTACCACTAGCCGGGGCGGGCCGGCCCCCGGTCGGCCGAATTGGGCAGGATAGCGCGAGGTCTTGGAACGGCCGCCTGCACAGAGCCGACAAGGAAATGGTATGCTTCCATCGTTGTGAGCGAGAGACAGAAGACCGGGCTTGATGTTGCAGCGGCCGCGCTCGGCCGTCACGTTCAGGCGCTATCGGACCGACAGAAACGCACCGAAAGTGGTGAACTCACTTCTGCCGATCTGGCGTCGATGGTGCGGGCTGCGGAATTCTTGCTCGCCATTGAATGCGGCCGCGCGAATATGCTCTTCAAGGCTGTGGGCCGTCGGCTAGCGACGATGGAGACTGAGGATCTGAAAAGCTTGCTCGCTGAAATTGTGACCGGCGAGATCGAAGGTGAGGCGGAAAGTGGAAACTGACATCGGGCGCCTCGTGTTGGCGAGGGTGTTGGAAGCCAAACTCCGTCAAGAGGAACGGAGACGGAGTCTTCGTGATGCACTCTGGGCCGCATACGAGACGACCCTCGGGGATCCGCGGTTCTGCGTGCGACGGCTTGAGGTCGTGGAGCACGCCGCGCGGGCGCTGGGGATCCGGGTGCTCAACAATGCCGTGTTTGCCGAAGTCGAGGCTGCGGCGTCCGCGCTCGGGTTCGAGGCGGTCAGGAACGGGAATCGCAGCCTATTCCGCTGCGTGAAGCGGAGGGACCAGGACAGCGAAACCGCCCTGACCGTGTCGCGGGCAAATCGCCGGGATACCAGGTGGCCGCGAGCCACCGAGGACTGCGGCGCCGACGTGGCGTGATTCGGCGCGGGTTCGCTGACTTCGGACGCACCCGGCAGGCCCGGTAACCCCGGTAGGCCTGTTTTTCTGTATGATACAGGGAAGCGCCCGCTCGGTCTGAACCACCGGCGGGCGCCAGACGGAAGGAGTGATTCCGCCCATGGGCAATGTACGCGGCAGCGCCGGTCCAAGCAAGGGCAAGGATGGGTGCGCGCCGTTTGAAATCATGATCGGCGGCGAGCGGCTGGCGGCAAAGCCGGAGGGGATCGGGTGGGTTCTGAAATGGCGCGGAAATGAGCGCGCGGTCGAGGTAGGCGAGTTGGTTATTCTGGGGGACCCAGAAGGAAAGTGGTGGCGGGCAATCGTTCCAATGCATGAGAGACCTGCGAGGGTTACTCCGAAGCCGGTGCCTGACGCATTCCGAAATTCGGGAGAGGCCTCGGTTGTCGAATGGCGAGTGCCCCTCTTCTCTACCGCAAATAGCCTAGCGAGCATGTCCGACCCAATGACGGTGGGACGATGTGGTCCGGGGCTTCGGAAGCTGCGGGAGGGCGCCGAAAGGCGCGAGGAGGATCGCAAATTCATTCGCGACCGCGAGGAACATCGCAAACGGCTCAACAAGGCGACCGAAGCGGCGATCCATCTTAGGGACAGGCTCGCCGATCTGTGCGAGGAGGAAGACAGGCGGCCATGGATTACGCCCGACGGTGCCGAATGGAGCGAATATCTCTACTTCATCGACAACGTGCCGAATTCGCGGCGAAGACGAGGCTCTCTGTGGCCAGTTGCGAGTCTCAGGAAGGTGACGACCCTGCTCATTGCCAAACTCCGAGAATGGCAAGAGCATGGAAAGCAAAAACGCGGGCACCCAGCCGACGCGCCCGTCGCTGCGGTCGAAACCCCCTTGAGAGCAATGGGGTTGTCGGACTCGGAGATTGCGCAGCAACGCCAGTTCTGCGGGCTCGAAGTCGCCTTGATAGACCGTCCCGACAGGCGATTGAAGGGGGCGGGCTACGCGCGGGAGAAATCAAGGGACCACCGGCGCCCGCGTCGTGGCGGCGCCCGAAAGCGCTCCAAATAGCCTGCCTTCGAGCGATTTGTACCCGCCGCAGTGAAGGCGATTTTCCATCAAGGTGGATGGCGTGCGAAACAAAGTGCATGTCATCCGGTCGCCTCAAGGGGATCCGCTCGATGCGGGAACCCTTACGACCCTGAGGGAGCTTCTTGTCGAGCACGGCGCCCTCCGCCTTTCGGTGATGCTCGGCCCATCTGCATCGGCGCTCGCTCGCGCGGCCAGTGGCTGCCGCGTCCTGCGCGGCACGCGGGAACTCATCCGAACTGGAATCGAGCGGCTTCGCACTGAGGGGGAGTTGTCCGCCCCGGGAGGCGAGCGATGAGTGCCAGCGTGGCCAACGGCGGGCGACCGGCCGCGGTCTTGCCTCGCGTATTCGATGTGCCGGAGGTTCCCCGCCTCCTCACCCCTGCCCAAGTTGCGGAGCGCCTCGCGGTTTCGCGGTCCGCGATCTACGCGTGGGTCAGGGCAGGGCACCTGACGGCGATCTATGTCGGCCGTCTGCCAAGGTTCGCTGAGGCCGACGTCCTCGAATTCATCGCGTCCCGCCGGCGGACAGCGCAGGTGACACCATGAAGCCCGCACGCCCATGCTCACGAATCGGGTGCACGGCGCGTGTGCGCTTCTCTGACCTGTCGGGCAAGGTGCAACTGTGACTGCGGGCTTGTCTGAGCTGCTGCGGGCGCTCCAACCCCACAAGCTGCGCAAGACGGGCAGCGGTTGGGCTGCCTGCTGCCCTGCCCACGAGGACAAGCGGCCGTCACTTTCTATGACTGAGGCGGCCAATGGGAACGTGCTGGTCAAGTGCCACGCGGGGTGCCGCACGGAAGACGTGCTGGCCGCGCTCGACCTGCCCATGACGGTTCTGTTCCCCGACGACCGAAACCCGGTGGCGCCGCGGCCAAGCCCCAGCACTGCCGCGCCAGAGCACGAGATCGTCTATGACTACCGCGACGAATCCGCCCGACTCGTCTTCCAGGTCGTGCGCCAGCCTGGCAAGAAGTTTCGGCAACGCCGGCCCGACGGCGGCGGGGGATGGATCTGGAACCTGGACGGCGTGGGGCGTGTTGTCTACCGCTTGCCCGAATTGCTGGCGGGGCGGACCGATCGCACCGTCTACGTTGTGGAGGGTGAAAAGGATGTCGAGGCGTTGTGCGGGCTTGGCGAGGTGGCCACGACTAACCCCGGCGGCGCGGGCAAGTGGCGGCCGGAGTACACCCCAGCGCTTCACGACCGCCACGTCGTGATCCTGCCTGACAATGACGACGTGGGATGGAAACACGGCGAAGACGTGGCGCTAGCGCTGGCTGGCGTCGCAGCGTCGGTCAAGGTGGTGCATCTTCCCGGGCTGGCCGAGAAGGGAGACGTCTCGGACTGGCTTGCGGCCGGCGGGACGGTCGCGGAACTGCAATCGCTGGCCAAGGCGGCGCCCTTGCGTGTGACGGCCGCCATAGTTGCAGCGACCCCAGAGCGGCCGTCCACGACCCCCAAGGTGGAAACGGACCCGTGGCCCGCTCCTCTCGCGCGGGAAGCGTTCCACGGGCTTGCGGGCGGCATCGTGGACGCGATCGCGCCGCATACCGAATCGGACCCTGTGGCGATCTTGGTTCAACTGCTTGCGGCCGTCGGGAACTGCATCGGCCGAGGGGCGCACTTCCTCGTGGAACGGACGCCACACCACCCCGTGATCTTCGCCGTCCTGGTAGGAACGTCCGCCAAGGCACGCAAAGGCACGTCCTGGGACCACGTGAAGCGGCTGCTGTACGACGTGGACGCGGGCTGGGTCAGCGACAGGGTGGTTAGCGGGCTCTCCAGCGGCGAGGGCGTGATCTGGAACGTCCGAGAACCGATCGAAGCGCTCAGGCCAGACAAGGACCACAAGGGCGCCATGGTCCGGGTGCAGATCGACGACGGCGTGAAAGACAAGCGGCTCATGGTGGTGGAACCGGAGTTTGCTTCGGTTCTGCGGGTAGCGGGCCGCGACGGTAGCACCCTGACCGGGGTACTCCGCCAGGCATGGGACGGCGTGAACCTGAAAACGCTCACCAAGAACAACGCATGCGAGGCGCGGAATCCCCATGTTTCCGTGATCGGTCACACGACGCGCGACGATCTGCTCAGATACCTGGACCGCACCGACGCGGCCAACGGCTTCGGCAATCGCTTCCTGTGGGTCTGCGTGAAGCGGTCCAAGTTGCTTCCCGAGGGCGGCGCCTTTGACCCCGCTGTCCTGGCCCCCATGGTTGCGGATCTGCGGGAGGCGATCCGGTTCGCGCGCCAGCATGGGGAGAAGCCGCTGGCCCGTGACAGCGAGGCGGCTGCGATCTGGCGCAACGTCTACGGGGACTTGTCGGAGGGCCGGCCGGGCTTGTGCGGGGCGATGCTGGGCCGGGCGGACGCTCAGGTCGTGCGGCTTTCTCTCCTGTTCGCGTTGCTGGACCGTTCCACCGAGATCCGGCGGCTACACCTGGAGGCCGCACTGGCGCTCTGGGACTATGCGGAGGCGTCTGCGCGCTACATCTTTGGGGCGGGGCTTGGTGACCACGTAGCTGACGAGATCCTGCGGCTGCTCAGAGCTGCACCGGACGGTCTGACTCGGACCGCGATCAGTCAGTCGTTCGGTGGGCACCGGGCGGCTGCTGACCTGGCCCGGGCCTTAGGATTGCTCGAACGGCACGGCCTGGCTCATGCCGTGACCGAGAAGACGGGCGGGCGTCCCGTTGAACGCTGGTTTGCGGGGCCGGGCGAAAAAAGCGAAGAAGGCGGAGGAAGCCCCCCTTCTTCCGCTTCGTTAGCTTCTTTCGCGGGAGGAGGTGGCTAGATGGGCCGGTATCTCGACATGGCTAGGGCAGCCAGCGGACCCGCCCTGGTACTGCCGCCCGTCGCGCCGGCCGTGGCCCCTGGCCTGCTGTCCGCGCCTACGGTCGTGGCCAAGGAAGCCTGCCCGGAACGGCTGGCCGAAGTCCGAGCGGCTTACCGTGGGACCATGGCGAGGCTCTCACTGCTCTATCCCGCGGGCGTGGACAGCGCATGGGCGGAGATCGGGAATCGGCCCGAGGTGGCCCGCGCCATTGATGCGGCCGAGAAAGCAGCGGACGCGGAAGCACTCGCCTACCAGCGTGGCTCCGCCACCGCGCCCGATGCGTTCCTGGCCGCCCTTGCCCGGTGGGAAGACGCATGGGCGGACGCACTGGCGGCCCTTGCCACGGTCCCAGCGGCGGACGTGTGCCACGCTTGCGGGCGGGCAAATGCAACGGTCACTGTCACCACGGACGCCGGCCGCTTCTGCCGGCGCTGCCTTCGGGATGAGGAACAGGCTATTGTGGAGACGAAAGCGCTATGACCCGCCGAAAGACCACCCCGCGAAGAAAGCCAAAACCCCTGGGCGGCCCGCGCACCTACGGGCGCCTCCAGCGGGCGCTGGACGATGCCGCCCGGCGCGAGATTGAGGCTGTGCTCAAAGAGACAGGCGGGCAGGTTGTCGCGGCTGCGACTGCGCTAGGTGTCAGCAAGGTTGCCCTCTGGAAACGCATGAGGGCGCTCGGGATCAAGGCGAAGGGTTAGGGGCGGGGTAGGGCGGCTGTCCAGGCAACACTCGGATCTGGCCTAGCCTTTCAGGGTAACTTAAGTTAACCTATGACCATAGGGCAGAACGGAAGGGAACCTCGCCATGAGAGACGCCACAGTGAAACGACAGCGACGCAGAGCCGGCCGCCGGGACTTCGGGACAATCAAGTCCGACGGTAGCCCCACGAACCCGCGTTTTTCAGTGCGCTGGTACGAGGGCGGCCGTCAGCGGCGCAAGAGAGGTTTCGAGCAGCGGGGGGACGCGGAAGGGTTCCTCGCACGTGTCCGCACGGCGCTGTCCGACGGGGTGCTGGACGCCCACCGGCGGAGCCAGGTAATGCTAGCCACTGTCGCAGACGAATGGTTGCGCACGCACTCGGAGGTCAGGCTGCGTTCTCACGCGGACAATCAAGAACGGTGGAAGCGGCTAGAGAAGTTTTTCGGGCGAGAGCTGGCCGCCTCCGATGTCACGCCCACCCGGATCTTGGAGCTTCGGAGCCATCTGCGGTCCGAGGGGCTCGCGCCCGCCACGGTCAACCGCTACCTGGCCCTCCTGCGCAGCGTGCTCAACTTCGCGGTGACCGCGGGCTACTTGCAGGCGTCGCCGGTTCGGCGCTTCGCGCGCGGGAGCTTCCTGCTGTCGGAGCCACGCCCAAAGCGGAGCCCGCCCCTGGCCTCGAACGCAGAGGCAGCGCGCTTGCTTGAGGCGATCCGGGATGGCCAACGAGAGTGGTTCGGCCTTTTCGCCTTCTTGCTGCTGACGGGGGCACGTCGGGGCGAGGCCGCCGGGTTGCGCTGGGGGGACGTGGACCTCCCGCGACGGTTGGTCACGATCCGAAGAAGCTACGAGGCGCCTCCAAAGAGCGGGCGCGCACGAACCGTGCCGATCTCCTCGGAGCTGGCGGGCATCCTGGTTGAACACCGCGCCCACGACAGATGGGCCGGGGAACTGGTTTTTCCAGACCCGCCGGCGGGCGGGATGCTGTCACCGAACGCGCGCTTGGCCGCAGTGCTGGACGCAGCTTGCAAAGCCGCTGGCGTGGCGAGGATGCGAGTGCACGACCTCCGCCATGCTCACGCGAGCCTCTGGCTCATGGCGGGCGGCTCGCTGGCTGACGTCCAGAGGAACCTCGGACACTCGACGCCCATGCTCACGAGCGAGACTTACGGGCACATTGCCGAGGACCACAGAATCCACGAGGCGGACCAACGGCTCGCCCTTGGAATCGGGCGGCCGGGACCGAAGCCATTGACTGTGACTTCGCAGGCGGCCGAAGTGGGCGCCGATGCCCGGGCCGAGGGCGCATAAGAGCGCGCTAGAGGCCCACTTGAGGCCCACGCGGGACGACAACCGAAGCCTTCTCCGCGCGTTTGATCGGGCGAATCGTCAATGATTGCTGGGTGCCGGGGATGGGACTCGAACCCATAGGTCGCTTTCGCGATAGCGGATTTTAAGTCCGCCGCGTTTGCCATTTCGCCACCCCGGCTTGCTCAGAATTCTAGCTGCGTGGGGGCGCAGAGCCACGTCACCCCACGGGCTCGCGGGAGGATAGCTCGGGTCAGGACGGTGTCGCCACCCGCTCGAAGGTATGAGTCCCTGAGCCGATCCCGCTCACCTGAACGTAGCCTCCCTCCTCGGTGCCGG
>Ga0182011_10002245_pt1 | contig 16401 bp, 10 predicted proteins | sample 711E1DmetaG_FD_120481 | JGI IMG/M metagenome (GOLD analysis project Ga0182011, IMG submission 120481) | Permafrost microbial communities from Stordalen Mire, Sweden - 711E1D metaG | ecosystem: Environmental > Terrestrial > Soil > Wetlands > Permafrost | place: Sweden: Stordalen | collected... | reverse complement strand
TGTTGTCGGTGCTTGCCAGCCAGCGATGATGCCGGGTCCATTCACGCAGGCGCACCGAGCGCTTGGTGAGGATCTGGTAGGTGTGCTGGGGCGTTCGCCTCATCACATCGAAGGCGCGTTCAATAAATTCGTCCCCCACGAAATCGCCAAACAGGTCGCTCATCGAGTTGACGAACACCCGGCGTGGGGACTTCCATGCGAACGGCTGCTCCAATCGCTCAGGGCGTAGTAGCGGATCGAACCCCGAGAAAAACGGATGGCGTCGGCCATCCGGCGAGACTGTCCCACGAAAACGCTCGGAGAAGGTTTCGGCGTAGCAGTGGCTGCACCCCGGCGAGACCTTCACGCACCCCGTAACCGGATTCCAGGTTTCGTCTGTCCATTCGATCTTCGTGGGCACTGCCAGGCATTCTGGCGCGGAACCGGGCGAGGACCAAGTTTTGGTTCTCGCCTAGGGCGGAGTCCCGTCGAGCGCAATACCCGATTGGGCAGCGACCATCGGAAGCGTGATGCCGGAAATGCGCCCCATCCCGTCGAGTTCGTGAGCCTCCCACAGCACCGTCGCGTCATGCTCATAGAGGAACCCGAAGACCACAGTCACCCGGCTATCGGCAGGGGTTCCGTAGCGTTGTTGGATGAGCCGGGACATCTGCGAAAGGAGGTCTGACTTTGACGCCAGTGGCGGGTAGGTAATCACCACCTTCAGTCCAGGTCCCAGTTCAAGGAGCTTCCTCACCGTTTCGGCAAGACGTCTGGAATCGTTCTCGTGCTCGACGAAAACTTCGATTCGCCAGTCCTGTTCATCGTCGGGGTTGACGATGTACCAAATCTGGTCGACCCGGAAGGTACTCGGCCTGAACTTCGTACCCGAGGGAGCGCCCGATTCGGCCAAGTACCCCGAAATCCCGACCGGGGCTCGTTCGGCTGGCGCCAGTTCCGAGCATGAACGCGGACCACTCCGGTGAGGACTTCCATTTTTGCCGCATCTCCTGTTGATCGACTGAGGCAGCCCGGACCTCATCGCGGAACAATTTGAGAAACGCTCTTGACTGTACGCTCATCTGACACCTTTCTTCTGGCCACATTTGCTGCCGCCACCAGGAGACCTGGCTCCCGCATCTCCCGGTCGAAGTTTCCCATAGTCCTTTCATGCGGCAACGGCAGCCGCTAGAGACTCGGCATCAGCCGCGCTTTGCGAAGATCGTTTCCATAGAAGTTCGAAGGCGCCATGGTGCCAACATGCCCAAACGGATACACTCTCGCGGGTGACCGAGAAGACCTTGCCAGAAGGGCCGCCTATGGAGTTGGAAGCGGGGACACTCCGGCCACTCGTAGTCAAGGCCATGCGGGCCATCCTCCGGGATCTCAGCGCCACACCCATTCCGGTGATGATCCAGGCCGTCTATCGCTCGGAGGGAGGAGACGTCCGGGGAGAGGATCTGGGTGTCCCCGCCTACCATGCCGCAGCTGCGATACAGAAAGCACCCGAATCCGACGAGGCCAGGCGGTTCGCGGACTACCTCTGGTCGCGCAACGCCCCGAAGAAGACGCTGATATGCGACAGCGGCGAGCCCGGCCGTTCGGGTTGGGAGAGTTTCATCTTTGCGGAGCACCTAACAAGCCCCCTCCTGTTCCTCCTTGCTCGTTCCGCAACCGCCGACCTAGCGAACACAGGTTCGTATCGCCCCTGGGCCGTCGATGATGAGGAACTCGACTTGGTCGTGGCTGACATCGTCGCACGCCTCTGCGGGGGGGAAATGTTCGTCGAAGTGATTGCGCCACTTCTCGCCCTGACTCTCGAAGATCCGGTGTCTTTCGAGTTGGAACCAGACGTCGTGCTAGAGGCGTGGTCCGGCCCAACGAAGAGCCTCTTTTTGACGCGTTACCACCGGGCGTACCTCAGCACGGATATGGCAGCGTGGGCGAGCAACTCCTTCTTGCGGAGCAGGCTCAGACTCAAGACCGCCGCCGATCCGTTGGAATCAGTGGCAGCCATACTAGATCGGGTCAAGTGGGCGCTGATGGCGGCTGTCGGACACGACGGGATCGTCATGGAAGGCGGGACGATTGTCCGTTCCTGGAACGGGGAGTACCGCCGAACACTTCGCCGCGCAGACAATATCCTGGATGGCGGGAGCCGTTCCTACCGAGGATTGAGACCGAACCTCGGGATGCTCCAGGGCGCTCGGGACCTACTGGCGCGACTGTCGGCTGCCACCTCATGTTGCCCAGCCATGAAGAGCGTTCTGTGGGCTTTTGGTCGCTCCTGCGTCGCCCAACTTCCTAGGGACGTTCTTCTGGAAGCAGCCATAGGTCTCGAAATGCTGCTCGTGTCTGGCCAGGGTGAATCGACCTACAAGTTCACTCTACACGGCCAGGCGGTGCTGGCCCACCTTCTGACGGACGGACACGTAGGTGCAGAACTCGGAAGGATATATGGGCTTCGGAGCCGTGCCGCACACGGAGCCGATGCGAATGCCCCCGAGTTCAAGGAGACGGCATCTCGTGCTCGCTTCCTGCTGGCCAAGGCAATCCAAGGGATCCTCGACCTTAGTGACTCTGGCGAGATCGATCTGGCGCACACGAAGGAGGGTATCGGGAATGCGGTGAAAGCCATGGTTGCGACTCGTGTCCGCCGGACGCAGGTAGGGAAGACCTCGTCTTGAACCGCGACGACGACCAGTAGAGCGACGCTTTTCCCCACACCTGTTCCGCAGTATCGTCACCGCATGGCGGTTCCCGGATTCGAAGCGTTCCTTCTCCCCGTCCTGCGTGCCTATGGTGATGGAGGCGACCTCCCCACGGTGGAGGCGCGGGCTCGCGTGGCCACGGTGATGGGTCTGGACGAAGCCGACCTCGCCGAGCGTCTTCCCAGCAGCCTGCAGCTTCGAGCGACAAACCGAATCAACTGGGCGCAGATCTGCCTTCAGCGTGCAGCACTCCTGGAACGTCTGCGCCGAGGCGTCTGCAAGATCTCCCACCGAGGTCGCGAGCTTCCTCAGACGTCACCGACGACGCTGACCAATGAGGTAGACTGGCCGCGTGTAGGGATGCAGCATCGATGAGCGCACGCCTTCTCTTCTCTGCGATCGAGATCCGTTTCGCCGCCCAGGACTTCACCGGCGCGGTACTTCCGTATGAAAGCGACGACGCCTTTCATGCTCTGCGGAAGCGAACCGACCTACTTGCGTACCGGCATCGCGGTAGGCCGGAGGACTCGCAGGTGCTCGTCGTTCCGACAACGAACGCTCCATGCGAGGGGATCACGTTCGGCCCGCTACCGGTGAAGGACAGCCTTCGCGCGCTCGCGCGCTTCATCGAAGATCGCCTTGTCGACTTGCTGCCGAAGTTCGAGCTTCGTCGAACGCGATGGGGCGTGGAGCGGATCCGTCGGAAGGACGACCTTCTTGACGAGGGGTTTCGGCACCTGCGCCGCTTGCGTCCCGATCGGCTCGCTGGCTTCCACAAGTTCCACCGGACAACGTTCCGCGTTCGCCACGAGCACCTGCCGGGTCGTGGCGGCTTGCTCGTGCTAACCGTCGAGTTCCAGCGGCACCAGGAAATCGAACCGACGATCGCGGAACTTGCCGGGCGTGGTTTCAACTTGAACGGCCTCGAAGTGTTCGCGAGGAAAGAGGGGACGCCGAAGGTTTGGCTCGGCGAGATCTTTCACGCCGAAGGCGAGACCGTCACGGTGAACGATGGCACGCACGAGGCAACTCTCGACGGGCGCTCTCACCACGTCGAACCATCGACAGAAACCTTCACGACGCTCTTCGAGCAAGCGCTTGGTCGTGACGGGTACGACGATCTTCAACGCGCCGAGTGGGCTCTCCGAGCGAAGGAGGTTTGTGGCCGAGGCTACGTCGATCGCCTGGAGCAGGTTGCTGACCACCTTCGGAAAGCCGGCACGCTCTCCGTCGCGCCAGGCATTGCGATTAGCTTCGGTGACATCGTGGCCCTGAACACGAGCGGGCGCACGCCATCGGCGATCCAGCTCCCGGACGTGGAGTATTGCTTCTCTTGGGATCGCACGAACATTCACCGGTATCCGGCACGTGGTCTCGACATGTTCGGCCCATTCGATGGCACGACGTTCGACACGAAGGAGCCGACCGTGCTCGTGGTGTGCCCATCCGATGCCCGAAATGATGTCGACCACTTTGTTCGCAAGTTGCGCGATGGCGTCGGTGGCGATACGTCACCACGCTTCGGTCGTGGGCTGGTGGGCATCTACCGCTTGACGCGCATCAACACACGCTTCGCCACCGTGAACCTCCCGACGAACGGTCCCGTCGGGCAGCTCTACATTGACGTGCTCCGTGATCAGCTCGGAGGGGAGCGAGCGCCGGACATCGTGCTCGTCGTCGTCCGTGATCAGGACGCCTTCGTCGATGCCGACAACCCGTACTGGCGTGCGAAGGCATTCCTCCTCGCACAAGGCATCCCCTCGCAAGAGGTTCGCCTCTCCGTGGTGAGGAGCCGGCCGTCGCAGGTCCCCTACATCCTGGAGAACATCGCGGTCGCCATCTACGCGAAGCTCGGCGGGTCTCCGTGGACGATCCGACCGACGCTTCCGCTGACGAAGGAGGTCGTCATCGGTATGTCACACGCGCAGTTCGGCGGCCGTTACTCCCCGCTTCGTCGCATCATGGGGATCACAACCGTGTTCAGCAGCGACGGCACCTACCTGCTCGCTGCCGGATCGCAGCGGTGCGAATACGAGAAGTACCCGGAAGCACTTGCCAACTCGGTCCGCGAGACGCTTTCACGGCTGGCGAAGGAACAGGGGTGGACGGCTGGCGACGTGGTGCGTCTCGTGTTCCACGCGCCGAAGCCGCTGACAGGAACCGAGATCGGCATGCTTGCGAAGATCGCCGTGCAGACGCTTGGCGAAGGCATCCAGTTCGAGAGCGCATTCCTGACGATCGAGCGAGATCACCCCTTCAAGGTTGTCGCACCGGACGAGAAGGGGCGACAGATGTTCGTCGAGCGGTTCGACGGGACTTCTGGAAACGCAACCGTTGGCGAGTGCGCTCCTCGCCGTGGGCTTGTCGTTGATCTCGGGAGGTCGAAAAGGCTGCTTTGCGTGAACGGTCCGCTCCTCATGAAGCGCGAGGGTGAGTCGATTCCACAACCGCTCCAGATCACCCTGCACAAGGCCTCTACATACAGCGACATGACGGCCCTCACTCGACAGGTGTTCCATTTCACCGGCCTGTCGTGGCGCTCGATGCTCCCGGTCACCGAGCCCGTGACGATCTTCTACCCGCATCTGATCGCGGACAAACTGATGCGACTGTCGCTCCTCTCGGATTGGGACGACAAACTCCTCGACACCCGCCTCCGTCGAAGCAGGTGGTTCCTTTGACAGCCGCCTCGGCGTTTGCGCTCGACTGGGTGAAATCGCTCAGACGCGTCGTGATCTCCGATGCTCGCGGGGTTGGGGATGTTCGCCGCAACACAGCTGTTTTCCTCGCGAGGCGGGCTGGCCAACGACGTTCATCGTTTGAGCGCAATCTGCGGCCCTCGCTTGACGCCACAAGGTTCACCGAGGTGCCATACCTCGCGTCGATTGGGTACTTGATAGCGGCCGATGTTCTCCTTCATCCCCCGATCAATGAGCTTCGGACATCGCTGGAGAAGACCGTTAGGCGTGCCGCCCACACGGCCGAGCGAAGCGGATATGCCGACGATACCCTCTGTGCCTGCGGTCTTCTTCTTCTCGCGCGGGCCGTGAACAGCGCGTCCACCGTCGCCAGCATCGAGGAGAACCTGAACAACATGCTCGCCTCCGATGCTTCGATGGCCTGCGTCGCCACGGTGACTCTTGGGACGTCAGTTCGAGCTTCCTTTGCACTCGACCGGGATTCGGTGGAGCAGCTTGCGGCGGCGGTTCTTCTGCACCGGATCGACGACGGTCTCGCTCGAAAGCTCTTCCCCGGCTTTCCAGCCGACGTTGAGGGTCACCTGCTTGCCTCGATTGCGAAGCACACGTACTCACCAGCCGCCGATCTCGCATCAATGCTCGTACTTGCGGCAATGGAGGCGAGCGTTACCGTGTCGGATGACGAGCTGCCCGCTACTGATGGTCGCTGTGATCTCGGAATCGTTGTTGCACTCAAGGAGGAATTTCGGATCCTTTTCGAGCGGTTCGAGCACCGGCACACGCCCGTCGAAGATGGCGGACGCTCGTACTACATCTTCGAGGTGGGCTCGCTCGCAGGGGAGCGTCCCCATCGCTGTGTGGCAACGCTGGTCGGCGAGATGGGCACGAACCGTACCGGCGTCGTAACCGAGAAGATGCTCACCCGTTGGGATCCAGCCGTCGTAGCGCTCATCGGAATCGCCGGAGGAATCCACAAAGACGCTCGCTTGGGCGATGTCATCATCGCATCCGAGGTTTCGAACTACCTAGAAGGCGCGAAAGCCATCGACGGCGGGTCGGGCACGTCGTTCGAGCGAGCCAGTGACTCGTTCAAGCCGAGGGACCTTCTCCTCAACCGTGTGCGAAACTTCGAGTTCGCGAGCCGCGCGAGCTTCCAGAAATGGGAGTCCACCTGCGAAAGGAGGTGTGCGGCTTTGGGCGTCGCGGTCGAGCCGCTGCGAACGAGCGATCTCCTTCGTGCGAAACCTGCCCAACTAGAGGGACACATCGCCAGCGGTCCGGCCGTCGTCACGTCTAGCGCGTTCGTTGCGTGGATTCGCGGCGGTGATCGCACATGCCTGTGTGTCGAGATGGAGTCCGGTGGTGCGATGATCACGGGACACATGGATCCTTCGCAGCGAGACGTGATCGTGATCCGCTCGATCTCGGATTTCGCCGACGACCGAAAGGCCGTGCTTGATAAGATCGGCGGTGGCGCGCTCCGTCGGTACGCGATGGAGAACGCGCTCGACTTTCTGTGGGCGCTTATCGAGGCTGGCGTTCTGCCGAGAGGTCCCGACGACGTTGCGCAAGAGCCGAATGGGACGAGACTCGACAGAGGACCTATCGATCAGACGTGAGCGAGGGAATGATCACCGCGTATCTCAGCAGTACCACCAGGAACTGGTACACCACGTACCGCCATATTTTCGCACGTTCGCTACTTGAAGACGCCCTTTCAACCGACGGAGTCAGGCATGCCGACTGATCTTAATAGTGCGGTCTCGGAGTCCAAGTCATCGGCTCAAGAGAGCTTTGATCGGACCGCGCTCAAGTATCGTGAAGAGCCAACAGATGAGAACTTCTTTCAGTTATCAAGAAGTAAGCCAGGGCGAGACGAGCGTGCGCAGGTGACGGCTGTAGTCTACAGTGTTGTCGGGCCAATGCCCTTGGGGCTGCCAACCCTATCTCACCTTGTCAATGCTCTGGCAATTGAGGAGCGATTTCAAGAAGCCGCCTACTTCGCTGGACTGTGGCTGGCGAAGGCCCCTTCGAGCTTGGAAGCGCTCCGCCTCTCCTGTATCCTATCGTGCAAACGGATGGACTTGGCGGGTGCCCGTTCGTCGTTTCAATCGCTCCAGAGGAGTAACGCCACCCCAGGGGTGCTTTGGGCGATGGAAACACTTATGCTGCTAAGCTTCTTTGACGGAAGTCACGCCAATGAGACGGCGAGACACATGATGGGGTCAACGCCGTACGATCCAATGGCACCGCTCATAGCGGCCGAAGTTGCGTTCCATTGTGAGGATGCCAGCCTTTTGACTACTGCACTTCTTGCAGACCCGCATTTGGCGGAAGACTCTCCCCCGAGAGTCGCCAAGGCAATGCTCATGCTTCGACAGCTCCTACTTAGGATCTTGCATTTGAGGTGTGGCAATCTCGGTGACGAGTCGTGAACATCGTTGTCATAAGGCTTCTGGATCACCGAGGTATTTACTTCCCTCGGACGTATTGCCTTAGCCAGGTTGAGATTCGCAACGGGACAAGAGATACTCCCTGCGAGCGCGAAGAAATTGCGAAGTCCAGTCAAGCATTTGGCGATGCTCGGGCAGACTACTGTATGAGGATAGTGACCGTTGTGGAGGCTGGGGGCGATGGAGCAGCGGATGGCATAGCAGAGGAACACTTCGAGGAGGCCCTCGATGTCTTGGCGCCTAGCTCCTATGGGATGTCGAGAATGGCTCTTCTCCCCACCGGAATCTATCGCCACATACCGAACATGAAGGTCACAGCGCGCCTGCCAGGTCGTGACCATACGTCCGGAACCGCGTTTAGGATCATGCGCGAGCCTTTTCCCCAACTCGACTTGCCGCAGTTTCTGCTTACCGAGACAAAGACGGACCTGAAACAGCGGCTGGTTCGTTCCTACCACTGGTCGCGGAAGGCGAACCTCGAAGGTAATCGCCAATTGCGAGTTCTCTTCAGGTGGTTTGCGATGGAGACAATCTGGATGCTGTCGAAAGATGACGACATCGTTCCTCGGATCATGTGGGTTCTTGGATTCCCGGTCGGCCCTGCGGCCCGGATGCTTTCACGAATCTTCGTTTCCAGCCTTCAAGCACATCCAACAATCAGTGCTTGGAAAAGCCAGATCGAGCAGCGTCTGCGGGCCGTAAAGACCTTCAGAAACGACTCCGTTCACAGTGGCTTTCGCCCCCAAGATGTTGCTGGAAGTTCTATCCGCGAGTTTGATAGGATTGGGTTGATTGCATGCTCTCGCGTTCAGGCTATCGCATCTGCGGGTATTTCGGCCGGCGTTGCCACTGCCTCAGAACTCCTCGAATACCTGCCTGTTCTCATCGAGAGCAATGGGAACTACATCAACGACATTCACAATAATATTCTGTACGGATGCGAGAATCCGCCACAATGGTAATTGTCTCCTGTTTTCGCCCATCCTCGGGAGTTGAGTCGCCATGTCGAGCCAGAAGTTATCTTGGCGCGCAGGCGATGAGAGAAGCCGGCCTGTTCGCACCAGGCTCCCTCGGAAGAATCTAAGTCGCCCTATCTTGCGGCCCCTCAATTGTCCACACACAGTCTTGCCGAATCTGTCATCCATCAGGTCTCGACATCGTCTTCACTTGTAGCGGCGACCGCCCAGATCCGTTTGAGCGGCAAATCGGCTCTCAGGTCAGGATCGAGCCTATCGTAGCTTTCCAGCAATTGCCCAATGAGGTCATCTCGATTCCAAAACCGCACGCGGAAGAACTGCACTGGCACCTCTTTGTCCACCGACTGCTTGAACCCGTCCCATGACACCAACAGACCCTGGGCAGCCTGGACATTCTGCATCGACCCGATCAGCTGATTCATCGTCTGGCTGTCGACGGGGCCTCCGCCCGACTTCACCTGAACGCACAAGCGTGGCTGGCCGAAGCCGAGCGCACCAGGAGCCGCCAAGATGTCGATCCCCTTGTCTGGGCCTTCCGGGCTCCGGTATGTCGTATAGCCCTGCGACTTGAGGATCGCTTCCACCAGGCGTGTCAGCCCGTGGCCTTTGAAACGTGCGTTGATGAGCTTGGCGATCTCGTCCCTCGCCCCCTCCTCAATATCCCAGGTGACCGATTCTGTTTCATCGCTGGCAGCGGCATTGGAGGTCGGCTTCGTGATGCTACGGATCGCACTCTTCCAGTCGTTTTGGGCCATCGCCTTCACTCGGGCTTCGGCTTCGTTGCGCGTGATCTGGCAGACGGTCATAAATGCACCGAATGAGTACAGGACATCCTGGTCGAAATTCGACCTGGGGATATCCAGCGCAAACCACTGGACGGTCCGCGAATGGAAGTATGGGTCCTCGGCCTTAGGGTTGAACTCATACGGGCCGATGACCTTGGCAAGGTGGATTGCGGGACTCAGCTTGGAGGGCATGGCTACCCAGTCGCCAGCCTGCATTCCCCTGACGAATGCCCATGCCTGCCTGGCCCAGTGCTGAATCGTAGCCTCGCCTTGGCCTGGATATCCCTCTCGCAAGATCGCGAATAGCTCCTCCCGAGTCTTTCCTGGTGACAAGTCGCGGTTCAGCCCCTCCCACGTGAAGAAGATGCGCTTCTCCGCGAGGAAGCGCTTCTCGTACTCCCCGTGTTTGCCGCTGCGAACGAGCCAAAGTGCCATCAGAGCCTCCTCCGTGTGGTCCTAGTCTTCATCAGTCCTGACCGTATCCGTACCGCTCGCCTACGTATCGAAGCCAATCTTTCCAGCGACCACCTTGGTCATGGTCCCGAACCCATCCAACCCATTGCTGGTGGGTGAAGGTTGCGAATCTGGCTTTCCCATCGAAGATCTTGCCCCAGCCCGTGGTGAAGTCGTCGATCCCCGTGGATCCCAGGCAGCGAATTAGCGCGGAGTTTCGGCTGTCGTAGGCCACGCACGACACCACGAACTCGTACTTGCCGCTTGCGGCGATCCCTTCGGCCAAAGCCTGCTGTCGAAAGAGTTGATACCCGGCTGTGGCAGCGGGACACCTCTTCAGGTGTCCTCGTGCATGATCGCTCAGGTGCAGATGGTTCCAGTACGTGCGGTTCTTGCGGGCACCGTCATCCCATCTCATCTGCCAGCAACGTCCGGGAGGGTCATTGAGTAGTGCCGGCAAATCCATGCACGTCTGCTTGCTCGGATTGCTTGCCGTCTTCTTACGCCCCGAACAGGGATAGAAGGAATGTTCAACCAACTTGTTCTCGGTCAGCACCAAGCCTAGGCCGGTGGCGGTTCGCACGCGGAACGCCACATCTGGTGACGTTTGGTTGGCACCCCGAACGCCGGCTTCCGATTCACCTAGCAGGGTTTGCGGGTCAAGCGGCGCAGGTTCCTCATGTTCCAACTCGACCGCCTCGACGGCTTGAATTTCCGCCGCCACGTGGTCCTGTAGAAAGGCCGCCAGCATCGGCAGGTCACGCTGGAACGGAAAGTACAAGTTGGCGCAAAGAATCCACGAGCTTTTTAGGTTGTGGGCACCACCGTGCTTTTGGACTTCTTCAGCGTCAAGATACCGTTGTAGCGGATGGTCTGACGATCTGCGGATTCCGACCCATAGTCCGTCTTCCCAGAGATTCTGTGGGAGAATCCACGGGCGAGTCTTTCGATTCTGGCTTCCGGGCTGTTGGTTGGTGATGTGGCGTTTGCGCCATTCGACTTGGTCTTCTTCCATCCTGCGGTTGAAATCGTCCATGACAAGTTACCCCCTTGATGACCCAGTGTCTTTGACGGCTCGGTCGCCATCGTACCCGTTGCTAGTGAGAGGCCGGGGGGCCTTCCCTTTCCCCGCCTTCCACTTTGTTGCTGTGGGCGGCACGGCGGATCGGTTTCTCGTTAGCGACTCGTATTCGGCCGCGTCCGCGAGCTTCTTGACCAGGAACTCCACCCAGGCTGGCGTGTAGACGTAGTCATTGTGGACAGGGTCGGGGAGACACCATTGGGTATTGCACCCATCGCTGGTCACATTTCCCCCCTTCTTGGTCGGCCGGTGGGCCTCGTAGTGTTGCCAGGCACGGTAATGGTGGGTCCTGTGGAAAAGCTTGCCCAGGCGTTTGGCAACCTGTGTGACTACGTCGCTTGGCTTGAGGTGACCGGCGTTCGCCACCGCCACGTGACGGTCCTTGATCGCAACGATCTTCTTGTTGAGCTGGGCCAGCTCACCCTCGTTCTCGGGCGTGACCTGCACGAAGTCGATAGGGTGAGCGGTGCCGGCATGGTTGGCTAGTCTGGGGATCAGGAAGACCTTGAAGCAGAATTTCTGGTCATCTAGGATTTCTGGCGGGAGACTTGCGCGGAAATCGGCGACGAATGCGTTCACCTCTTCAAAATGGCGGGCCTGCAGCTTCTTGAGGGCCGTCAGCGTGGGGTCGACCCGGACGTGGGCGGTCTGTAGGGGGATGGCCAGGGACTCGCGGATGGCGAAGTAGGTGCCGAACTCGGCCACGAGTAGTTCGTCGAAATTGAGCAGCAGCGACTGGCACTCGCCGGCCACCGTGGGGTCTATCTCGGGCACGAAGCGATGCTCGATCTTGTTTCGCAGGCGGATGAAGAAGGTCAAGTTGGTTCGGATGGGTGAGGTCGTGCCGCCGTAGAACTGGTTGAGACACTCGCTCAGCTCCCACGCCTTCATGTCTCCATCGCGGGTCTGCGGCTTTCCGGTGGCAGGGTCGGTGTAGCAGTAAGACTGCCCGCGCTTTTCAAAGATCGCATGGAAGAGCGCGGTCCAGGCGATGACCATCATCACCGAAAAGCCCTCGGTGCGGAATGCAATCGTCGGGTTGTTGTAGATCTGCAACGCCAGTAGGGCAGATTCGCGGGCCTTGCGCAGCAGGCATTCCACTTCCGGTTTCAGGGTTGGCTTCTGGGGATCGGCGCTCAGATCGTTCCGTTGGGACATCAGTCTCAGAAACGATTCTTTGGTGTAGGCCGACACCCCTGCCGCACGCAGGGTCTGGCCATTCCGCTGCACGATCTTGGCGAGTTTCTTTGTGAGATACGCAGTGACCGTATCGTGTTTCCAGCCGGCAGCACCGCCGAGGTCGTCTATCGAGAACGAGGCCCCCCGCTTCTCGTGCTCAGCCAAGAAGGCGTAGGCCCTGCTGATTCGCTCGACGTTTGCGGCTGATGGCCCTCTGCGCGGCATGGCGTACTCACATGGCTCAGGTTTCCGGGGCGGCGGGTGCGGGTTCGCCCCAGATGCGGGCGAGGGTGGCCTGGATCTTTTGCTCGAAGCGGGTGATCAATTCGCGGTTGGCGGCCACCAGCGCTTGCTCGGCTTCGATCTCCGTCACGATCGTTTGCTGCGTGGCGAGGGGTGGAAGGGGGATTGGAATGCTCTCGACGATACCTTGATTGATCTTGGGCATGCTCCCGGCAGCGCCGACGGCATTTCTGGTAACGAACTCACGAACTGAGTCGCTTTGGAGGACCGTCAGCAGATAGTGGCTCCGAATCTTGGTTTGGTCGGCACGGACACGAATCATCAAGTCGGGGTAGATGTAGTTCTCATCGTCCGTGTCGAAGAGCGCGGCGGTGCCGACAAGTTCCTTGGTGTTGCCACGTTGAAGATAGATGTCGCCACGGCGGCACCGGCACGGCGAATCGAGCGGGATGGCTTCGTCGAGGTACTTGAACTTCGAGAGATCCATCTTTCCCGACGTGGTCGCGCTCAATGATAGTACTTTGACCTTGGTGGCGTGATCCACCGGACTGCCGGAATAGCCGTTCTTCGGCTTGCTCTCGATGACCCTGCCCAACTCCACCATCGGCCAGTCGGGGTGGATGGGGATGCGGGGGTGATAGTGGTCGAGGACGGCGCGGGCGCCGTTGATGACCTTCTGGTAACCCTCGATCTCAGCCACGATCTCCTTCTGCACCTCCAGCGGTGGCAGGGGGATTGGGAGTTCGGCGAATGATGACCAACCAATGCGCGGGAGCTGCGCACCTTTGAGTTGCCCCATGACGGCTTCATTGAATCGTGAGCTTCGGAACAGGTAGGCGTAGAGTGCTGGATCTGTCGTCCCTTCGATGGCCTCAATGACGAAGATGTCGGTCGAGCAGATGCCCTTTCGGTCGGCAAGCCAGACTTTGTTCAAATTGGGCCGCAGTTTTCCGTAGAGAATGTCGCGCGGCTTGAAGACGTTCTTCAGGCTCTTGATGTCGGCGGGCTTATCCGTGACAACGCTTCCCTCAATCTCGCCAGTGTTCTGTGTGATGTTTTCGAGGCCGAGATAAGTGACCGGACCGTGGAGAGACTCGGGGAGCACGGTTTCGTCGCCTTTTCGGAAGGCATCTCCAACCGGAACGAAGGGCCACGATGATACGGCAACAGCTCCTTCCCGATACCGCTCACCGCTGAGGTTGTAGTCGCCATTTGCGGCGATCTTTTCTTTCGGCACGATCTGGGCGGTCGAGGTGTGGGCGAGGATGCTCTCTGTGGAGGCTTTAGCCCGCAGGGCTTGGAGGTAGGCGGCGAGTTCGGCTTGGACTTGCGGGAGGTCGTTTTTCTCGATGGCGCGGCGCTGGGCGCCGAGGCCGAAGCCGTCGTTCTCCACTTTGAAGAAGGCGATGGTGTCGCTCTGCCGGGCAAGGGATTTGTCGAGGAGGAGGATGCTGGTCTTCACCCCGGAGTAGGGATTGAAACAGCCCGCCGGGAGGGAGACGACGGCGACGAGGGAGTTTTCGACGAGCATTTTCCGCAGGTCTTTGTAGGCGGTCTGGCTCTGGAAGATGATGCCTTCGGGAACGATGATGCCGGCGCGGCCGGTGGGCGTGAGGTGCTCGGCCATGTAGTCCACAAAGAGGACTTCGCTGCGCTTGGCCTGGATGGCGAAGCGCTTGTGGGGCTTGATGCCGCCTTTCGGGGACATGAAAGGCGGGTTGGCGAGGATGACATCGGCGAATTCGTTCCAGCGCTCCTCGGAGGTGAGGGTGTCGTACTCGTAGATGTGCGGATCGGTGAAACCGTGCAGGTAGAGGTTCACCAGGGAGAGGCGCACCATGTCGGGCGAGATGTCGTAGCCCTTGAAGTTCTTGGCGAGGCGGCCCTTTTCGTCGGGGGTAAGTTTGCTGTGGCCCTTGGCGTCGGTATTGGTGCGGAGGATGTGCTTGTAGGCGGAGATGAGGAAGCCGGCGGTGCCGCAGGCGGGGTCGAGGATGGTCTCGTTTTTTCGCGGGGCGACGACCTCGACCATGAAATCAATGATGTGGCGCGGGGTGCGGAACTGGCCGGCATCGCCCTGCGAGCCGAGGACGCTGAGCAGGTACTCGAAAGCGTCGCCTAGGCGCTCACTGTGGTCGTAGCTGAACTCGTTGATGATCTTGAGGAAGGCCTTGAGCGTCTCGGGATCGCGGTAAGGCAGGTAGGCGTTCTTGAAGATGTCGCGGAAGAGCGCAGGGATGCCGGGGTTTTCGGGCATCTTGGAAATACCCTCGCCGTAGAGGCCGAGCATTTCGTGGCCACCGAGAGAGGGCGCCATGAGCCTGGCCCAGCCGTAACGGGCATAGGCCTTGGTGAAGAACTTGCGCTTGCCACCGAGTTCCTCGGACTCGGCGTCCATGTCGTCCATGAACTTGTAGATGAGAGCGATGGTGATCTGCTCGACCTGGGATTTGGGGTCGGGGACTTTGCCGACGAGGATGTCGCGGGCGGTGTCGATGCGACGTTTGGTATCGGTGTCGAGCACGGTGTCTCCTTCAGGCGGCGAACTGATTCAAGGAGACGTAGTCCTTGATGTATTCAGGGACGAGCGTGCGGTAAAGCGGGGGCACGGCTTTGAAGTCATGGGTTGTGAAGAACGGGTTGGTCGCCAGATCGGTGAATTGCCGGCTGTCGATGATGTCACGCACCCGGTTGCTGGTGACATACGCTTTGAAGTAGGTCTTGATGGCCGGGATGGCTGAGGGCGGCTCGGGCACACGGTCGGCGACAAACTTCGAGAACTCCTCCTCCAGCAGCTCATCCTTGGACTTGAAGCGTGGGATGAGGCCGAAGATCTTCTCTAGAATCTCGCGCAGGGTCAGTCGACGGTCCACGGCGGTGGCCTTGCGCAGCTTGTCGAGGGTGTAGTACTCCTCGGGCTTGTCGAAGACTTCGCGGTTGACGTAGTCGATCACGCGGTCCCACTGCCCCGCTTCGACGGCGGTGGCGACGGTGTCATTGGCGCGGATCACGTCTTCAAACTTCTCGAAGAACATGCGGTCGATCTTCATGCCCTGTGCCGAGATCTCCTCTTCACGCATCGAAGCCAGTATGTCAGCGCCGGGGTATTCATACATGCCACCCACGACCACCGGGCCTTGGCCGGCCCCGCCGTCGCTGCCTATGCTCTTGGGCGGCGGGAGCTTCAGCACTTCGTCGTAGTTGAACTCCTCCTCGAAGTATTCGCAGTTGGCGAAGAAGTCGAAGAGCTTGAAGGCGGTTTTGATAGGCCGTTGCAAGCCTTCCTTGAGGGTGTCATCGAACAGTACATCGCGGAAATCGTGCTTGCGGGTGCCGCGTCCCTTGATCTGGATGAAGTCGGTGGGCGAAAAGATCGGGCGGAAAAGACCGAGGTTGAGTATGTCGGTGCAGTCGTAGCCGGTGGTCATCATGCCAACGGTCACACAGATACGCGCCTTGCTGGTCTTGTAGACGGGAATGAAGTTGCCGGAGCCGAGCAGGTTGTTGTTGGCGAAGTTGATGGTGAACTGCTGGGCATCGGGGATCTGGGAGGTCACCTGCACGGCGAAGTCGGACTGGTACTTGCCGGGGAACATGCGGTCGGCCATCTGATTGAGAATCTGCGCCAGCTTGGCAGCGTGATTCTGGCTGACGGCAAAGATGATCGACTTGCCGATTTCGCCGCTGACCGGGTCGCGCAGGGCGTGTTCCAGAAACGTCTTGCACAGGAGCTGGTTGGTGGTGTCGGCGAAGAAACGCTTCTCGAACTCGCGTTGCTTGAAGGCCTGCTGCTGGTCCTCGCCGGTGTCATCGGTGAACGAGACGACGAAGCCTTCTTCGG
>Ga0182011_10002242_pt1 | contig 16408 bp, 15 predicted proteins | sample 711E1DmetaG_FD_120481 | JGI IMG/M metagenome (GOLD analysis project Ga0182011, IMG submission 120481) | Permafrost microbial communities from Stordalen Mire, Sweden - 711E1D metaG | ecosystem: Environmental > Terrestrial > Soil > Wetlands > Permafrost | place: Sweden: Stordalen | collected... | reverse complement strand
GGTAATTCAGCTCTTGATCAATGTTGGTTGTTATTCCCCTTGCCATTAAGAGAAAACAATTTTCCAATCTACACAAATCCATCTCATAGTTTGACCCTCCTTCTCTGGCCATTTTTTCGGCTACGACCAGTTGTGCAGCGGCGTCATCAAATTTCTTTTCAAATCGAGACAGAGTAGCCTGAGAAATTGCAAGATAAATCTCCATACCGCTTTCATGAATAACATCAGCTACAGCATGAGCCATATCATAAGCTTGATGTGCTTCATTAAACGACCTCAAATCCCGATAAAGATCCCCTAAACTGATCAAAATAAACCCTTCAGCACGTGGATACATTGCTAAACGTGAATATTGGAGTGACCGTTCAAAAGAAAGTGCTGCCTGTTCGTACTGTCCACGCAAATTTTGCAAAAAGCCGAGGTTATTCAAAACATTGGCTTGCCACATCGAATTTCCGGAGGATTGCCATTGGTCGAGAGCATCCTCATAGGCTTTCTCGGCATTTTCGAAGTTTCCCAGCCGCCGTTGGGTCAAACCCATTTCCATCAAAACCTTGGCGATATCCTCTTTGTTTCCAAAAGAAACGAATAAGTTACGAGAATTGATCAAAGAATCGAGCGCGCCTAGCAAATCTCCCTGCTGAAACTGACACAAACCGCGCATGCGAAACGCGTCGGCACGAATGAATTCCAATCCACCTATCCGTTCTGTAAGAGCGATGGCTTCGTCAGCATCAGCCAGAGATTCTTTATATCTACCCAGGTGATTGTTCACCATGCTGCGTCGATTCAGAGAGCGAACGAGATCGATTTCCTTTCCGCTTTTCCTTAATCCATCGATCGCCTGGTTTAGCAACAAAAGGCTTCGATCGACATCCCCACGAATGGAAGCAATGGTGGCTTTAATTGAAATCAATTCCGGCGCTGCCAGCAATTGCTCTTCGGTCACTCCTTCAAACCAGGTAGATAACGTGGTCAACTTTCCACTGTTGATCATAAATGGCCCGGCTTCATAAATCAATTGCAGGACCGCTTTTCCTTCTTCGAGACGTTTGAAGATCTCATATGCCTGCTCCCATTGATTATGTTCCATATAGTAGTGGGCTAGAGTAAGTTCAATTTTATTTGTCTCATCCGGGAATTCCAGACGCATGCGGTTTTGCAAAAAATCCCGAAATAAGTGGTGATAACGCAGGAAGAGTGTTTCGTCACCTACGGAAAGCACAAACAGGTTATCCCTTAGGATTTGCTCCACTTTTTCGTGCCATGGATATCTCCCCAAATCCAATGCCTTACCAATAACGCGAGTGCAGAGTTGGGCGTCAAACTCGTCTAATAAAGAAGTTCGTAACAAGAATTTTTGTACATCTTCTGGTTGGCGGTCGAACACTTGCTGGGCCAGATATTCGTAAACCCCGATTCCCGATACCTTGGCCAATCGCATGCGGTCTTCATTGCCTTTGGGTGAAAGTTGGGTGGAAAGCAATAAACCTGTGATCCAACCTTCGGTCTGCAACACCAGTTCCGCAGCCCGTTCGTCGCTGATGGTTTGGTGGTAATTCGTCATGATGAGCTGCTTTACTTCATCAGATAAAAACGCCAACTCCTCGAAACTTAACCCGGCCACCTGATTATGCGCGACCAGCAATGACAAATCCGGTAGTGTGAGGAGTACTCGCGAGGCGATGATGAAATGGCAATTTTCAGCCATTTCTTGCACGATACGATTGATAAAGGGTTCGATCTGTTTATTGTCGCGAACCAGGTGATAATCATCCAAAATGAACACAAAGTGTTCGGTTATATTTTCGTAGGCGTCATTGACGATTGCGGCAATGATTGGATCATAGTTCAAGTTATCCTGGCTGAGATCACCGAAGGCACTTAAGGCTAATTTACCAAACTTTGGGAATCGCATTTGAAGTGCTGAAATAAAATGGGCGATGAATCGTTGTGGATCGCTATCCAGCGTGTCCAGTGCAAACCAACAAACAGGTAAATGGGTATGATATGCAAAGTCGACCAGTAATGAGGTTTTGCCATATCCGGCGGGTGCAGCAACGATAAGAAGTTTGACGTCGATAATATCTTCAATAATCGATAATAGACGAGGCCGTGTTAATACCTCGTTACGACGCCTGGGTACCATGATTTTGGTCTTTATTACGGCTGTCTCAATGTTCATTAATTAAATATTCCGATGAAAAACATTAAACCACTTTTATCATACACTGACCTAATCAATTTTACAATTAAAAAAGCCCCGGAGTATGATTACTTCGGGGCAATTAAGTTACTTTTATATTACTCTACGGTCGGTCCCAAATACTTTGAACCATCGAATGCGAGGATCGGAATGAAGATAAAGGACAGGAAAAGTAATCCAAATCCAAACCCGACACCGTGGCCAAAGACTTTTGCCATTCTGAAAAGAACGATAATACCGAGTACAATATCCACAACCGGGATAAACATCAGCAATAACCAATACCACGGACGTCCAACAATCTCGAGTTCGACGAGAAGATCATAGATCGGAATGATTACTGCCCAACCAGGTTTTCCAGCTTTAACAAATATTTTCCACATGCAAAACAAGTAAAATACAATTACGATGAGATAAAGCACTGTTCCAACAAAACCACCATTACCATAGCCGCTATTATCCATATTGCTTCCTCCTCGAGAATAAAATTTAATTATAGTTTACCAAGAGATTTATAAAAGTCAACTATTTTTGTCTAATTAAAGGAAACTCAATGTTTACATTTCTTTCAAAATTTCTCCCTTTATTTATTTACCCACTTGGTCTGGCCACTCTGCTTCTACTTATTTCCTTGATCTTCTGGAAAAAACGCAAAATCGCCATCATTTTTATGTTGGTCGCTTTTGCCTTCCTCTTTCTAGGTGGAAATAAATATGTTGCTTATAGCCTGGCTCGTTCTCTTGAATGGCAATACCTGCCCACCAGTACCCCTAAAAATGCAGATGTGATCGTTGTCCTGGGAGGTGCAACAGAGCCGGCCCTGGCTCCCCGTCCGGAGGTAGAGTTGAATGCAGCCGCGGACCGTCTGGTACACGGGGCTGCACTTTATCATCAGGGTGTTGCCAATCATGTCCTGCTGAGCGGCGGCGATATCGATTTTCTGACCTTGAGTTCCGTATCCCCTGCCTCTGATATGGAATCTATTATGGAAATGCTGGGTGTCCCAGCTGATGCCATGTGGCTCCAGGGTAAATCGCAAAATACATATGAAGATGCCCTCTATAGTTGCCAGATGATCAAAGAGAAAGGGGCGAAGGTAATTGTCCTGGTCACCTCGGCCATCCATATGCCTCGTGCCATTGGCGTCTTCAAGAAACAGGGTTGTGATGTCATCCCCTCACCAGCGGATTTTTCAGTAACCCAGGCCGCCTGGACAAATCTCTGGTCTTCGGATTGGCAGGAATTTCTCATCAATCTTGTCCCGAACTACAGTAATCTTTCTCTGACGACGAAAGCCCTCAAAGAATATATCGGCTGGTGGACTTATCGATTCAAGGGGTGGTTATGAAATTATGGCCCCAAGGAATTAATAAAGATTGATTGGGTAATGTTTTACCAAAAAAGCGGTTTTTCTTGACACATCCCTCCTCACCGGTTAAAATACAACCCTCAAGCCGAGATAGCTCAGTTGGTAGAGCACACGACTGAAAATTGTGGTGTCCTGGGTCCGATTCCCAGTCTCGGCATTGATCACTCCCTGACCGGAGTGATTTTTGTTTAATAAACCGGATTTGAATATCAGCCATTAATTAAAGTCCAGTTTCGGGTATGATTAACCACTATGGATCAGCAGAAATCGCATCCTCCAACTATATTTCGCGTTCTTTTATCCCTCTCTATCCTCGTGATCATATTATTGGTCAGTTTGCTACTTGGCACTATACAGAAACCTGTAGCGGCACCTCCGCCACTTCCCACCGGCTCACCAGCAAACCCCGTTAAGAAATTTAATACTCTTATTTTTGGCACTACGACCCCGAGCCCAACTGTAACATTTACAGCCACTGCGACGGTCACCAGTACCTCAACACCAAATCCTGACCACGTTAATATAAAAATTCGCGGCCACATTCAAGCTTATCACCTGAGTTGTGAAGCAAGTGCGTCCGTTGATTGGGCGAATTACTTTGGCGTCACTATCTACGAATATACCTTTCAAACCCTCCTCCCCCACTCCGATAATCCGGATTATGGGTTTGTGGGGGATGTAAATAGCAAATGGGGTCAAGTCCCGCCATATGCTTATGGTGTTTACGCCGGTCCAGTAGCCGACTTATTGCGGCAGTATGGCTTGCCAGCCCAGGCTGTCAAAGGATATACACTCGCTGAAGTAAAGCAAAAGTTGGCTGAATCCAAACCTATTATGGTCTGGGTCATTGGAAATATGGAATGGAGCAAAGCAAAGGAGTATGTTGACTCTAAAGGTAATAAAACACTTGTGGCACCTTTCGAACATGTCGTTATTCTTACCGGGTATGACAAGGATAAAATACGTTACATGAGCGAAGGCAGTTTCTATGATGCTCCAACAGATGTTTTTCTCACTTCCTGGGGTGTGTTGGGAAACATGGCTGTGATCTACGATTAATTACGGAGTCGTAATGAAAACCCAAATAAAGGCAACTCTGATCGGAAATTATGCAAATGAAAGCTTGCAATCCAATAATGAGGGCAAGGTCATGGGTGTCACCTCCCGGGGAATATTTTTATTATTTGGGAACAAAACTTTGTTCTTGACCACGGATAAACACCATAGCCCTTTTAATATCAGTTTTCCATTAGGTTCAACGCTGCCTCAAGAAATTACCTTCGGAGATCCGGTTTTCTTTTCTCAAGAAGAATTGCTCATCCCTTCCCGGGAGATGACGATTTCGCTCCAGAACGTTCCCATCTGGACTCCACCCATCCCTGCCCAGATTATAAATTCCATTCCTGACCAGGAATTAAATGCCAGAAAAATTTTGGATATTTTAAGAATCCTGGATTCAAAAAAGGGCTATCTTTTCCTTGATAATCGTTCTTCACTTGATACAACTGAACAATCTCATATTCGTCGCATGGCTTCTGCCTTCCTTCGTTCGTTCCGCTTGAATGACATCGACACCTGCCTGGAGATTTCTTCGCAGGTATTTGGGTTGGGCACAGGCCTCACTCCCTCCGGCGATGATTGGCTGACAGGGTTCCTTCTCTATCAGACTTGTACAGATATAGCCCGAAAAATCAGTCGTCCATTTATTGCGGGGCTTGGTCCAGAAATGATTTATGGAGCTTATAAAAAAACTACCACCGTATCGGCAAATCGTCTTGAAGCTGCACTAAAAGGCTGGTCCGAGGAACTCTTTCTATCGTGCGTAAAATATTTATTTGATACGACCAGTGGTGATCCGCAAGCGCTTGCCGAAGGGTTGTTTGGTTTTGGGCATTCCTCCGGGGTGGATACGTTTATCGGAATTGCCTATTCTTGTAAGGCACTCGAATGATCGTTCAGAGAGTTTAATAATCCCTTGTTTAAAAGTAAAAGAGGAGCCCTTTGTGAGCTCCTCTTTCATCATTATTTGGTTCAGCCTAGACCAAGATCTCATCCGGGACGATCATTTCTTCATTGGCTTTGCGAACAGAATCCGGCACATTGAAGTCCAGATCTGCGCCAGCCATTTGTTGAACATATTGCTTGATCAATTGATCCCAGTACTTCTTGGTCACATAATAGACCTTGGCGCCGCCCAGTTCGTGTTGGACATCCGGCCACGGGTAAGAAGGTTGAGCCATACCCAGACCCCAGCGCATCCAGCCATTGTAGGACTCATAGGTCGCCCACCACTCTTTCATGCCAAGCATTTCAAAACCGTAATAAGCCTTGGCATAATACATTACCGCGCCGATACGTCCACCGCGCTGTAAAGCCATGGTGTGCAGGCTAATGTTGATGTCTTCATTCATTAGGCGGCCATTTGCGAAGCCAGCCCATTTGCCATCGATTAACCCAACGAATTGATATGGATCCTTGATCCGATGGCGATACCAGCCAAGAATTTCAGCATAGACGCGCGCGCCAACGATATCATAGAAGTCGTGATCGACATGCATGATTTTTTCCATGTAGGTCAACATTTTGGGTGCTTCTTCGACACGGGCTTCGCGGATAAATAGAATACGGCCATCTTTCAGTTTTACCTGGGCACCGGGCCAGGGTTTCAGTTTCATAGCAGGACCCTGAAGCATTGCCTCGATTTCACGGCAATCGATATTTAGAGATTCCTCAGACGCCTTTTCAGGAAGATCGAATTTCACAGTAAACTCCTTTAGATAATTTTTACTAAGCCAAGTTGGCTTTGGTAAGCTGATTCAATGATTCGACATGCTTGAGATCATAGCAATCGCCGAATTTCGTCTTGGGCATAGTGGCTTTCTTCGCCATCAGTTTTTCGTATTCATCATCTTCTTCAAAAGCAACACAGCGACCAATGGAGGACTCGCCATCGACAAAGCGCCAGGGGAAGAAGCCGACTTGAACACGGCGATTAAGGAGTAAATCGATATCGCCACCCAGGCATTCTGCATGCAGAATGTGGAAGGGGAACATTTCGAGGTGCATCAATTGATATTTATCATCGCTGAAGAAATCTTTGAGTGGCATACCGAATTTCTTCTGGAAGACCTTTTCTGCCACTCTGGCCTGGCGAGGCATCCAGTCGCGGAGGATAGTGTTCATCGGATGGTCGGCTGAACCGCAGTCGACACCAATCCAGCGCAATTCGAGTTTCTTGGCCCATTCGGCAAATTCGCGGTCCGGACCCGGATGTTGAACCATGTAGCGGACTTCGTCGCCAGTAGGCATATCCCAGCCAAAATGGTGATAACCGGTGTGGATGATCAAGATATCGCCTTTCTTAACTTCGACGCGATCCATCACCTGTTTGCTCGTATATACATCGTAATCTCCAGCGCAATCACTTAGGTCGACAACCGCGGCATCATGTACCAGATAATCCATTTGCAGAGAGGCAATGTCTTTGCCTGCTGTCCAGAAATGGCATTCACCATCCAGATGAGTGCCCAAATGGTTCGAGTGAGTGATTACCTGACCGTTTGCGCCGTTCGGAGCCAGGCGCTTGAAATATTTGATTTGCAGAGGTTCATAAGTAGGCCAGGCAGGGGTTTGTATACCTAAAGGCAGAGTAAGATCAATCAGTTTCATTTTTCGCTCCTTTTCTGAAAATTAGTTACTGGCAAATTTTACTGAATGCATCAAAGGCATCTTGAAATGACTTCTCGGGTGCACGCAGGATTCCTGCGCCCACACCGCCAATACCAGGCTTCTTATGAGCAATACCGGTGTTGATCTTGGGAAAAATTCCGGTTTCCATAACCTTGCGAATGTCGATTCCCAATGGTGTCCCCCGGAAGTTCAAAGCTGGGATAGTAAAACCTTCATGCTCGCTAAAGGTGATCTCGTACATTTCCAGCGTATTAGCAATGGCATCCTGTGCTGTACCACCCACAAATTGGACGATCGCCGGGGCTGCCGCCATGGCAAATCCTCCGTAACCGGCCGTTTCAGTGATGGTGCTGTCGCCGATATCCGGATTTGCATCCTTTTCAGTAAAGCCCGGGAAATATAATCCTTGCACCATCCCCGCCGGAGCAGTAAACCACTTATCCGGCATGGAAGAGATGCGGATGCCGAAATCTGTGCCATTACGAGCCATCACAGTGACGATCGAACTGCCTTCCACACCTTCAGCGGGTTCCAGAGCAGCTTTCCCTGCAGGCATGGATAAGTTGAGGAAAAAGTGGTCGTTTTTATCGATGAACTCGATCACCTTCGCCAGATTCTCGTTATCTTTATTGGTGCGAGCCAGCGCCGGACCGATTGCCCGCAAGAACAATGAGGTAGCCGCGCGGTTGCGATTGTGGCATTCGTCGCCCATATGCAGTGCCTGGGCGATCAAAGCTTTGATGTCGATGCCCTCCGGCATGGATTCCAATGCGGCTTTCAGGGTTGGATACAGTGCTGTTTCCATCCATTTCAGGCGGGCGTAGACATCGGCACCCATGCCGCCATAGCGCAGGACCTTACCGAGCCCCTCGTTGATGGTACAGTAGGCTTTGTTCCCATAAGTTTTGTTTTCGATGACAAAAACCGGCATATGTGGTGAAACAACCCCGGCCATGGGACCGACCGCATGGTAGTGATGGCAGGGAGCAAACTTGATTGCTCCTGAAGCCGCCATCTTCTCGGCCTCCGCTTCATCTTTTGCCATTCCTTCATAGATCAAAGCCCCCATTACCGCCCCTTTGACCGGTCCGCACATCCGATCCCAGGTGATGGGAGGACCTGCATGAAGGAACAAATTGGGTGTATACCCCGGAATCACGTCTTTCGCTAAGCCCATACCCACCAGAACCGGACGGGCTTTTTTAATCCTGTCAACGACTTCGGCATTAGCGTCATCGATGGCTTTGCCATTCTTGAGAAAACGATAATGCTTGATGCCTTCTTTGGGAGGACGCCAATCCACATCGACGACCGGGATATTCTGAGCCTTCATCGGATCGACCATACTGGCCAATCCGACATTGACTACTTCAATGGGTTTCCCAAACAGGTCTTGAATTTTTCTCTCTGCCATTTCATGCTCCGTTTCTCAGCCTGATGGTCCGTTTATGCGATGAGATAGCCTGCCAGGCGGGAAGTCATGGCATTGCTCTTCATCACGTGCACGCCGGCAGCCTGGAGTATTTCGGTCGTCCGGGTAAGCCCTTGCGGGTCTTGTTCGGTGCCGGTAACAGAAGCGACAAAAATCAACTCACGGTTTGCGTTTTTGGCTAACGCCTGCGCTTTACGGATCGCTTCGGTCAATTCGGTCGCCGGGTCAGGATGGGCCCCATAACCGATGACGACATCTAACATAATCACTGCCACTGATGGATCCGCAGCTTCCTGCAAAATGCGGCGCATGCGCAGATCATTATCGATCATCGGATGAGGACGGCCCACCGTGAATTCTTCTTCGCCAAGATCCACTGCCACATTACCTTCGCTACGAGTGGAATCTTTCATCTTGAAATGTTTATCGAGCGGAGCATTGGAATAGACTTCCATCGCGAAGTGATCGCGCCAGATCACCTGGCTTTCATAGCACAATGTGCCGCCAGAGAAGAGTGCTCGCAAATGCTTCTGCCCTGGTTTGAGGGAGGCTTTTAATTGTTTGGCGAGAGTAGCAGTTTCTTTCGTCTCGCTGGCTATTTTTGTCTGAATGTCACCTATTTTGGCTCCTGCCAGTTTGGCAGCCACCAATGCGCCTTCTTCAAGCGTACTGACTACCATGACGTTGGCTGGGACTTTATCGCTACGAGTTTTACCGCCGATCAAACAAATGACGGTAGGTTTCTTGCTTTTGGCAACCTGATCGAGCAACGTTTTTTCCACTTCCTCGTCAGGTAATTTGCTGACCATCAAAATTACCTTGGTGGCAGGGTCGGCTTGTAATGCCTTCAAACCTTCGATATACATGATGCCACCGATTTCTTTTTTAACATCGCCGCCACCCGTACCGATACCCTGAGTGATTCCCACCCCATTTTTCGCCAGCAGAGTGCTCGTCTCTTGCAACCCAGTTCCTGCCGCTGAGACAATCCCCACAGGCCCGGCCGGGATGACATTGGCGAAAGCCAACGCCACACCGTTTAGGATGGCTGTGCCTGCTCCCGGCCCCATGACCAATAAACCATGATCGCGTCCGTATCTTTTTAATACCAGTTCATCCTCTTTACTAACATTATCGCTGAACAAAAGCACATGCATGCCGGCAAAGAGAGCTTCCCAGGCCTCTTCAGCAGCATAGCGCCCGGCGATTGAGATAATGGCGACATTCGCATTTGGGCGAACTTTCATGGCGCTGCGGATGGTTTTGGGACGGAATTCCAGGGTCTCACTGGCAGCCACTTTTTTATTTAACAGTTTTTCAGCTTCCGCCAGGGCGTCATCTGGATTCCCCGATGTTTTCACGGAGATCATCAGATCATTGGGAGTCGCAGTTTTCATTTCCGATGTCAGCAAACCGGATTGCTCCATCAGCGCCTTGTTTGCATCCGTTCCCATCATCACGGAGGCATCTTGAACACCCGGGAACTTTAACAGGTCTTTGGCAACAATCATCAGACTCACTGAATCGTGATACTCACTGGTCTTAATTAACGATTTGACTGTCAATTTTATCTCTCCTTTCCTGTATCATTTTTACGGGTTTGGTGCAGGTAGCCGCCACCCAATTTTTTAATGAATCGTCAGCATGATTGCCAGCACCACACCACCGGCAATGACGCTGCTGAGTTGTCCGGCAGCATTGGAGCCCATGGCATGCATGAGCAGGAAATTGTTGTAATCGTATTCCTGACCAACCCGCTGCACGATACGCGCTGACATCGGGAATGCACTGATGCCTGCCGCGCCAATCAACGGGTTGAATTTCTTGCCGGAGAGAACATACATCAATTTACCCAGTAAAACGCCGCCGACAGTATCCAAAGCGAAAGCAAACAGACCAAGACCAAGGATTGCCAGGGTCTTTAAATTGATGAAAGTAGTTCCCTGCATTGTGAAACCAATAGCGATTCCAAGGAACAGGGTGGACAGGTTGGCAAGTTCATTTTGAGCCGCATCACTCAATCGTTCCACCGCACCGCTTTCCCTGAGTAAATTACCAAACATGAGAGAAGCAATCAAAGGAGAAGCCTGCGGCGCAATGAGTGAAACCACAATTGTCACCACGATTGGAAAGAGAATTCGCACTGTGCGGGATACGGGCTTAATTGTATAGGGCATGTGCACAGTCTTCTCTGCGCGGGTGGTCATGATGCGCATGATCGGAGGTTGAATGATAGGAACCAGGGACATGTAGCTATACGCACAAACCGTGATTGGACCTAATAGATTGGGGGCCAGCTTAGAGGAAACGTAAATTGCGGTCGGTCCATCAATGGCGCCAATGATGCCGATGGAGGCAGATTCTTTGAGCGTAAAATGGAGGACAAGCGCAAGCAGCAGCGTGGTAAAGATACCGAACTGCCCGGCAGCACCAAGCAAGGCCATCTTGGGATTTTCCAGCAGGGGTCCAAAATCGGTCATGGCACCCACGGCAATGAAGATGAACAAAGGAAATAGTTCAGTGGTAATACCCGCGTTGTAAAGAGTCTGTAGCCAGGTATCGACTTCTTGTATATGAAGGGCTGGAATTACATTCGCCAGGATGGCACCAAACCCAATTGGCAATAACAAGGTCGGCTCATAATCCTTGGCAATCCCCAAATAAATGAGTACGCCTCCAACGGCGATCATCACTGCATTTTGCCACCCAAGTTGAAGGACGGACGAAAACAGGCTACTTAATTGCGAAAGGATCAAATGTATAAAGTCCATATCATCCTCATGCGTAGCGAATAATCACTGTGCCAAATGCAACCTTTTGGCCGTCAGTGACTTCAACGCTGGCCACAGTACCTGCCCGCGGTGACCGGATGATGTTCTTCATTTTCATCGCTTCTAGCGCGCAAACAGGCTGCCCGGCCGTCAATTTATCTCCGGGTTTCACAGAAATATCCATGATTTTTCCAGGCATGGGGGCAGTTAGAGCGTTCGTACCGGTGGTGGCTGTTGCAGCAGCAACAGGTAAAGGTTCAGCCTTTTTGGCAGGTTCCGCTACTGGGGCGGCATTTTCCTCAAATTCAACTTTATACGACTTTCCATCGACAGAAACGTCAACCGGGCTTTTTGAAAGATCCCCGATTTCGACTTCGTACGGATTTCCATTTACCTTCACCACAAGCTTCTTGCTCATCGTATTATTTGCTCCTTGTCGTTGAATGGATAAGAACTATTGAGAAGTCCACATCGGGTTCTTGCCAGTCGCCGGTTTCCCGGTTTGGTTTGCCTTGGCATATGCCACAGCCGCAATTGCTGCTGCCACTTCTTCGGCACCGGTTTCCACCAGAGCCGGAGCTTCGGCAACTTCTTCCTTTTCCTCTTTGTAAGGGAACAACACTTTTAAGAGGAAGATTACCCCGATAAAAAGGGCAAGGGCAATAAAGGTGACTGAAAGACCTACAACGCTAATCATCAAGCCTGTTGAAAAATCACTACTCAAGGAAACACCTCCTGGTTCAATTAAAGTGGCATGCAACCATGCTTTTTGGCAGGCGCAGTTGATTTTTTATCTCGCAACAATTCCAGGGCTGTGATTAATCGCGGCCGTGTTTCATGCGGCAAAATGACATCATCTACAAATCCATTTGCTGCGGCCACATAGGGGTTGGCAAATTTTTCACGGAATTCATTCACCAGGCGTTCGCGTTCTTCTTCCGAATTTTCTTTTCCCTGTAATTCTTTGCGGTAAAGTATGCTCACGGCGCCTTCTGCACCCATGACAGCGATTTCCGCACCCGGCCAGGCAAAGACCATATCGGCGTGAATATGTTTACTCGCCATGACAATATATGCGCCGCCATACCCTTTGCGCGTGACTACGGTCAACTTTGGCACCGAAGCTTCAGAATAGGCATAAACAATCTTTGCGCCGTGGCGGATGATACCGCCATGTTCTTGAGAAACCCCGGGCAAGAAACCGGGGGAATCAGAGAAAGTCACAATGGGAAAGTTGAATGCATCGCAGAAACGGATAAAACGGGCCATTTTATCGGCAGCATTGATATCGATGGCACCGGCCATATATTCTGGTTGTTGGGCAACGACACCGACCGGCAACCCGGCCAAACGGGCAAAACCGATGATCGCATTCGGAGCATAAACAGGTTGGATTTCAAAGAAAGAGTCAAGATCAAAAACGTGACCGATGACCTCTTTCATGTTATAGCCGGAGGAAGGGTCGACCGGGATGAGTGTGTCTAACTGGCCATCCATTCGCCAGGGGTCATCCTCGAGGGCAATGATAGGGGCTTGTTGGGTATTATTCGATGGCAAATAACTGAGCAATTTGCGAACGGTTTCAAACGCTTCTTTTTCCGATTCGACGGCAAAATGGGCGACCCCGCTGATTGCCGAGTGCGCATCCGCACCACCCAGAGTCTCTGCATCCACTTCTTCACCGGTGACCGTTTTGATTACTTCCGGACCGGTGATGAACATATTGGCGATCCCCTTGGTCATGATGATGAAATCGGTCAATGCTGGAGAATAAACTGCCCCACCTGCGCAAGGTCCGAGGATGACACTGATCTGAGGAATCACGCCAGAAGCCAGGGTATTCCGATAGAACAACTCGCCAAAAGCGGCAAGGCTGAAAACTCCTTCTTGAATTCGCGCTCCACCACCATCATTCAACCCGATGACAGGGACGCCGGCTTCCAAAGCCAGATCCATCATGTGGGCAACTTTTTGTCCGGCAATTTCACCAAAAGAACCTCCCATAACGGTGAAATCCTGGGCATAGATACAAACCCGGCGGCCATCGATCTTTCCAAAACCGGTGATCATTCCATCGCCTAAGACTTTTTCTTTGTCCATTCCAAAATCAGTTTGCCGATTCTTCATCAGCCCATTGATCTCTTGGAATGAACCTTTGTCGATTAATTGTTCTATTCGTTCGCGAGCGGTTTTTTTACCTTTTTCATGTTGGGCATCGATGCGTTTTTGTCCACCCCCTATTTTCATTTGATCCCGAAGTCCATCCAATTCCTGGTCGAACCCTTCGTGATCATTTTCAGTTTTTCCCATGTAAACCTCCATTCGGCCCGTTATTTTAAAATTATTCTCGCATCCCCTTAAGTGTAGATTTTGCTGTCTGACAATTCAAGTGATACATATAGCATACTCTTTGGTTGATTGTCATATTGTTCAAACAACTAATCTCTTCTATCTCTCACAAAAAAATCGGGCGCCGAAAATCTCATACAGCGCCCGATTTTTGATCAAGTAAACCTTACTCCCGTTTATATGGTTTGAGCATCGCCGCCGGGTAAGAAGCATTTCTTCCTGCCAGGCTTAATGCAATGATTGTGACGATGTACGGCAATGCTAGAAATGCTTCATACGGAAGCTGAATTCCCGTCGTCTGTAACCGGAGCTGTAAAGAGGATACTCCGCCGAAGAGAAGAGCTCCCCAAAATACCCGAATGGGCTCCCAGTTAGCAAATATGATCAAAGCGATGCACACCCATCCGCGGCCATTGATGATACCAAAGGTAAATGAACCCAGTTGAGCTAGTGAGAGAAATGCTCCACCCATTGCCATCAATCCCCCACCGATGATTAAAGCGATCGTCCGCAGCCGATAGACGTTGATTCCTGCAGCATCGGTAGCTTCCGGGTTCTGCCCGACCGAACGAAGGTTCAACCCAAAATTGGTATGGTAAAGGATCCAGGCGCAGATCGGGATCAATAAGATCGCGACATAGGTTAATCCATACTGGGTAAAAATTGTCCCCAGGATTGGAATATCACCTAAAAGCTTTATTTGAGAGAACGAAGCTATGGAAGGTAAAACCCGGTTGTGTCCGAAGATGATGCCAAAGCCGAACATGGCCAGGGCAGTGAGCAGTAAAGTAATGCCTAGTCCGGAAACATGTTGATTTACTCCCAGGATCACCGCTAAAAGGCTCATTAATAAACCCGCCAGGATACCGCTGATGATGGCAGCTAAAAGGCCAATTAACAATGAACCGGTTCCGGCAGCAGCCGCAAAGCCGACAAATGCACCAAAGAACATTGTGCCTTCGATTCCCAGATTCAGGATACCTGCACGTTCACAGAATAATTCACCTAATGTCCCAAAAATCAAGGGAGTGGCAATACGTAAAGTTGCAGCTAAAAATCCGACGATGAATTCTTCCATTTAACGCCTCTCAATCCGGTAATTTTGCAGTAGCAGCATTCCCAGCGTGACCAGTAGAAGGGTGGATTGGACAATGTCGCCAAGGTAGACCGGTACCCCCAATGCAAGGCTGACAGTTTGCGATCCCGTGCCAATCAAGCCGATGAATAACGCAGCCACAGCAACCCCCAAGGGGTGCAATCCACCTAAGGTGGCGACGATGATGCCCGTATAACCGAAATTGGATGAAATGGCTTCGATCAAATGGAATTGGATACCGGCGATTTCACCCATCCCTGCCAGGCCTGCGATCCCCCCGCTGACCAGGGCTGCAGTCAGCATCGTTCGGGGAACATTGACGCCGGCAAAACGAGCACCGGAGGCATTTGCGCCTGAAGCTCGCATCTGGAGACCCAGTGGTGTACGGCGGATCAGGAAGTAAACGATGATCACCACAACAATGGCCATGATAAAGTCCGCATTCAGCCGTGATTTGGGCACAAGCCTGACAAAATGTGCGGCTGCGCTGATATCCGGAGATTGTGGATACCCTGATTGTGGATTGCGCCAGTAATCATTCAAGAGATAGCTGACAAAATACATAATGATTGAGTTCATTAGTAGGGTGGTAACCACTTCATCGATCTTAAGGTAAACCTTTAAGAGAGCTGGTATCAATGCCCACAACATTCCTGCTACAAAGCCACCCACCATCATCAAAGGAATAATGACCGCGGAAGGTAACTGTGGAAAATTAATCCCAATCCATGCGGCGGCAATAGCTCCGGCGTACAACTGGCCTTCGGCGCCAATGTTGTAATAACCGGCTGTGAAAGCAAAGGTGACAGCAATACCCGTCAGGATTAATGGGGTGGATTTAACTAAAACTTCCAGCGCAGAAGATTGGCTGGAAAGCGGTGCGATCAGGAAATTATAAAATGCAGCAAACGGATTTGCTCCGGCGATGATCACAAAAATTGAGGAGATAATAAAGCTTAACAGGATCGCAGCGATCGGGATGAGGGTTCGCATCCAGACTGGAGCAGGAGAACGTACAATCTTATACTTGAACACGACGATTCCTCCAAAGACAATGGTTTTAGCAAGCTCCAGCCATCAGCATACCCAGTTTTTCCGTAGTAGCTTCTGACGCAGGAAGGATTCCCCTGATGCAGCCTTCATAAATGACTGCGATACGATCTGAAAGTGCCATGATTTCATCCAGATCTTCAGAAAGTAAAAGCACCGCACCGCCTCTGTCTCGTTCTTCAAGTAACTTTTTGCGAATGTATTCAGTTGCTCCTACATCCAATCCGCGCGTGGGTTGTGATGCAATCATGACTTTCGGATTTCGCGAAAGCGCTCGAGCCATGACTACTTTTTGCATATTGCCGCCCGAGAGTTTTCTTAAATGATCCGTTGGCGACGCTTTTATTTGGAAGTCTTTGATCTTCAATTCGGCATCTTTGAGGATGGCTTTTTGGTCTAAAAATCCATTATGGGTGTATTTCTCCAGATCTTCCAGAGCAAAATT
>Ga0182011_10002240_pt1 | contig 16415 bp, 9 predicted proteins | sample 711E1DmetaG_FD_120481 | JGI IMG/M metagenome (GOLD analysis project Ga0182011, IMG submission 120481) | Permafrost microbial communities from Stordalen Mire, Sweden - 711E1D metaG | ecosystem: Environmental > Terrestrial > Soil > Wetlands > Permafrost | place: Sweden: Stordalen | collected... | reverse complement strand
GCGCGGGCAGCGCATCGCAATTCGGCGCGAACCCGGCCGGAACAGAGGCCTTTGTGGAGGACGGCTACAGCGACGGTGCGATCACCGCCAACGGATTGCCGACCAACCGTGCCGTGGCGAGCCCTTCAGGCATCGGAACGTACCAGCTGCTGCCGTACAACGCCAAGAACGTCATCGAGCTGGCGACCACCGACAGCGCGCCGAACGTCAGCTACATGATCAGCGTGCCGACCGGCCACTATGCGCAGATTGGCCTGCTCGTCTCCGCCGTCGAAGGCGACACGAGTTTCACGATCAAGCTCCACTACCAGGACGGAACCACCGCGACGGACTGGTGGGAGGCCGACGATTGGTACCAGGCCGGCAGCCGCGGCAATTGCGTGACGGCGACCGGCTCGATGGATCGCGTCAACGTCAACAGCGGCGCCGTCGAGGATTCGAACCACTTCAACCTCTACGAATTCGTGTTCCACAATGTGGACAGCAACCGCGTGCTGGACACGGTGACCATCGGCAACGATCCCAACCGGTGGCCGAACAATACGGATCGCTGGGGCGGGCTGTTCGCGATGAACGGGCTGACGGCGAACGGCTTCACCCCGTCCGCCACTCCGTTTCAATGGCTGCTCCAGAAACAGAACGCCGGGCTCGGCGTCGTCGACAGTTTCGACGACTCCATCACCGTGGGCTACACGTACGATGAGGCGCTCGCGGCGATCGCTTTCATGGCGTATGGATCCAACGCGCAGGCCCAGGCCGTACTCAATTTCCTCAAAAACTCGCAGGACGGCAACGGCAGCTTCATATCCGCGTTCGATTCGTCGAGCGGCGCCCCCGCGTGGACGACGCACTACGTCGGCAACAACGCTTGGGTCATCCTCGCGGTGAATTACTACACGGGGCAGACCGGCGACCGGCAGTTCCTGGGCATGGCGTCGAACTGCGCGGAGTGGATACTCCAGTACCAGGATCCCGACGGTTCGGTGAGTATGGGGCCGGATAATCCGACCGCGTTCAGCACGGAGCACAATCTGGACACGTGGTCCGCCCTCTACCACTTGTCCTACCTCGTCACGAACAGTCATTACCGCCTGGAGGCGGATCGCATCCTGAGCTGGCTCGAGACCAACGCGTGGGTCGGCACCGACGGCTACTTCCGGGAAGGCAAAGGAAGCACGTTCGCGGCGCTCGACCCGAACACCTTCGGGATCATGGCGCTGAGCGTATTGGGCACGAACGGCGATGACTACACCCGCTGTTTCACGAAGATGATGAGCAGTATGTACCTGACGAACGAAGGCGTTGCCGGGTTCACCTTCGATGAATCCTCCGGCGCGGCGATGGGCTGCGTGTGGCTCGAGGGGACGGAACAGGCGGCGCTGGCGTACGAACTGGCCGGCAGCGATACGATGGGCGCATTTCTCAACACGCAGGTGTCCAACACCATGCACTGGTCGGGCGGCTTGCCGTACACCACGTACGGGAACGGCAGCGGCGACGTGAACACGAACAGCGCGGTCTCCACGACGTGCTGGTACCTGTTCCGGAACCATACCCCCCGCGTGAATCCGTTCCGGCCGTTCGACAGCCCGCTGGCGGTCAGTTGCGGCATGACCGGCGGCCAGTACCGCGTGACGTGGCCGGCGAGCGCCGACACTTCGTACCAGATCCAGCAATCTTCCAACATGATCTCGTGGACGAACGCGCCCAGCGGTTCTGCCGCCGACGAGCAGAGCCGCCAAACGGCCACCAACTGGGAGAACCGCGCCTACCGGGCGACCAATCCGCCGCCGCCGTCGGTGTTCTATCGCACGGTCGTGGCTCACTGAGCCGGGGCAGGGGCGACCTTCTCAGTCACTGTCCGACGGTCAGTCTTCCCACTCCACCATGAACGAGTTGTGCGCGGTGGGCGTGTCGTCGGCGGTCCAGCGTCCGCTGAAGATCTTGGGCCCCATCTTGTGATCCTGTAGGAGATCGAGGAAATTGCTGTACGCGAACGGTTCGCCGGTGATCCATTCATGGTCGCGCTCCGTCCGATGGAGCCCGATCCAGAACCATGAACCAAACGGGAAAAGCGAGTTCAGGAAATCGTTTTCTTCCCGGTTGGTGATGGAAACCAGGTGCCCGCCCAATTGCTCGCAGCAAGCCTTCGCCTCTTCCCACGTCATGAACTTCGGCACGAAAAGATATCCGTGGCCACGGTGCCGGACGGCGAGTTTGCGCAACTTCTTCAAGTCGTTCCGCCGGAGCGCGAGCAGCACGTCCACGTTCCGCGCGTGGCCCGCGAACCGGAAATCGCGCGACCAGACCATCCGCGCCCACTCCAGTTCCTGGGTCGCGAGCGTGTCCGTGTCGAACCGGAAGTCGTCGGGCGGATTGTTGAGGAAGGTCGAGATATTCGTCAGCGGATTATTCCCGCAGATCAGCGCGGCCAGCGGCATTCCTTGGAGCGAATCCAGGGAATCAATCCGGTTGTTCTGCAGGCTGAACATCTTGAGCGGAGCCCGGCTGACCGGCTCGACGCTTTCGATCCGGTTATCGCCGCAATGCAGCACGCTGAGCGGCATGCCCCGCAAGGGCTCCAGCGACGTCAAGCTGTTGCCGCTGCAGTTGATGGTCACGATGGGAATTCCCCGCAGGGGCTCCAGCGTTTCGATGCGGTTGCCATTGCAGTACAGCGCGGCCAGCGATTTCATGCCCTTGAGCGGCTTCAGGTCGGTGAGCTGGTTGCCGTAGCAGCAGAGAAACGTGAGCGACATGCCTCGTAAGGGCGCGAGGCTGCTGACCCGCGCTCCGCCGAAGTTGAGGAGATTCAAGGGCATGTCTTTCAGCGGCTCGAGACTGGACAGCGGACACCCTTCGCATACGAGCACGCTGAGCGGCATGCCGCGCAACGGGTCGAGCTTCGTGATGGGATTGCCCATGCAGTTCAACATGGCCAGCCGCATCCCGCGAAGCGGTTCCAGGCTGGCGATCTGGTTGTAGGCCATGCTTAGCGAAGTGATGGGCATGCCCTTCAGCGGCTCGAGGTCCTTGATCCCGCACGGCGGGATTTCGAGAGACAATCCTTCGTTGTTCAGTCCGATGCTGAATTCGGCATGTGGCCACGCGGTTCGGAGCCGGTCGCGCCACATCGCCAGATCGCGGGCCATCTCCTCGCGCTGCCGTGCCCGATCGCGGGCCCGTCGTGCCCGTTCCATGCGCGTCGCGTCCGGAAACGACTCCATGGCTTCCTGCAGGAGAGCTTGCGCGAGGGCGTAGTTGCCTTTTTGCGTCTGGCGCTCGGCGATGTCCAGGATGTCGCTCTTCCACGGCGTGCCGAGCGAATAGATGCGAATGCGGCTGATCACGGTGTCGGCCAGCCATCCGACCACGCCCACGGCCGTGCGGTCCGCGCCGGTGAGCGGGTCGTGGTCCACCTCGGAGAAAACCTCCTGGTCGTTGACGACCAGCTTGAGGCGCGCGCCGATGCGTTCCGCGCGCATACGGTACACCTTGCCGCGAGCCAGCGGCGATTCCGGCCTGCTGACCATCTGGCGGCCGCTGCGAACCAGTACGTTGAGCGAGTTGTCGAACGCGCCGTACTCGAATTTGTAGCCCGTGAGCGGAACGTCCTTCCGGCTTTCGGAGCGCACGGCGCTGAAGAAACAGCCGATCGTGTTCAGGTAGACGCTCTCCTGCCGGCATTCGAATTCGATGCGGACGTCCCCGGGCACGTCGACTTTGAACAGCAGCATCTGCGGCTCGCCGTGGGAGAGGCGCAGTTCGCCGTCGCGGATCTCGTGCCGGCAGCCGACCACTTCCCATTGGGCGAGCGGGTTGGGACCCGAGAAATCCTGGTCAATCACGAGGTGCCAGATCAGCCCATCCTGGAACGCCTCGATCTCCCGCTGGAGTTCGATCACCGTGGTGTAGCGATCCCCCGGCTCGGTGCGCAGCGCCTTCATGGCGATGTCGGAGAGCATCGACGGAATCTTGCCGTCGGGGCAGTGGACGAGACCAACATGTCCTTCCTCGGGTTTTTCCGGTCCGACCACGCCGGTCTTGTTGAAAGCCGTTGGTGGAACGATCTCGCCGACAAGGATCTTGCGGAGCGTCTGCTTCAGGTTTTTGCCGGCGAGCGGCGCGCGCAATGTCAGGATGCTGTAGAGCGTGGCTCCGAGCGAGTAAATGTCGGCGCGGAAGTCGGCGCAGGCGTCGCCGGTCCGGAGCTGTTCAGGGGCCATGAAGCCGGGTGTGCCGATGACGCGGCGGCTGGTCACCTGGAACTCGGTCTTGGCCCGCGACAGGTACACCGCGGAACTCGCCGCCTTCCGCTGGCTCTCGAGGACCTCGCCGCCGGTGGCCACGGGCGCTGGTACCGCTCCGCGCCCTGCGGCCGGCAGCGGCGGGATGCCGGCGACCAGCGTCGCCAGGCCCCAATCCATCACGACCACTTCCCCGTACTCGCCGACCATGATGTTGTCCGGTTTGAGATCGCGGTGCACGACGCCCTTGGAATGCGCGAAGGCGACGGCGTCGCAGGCCTTCTGGAAAATGTTCAGCAGGCGGGCGAGCGGGAACTGCTCCACGGTCTGCGGATGCCCCTGGCGGAGAGCGATGAGGATTTCGGTCAGCGTCCGGCCCTTCACATACTTCATCGCATAAAAGACGCGCCCCTGCTCATCGAGACCCATTTCGTGGATCGGGACAATGTTCGGGTGCTCGAGCTGCGAGTTGATCTGAGCCTCTTCGACAAATCGCAGCAGGTCCTCCTGGGGCAGGATGACGTCCTTGGGCAAAACCTTGATGGCAACTGTGCGGAGACAGTTGAGGTCACGCGCCTCATACACGACGCCCATGCCGCCGCGGGCGAGTATGCGGCCCAGCTCGTATCGCTGGCCGCCCTGGACGAAGAGCTTGCCGTCGGTCGTTTTGGTGGTGGGCGTGTCGAGCTGAATGCCGCGAGCAAGGCCATGTTCCGTCAGAAATTCCGTGACCGTCTTGCCGGTGGGCAAGCGGGCCTGGGAGGTGGGCCGGGAGAGGATCTGCTTGATGCGGGCAGAACTCTTCCTCTTCCTGCGCAATCCGGATTTCTTCTTCACGACCGCCCCCTTGCATGGTTTACCAGCCCTATCCAAACCCTTTGGCGGCAGCAGTGTAAAGCCCCGACTGTGGGATCGGTTGCATGGAAGTGTCGCTTTGTCCGAAGGTTTCGATTCAACGAAACGGATGAATCGCTTACCATAGCGATGTTCCGACCCGGCGTTGTTCAGTCTCCGTAACTGAGATTGGAAGGAAGAACATGGTCATCGGTCTTCTGGAAGCGCAGCTCAGCATCCCGGAATCGCATTCGCTGAAGGACAAGCGGCACGTACTCCGCAGCCTGAAGGACCGCGCGCTGAACAAGTGGAATGTCAGCGTCGCGGAGGTGGACAAGCAGGACCTCTGGCAGGCGGCCGTGCTCGCCTTCGTCACCGTCGCGGCGGAGAAGTACGTCGTGCAGAAGCGGCTCGCGGAGATCAGTGAAGCGCTGCGCGGCGATCCGCGGTACGTGTTGATCGATTTCTACACCCGGCTGATCTAACGCGAACGCAACAAGTCACTGGACCTGTAGGCCGGGTCTCCGACCCGGCGCGCCGACTCGGAGAGTCGGCCTACAACAGGCAATAATTGCATTTGTATCGGGTCTGCCTCAGAAGCCGTCCGTGAAAATGACCGCGCGCAGGCCGGGTGCCGTCACGTTCATTGTCTGCGGGCCCTGGATGACCTGCGAATTCGGAAGACCTTCCGGCGCGATTTTCTCGCCGTCGCCGATCTGCCGCCAGCGTCCCGCCGGGAACGGAACGGTGAAACTCATGGGCGATCCGTTGGCGTTCAGCAGGACGACGAAACCGGCGCCGTCGTGGATGTGCGGCGAGTTGACGATGTAGCCGAGCGCTTGTTCGTCGGGCGGTGAGATCCACTGGTAATAATTGTCCGGCGGCCGCTGGGCCACGCGGAACGCGGCGCCGTTCGTGCTTTCGCGAAGGCGGATCAGCCCCTGGTAGTAATTCAGCGCCTGCCACGCCAGCGGCCGCTCGCGGTCGGTCCAGCGGAGGGCGTTCACCGGGTCGCCCTTGTCGTACGTATTCTGAATCCCGCACTTGCTGCGGATGAATTCCTGGCCTTCGGAGATCATCGGGATGCCGAGCGAGGTGAACAGCATCGTCGCGGCGAGCCGGTTCGCGGCGACGTCCAGGTCCTGCAGATTGCGTCCGTCGCGATCCGGCCGCGTGCAGAACTCGTCCGCCAGCGCCATGTCGTCGTGGCTCTCGAGGTAATTCACCGGCTGGAGCGGATCCGCCGCCCATGTGTCGACCGAGCCGGCGATGTTCTTCTTCAGCCCGTCGCGGTTACGGCGGCCCATGGCGAAGTCCTTCGCCGCGTACCGGAAATCGTTGTTCCACGCCGACCAACCCATGCCCTTGAGCTGCTGCTTGTTCTCGCCACGGAAGCTCCACGGTTCCGAGATCAGGAGCACGTTCGGGTTCAGCGGCCGCGCCGCGTCGCGGATCGCCGCGAGCGTGCCGAGGTCGATCAGCTCGGCGAGATCGAACCGGAATCCGTCCGCGTGGAATTCCTTCATCCAGTACAGAATGTTGTCCACAATCAGCCGCCGCATCATCGGCGCCTCGGTCCTGAGGTCGTTGCCGCAGCCGCTGAAATTGCTGAAGCTGTAGTCGCGGTTCAGGCGGAAGAAGTACTTCTTGTCGATCATGTGGAAGAGGTTCGGCGAACCGACGTGGTTGAAGACGACGTCGAGGATCACGCCGAAGCCGCGCCGGTGGAGTTCGTTGACGAGGTGCTTGAACTCGAAGTACTGCGAGCCCTTCAACGGCTGCTGCGCGTAGGACGACTCCGGCGCGAAGTAGAACACCGGCGCGTAGCCCCAGTTGTACTCATCCTCGCCGTTCGAGAACTCGGCGATCGGCATGAACTCCAGCAGGTTCACGCCGAGCGACTTGAGGTGGTCGAGGCCGGTGCCTTTGCCCTCCGTGGCGAGCAGGCCGGCGTACTTGCCCGCGAGCGCCGGCGCAACGCCGGACGACGGATGAATCGTCATGTCGCGCACGTGCAGCTCGTAGATCACCGCGTCCTGCATCGCCGGATGCTTGTAGTCCTGGTCGGTCCACCCGCCGAACCATTGGTTCGTCTCCGCCGGGTCGATCACGATGGCGTTGTTGTGGGCGAAGGCCGCGGCCCGCGCGTACGGGTCGCCGATCTGCGCGAGGCCGTTGAAGCCCTCGCCGTTGCCGGTGGGGCCGTCGACGTTGAACGAGTAATACTTCCCGACATCCAGGCCGAGCAGGGATATTTCCCACACGCCGTCGGTTTCGTCTTCCCAGAGCGGATATCGCTCGGCCGGCTCGAGCCGCTTGTACGCCGGCTTCTGCACCTCGAACTGCGGCGTGTCGAAGAGGCAGAGGTGTACGCTGCTCGCGCGCGGCGCAAAAATCCGGTACGTCGTGCAGCCGTGCTCGCGGTCAAGGATCGCGCCGAGCGGCTTGTCGGATTTGAACAGCTCCATCACGTCACCCGGCGTCACCGGGCTCCAGATCGGACGGTCCCCGACGCCGTCGATCACCGCCACGTACGACTTCGACAGGTCGATCGGCTGCTCGGTGGTTACGGTGAGGACGATGCCGCCGGCGGCCGCCGGATCGATCTTGAGGTTGACGTTGCCTTTGCCGTCCGGTGTCGCGTTGGGCAAAGTCGGTGGCGGCGACAACCAACGGCTGCCGTTCACGACGAACTTGAAGAGCAGATCCTTCTCGCCCGCCGGCGGACGCAGCCCGGCGAGCTGGGTGGTCAATTCCCAGAGACCGCTCTGGCCGTCGTTGCGTAGCGCCCAGCGCCCGTTGCCGCCGTTCGAGTCCCAGCCGGTGAAATTCCCGGCGACGGTCACACGGTCCGCCGGTGTAAGCTGAAGTCCGTAGCTCTTCGGATCGAACACGAACGTGATCAGCCCGCCGGCGATGAAATAGCCCTGCAGCGCGCCGCCCTCGGTTGCAGAAGACATGCGCGAATCCTTGATCGCCGCCGGCGGCACGAGACGGACCTTGGGCTCGCGGCCTTGCGCGAGGCTGCGGCGGAAGAAGATGCGGATCGTATGGCGGTCATCGATCGACGCGTTGAAAATGAGGTCGGACGGGCGATCGAGCTGGCCCTCGCCGTTGACGTAGAGCGCGCGGTTGTCGCCCTTCTCCCAGTCGCCGTTGACGATGAATTTGTATTCGTGCTGGCCGAAGCTCGCGGGCAGGACGCGGCTGTCCAGCATCCAGATGCCGTTCGACATCGTCATCGGGAACCGCCCGACCCAGCCGTCCCACGAGCCGGCCACGACGACGCCGGTCGCTGCAGGATTCTGGTATCTCAACGCCGCCGTCGGCGTTTCGCCCGGCACGTACCGGAGATCGGGTCGCAGCGGCGCTTCTTCTGCGAACAGCGAACGGGCAAGAAGGAGACAGGCGGCGGCAAACAGAGGCAAAGTTCTCCTCGGCATGGCGGAAGAAGATAAGGCGATTCTCCGTCGCAGTAAAGCGCGGGGCGCCGGCAGCCGGTAATCGGCTGGATATCCGGCGCGGGCCGATGTACAAGGGCTCCTGGTTCCGTACGAAGGAGGGGTCATGTTTGGCATTCTCGCGGGTGTTCTCGTCGTCCTGACAATCATCACGCTCTCCCATCTCAGGAAACTGCAGAACTCGGTCGATCATCTTTCCGGCGATGTCACGGATCTCCGGCAGAAGCTCATCCCGTTCCTGGTGCGTCTGAAGAAGCCGGAGGTCCCGAAACCTGCCGCCCCGAAAGCGCCCATTCGGCCCCCGATTCCACCGCCGGCCCCGGCCGCGGAATCCCGCGAGCCCTTTGCCGCTCCGCCTCCGAAGCCGGCGGCGCCAGCGCCCAGGCCGACCATCCTCGCGCCGGTCTTGGTGCAGTCCCCGGCGGGCGGACCTGAGATAGGCGACCGCATTGCGGCCAAGGTGAACCCGATTTTCGAGACCGCGCGGGAGATCCTGCGGAAGATCTGGAGTTGGATCGTGGTTGGCGAGGAGCATCGGCCGGCCGGCGTCTCGATGGAGTACGCGGTGGCCACGACGTGGCTGATCCGCGCGGGCATCATCGCGATCGTGACGTGCGTCGGCTATTTCCTGAAGTGGTCGATCGACCGCGGCCTGGTCGGACCCGAGGCCAGGGTCGGCTTCAGCATATTCTTCGGCCTCGCCCTGCTGGTCTCCGGCGTGAAACTGCTCGGCCGCAAGTGGCACGTGCTGGGGCAGGGGTTCCTCGGCGGCGGCATCGCGATCCTCTACTTCAGCGTCTTCGCCGCGGGCCCGCTATACCATCTCGTCCCGACCACCGTTGCGTTCGGACTGATGATCCTCGTCACGGTCGCCGCGGGCATCCTGGCCGTGCGGCTGGATTCGCTGCTGGTGGCGATCCTCGGCATCGTCGGCGGTTACGCGACGCCCGTTCTGCTGCGGACCGGCCAGCCGAACCTGCCGGTGCTGTACAGCTACCTGCTCCTGCTCGGCCTCGGCATTCTCGGCATTGCGCGCCGGAAGAACTGGCGCCTGCTGAACTACCTCGGCTTCGTGTTTACCTACGCGCTGTACATCGCCTCGGCGCCGGGGGACGCGCGCCCGCAATTCGCGCTGATGCTCACGTTCCTGTCGCTGTTCTTCGTCCTCCACTCCTCGCTGGTCTTCTTCCACAACATTCTCCACGCGATCAAGGCGACGGTCCTCGAGATCATCCACCTGCTCGCCAACGCGGCGGTTTACTCGTGGCTGGCGTACTGGCTGATCCGCACAGTCTGCGGCCGGCCGTACCCGGCCGTGATGACGCTCGCGCTGTCGGTGTTCTTCATCGTGCATGTCTGGATCTTCCTGAAACGCCGTGTGGCAGACCGGACGCTGCTGATCACGCTACTGGCGCTCTCGGCGCTCTACGCCACGATCACGATGCCGTTGGTGATGGAGAAAGAGACGCTGACGATCTCGTGGTCGCTCCTCGCACTCATGTTCCTGTGGCTCGGCGCGAAGCTCGACAACGCGTTCCTGCGGCGCACGTCGCACGCTCTCTACCTCGTGGTCTTCGGCCGGCTCGTGCTGCTGGACCTGCCCAGCCGTTTCGGGCTGGTCAGCCATCCGGTCATCCCGATCGCGGAGTACTGGAAGGGAATGGCGGATCGCCTTTGGACCTTCGGCATCTCGATCGGCTCGATCCTTACGGCATTCTTCATCGAGCGCAAGATTCCGGCGAAGGTCATGGCGCCGAAGCCGGAGGAAGCGGCGGACGCGGGGCGGAAATCGGTCATGGGCATTGTCCTGTACTGGTTCCTCGCCCTGTTCCTTTTCGCCTATCTCCAGCTGGAGACGTACAACGTGCTCGGCTATTTCCTGCCGCTGCGCCAGCCGGCGTTGACGCTCTTGTGGTGCGGCATGGCGGCGTACTTCCTCTGGCGGTACTTCGCCACGAGCCGCCCGTCCATGTTCGCCGCGCTCTTCGTCTTCCTCGCGGTCGCGATCACCAAGACGGTGATAATCGACCTCGGCACTTGGAACGTCTGCGAGGCCTGGTATTTCCTCGCGGCGTACTCGCCGCTCTACGTGGCGATGCGCTGGCTCGACTTCGCGGGCTTGCTCGGGTTCCTGGCGGCGGCGTGGCTGCTGTTCCGCCGGCCGTCGTCCTCGCCGCGCGTGCACCTGCTCTTCGGATACGGCGGGCTCGCCTTGCTCTTTGTCTTCACAACCCTGGAGACCCGCAGTTTCCTGTACTGGAAGCTGCGCGAATTCCTGACCGGCGGAACCTCGGTGTTGTGGGCGCTGTTCGCGATCGCCTTCCTCACGGGCGGCATTTGGAAGAACGTCAAGACGCTCCGCTTCGCCGGGCTGGGCCTGTTCGTCGTGGTGGTCGGCAAGGTGTTCCTCGTGGACCTCGCGGACATGCCGACGATCTACCGCGTGATCGCGTTCATGGCGGTGGGCATTTTCCTGCTGGGCGGCGCGTTCGCGTACATCCGCGCCAGCAAGGCTTTTGGCAAGGAGTCCTGATTTATGATGAAACGACAACTCGCCGCCGCCGTTATGTTCAGCCTGATCGTCCGTTCGACCGCCTTCGGAATCGGGCCGGACGCCTTTCCTTTCTATAAGGAGCTGACACCGCCTGTGCCGCTCGCCGGGAACATCGGCGGCATCATCGTGGATGACGACGTCCTCCTCGAGCTGAACGACGGCCGGACAAACCTCCGGCTGATGGACGCGAACGGGAAGGAAGTGCCGTTCCTCCTTCGCACGCTGACCCGCAGCACGACGGTCACCCAGGAAACGTCTTTCGCCGCGCAGATCGTCTCCTTCCGGGAACTGCCGGACAACCGCGTGGAGATCATCGTGTCGAAACGCACGAACGATCCCGCGCCCAGCGCCGTCCTTTTGGACAACTCCCAGCAGAATTTCGAGAAGCGGGTGACCGTGTCCGGTAGCGATGATCAGAAGCGGTGGACGGAGCTGGCGGCCGACCGGCCGATTTACGACTACTCGCGCTACGTCGCCGTCCGCAACAGCCGGGTCGACATGGAACCGCGGCCGTTCCTGTTCTATCGCATTGACATCTCGAACATCGCGGAGGACCACAGCACCGCGCTGAAGGAGATCATCCGGCAGGTCAAGGGCGGCGCGTCGTCGGTGACGGAAAAGGAAACCGCGCAGATTCGGAAAGAGCTGTTCCGCGTCGACCGGATCACCTTCATCGCGCGGAAGGAAGTCGCGCAGGAAGCCGATCCGCTGCTGCGGGTTCTCGACCCGGTCCCGGTCAGCGTGGACTTGGACACCAACAAGCAGGCCACGATCCTTCAGCTGTTCACGAAGCGCCAGCCGCTGGTCTCGATGTCCGTCATCGCGAAGGAGTTCAACTTCAGCCGCCGCGTGACGGTGTGGGGTACGGACGACGATCTGCGGTCCAAGGATGTCCGATGGAGCATCATAACCGCAGCGATCATCAGCCGCATCGAAGCCGGGTCGATCCGCCAGGAGCAGTTGAAGATCGGGTTCCAGCCCGCGCAGCGTTTCCGCACGTATCGCCTCGCGATCGAGAACCAGGACAACCCGCCGCTGACGATCAACGGCATCATCGCGGAAGCGGAGATATGGGAAACGCTGTTCTACCAGCAGGAGCCGCTACCCAGCCGCCTCTGCTACGGGGGCGCGTGCGACCAGCCGGCGCGGTACGACATCGGTGCCGTCCTTGCGTCGGTCTCCGCCCGGGAAGCGCGGGCCTGGTCGGTCGGCGCGCAGGCGCCCAATCCGGCCTACAAGCCGCCGTCGAGGCTCCGTTCGTGGCAGGGCCGGTCGTTGATGGTCGCGGCGATTGCCGCCATGGTACTGCTGCTGGTCCGGCTGATTGCGCGGACCGCGAAACAGGTCGACCAAGTTTAGCGAAGGCCGCCATGCTGGAATTCCTGAATCGCCCGTTGTCGAAGAACTCGCAAGTCTTGATCATCCTCGCGCTGCTCGCGTTGCCGGTGCTGTACGTTCTCTGCAAGTTCGACCCGCGGACGCGTTTCACGTCACTGATCTTCTTCGGGCCGGCGTTTGATGAACGGGCGCTTCCGGAGGTCCGCGCCGTCCCCCACGCCTTCGCCGGCAAGGTCGGATACGACGGGCAGTTCTACGCGCAGCTGGCGGTGGATCCCGCGCTCCGGAGCCCGGATCTTCCCCGTGCTCTGGACAACCCTTCGTACCGGGCGAAGCGGATTCTCGTGCCGGCGTTGTGCTGGCTCGCCGGCGGCGGCCGGCCGTGGCTGGTCATACAGATTTACGCGGTCATTAATCTGCTCTTCTTCGCCCTGTTGCTGGCCGCCATGGTCCGCTTTCTCCGCCCCGCGACGCTTCAGCATTTTCTCGGCGTTGCGGCCGCGATGTGGACGACGGGCACGCTGGTGTCCGTCGAGCGAGCGCTCCTCGACCTGCCGGGGACGGCGCTGACATTTCTTGCAGCGGGGTTGTCGGGGCTTGCAGGGTTCTCCGTCTTCGCGGCGGCGATGCTGACCCGGGAATCGTCGCTCCTCAGCCTGCCGGCCGTGCTCTGGCCGCGCGACCGTTCGCGGAAGAAGATCGGCAGGTTACTCCTCGGCGCCGCCGTCGCGATGGTGCCGTACTTCCTGTGGGGCCTGTATGTGGACCACGTCTTCCACTCGGCGCCGTACGCGCCACGGCATGTTTTTGGCATGCCGCTCGTATCATTCTTCCGTCATCTGGGGCTCGCGGCTTCATCCTTCACCGCCCGGCCGAACGCGAACTCGATCTTCGAGATACTCGCTCCGATCTCGCTCGGCGCGCAGGTGATCTATCTGCTGGCGAAACCGCGGCCTGCGTCAGCGTACTGGCGGATGGGCGTGGTGTTCGCCGTGCTATTTTTCTTCCTCAGCGACGCCATCTTCGTGGAGCAGGCCGGGTACTGCCGCATCCTGCTGCCGCTGACCGTGGCGTTCAATGTACTGGTCGTGCAGGAAAGACGGCAGCGGTTCAGCGGATGGTTTGTCGCGGGGAATGTCGGACTGATCTTCGAAGCGCTCAGAATGGCGAGGGCGCTGTTCCACTGAAACGAAACAGCGCCCGGTTGAACAACCGCCCGTCTTAGAATCCGTCGTGCGTGCGAACCTTGTAGACCACGCGCCGCTGGGCCTCGATGTTCCAATGAAGATCGTTCGTCAGGACGGAGATTTTGATGGGATCCTTGGTGGCAAGGTCGTCGATGACGCGTTGCTGGACATTGGCCGATTGATCGGCGGCCTGAGCGGTGTACTCCAGTATCTGCTGGCGGGTTTGCACCGCGAACCAGAACAAGCCGCCGATGAGCAAGGCGTTGAGAACGAGGGAACTGATCAACAGCCCGTCTTTGGTCGTCTTCATACGAAGCGTCGCCTCCTCCGGGGTTTTTCTGAAACTGGGATATGCTTAGCACAATCCCGTCCGCATAGAAACTCTCTTTTTTGGCATGGGCGGACGTCTTTGGAACAGGCTTGCCGTCGGAAAGTCGATAGGGGATGTTTGCGGGCGGATGAAGGAGATCCGTACAGAGATTGAGATTGCCGCGTCGGAAGAAGACATCTGGCGGACGCTCATCAACACGGCCGACTTCCCCGACTGGAATCCGTTCATCCGCCGGGTCTCGGGAGTGCCGCATCGTGGAGCCCGGTTGAGCGTGACGCTTCGTCTTCCCGGGGTCCGGAGGGTGACCTTCCGGCCGGTCGTTACCGCCGAGCAGCCGAAACGGGAATTGACCTGGATCGGGGCGTTTTTGCTCCCGGGCCTGCTGGATGTCCAGCACCGCTTTTCGATCGTACCGCTGGGCTACAACCACATGCTGTTCAGCCAGCACATCGTCCTGGCGGGGCTGCTGGTATCATTGCTCGGGAAACGGTACGTCGAACCGATGCGGCGCGGCGCCGTGGACATGGACGCGGCCATCAAGGCGCGCGTCGAACGTCGCGGGCCGGACCGTTGACGCATCACGGTATGCGCGGGTCGGTTTGTCCGTGAGCAATGCAGACGCCATGAAACGCCATCTGGCCATTCTGGTTCTGTTCGGACTCCTGGTCAGGGCGCTCTTCTTCGTCTGGAGCCGCCATTCCGACGAGCTCTTCCTCTGGCCGGTCGCTGACGAGGCTACGTATCTCGCCGATGCGGCACCCATTGCGCACGCGCCGCTGAGCATGCCATCGTATGACCTGCCGTTCTGGCAGCCGCCGGGATATGTCTTCCTCCTGGCGATCCTGTCCTCGGTCGGGATGAAGGGCACAGCGGTCATCGTCCTGCAACAACTCGTCGGCGTGATCAGCGCCGTGCTCGTGTACTTCGTGGCGACGACATATTTCGGAAGCCGCGCGAGAACGTGGGCGCTTGTTGGAGGACTGCTCTTCTCATGTTGCCCGGCTGTCTTGTATTTCGAGACGCATTACCTGAAGCCGACGTGGAGCATCGTCCTCGTCCTGGGCATTCTGCTCCTGTACGGGCGCTGTTGCGGGCCGTTGGGTGCATTGTTCGCGGGCTGTTTGACCGGCATTCTGTGTCTATTCGAGGCGTACTATCTTCTTTTTCTGCCGCCCTTTCTTGTGCTCTATTTCCGGCGGCATCCGAAACATGCGCTGGCCTACTTGTGCTCGGCCATGGTGTTCATCACGCCCGTCACGGTTCTGAATACGCGGTATGCCAAGCGCTTCATCCCGATCTCCGACAACGGCGGCATTAACCTGTACGTGGGCAACAATCCACGCTGGGAACAGACCTACAATATCCTGCCCGGCTGGGAGTGGACCGCGATGGCCAACCGGCATGCCGTCAATCGCAAGACAGCCACCGGATTCCGGGAGGCGGCCAGCACGCGGTTCATGAATGACGTGCTTGCGTTCGGCTTTTGCCATCCGTGGTCCCTTACGCGAATACTCCTCAAGAAATCCCTGATCGTATTCTCAGGGCCCGATCTGATACGCGACGACTACTTCTTCTTCTCCGAAGCGCTCAACCGGTATTCGACCGTCTTCAATGCTGCGCTGATCGTCCTCGCCGGCATCTCCGTTCCGAAGCTTGCGAAGCTCCGCTCGCCGCTGCTCATCCCGCTCGTAGTCATTCTGCCGGTCAATGTCCTCTTCTTCCCGACGACGCGATATCGGGTCCCCGCGCTTGCCGTGGCGTGTTGCTCGCTGGCGGCATGTTGCGGCCATCGTCCGTCCCGCGCGGATGTGCTTTGTGGATTTCTGGGTTTGCTGCTGTGCATTGCGGGGAGCGCGCTGGCTCGCGGGGTCGTTGATCAGCGGGCGTGGAAGGCGTTCCGTTACGCCCAGATCGCGAACAAACTGGTGGTGCAGGGCGACACGACATCCGCGGGGCCATTCTTTGAACGCTCGCTGCAAGAAAAGCCCACGATCCTGGCCCTGCGCATGTATGGGGAGTACTTGTTGGATTATCAGTCCAACGCGTACAAGGCCGTGTCCCTCTTCCGACAGGCGATTGAGTTGGACCCGCTGTATCCGGATCCCTACTACGATCTCGCCAGGATCGCGATGCGTGACGGGAAAAATGATGACGCCTATGCGTCGTTTCGGAGCTACGTGCGGCAACGTGACAAGAACGCGTATTCGGACAGCGTCGACCCTTATCTGCTGCTGCAAGCCCTGGTCTTCATCTCGGCCCATGAGCAGGCGACCGGGCGAAGCGATCTGCACGCCCAAACGGCGGCGCGAGCCGTTCGGCTGGCGCGGTCTGTAGCCATAGATCCCCGGAAGCTGAACCCTCGGGTTCGGGATTTCCTGCACAACGCTGAAGCCCGGATCAGTACAGCGGGAAAAGAACAACCGTAGCGCAACCGCGGACTCTCCGGCTCGTTCACGGAGTCTG
>Ga0182011_10002239_pt1 | contig 16435 bp, 13 predicted proteins | sample 711E1DmetaG_FD_120481 | JGI IMG/M metagenome (GOLD analysis project Ga0182011, IMG submission 120481) | Permafrost microbial communities from Stordalen Mire, Sweden - 711E1D metaG | ecosystem: Environmental > Terrestrial > Soil > Wetlands > Permafrost | place: Sweden: Stordalen | collected... | reverse complement strand
CCGTGGCGGGCTCCGCAACCGTGGCGGGCTCCGCAACCGTGGCGGGCGCGCCGGCGACCGGGCCCTCGTCGGCCAACGCCTTCGCCTCCGTCTGGCCGAGCGCAGCCACCTCGGCCGCGCGATCGTGGTCGACCAGCCGCTGGTGGTAAGCCTCCGGCCGGCGCCGCAGCACAGAGGCGAGTGCCACCCGGCTGGCCCGCAGATCCCACGAGGAGATTGCGCCGCCGTCGTTCAGGTCCAGCACGACCGTCTGCCCGGGCGAGGTGATCAGCACCTCGTCCACGGCGTCCAGGTCCGTGTCGGTCAACCGCGCGCCATAGGGCCGGCCGCCGTCGCGCCCGCCTCCGGCGGCCGCCGCCACCGCCGCGTCGGCGAGGTCCTCGGCCGCGATCAGGTGCGACAGCGTCGCCATGCGCATGTGGACGATGTAGATCCCGCCGAAGAGCCCGTGCCAGTAGCAGTCGTTCGACTGGCCCTGGTACAGGTGGTCGAGCGCGCGCGACACCGTCGGTCCGTCGGGCATCGAGTCGACCTTTTCGGAGGCGCGAAGCATCTGCTTGTGGAGGTCGTTGACCTCGCGGTAGCGGGCCGCGTAGTTGCGCCAGAAGCCGCCGCGCAGGTACCGCGCCTCGGGCAGACCGCGCTCACGTGCCCGCTCCAACAACGACGTGAAAACCGGCGTCTCGTTAGGCGGCAGGACCCACTCGGTCATCTCCACGTACGAGGCAGTGGGGAAGTAGGCCCGCGTCGTCGGTGGCCGCCGCTTGAGCCACTCCGACGGTGTCACGGTCGAGAGCCAGCCGGCCTCACGCTCCAGGGCCTCGAAGAGCCGATCCACCCAATGCTCGTTGCTCCAGCAATACTCGAACGTGCCAGGCCACGCGCCGAACTTCTCGCCGTCGTCGCCCATCATTCCCACGAACCGGCCGTCCGGCGTCGTTCGCTCGCGCAGATACGAGATGACGTCCTCGACCGGCTTGAACGGGATCCGATAGCGCAGGCCCTGCTCGGTCCCGAAGACCGTGAGCCGGCGGCCGCGGTCGTCGGTCGTGAGCGGTGCCCACATCTCGTCCTCGCGGATCGAGGCGGCGCGGAGGTGGTTGTCGTCGAGCACGGTCCACTCGTAGCCGGCGGCCGCCAGGTCGTAGGCGAGCGACGGTTCCCAGACCCGCTCCGCCAGCCATGCCCCGGCCGGCCGTCGCCCGAACATGATCTCCATCTCGTCGCGCATGCGGACCAGCTGGCCGTTGCGGTCGCGGTCCGGGAGCGTCACCAGGATCGGTTCGTAGTAGCCGCCGCCCACGATCTCCACCTGACCGCGCTCGACGAGGTGGCGGATCTGCCCGATCGCCTCGGGCCGGTTGGCGGCCATCCACTGCAGCAGCGGCCCGGTGTAGTGGAGGCCCAGCCGGATTCCGGGGTGCCGCTCCAAGGCGTCGAGCATCGGCGAGTAGGCGTGCTCGTAGACGTCCGCGATCACCCAGCCGAAGTTGCCGACCGGCTGATGGTTGTGGATTACGAGAGCGAGAGAAACGCGGCCGCCCACGCCGGGGCTCAGCTGGGCTCGGCGCGGGTCCGGCGGCTGGCCGGTCGCCTGACCTCGACACCGGCGGCGGGAACGTACATCCGCTCGGTGTACTCGTGGAGCATCCGCATCGTCGAGAACCGCCAGATCGTGCTGGCGATCGAACGGCGCATCTCGGCGGTCCAGCCGGTCGGCGTGTCGTCCTCGTCGCGCCCGTAGTAGAGCGGCACGACCTCCTGCTCCAGGAGCCGATAGAGGTCCTGGGCATCGGAGTAGTCCTGGGCGCCCTCGTTCGGATTGATCTCGCGCCCTCCGATGGCCCAGCCGTTGTCGCCGACCCAGCCCTCGTCCCACCAGCCGTCGAGGACGGAGAGGTTCACGACGCCGTTGACCGCGGCCTTCATGCCGCTCGTGCCCGAGGCTTCCAGCGGCCGGCGCGGGTTGTTCAGCCAGACGTCGACGCCCTCCACCATGAACCGCGCCACGCGCAGGTCGTAGTCCTCCAGGATGAAGACCCGCCCGCGCAGCTGCGGCGAGCGCGAGCGAGCGAAGATCTCCTGGATGACGCCCTGGCCGGGGCGGTCGGCCGGGTGAGCCTTGCCGGCGAAGATGATCTGGACCGGGCGATCCTTGTTCCACAGCAGCCGGGAGATGCGGTCCATGTCGGAGAAGAGCAGGCCGGCTCGCTTGTAGGTCGCGAACCGGCGGGCGAAGCCGATCGTGAGGGCGCCGACGTCGAGGACCGACTCGAGCTCCTCCAGCACGCTCGGCGCCTCGCCGTGGCGGGCGAACTGGTGGCGCAGGCGGTTGCGGGCGAAGATCATCAGCTCGAGCTTCTGGCGCTGGTGCGCGCTCCAGAGCTCCACGTCGGGGATCTGGTCGGTCCGCTCCCAGAAGTGCTCGGTGCCGTTGTGGGCATCGAGGCTGTCGAGCTGGGCGCCGAGATAGCGCTCGAACAGCTCGCCGATCGGCTGGCCGACCCAGGTTGCGATGTGGACGCCGTTCGTGACGGCGATGATCTGCTTTCCGCCCAGCCCCTGCCAGGTGTTGTTGGCGGTCACGCTGTGCAGCTTGCTGACGGCGTTGGCGGCGTTGGAGAGCCGCAGCGAGAGGGCCGTCATGTCGAGCTGGCGACCGTCGCCGTCGACGCCCCGGGCCAGCTCCAGAACCCGCTCGATCGGGACGCCGCCGGTTCCCTTGCGCCCGTCGCCGTCGCACAGCGGCCCGGCCACGCGCCGCACCAGGTCCGCGTCGAAACGCTCGTTGCCGGCCGAGACGGGAGTGTGGATCGTGAAGACGCTGTTGGCGCGGGTGCGCTCCAGGGCCTCGTCCAGGGCCACTCCCTTTTCGACGAGGGCGCGGGCACGCTCCACGAGCAGGAACGCGGAGTGGCCTTCGTTGAGGTGCCAGACGGCCGGCTCGATGCCCAGGGCCTTGATGGCGCGCACGCCGCCCACGCCCAGGACCAGCTCCTGGTGGAGGCGCATCTCGCGGCCGCGGACGTAGAGGATGTGGGTGATCGGTCGGTCCGACTCGTCGTTGTCGGGGATGTCCGTATCGAGCAGCAGGACCGGCACGCGGCCGACCTGGACGCTCCAGACGGCGGCCGCGAGCATCCGCTCCGGCAGCTCGATGTGGATGATGAGGGGATCGCCCTCCGGATCGACGACACGCAGGATCGGGAGCCGCGTCAGGTCGTAGTCGGGGTAGGCGTGCTCCTGGTGGCCGTCCGCGTCGATCGTCTGGCGGAAGTAGCCGTGCTTGTAGAGCAGCCCGACGCCGACGAATGGCAGGGCCATGTCGCTGGCCGTCTTGATGTGGTCGCCGGCCAGCACGCCCAGTCCGCCGGAGTAGATGCCGACGCTCTCGTGGAAGCCGTACTCGGCGCAGAAGTAGGCAATCGGGCCCTTGATCGAGGAGCCGTACTCGCGGTTGAACCAGTGCTGCTTGCCGCCGGCCATGTAGCGGTCGAACTCGGCCAGGACCTGGTGGCATTCGGCCATGAAGGCCGGATCGTCGAGCAGCTCCGACCAGGCGATCGGCTGCGAGAGAACCTCGATCGGATTGCGGTAGCGCGACCAGGCGAGGCCGTCGATGCGGCTGAAGAGCGCCCGCGCCTGCGGGTTCCAGCTCCACCACATGTTGTACGCAAGCCGGCGCAAGCCCTCGAGCTGGGGAGGCAGCCGAAAGGAAGCGCCCGGAAGAGTAGGAACGCGGACAGGCTCCATCTGCCAAGCATCATATCCGACGGCGAAACGGGCAACGTCGCACGTTCCCGGCGGCCGAACGGACCGCCCACACGGTGGCTCGACGATGCCCTCCGGCGCGGCTGCGACTACCATGGCCGGAGCGCAGTGCCGATGGCGCCGGCGTCCCCACCCCGAACGACGCGTCGACCCTCGCGGCGCCCCACACATAGGAGCAACTGGATGCGCGTCGTCTGCATCTCCGCCGAGTGCGAGCCGTGGGCTAAGACGGGCGGGCTGGGGGACGTCGTCGACGCGCTGGCACGGGCAGTGGCCGCCATCGGCGAGCCGGTGTCGCCCGAATCGACAATCGAACACGTCGTGCAGTCGCAGGTCTGGCTCGGCACCGGCGGCGTCATGGGCCAGGCTCCCGGCGTCATGGCCCACGTAGAGCGACCCGTGGACGTCTTCCTGCCGTTGTACCGGGGCGTGCCGGTGCCCGAGGGCGCGACGCGCACTTCGCTGGCCGTGCCCGACCCGCTGGCGCCCGAAGGCGTCACCGAGGTCCACCTCGTCGAGTTCGAGGCGCGCGGCTACCGCGTCCGCCTAGTCGATCACCCGCCCGCCTTCGATCGCGACGGCTACTACGGCGACGACGATGGCGACTACCCGGACAACGGCTGGCGGTTCGGGCTGCTGTGCCGCGCGGCGCTCGAGGCGCTGCTCGACGACGACCGCCCGGTGGATGTGCTCCACCTCCACGACTGGCAGGCGATGCCGGCGGTCTTGCTACGCGACGTCGCCTACGCCGGCTATCCGCGAATCTCGGGCGCGGCGGTTATGGTCACGATCCACAACCTGGCCTACCAGGGCTGGCTCTCGCGCAAACAGCTGGCCGGCCTCGTGGCGCCGGACGAGATCGCCCAACTGGTCGGCCCGCTCGCGGATGGGCTGCTGCTCCTGCGCGAGGGGATCAAGCGGGCCGAGCTGGTCAACACCGTGAGCCCCGGCTATGCGGCGGAGGTCCTGACGCCGGAATTCGGGATGGGCTTGGACAAGGTGCTGGTCGGCCTGGGCCACCGCTTCGGCGGGATCCTGAACGGCCTGGACACGGCCGTCTGGGATCCGGCCACCGACGCCGCCCTGCCGGCCCACTACTCGCGGGGCGATCTGGCCGGCAAGGCGGAATGCCGCCGGGCGCTGCTGGCAGAGGTGGGTTTCGATCCGGACGACGAGCGCGCGGTGCTGGGCATGATCGGCCGGCTCGACCCGCAAAAGGGCTTCGACCTCCTGGCCGCGGCGGCGAAGGATCTGCTGGTGGAAGGCGGACGGATCGTCGTCCTTGGCACCGGCGACGCTAAGCTCATGGCCGACCTGCGCACCCTGGCGAAGAAGCGTCCGGATGCCGTCGCGGTCATCGAGAGATTCGACCGGGCGCTGGCGCGGCGCATCTACGCCGGCGCCGACCTGTACCTGATGCCGTCGCGTTTCGAGCCGTGCGGGCAGGGCCAGATGATCGCCCTCCGGTACGGCACGCCGGCGATCGTCCACCGGACCGGCGGGCTGGCCGACACCATTGTCGACGCGGACAACTGGCCGGACGAGGGCACGGGCTTCGTCTTCGATGCGCTCAAGCCGGCGGCCCTGCTCGATGCTTGCAGTCGGGCGATGTCGCACTTCCACGCCGGCGGCGACGACTGGGCCGAGCTCCAGGACCGCGGCATGGCGATCGACTGGTCTTGGGAAGCCGGGCCGGCGGATCAGTACGCGGCCTCGTACCGTCGCGCGGTCTCGCTCCGAAGAGAGCCCTAGATCGTGTCCGAGGCGCCGTGCGATCTGCTTGTCGTCGGGGCCGGCGCCGCCGGGCTCACGGCCGCGCTGACGGCGGCGGAGCGGGGAGCGCGCGTGCTCGTGCTGACCAAGGGCCACGCTCCGGATTCTTCGAGCATGCACGCCCAGGGCGGGATCGCGGGTGCGGTGGGGGATGACGACACGGCCGCCCTCCACGCCGTCGACACGGAACGGGCCGGCCGCGAGCTGTGCCGGCCGAGCGCGGTGAAGGTGCTCACCGAAGAGGGCCCGGAGCGCGTTCGAGAGCTGGTCGCGCTGGGCGTGCCGTTCGACCCGGAGCTGAGCCTCGAGGGCGGCCACTCGCGGCGGCGGGTTTCCAGCGTGGAGGGCGCCGCAACGGGTTGGGCGGTCACGAGCGTGTTGGGCCGGCTTGCCGCGCGGACCGAGGGGATCGCCACGCGCGAGGCCACGACCGCGCTGGGGCTCTGGATCGATGGTGGGCGATGCCTGGGCGTCGTGACGCCGGGCGGGCCCATCGCTGCGCGGGCAACGATCCTGGCGATGGGCGGCGCGGCGGCGCTGTGGGCCCGCAGCACGAACCCCGTTGGCCAGATCGGCGACGCCATCGCCATCGCCCACGCGGCGGGGGCGGCGGTTGCGGACCTGGAGTTCATGCAGTTCCACCCGACGGTGCTGGCCGGCTCGCGGCTGCTTCTCACCGAAGCCCTGCGTGGCGACGGCGCGACGCTGCTGGACGCGAACGGCGATCGGTTCGTGGACGAGCTGGCGCCGCGGGACGAGGTCGCGCGAGCGATCGTCCGCAAGGGCCGGGCCTGGCTGGACCTGCGGGCAATCGACCGATCTCGCTTCCCGGGCCTGATGGTCGAGATCGAGAAGGCCGGCTTCGACCCTGCGACCGAGCCGATCCCGGTCTCTCCGGCGGCCCACTACACGATCGGGGGCGTGGTGACCGACCTCGTCGGGCGGACCGACATTCCAGGCCTGTTTGCTGCCGGGGAGAGTGCCGCCACCGGCGTCCACGGCGCCAACCGGCTCGCCTCCAACTCATTGCTGGAATGCCTCGTTTTCGGGCGCCGGGCGGCGCTGGCAGCCCTGGACGAGCCCGCGGCCCCGGTCCGGCCGGAGACGCCGCCACTGTCCGCCGCCACTCCCGTCGCCGCGCATCCCGCCGCGCCGGCGCCCCCGCGCGAGCGGACTGCCTCGCAGGAACTGCGTGAGCAGGTCTGGCGTGAGGCGGGCGTCATGCGCGACCCCGCGGATCTGGCGGATCTCGCCGGCAGCCCAGACGTCGTGGCGGCGCTCGTGGCTCGCTTCGCGCTGGCCCGCTCGGAGAGTCGCGGCGTCCACTACCGTATCGACGCGCCCACCGCAGACCCCGCGTTCGAGGGGCACTTCGTCCTTCGGCCGGGGCAGGACCTGAAACTGGAGCACTGGACTTGACTTCGCCCGCCGCCCCAACGCCCGCCGCCCCAACGCCCGCCGCCCGCAAGCTTCGGCCGCCCGACCCGGCCGCCGTGGCTCGGGTCGTGGCGGCGGCCCTGGCGGAGGACCTGGCCCTGGGCGATCCCACCAGTGAGGGGCTCTTCGGGCCTGAAGACACGTGCCGGACGACGCTCCTGCAGAAAGAGCCAGGCGTGGTCTGCGGACTGGGCGTGGTCGCTGCCGTTTTCGCCGTGCTCGATCCACGGGTCGTCGTGACGGCCACCCATGCCGACGGCGACAGGATCGATACGGTCCCCGCGGAGGTGGCCCGCATCGCCGGCCCCGCGCGTGCCGTGCTCGCCGGCGAGCGGACGGCATTGAACCTGCTCGGGCGGCTGTCCGGGATCGCTACGCTGGCGGCGCGCTGCGTGGCTGAGCTCGAGGGCACCGGCGCGGTGCTGCTCGACACGCGCAAGACCACGGCCGGGCTGCGGGAGCTGGAGAAGTACGCGGTCCGCTGCGGCGGCGCCTCCAACCACCGGCTCAATCTGGGCGAGGCTCTCCTCGTCAAGGACAATCACCTGCGCCTGGCCGGCGGTATCGCGGCGGCCGTGGCTCGACTGTACGAGGTCCATTCGCGGCTCCGGCTGGAGGTCGAGGCGGAGACGCTCGCCGACGTCCGAGAGGCGCTCGCGGCCGGCGTCAATCGGATCCTGCTGGACAACATGCCGATCGATCGGATGCGCGAGGCGGTGACGCTCTGCCATCGCTCGGGCAACGGCGCGGTCGAGACGGAGGCCTCCGGCGGGATCACCCTGGCCAACCTGCGGGAAGTCGGGGAGACGGGCGTCGACTACATATCGATGGGCGCGCTGACGCATTCGCCTCGGGCGTTGGACGTCTCGCTCGAGGTAGCTCCGTGAGCTCGGGCGATCGGGCGTCGGCGGCCGACATGGCCGCGGCCGAAACCTCGGCGGCGGTGCGAGCCTCCGTGGCGATCGAGGTCCCGGTCGAGACCGGCGGCGACCCGGCCACCTTCCCCGCCCTTGTCGCGGAGATCCGCCGGCTCGCGCGCGACCGTGACGCCGTCGTCCTGGCCCACAGCTACGAGCGCCCCGAGGTCCAGGACGTGGCCGATCACGTCGGCGACTCGCTCATGCTTTCCCGGGTGGCGGCCACCGCGCCCCAATCGACGATCGTCTTCTGCGGCGTGGCCTTCATGGCCGAGACGGCCAAGATCCTCTCCCCGACCAAGCGGGTGCTGCTGCCCGATCTGGCGGCCGGCTGCTCCCTGGCGGATTCGATTACGGTCGAGCAGCTGCGCCAGTGGAAGGCCGAGCATCCGGGCGCGGTCGTCGTCTCGTACGTGAACACGACGGCGGAGGTCAAGGCGGAGAGCGACTACTGCTGCACGTCGGGCAACGCCCGGGCGGTCATCGAGGCGATCCCGCGCGATTGCCAGATTCTCTTCCTGCCGGATATGTTCCTGGGGTTGTGGCTGCAACGCGTCACCGGTCGCAAGCTCACGATCTGGCTCGGCGAGTGCCACGTCCACGCCGGAATACGAGCCGAGGACGTGGAGCGCTGGCATCGCGAGGAGCCCGGGGCCGATCTGCTCATCCACCCCGAATGCGGCTGCACCAGCCAGGTAATCGAGGCCGCCGGCGACCAGGCCCACATCCTTTCGACCGAGGGAATGGTCAGGTTCGCCGAGCATTCGAAGGCCGACAGCTTCCTGGTCGCGACCGAAATCGGCATCCTCCACCGGCTGGCGCTCAAGGCGCCGGGCAAGCGTTTCGTTCCGGTCAACCGCGAGGCCGTGTGCCAGTACATGAAGCTGACCACGCTGGAGAAGCTCCGCGACTCGATCCGCGACGGCGTCTATCCGATCGAGGTCCCCGCCGACGTTGCCGCCAGGGCGCGCCTCGCCCTGGAACGCATGATCGCCATCGCATGACGGGGCCCGGCCGGGCCGAGGTCCGCGGCGCGCTCAGGTCGGGCGCCCGAGCTCCAGCTGAATCGCCTCCAGCTGTTCGACCTGGGCCAGCCTGGAGAAGAGGTTGCCGTTCGATCGGTAATGCTCGACCAGGCGCTCGTATTCGGTCGAGACCCAGGCGTAGTCGGGGTGGCGGGCCTCCCATTCGCGCCGGAAGACCACGCCGCAGAGGCGGACCTGCATGAGCTCCTTGAGGCAGTTGAAGCACGGCTGCACCGTGGTGTAGAGGAAGGCACCGTCCAGGGCGGTGCCGAACCGCGCGGCCGTGAGCATGGCGTTCTGCTCCGCGTGGACGCACAGGCAGATGTCGTAGAGCTTGCCCGACAGGCTGGCGTCGGGGAGCTCGCGTCGGATCGCGCAGCGTCGGCAGCCGCGCTCGGATTCGGTGCAGTTGGGGTAGCCGGCTGGGGTGCCGTTGTAGCCGCTGCCGAGGACCCGGTTGTCGCGAACGATCACGGCCCCCACTCGGGACCCCAGGCATTTCGCTCCGGTTTCGACCACCATCGCCAGGCGCATGTAGAAGTCGTGGCGATTCCAGCCCGCGTCCGATAGCTCGATTACGTCCGCTGCCATCGAAGTGCCTCGCTCATACGTCCAGTTTCGCGTAGCCGCCGCAGCCGCGACCGCCGCAGCCTGTGGCTGCCGCAGGCCTCGACCGTCGCCGTCGAAGGTACACGAGCGGCTGCCCGCCCGTTCGCGCTGTGGCTCAGTCGCATCCTATTGTCCTTACCGGTGGGAACTGCGGTTAGAATGCGGGTGTCCACACGAGGGCCATGTTGTCGGGGGCGACCGACTTGTGATAGTGCATCTGCTGGAGTTCCGCGTGACACCCGGCCACGAGGCCGAGGTGGTGGGGTTCATTCGCCATTCCGGCCCGGCCGACAGCGCGTCCTCCGGAATCCTGATGCGATGCCTCGGCAGACGCCTTAGCCGCCACCAGCAGGAGCACATCGCCGTCACGTCCTGGCGCGATGAGGCGGCCTTAGCCCACGGCACCGATCCGTTCGGTATGCCGGTCTACCTCTCCCCCAGGGCCGACCTTCTTGGCGACCGAAAGCTGTCGTCGTTTCGCGTCTCCGCGGCTCTGGGCGACGGCGCCGAAGGCGCGCGCGTTCTAAGGGTCTACCGGGCCAATGTGGCCGCTGCCGACGTGGCCGAATGGGGGCGACGTGCCGTGGAACACTTGGCCGGCCTGGTCGGGACCGAAGGCCTGGTCTACGTCCGAGAAGGGGTGGGCATGGCCGGCGCCAACCCGGAGGGCGATGTGCCGGTCCTGGCCCTCTCGTGCTGGCGCGACTGGGATGCGGTTTTGGCAGCCACCGGGGGCCACATCGATCGTCTGGTCCAGTCAACTGAGCTGGTCGACCTCGAACGCTTCATCGGCGTCGACCACTACGAGCTGCTCGCGTCCGACTGAGCCCGCCTGCGCACGGCGGGGTCGCCTCACGCCTGGGGCGAGTCGCGCCCCAGGCGCTCGCTCGCCGGGCCCGTGCCCGATCAGGCGCCCAGCGAGACCTCCGAGCCCGAGGCCGCCGAGCGGTACAGCGCCTCGATCGTGCGAGCCTGGCCCAGGGCGTCCGCCCGCCCCAGCAGCTGTTTGGCATCGCCCAGGATCGCGGCGCTCATGTTCTCCACCTCCAGGCGATAGGCGTCCTCAGATTCGACCGCGATCTGGCGACCGCCGAGAGTGATCCCACCTTGCTCGCCGAGCCAGGGGTCGCCCAGCAACAGGTTGCCCCTGCTGCCGATAGCCTCGAGCGAGCGATGGTTGGAGGTGAAGCCGGCGACGATCTCGGCTACGACGCCAGACGGGAACCGCAGCAGCCCGGAGAAGGCCCGGTCCACGCCCGACGGCGCGAGCGTCTGGACGCCGAAGACCGCGGCCGGCTCCTCTGCGGCGACAAGGCGCGAGCCGCTGACGCAGTAGCAGCCCACGTCCATCAGGCTGCCGCCGTTGAGCCCGGGATCCATCCGCACATCGCCTTCGTCTGCGATCACGAAGCTGAAGGTGGCCCGGATCGACACCAGCTCGCCGATCTCGGGCAGCAGCTCAACGAAGCGCCGGACCTGCGGCGTGTGGCGCCACATGAACGCCTCCATCAAGACCAGGCCGGCTGCCGCGGCACTGTCGTACGCCTCCACGACCTGCTCCGGATGGCGGGAGTACGGCTTCTCGCACAGCACGTGCTTGCCGGCCGCGAGTGCCTGCATGGTCTGCGGATGATGAAGGGAGTTCGGGGTGCCGATGTAGACGGCATCGACCTGAGGATCGGCGAGCAACGCCTCGTACGATTCGTGGACCCGACCGATCCCGAACCTCGAGGCGAACTCGGCGGCGCGGGCGCGGTTTCGGCTCCCCACGGCGACTACGGTGGCATTCGTCGCGTGGCCGGCTCCTTCGGCCAGCCTGGCCGAGATTCGGCCGGGGCCGAGAATGCCCCAGCGCACGATTCGGGACGTGGTCATCGGACCTCCTGTTTACGGTAGCGAGTCCAAATTCGTGTCGAGCGCGGCCCAATCGGCCAGCATCGTCTTGGTCGCCCCGTTCGGCCGGCTCTACTGCGGGCAGATCGCGGTCGTTGTGGGCCGTGTAGTCGGGCACAGTTCGCTCGTACGCGCCGGTCATCAGCGGCGAGCTGATCATGAAGTCGGCCGAGGCGCGGTCACAGGCGACGGGGATGTTCCACACGACCGCGATCCGCAGCAGCGACTTGACGTCCGTGTCGTGGGGCTGGGGCTCGAGCGGATCCCAGAAGAAGACCAGGAAGTCGATGCTGCCGTCGGCGATCATCGCCCCGATCTGGAGGTCTCCACCGAGCGGCCCCGACTGGAGGCACGTCACCGGCAGCTCGAGCTCGCGCCCGAGCATGGTGCCCGTGGTCCCCGTCGCGACGAGGTCGTGCGCGGCGAGCATGCCCCGGTTGAAACGCGCCCACTCGATCAGGTCCTGCTTCTTGTTGTCGTGAGCGACGAGCCCGATCCTTTTACGTGGTTTCAGGTCCAGCGCCATCGGCCATTCCTATCCGGCGCGGGCACGTATTCGCCGCGCGCCACTCCCAGGATCACACGAAAGCCGCCGTTCGTGCCAGGCGTGACAGCCAAGCTGGCACAGGTGTGGGGCAGTGTCTCCTCATGCAGAACGTTGTGTTGGCTGGATTGGGGCCGGTCGGCGGCGCGCGGGCCGCGGCGCCGGATCCGCAGGCGATGGCGGCGCACGTCGCCGCCGGAGGGTCGCCGTTCGATCTGGTCGAGCCACCGTCGTGGTTCAGCTACAGCGCCTTCGACACCTTCGGTCGGTGCCCGCGCCAGTACGCCTTCCGGTATCTGTGCCGGCTGCCCGCGGAGCAGGCCCGGCCGGCCGCGGACTTCGGGTCGGCGGCGCACGGCACGTTCGAGGCGTTCACTCGCGAGCGGCGCAGGCGGCTGGCCCGGGGCGAACCGCCACCGAACCGAGCCGGCCTCGGGCGTTGCTTCGAGGCGGCCTGGGCGCGGACCTCCCTGTCGGCCGAGCCCGATGCCGAGACGTGGCGACAGCGCGCCGAGCCGATGCTCGACCATTTCTGGGCCGCCGAGTCGGCCGTATCGCCAGATCGGATCGAGACGCTCGGCGAGGAGCTCCGCTTCCGGCTCCGCCTGCCGCTGGAAACGGGCACGGTGGTCACCATCTCCGGCTTCATCGACCGCATCGATCGATTGCCGTCCGGCGCGGTCGAGCTGATCGATTACAAGACCGGCCGAGAGGGCCTGCCCGAGGAGGCCGGGTCGAGCCTGCAACTCTCGATCTACGCCCTGGCCTGCCGCGATGCGCTCGACTTCGGCCGGCCCGAGCGGGTCACCCTCTACTTCGTCGAGCAGGACCGCCGCCTCAGCGCCGAATGCACGGACGCGGCGATCGACAGCCTGCGCACCGGCCTGGCAGATCGCGCCCGCCAGATCCGCGGCAGCGACTTCACCCCAACCCCAAGCGGTCGCTCGTGCGGCTGGTGCGACTTCGCGGCGATGTGCCCGCTGAAAGTGAGCGAGTAGTCGCGGCCGGAGCCGGCGCACGCGCGGAGTGTCGCGCTAGACGTCGCCGGGGGCGCGTTGGACCGGCCGGTACAGATGGTAGTTAGCGCCGCAGGCGGCCTGGTTGCCCTCGTGAACGGCGGCGCTGATCTGATGGTCGTGGAGGTTGGTGGCGTCGCCCGCTGCGTAGACACCGGGAACGTTGGTGTGCTGCTCGGAGGTCACGACGATCTGGCCGAGCTGGTTCAGTTCAAGGCCGAGCTGGCGGGCGAGCTCGTTGGCGGCCCTCGTTCGGCGGATCGTGTAAACCTGCTCGACCGGGATCCGAGTCCGCCTGGGATCGTCCAGGACGAGCGCCCGCATCTGGCCGTCCGCGTTTTCATACTCCCCAACGCCGCACGGGTGGGCGGCGATGCCGTTCGCGGCCAGGGCGGCCAGTTTCGAAGCCGGAACCTCGAAGCCCTCCGGCCGGCCGGCGATGATCGTCACTCGGCTGGTGAAGACGAGCAGGTCCAGGGCGGTCTGGACCGCGTCCTCGTCGTGACCTACCACGCCCACGACCCGGTCGATCGATCCATAGCCGTCGCAATGGATGCACCAGAAGAGGCTCCGCCCGACGCAATCGTCCCGGCCGGGGAATTCCGGGAAGTGGCCGAAGACGCCGGTGGCCAGGATGACCGTCCGGGCGAGCACTTCCATCGGGCCGCCTTGCGGAACCTCGCCGAACATGCGGGCCATCTCCGCATCGCGCGGGATGGTCTGGCCCGGCCCGCCGCCCAAGGCGCCGCCCTCGGGCAGGCGTTCAATCCGCAGCCGGACCCTATCGCCTTCGAGCCTGGCGGTGGCGACGTGACCGAGCATCAGCTCCGCCCCGTACCTGGCCGCGTGGCGCCAGCCGAGCCGGCGGATCTCGAGGGCCGAGATCCCGTCCGGGAAGCCCAGGTAGTTGTGGATGGAGTGCTGCCAGCGGAAGCGATCGCGCTCGTCGACGAGGAGCACGCTGCGCCGCATGCGCCCCATGTTGACGGCCGCCGAGAGGCCGGCAGCGCCGCCGCCGACGACGACGCAATCCAGCTCTCGAGCGGCGAGTTCGGGCTCGGGCGCGTTTCTGGGCTCGGGCGCGTGTTCGGGCGATTTCATCCCGCAATCATGCACTAGTTGCGTCCGGCGGCCTGCTCTCCCTTGGGGGCCGCCGGCGGCCGTTGGAACTAACCTCGCGCCTCAAAGCGTTCGAGCGTATACCGATCTACTTCCGGCTCGTCGAGCGTGACCCGGGTCGGCACCGCCATGCGGCCCTTTACGATCGGAAGAGGCACGGCCAGTAGGTCGTGGACGAGCAGGCCCGCCGTGGCCAGGCCGTGCGCCGGCTCGGGGGCGAGCGGCCCCTCGAGTGTGCGACCGGCCCCCATCGCCGCCGCGATCCGGAGCACGGCGGCCATCCCAACACCGGTCTCGAAATAGGTGCCCAGGACCACCAGCGCCCCGGCGGCCGAGGCGGCCTCGACGATCCGCATGGTCGCGGCCAGCCCACCGACACGAGCCGGCTTGACGACAAGCACGTCGCCGGCCCCCTCGGCCAGGGCGGCCCGCGCCGCGCCCTCCGAGTCGATGCTCTCGTCGAGCGCGATCGGAACCTCGACGCGCTCGCGCAGGGCGGCGTGGCCGGCAATGTCCCAGGCGGCGAGCGGTTGCTCGACATACTCGATCCGGGACGGCTCGATGGCGGCGATTCTCTCGGCGGCGGTCTCGAGGTCCCAGGCGCCGCCGGCGTCGACGCGCAGGCGCGGCTCCGGGCCCACCGCTGCGCGCAGCGCTCGAAGCCGCTCGACCAGCTGGTCGGTGGTGCGCTCGAAGCCGGCCCTGAGCTTGAGCGTGTCGAACCCGAGCTCGACCGCCTGCGCGGCCGCGTCCGCCCCTGCGTGGGGGCCTCCGAATGTGATGACCGCACAGACCGGGATCGTTTCGGCGCCGGCCGAAGCCGCAGCGCCGGCGGAGGTGGTGGCGCCGGCGGGGGCAGTCGCCCTGCCTGCAGCCGCCCGAAGGGCGGCGATCGCGCCGTCGAGCGCAGCCATCGCGGCTCGGCCCGGTTCGCCCTCGGCCGCCAGTTCGGGCCATACCGGCAACCGTCCCGCGGCCAGTTCCGGCACGATCTCGCGGATCAGCCTGTCAAGCGCTCCCGTGGTGACATCTGTTGCAAACGGATTGAGCGCGGCCTCGCCGAGCCCCTCGTTGCCGGCCTCGTCCACGACGCGCAGCAGCCACGAACGCCGGTGCGTGAACTCCCCGCTCGCGTCCAGGAGCGGCCGCCTGAAAGGAACGCGAACGTGGATCGCCTCGACCCGCGCCAGGCGTGGCGGGGCGGCGGGATCGGAGGGTGGCATCGTGAGCCGCCGCGTCAGCGGCCGGGGGTGTGCATCGCAGCATTCTAGGCGGCGCGCCTCGTTGCGCTGGATGGCGTGCGCCCTTCGGCGCGAGCCGCCTATCGCGGCGGCGCGTAGGCTCAGCCTAGCTTGATCGGGTTGGGTTCCACCAACCCCAGCGTCCCACCGATTGGAGAGTTCTATGGCGATCATGGCTGTGGCGTTTCCGATTGCTCCGGGCAAGACCGAGGACTGGCGGCGGTTCGTCGGCGAGTTGAAGGGCGCCCGTCACGCCGAGTACATCGCGTCCCGCAAAGGGCTTGGCCTACGCGAGCGAACCTTCCTGCAGGCCACGCCGATGGGCGACCTCGTGATCGTGACCCTCGAAGGCGACAACCCAGGCCAGGCGTTCGGTCGATTCGTCAACGCGACCGACCCGTTCACTCTCTGGTTCCTGGGGCGGGTAAAGGAAGTCCACGGCATCGACCTCAAGCAGGCTGCCTCGGGCCCGATGCCGGAGCTGGTAGTCGACTCGGTCGCATAGCCCGCCCGCTCTTTCGCAAGGCCATTGGACAGGACCCTCGGCCTGGAGCCAGTTCAGGCCGAGGGCGACCTGGCAAACCGCCAAAGCGGCCCGCCCGCGCCGGTGGCGTTGGCGGGCCGCGTGGCACGTACTAATCTCCGCAACGCCGCCGACCTCCTCCGAGCGGGAGTAGCTCAGTCGGTAGAGCGTCAGCCTTCCATGTCAGAATCTCGGAAGCGCGGTGCTCTCCTCGTGAAGTTTCCTCACGAATCGCCCATTTCAACTCCAATTAGGCTCTCTAGGCCACGGTGTCTAATTCGCGTTACAGAGCCTAATTAGCAACCCGGTTTAGCAGGCAGTTCTGAAAGATTGGCGACGCTTTGGTCGGCTGGGTGGGCGGCCGACGAGCGCGGTGCTAAGTCGACGCTGATGCTGTCGCCAGCCCTTCCGATCAGTCGGGGCGAGAGGAGTCAAACCGACCGCAGCGACCTGAATGTCCCACTGGCGCTCTCGTGCGAACTCATCGGTGCAGGCCGCTGGTCGCTTGCTGCCGGATGAGGCCTCGTGTTCGTGCTTAGCCGCCTCGGTCCCCTGGGGTCGGCTCGG
>Ga0182011_10002237_pt1 | contig 16443 bp, 13 predicted proteins | sample 711E1DmetaG_FD_120481 | JGI IMG/M metagenome (GOLD analysis project Ga0182011, IMG submission 120481) | Permafrost microbial communities from Stordalen Mire, Sweden - 711E1D metaG | ecosystem: Environmental > Terrestrial > Soil > Wetlands > Permafrost | place: Sweden: Stordalen | collected... | reverse complement strand
TAGGTTAGGCAGCGAGGCTAGCCGGAAGGCGTTGAGCTGTATCCAGCACAAAGACAAGGCGTTTATAGAGCCTGAAGAAAACCAAGTCTTGATCAAACCGACTTTGGTCCTGCGTGAATCGACCCTTCACCCTTTGAGCCTTCACCCTTAGAGCAATAAGACCATTCAACCGGACCTCAGATTTAATGCTTGACAATCTTGGTGAAGATAGCCTAGTTTCCTAGACTGCATCCTAAATTGTTATTCAGAAGAGGTATACGCTTACCTCTTCTACGTATAGCTCGCATCGGAGATCATTATGGGGAAGGGGTAAGCGGTTACCTCTTTCCTATAACGAAGGGGAATTTCAGACGGGACACAACATGAGTCGATACGACTGTCACCCTAACTTGAGCTTCCTCAAGATCGGTTCTATTTGCCTTCTATCATTGCTCGCCCTAGTGACCCCGAGTGCCCTGGTCGCACAGGGCAATGCGGTTGAGATCAAATCGAAGATGCACCTGCTTGCCGGCAACTTTACCCGCGTCGACGCTAATGGCTACTCGCCCATCGCGCTTGATTGTCTCGATTTCGCTGTTCGGCAACAAGCCGGTCGCACATGAAGCGATTGCCGCCAGCTTCCGTTGAAAATACCGCGTCAATTGCTGATTACTTGACGCATTTAACACGACTTTAGTGCTTATACCAATTTACTCATCCCAAGGGCCGCCCGATCAACCACCAGCAACAAGAACCATGAGGAATGGAATTCTACAGAACATCTAAGACTTGACTCGTTCCTCACATGAAAGAAGGAGAATAAATGCTTTGTTTTTATGATTTTGCCAGCGAAACAGCAGAGAAAAAAGTGCGGAAAAGTTGGAAATATGTTGCGCTGATAGCTTTGGGCTTTCTCGGCTGCTTTGCAACAGCTCTGGTTGCGCAAACGGGATCTGGAGGTACGGTACAAGGAACAATCACGGATTCGACCAACGCCGTTATCGGAAATGCGGATGTGTCTGTCACAAATGTAGACACAGGCGTAGTAACAAAGGTGCATTCCACTTCAGCCGGCTACTACGCCGCTCCGGCTCTGATCCCCGGTGTGTATTCGGTGCAGGTCGAAAAGAGCGGATTCAAGAGTTACGTTCAACAAAACATCAGCGTCAGCGCTCTGCAAGCTGTCGGTCTCAATATCCAGTTGAGCGTGGGTGAAACCACGGAATCGATTATGGTTACGGCAGCTCCCCCCGCTCTCGAAACAGAGAACGCATCGATGACTGTCAGCGTGGAAAACGAAACGTACACGGCATTGCCGTTGAATATGAGTGGCGCGCAACGTGATCCTACGAGCTTTGCGTCTTTAACGCCTGGCTATTCTGGCGGCGGACGTTCTGGAACATACAATGGCGCTGGTGGCGATAACAACGGTAGCTCCGATTCTGGCGCGGTCACATATCTCGATGGTTTGCCGATCGCTCAGGGAGACAATCGCCAAATTTCTCTTTCAATTTCGGTGGACGCCATCGACCAATTCCAGGTAACAAGCAGTGGCGCAAACGCTAGCCAGACAGGCATGGGCTCGCAAAACTACAACGTCAAGCACGGCACCAATGCCTTCCACGGCAGTGCATTCGACTATGTACGGAATACAGCCTTCGATAACTGGAACTATTTTGCCAAGGCCGTCACCGTTCCAACCTCCACGGGAACCAACGTGCAGCAGCCCAAACCGGCCGAGCATCAGACCGAGTTGGGCTTCACCTTTGGCGGTCCGATCAAAAAGGACAAGATGTTCAACTTCTTGTCGGGCGAGCTTTATCGCTATACGGCTTACGTCAATCCAACACTAATGACTGTGCCCACTAAAGACATGCGCAATGGAAATTTCAGCGCGCTGCTTGATGCGAACAATGCAAGCAAAAATTATGTGATTTATGATCCGTCGACGCTTTCGCTCGACAGCAAGGGCAACTACAGCGTTTCGCCCTTTGCCGGCAATGTAATTAATCCGCTAAGGATTTCACAGATCTCAAAGAACATGCTGCAGTTCCTTCCGATGCCATCTCCAGGCATGGAGAGCCAGCTCACGAGTAACTACCTGTCGTCTCACCAAACTGGCAATGATAACTATGAGGTGACGGATCGGTTTGACTATGTGGTTACGCCTACGCAAAGAATTTCACTGCTGGGCAGTATGGGCAAGCGCGGATTTATCGGGTACGACTACAACAAGAACAATGCGCTTCCTCTGCCATATGTGAACGGTATATTGGTTACCCAGTTCATGGATTCGGTAATCCTCGAGCACACGATTATCCTTACGCCGAATTTAGTCAACCAGTTCAAGCTTGGCTATGTTCGGATGAGTGGCCCGACCAAGAATCCGAGCGAGCAGAACTCCTCAAAGTATGCAGCCACGGCCATGGGAATCGGTAATCTTCCAACCGGCGGAGCCTCGGACGATTTTCCGGCGGTGACCTTCAGCGGCGGCAAGTATGGTTACGATACCTGGTATAGTCCGACCGGCTATAAGAGCGCCAACAATCAGATTGTTCTGCACGATGACGTCTCTTGGTCGCACGGCAGGCACCTGATTTCGGCCGGTTTCGATTTTGCCGCGATTGAAAAGAATGCTTCGAGCTGGCTTGGCACCTCCGCGCCACTGAGCCTGACCTATAGCAGCAAAGTGACCAGTGGCTTTACTGGAAAAAGCTCGAACCTGACCTCAGCCTCCGGCGATTCGCTGGCAACATATCTGCTCGGTGGTGTATCGGGGCCAAGCTTGACTCTGGCGCCGTACTCCACACTGGGTACGCGCGTAAAGCCATTCTCCTTCTATGGACAGGATGACTGGAAGGTGAATCCCAATCTGACGCTGAACGTCGGACTGCGCTGGGATATCTTCCCGGTGGTGGTTGAAGCGCAGGATCGCGGCTCTTTCATGAATCCCACGCTCATCAATTCGTTTACGGGAACTTATGGTGCCCTGTCCTATCTGGGCTATGGTAGCGGCAAGGTCAATCGTCGCTCGGCGGGCAATACCTATCTGGGCAACTTCGCTCCGCGCCTCGGCCTTGCTTATACGCCAATTCCTCAATGGGTCGTGCGCACGGGCTTTGGCATCAACTACAGCCGCAACGGCGGTGCCAACGCCACCACGGGCACAACGGGGACCAACATGAAAAACACCTACCCAACAACCCTAAACGGTGAAAAACCGAATTTCTATCTGGATAACAACAATACGAGCTTCCCGGCTTGGTCGAGCACGCCGACGATGGCGGCTACAGACGGCACTGGATACTACTTCGATTCTCAGCTCGGAACCTATAACAACAGTCCGCTGAGCATGACCATGGCGACCCCGGGAATATCGGTGCGGCCACCAACCGTCTACAACTGGAACTTCGGCATCGAACATTCGCTGATGCGCTCCTTGGTGCTTTCGGTTAACTATGCCGGATCGGCCTCGCACTTCCTGTCCAGCTCAAAGAACTATACGGGCACGGATATCAAGTACAACGTGATTGGACAGTACCTGAGTCTGCTTCCGTCCGGCGTGGATGGCACAACGAGCCAGACGTATCTGGCTTTGGCGCAGGCTCGTTTCCCTGGTATCGCACTTCCGTATAGCGGTTATGGCGGCGCGAATGCAACCATCAGCCAAATGCTGAACAAGTACCCGCAGTACAGCTCGGTTTCGCAGACCTGGGGCAATTATGCCAACGCCGGCTACCATGCACTACAGGCAACTCTGACGCAGAAAACCTGGCACGGGTTCTCTTACACGGCCAACTTTACCTACAGCAAGACGATGGGCAACACCGACGACTACCGCGCCAATGGCGATGTCATTCCAGCATCGGTCTACATCGACAAAAAAGATATGCAACTCGATGCGCTCGAACATACGCTGTCGGTTTACGATCAGCCGTTTATCCTGAAATTCTACGGCCAGTATCGACTGCCCTTCGGCAAGGACATGATCGGTGGCAATAACCGCTATGCGCGTCAGGTTGGAAGCGGATGGCAGTTGTCTTGGATCTATTCGATTGCATCGGGGCGCCCGTTAACATTTAGCCCCGGCTCTTTGTACTCCAACCCGAACTTCAAGGGTTCGGCCCGCATCAACGGCAAGTACGGACACGGATATTCTGCTGGCATGAGCAATGCACCGCGCTACATTGATTCGAATGCGTTCCTTCAGGTCCCAAAGTATATGATCGGCAATCTGAAGGAAAATGCTCCGTACAATCTGCGCTATCCGCATAGCTCGGATATCGACATGGCGATCATGCGTTCCTTCGACCTGTACAAAAAGGCGAAGTTCACCTTCCGCGCCGAGGTCTTCAACCTAACCAACCATACCGAATTCAAGGGAATCGGCACGGGTCTTCCAAGTACCTATGCCAAGAGCGATGTTGACTTTGGCCAGGGTGGTGGTGCATTTACTTTGTCGGATAGTGATAGCTTTGGTAGAGTTTCAAGCCAAGCGAACGCTGCCCGCGATTGGCAGTTCTCAGGGAAAATCGACTTCTAGTAACGTCAATTTTCAACTTGCTGGTTATGCAGCGAAGGGAATATTGCCCTTTCGCTGCATAACCACGAATCTTTTACCCACCCAGGGTAAGGATTCGTGTTGGATTGTCACACTTGTGTCCTGACGGAGGCTGATGGCTTACTTTGCGGGCTACTGCGAAGCCGGCGGAGCCAGTGTGCCACAAAGGGGTTGTTCCTAGCACCGCGAGTGGAGCCTTCAGTGGCCAGTTTGAGAACACCGTGTCGGCGTTTGCGTGTCCATGCAGCCAGCCGCTTGAGTCAATTTTACTTTCGCGGGGGGTGGACAATAATAGCCCTATAGCACCGTGCCGCTCTTCGCAGCAGCCACGAACTCCGTCGCTGTCTTCACGATGAAGTCCAGCATTGCGCGTGTCAGCCCCGGATAGACGCCGATCCAGAAGACCTGATTCATCACGAAGTCGGTGTTGGTGAGTTCGCCGACGACGCGAGACTCCCAGCCCTCGTAGGCCGGCTGGCGCAGCAGATTCCCCGCAAACAGCAGTCGTGTGCCAATCTTCTGTGCCTCCAGCGCACCAGTCAGCTCATCGCGCTTAAAGGGCGCGTCGGGCCGCACTGCAATGGGAAAGCCGAACCAGCTCGGATCGGAGCCTTCGCTCGCCTCAGGTAGAATCAGCACATCCTCCAGCGGCTTCAGCGCCGCGTGCAGATAGGCGAAGTTCTCCTTGCGCCGCGCGATGAAGTCGGGCAGCTTGGCGATCTGCGAGAGCCCCAGCGCAGCCTGCATGTCAGTCGCCTTCAGGTTGTACCCGATGTGCGAGTAGGTGTACTTGTGGTCGTACCCGCAAGGCAGGCTGCCGAGCTGCCAGTCGAATCGCTTGCCGCAGGTGTTGTCGCAACCCGGCTCGCACCAGCAGTCGCGGCCCCAGTCTCGGTAGCTGTCGATGAGGATTTGCAGGTTCGGCTTATCGGTCAGCACCGCCCCGCCCTCACCCATCGTAATGTGGTGCGCGGGATAAAAACTTAGCGTCGCGATGTCGCCAAACGTCCCCACCTTGCGCCCCTTGTAGGTCGAACCCAGCGCGTCGCAGCAGTCTTCGATCAGCCACAGATTGTGCTTCTTGCAAAACGCCGTCACCGCGTCCAGATCGAAGACGTTGCCCAGCGTATGTGCGATCATTACCGCCTTCATCTTCGGGCTGTACGCGGCTTCCAACTTCGTCGCGTCAATCTCGTACGTCGGCAGCGAGACATCGACAAACACCGGCACCAGATGATTTTGAAAGATCGGATTCACCGTCGTCGGAAAGCCCGCCGCAACAGTCAAGACTTCATCCCCCGGCTTCAGTTGCCGCGCGCCCAGCTTGGGCGAGGTCAACGCGGTCAACGCGACAAGATTCGCGCTCGAGCCCGAGTTCACCAGACTCGCCGATCGTACGCCGACGAACTTCGCTAGCCGCCGCTCGAACTCCTTGGCAAAACGCCCGGTCGTGAACCACCCATCCAGCGCCGAATCCACCACCGAACAGATGTCTTCCGGTCCAATCACCTTGCCAGAAACCGGCACCACCGACGCTCCGGCAACAAACTCCCTCGCAGGAAATTTGGCTGCGTGATACTGCCGTGTCAGCTCCAGAATCTGCCGCCGAAGCTCTTCCGCTTGCTCGCTCATATCTCTTAAGAATACATGCTGACGACGCCATGCCACTCCGCTGTTCGTCGAATGGCCTCGGCGAGATCGACCGTCTCGCGCAGGCCAAGCAGCTCCTCTGCGCGTTTCACCGACGGCACGTAGCGCGAGACCGCCGCGTCCGGCACGGCCTGCTTCGCAATGTGAATGGGAGTTGCAGGCGCAAGCGTTGCGGCGACGGTCTCTGCAAGCTCGCGAATGCTGACGTCGTGCGAAGAGCCGACGTTGATCGGCACCAGAGCGGGTGCGTGGAACAGGATCGTCCAGAGCCACGTCGCAAGATCTGCCGCATAAAGATATGAGCGGCGTGGTGTGCCATCGCCCGCAATCGAGATGGCTCGGCCTGCCAGCGCATCGCCGATAAAATTGCCGATGGCGAAGTGCGCATCAAGTGGCAGGTGCGGCCCACAGAAAGCCCAGCAACGAGCGATCTTGGCCTCAAACTTCAGGCCGCGAGCGAGCGCGGCCATCTGATGCTCAGCGCACAACTGCTCCGCTGCAAGCTTGCCTGTGGCGTACGCATTCGACGGGGTCGGCGCACAGGCGTACGCCTCCGGCAGGTGTGTGATCTCGGTCGGCTGCGGCCCGTAGACTGCGCCAGAGCTGGTCAGCAGAAATTTCCGCGCGCCCGTCTGCTCGGCAAACGCGAGCGTCCGCTCGGTGCCAGCCACAATGGTCGAGCGCATCTCGTCCGGCGTCTGCGCGCCGGTCGTCTCGGTCGCGGCGTGAATCACAAAGCGGAACTCGCCTGCGGGAAATTCAAAGCTGCGCACATCGCCTGCCAGCAGAGTCATTGCCGCATCGCCAGCTAAGTGCGGAGCCTTCGCGGCAAACTTCGCCGGATCGCGCGAGAGAACTGTTGCCTGTGCGCCCAGCCCAAGCGCGCGATTGATGTGGCAGAAGCTCTCCACCAGCCAGCAGCCGAAAAACCCCGTGCCGCCAGTGATGAAGACGCGCTGGCCGCGCATCTCCTCCCACAACTCGCGCGTCTGGGCTAGGATCAGATCGAGATCGACGATCAAAAGCGGCGCTGCCATTCTCTCTCTCCGAGGCGTCAAGTGTTGCTCTCAACCAATCGGTTGCGCGGCACGGCATAGCAGACCTGCTCCCAACCATCCTCCGCGTAGCGGCGCAGGAACAGGGAATAATCGGGAGAAAGAGAATGAATCAGATTGGGAATCTGCCAGAGATGCTCAAGACGATGATAGAGGCAGATTGCCAGCACAGGTTTAGAGTTGCGAAGCAAGTTGCCTGCGCCAGCCAGCGCCTCCGGCTCAGCTCCCTCAATGTCCATCTTGATATAAGTGGGTGCAAACCGCCAATCCATCGAGTCCAGCCTGCGCGACTCGATGCTCAACCCTGTATCTGCGGCGCTTACTTTGGAGGCGACATCTCCGGTTGCGGCAAAGCTCACTTGCCCATCCAGATCTCCAGCCGCGTAGGGCCAGACTGTAATCTTGCGTTGCATCTGCTCGGAGAGTGTTCGAATATAATTCGACAGCAACACCCTACTCTGTGCGTCAGGTTCCAGCGCATACAGGTGAGAGAACCGGCGTCCCCGGCGGAGAAATGAGCGAATACTGTCGCCATCGAAGGCACCGCAATCGACAAAGACCTCCTCGTCGTAGTCCTTCACCAAGTCCGTTGGAAAGTAGATCTCGCCCGCATTCGCTGGCAGCGGCAAGGACTGTGGGTCCATCCAGTATCTCCATGAAACTTGGTCGCACAGCTCCTGCCGAGACCTCTCATCCGACAGCAGAGCGAAGCATTGTCGGATTGCCTCCTGCTCCTCCACCACTCGTTCTGGCTCGCCGATACCAAGATCGGGCATGAACTCCGCGGGATACTTCCAGAAGAGCGGAGTGGCTGACATCACGCGAACGCATCCCAACTCCGTCAATTGCCTCCGCGCAGCACTTCCATTGAAGACAGTCACAACAAACGTCGCTGACTTTCCAAAGCGCTCAACCGCGCTCGCAGGGCTCAGCACATTCACGCCGTTGACCTTCGTATTCCAAGCGTTTTGATTGTTGTCGGAGAAGCAATGTGGCTCCACTCCAACCTTGCGCAGTCGCTGCAACACCAGTTGACCAAATTGTCCTGCACCGAAGAGAACCAGCCCCTCAGCCAACGGCGAGGCGAGGCGGTCAAACAGTCCCTGCCAGCGTTCGATGCGTTGCGCCGATGGCTCTGCTTCTATCGCTTTGAATATGTTGTCCAGTCGCTGCTCTAGTTCCATGCCCTCTTCTCCGGTTCTTCACGCTCTCATAGCCTGATGCTTCGCTTATAAAAATTCCTGACAACGGAGGGAAACAATTCAAACGATTCCACAGCTTCTCGTGCGATCAAAGGTCCAACTCGTAAGGGGACAACTCGCCTCTCGCTCTTATGCCCCGAACTGCTGGCCGAAGTAGTACCGTTCGACGACCATGCAGAGGATGTGTTCGAGCGCGAGGTGCGACTCCTGAATATTCATCGTGACGCTCGACGGAATAATGACATTGACCTCCGACAGCGCCTTCATCGTGCCGCCGCCGTTGCCCGTGTAGCTCACCGTGTGGATGCCCATGCAACGCGCCAGCTCAAGCGCTCGCACACAGTTCTTCGAGTTGCCACTTGTCGAGATCGTCAGCAACACATCGCCCTCGATTCCCAGCGCCTCGACCTGTCGCTCGAAGACGTTGTCGTAGCTGTAGTCGTTGCCAATGGCGGTCAGGATGCTGGTGTCGGTAGTCAGCGCGATGGCCCGCAGCGCGGGGCGATCCACCGTCAGCCGCGAGACGAACTCAGCGACCAGGTGCTGCGCATCGGCAGCCGAACCGCCGTTACCGCAGACCATCAACTTGCGCCCAGACTTCATCGCATCGGCGATGAGCCGCGCCGCCTCGACTACAGCAGCGTGGATTGGCGCATCGTTGAGAACGGCAGTCAGAGTCGCGACGGATTGACTGAGTTGCTTCTTTACCAGATCTTGAATGTGGTGCTCCTAAAGTTTGAACCTCTTTACATCTTCCACTAGTGGGCAGCCTTCGCCAACAAATCCTCTGGCGCAGCCGCTTTGGGCCACGAAGGAGGAAAGTCGAAGTTGATGCGATCCAACTCCACCGCGTAGGGACGCTTCTGCACCTGCGTGTAGATGGCTCCGACGTACTCGCCCATGATGCCGAGGAAGACCAGTTGCAGCGACGAAATAAAGAAAACTCCGATCAGAATCGGCGCAAGGCCGAAGCTGAAGGTTTGCCAGAAGACCAGCTTCAGAACTAGGTAAGCCAGTGCGATGAGGAACGAGAAGCTGGCTCCGACGAATCCGGCCAATGCCGCCAGCCGCAGCGGCACCTTGGAGTTGTTGATGATGCCCAGCATGGCGACGTCATAGAGCGTATACCAGTTGTTCTTGGTGATGCCGTGCTTGCGCACGGGCTGGTCGTAGAGCAGTTTGACGGTGGGCAGGCCGATCTCGGCGATCATGCCGCGAAAGTAGGGGTACGGATCCTCAAAGGAACGCACCAGATCGACGACCTTGCGATCATACAACCCGAAGCCGGTGAAGTTCTGAATCGTCTCGGTCGAAGAGATGCGCTCTACCAGTTTGTAGTATTGCTTGCGCAGCCAGAACATCAGCGAATTCTCTTCGCTGCTGCGCTTGATCCCAAGTACACAGTAGGCCCCGTTCTCCCACTCGCGGATCATGTCGGCGATCATCGGCGGCGGATCCTGCAGATCGGCAACAATCCCGATGACGGCGTCGCCGCGGCACTGGAAGAGCCCATGCGTCGGAGAGCGAATGTGGCCGAAGTTGCGCGAGTTGATGATGATCTTGACGTTCTTGTCCTCGGCGGCAATCGCCTTCAAGATGGCAACCGTATTGTCCTTTGAACTATTGTCGATAAAAACGTGCTCGTACTCGTACTTGCCGATGCCAGCCATCACCTCGCGCACCTGATTGTAGACGTTGAGTACGTTCTCTTCCTCGTTGTAACAAGGCGTCAAGATGGAAATGGTTTTCTGGCTCACAGCGTCAATACTCCTGAAATACAGACTCAATTCTAGCGCAAGTCCTCTATCTAAGCCGTTTTCTTACTATTGAACGTAACCTTCTTATGCCCGATAAAGCTGTAAATTGTGGAGACCCCAATCACAATCGCGCCTGCAATATATCCCGCCATTGCGCGCCCCGTCGCAACATGTTCGAGCAATGCCAACGGACGCCCGCTCAGGTGGCCCTCGACCGCTCCCAGCATTGCGTGCAGCCAGACCGCGTGAACGCGAAGCACCGACTGTAGGTAGCGCGTCAACGCTGACAGAGCAATCAGACCCGGAATCATTGCGGAACCATAGACCGCGAAGCACTTCAGCCACTCGCGCAGATAATTCCCTTTCGTCCGAAAGACGAAAAACTTGTATCCCAGATAGGCGACGGTAATATTCAAGGGCGTGGAGATGATTGACGCCGCAACCACCGTGAGATACAGCAAACGCGCCGGTACGGCCGCGTTCAGCAAGGTCAGAATGATTACGAAGCTCAAGTAGCCAAAGAAAGTATTCAAGCCTCCAACAAACAGGTAGCGCACAAACTGACCGCCGGGAAATAGATTGGCAAACTGCTGGAGTCTTCCGCGGGCAACCTCGGCGTTCCGCGCCATCGGCGGAGGCTCCGGGCGAACTAACGTCGCAGGGGGCTGGCTCTCGACGGCAGCGACAGGCCGTGGGGTTAAGTCGTCCGACATCGCTTCTCCTATTCGATGAGTCCGCAGACCATCCAGCCGCCGTCAACCGGCAGGTTGATTCCGGTGATGTAGGTCGAGGACGGATCGCAGAGGAAGGCGACGCCGTTGGAAACATCCTCCGGCTGACCCCAGCGGTCGAGCAGCGTGTGCTTGCGACGGGAGGCGTTGAGTTCCGGCGTATTGTAGGAAGTCTTGGTCATCGCAGTAACAATGTAGCCCGGAGAGACGCAGTTGGAGCGGATGCCGTAGCGTCCCAGATCGGTTGCAAACGAGCGCGTGAGACCGAGGACGCCGGACTTCGACGCCTGATAGGCCGCGTTGGCTGGAAAGCCCATGGTGGTGGCCAGCGAGCCGATAAAGACGATGCCTCCCTCGGCAATCTCGCCGCTGACGACAAGCTCTCCGAAGCGACGAGACCAGCGAAATGGCGCGGTCAGATTGACATCGATGGTCTTCTCCCACACCGCGTCAGGCTGAGGAAATCCGCCGGACGTGATGCCAGCATTGTTGACGAGGAAGACGGTGTGGCTAGCCGCGAGCGCATGGGCAAAGGCGGCATCCATGATGGATTGGTCGAGAACGCTGCCCTGCACGATGTGCGCGCAGCTATCGGCCGGAATCGGCGCAAGATCGACGCCGACGACGGCGTGGCCGCGCTCGCTCAACTTCCTGGCAATGGCGAGTCCATTGCCCGCAGCGGCTCCAGTGACGATGGCGGATGAGATCATGGGTTGCTCCAGAACTCCAGCTACTTGGCTTTAAAGCATCTTCACTATTGCTATAGAGCACTAGGTTTGTCATCCTGAACGAAGTGAAGGATCCCCGCATTTCGCTCGTGTCGCCGCACTCTACAACATTGGGGATCATTCTTTGAAGCGAATTTTACGGCGGCGGATGATTACTTCGGGCTCGAAGAGATTGGTCGGCGCGGTCATCGAATCGGCGATGCGACGGGCTACGTCCTCCGGCTGTAGGAAACTGGCGGGCTCCTGATCGACCAGCAACGCCCCCATTTCGGTGTTCATCGTCCCCATGGAGAAGAGCCAGAAGCGGGTTTCGGTGTCGCTGTACTCGTCGTTCATGGCACGAACGAAACCGAGCAGCCCATGCTTGACCGCGCAGTAGGCAGCGGTCTTTTTGAAGCCAGCGTAGGCCGAAGTCGAGCCGATGAAGGCAAAGTCACGACGCTCGGTGGGTGCGGGCGGGTGGGCAAGCAGAAGCGACCGTGCAAGCAGGATCGGAGCGGCAAGGCCGACGGCGATCTCCTGCTCAATCCGGCCGTCCGCAGTGTCGACCAGCAGCTTCGGCTCGAACAGAGACTGGGTGAACAGATAAACCGGGTACGGCCGGTCGGCGGAAAACTCGGCGTAGCTGTTGGCGACGGTCAGAATCCGCACGCTGCCCGCGACGATGGCATCGCGAAAACGCTCCTCCAACTGCGAGCGGCGCGCCAGACGGGTGACAAGATCGACCTTCCACCCGCGAGCGAGAAGGTCGTCGACAATCGCATGGGCGAGCCCACCGGAAGCGCCAAATATCAAGGCTGTCTGATTCACCAATTTATCTCCGAGAGAGGCGACGAGCTGGGTTTGCCATTCTTGTCCATAACGGTCTTCACGCCAGGGCCACGATACTCAAACTGGTCGATATGCATGTCCACGAGAAGCGGAGGATCTCCCGCCCCGAGGGTCGGAAGCAGCGCGGCGAGTTCTCCGGGCGCGTGGATGGAGAGATACTTGAGGCCGAAGGCGGCGCAAAGCTTGCTGTACTGCGGAATGTAAACGCCGGAGGCTTCATCGACGCCGGAGACGCCGCCAAAGAATCGGGTCTGCGAGGCGCGAATCGACTCGTAGCCGTTGTTGTTGAGCAGAAAGATGACAAATCCCTTGGGCGCGTAATGAACGAGGGTCGCAAACTCCTGTAGGTTAAGCATGATGCCGCCGTCCGCCTCGAGACAGCAGACGCGGCGATCCGAGCCATAGGACGCGCCGATGGCGTGGGGCAGGCCGAGCCCCATCGAGCCAAGAGCCGCGCCATTGAAGAACCGTGCGTTCCTCTGCGGAGCCAGAAACCGGGAGAAGGTCTCCTCGGCGTAGCCCGAACTGGCCGGCAGCCACACCTTGTCATCCGTCCAGGTGTTGAAGATCATCGTCAGGTTGTAGACGTTCATCTTGTCGGAGGCCATGCGGGAGGTCTCTTCGGCATGGTAGTCGCTGCGACGCTTCTGACACCAAGTCAGCCAGTCGGGATCGGCCAGAGACTTCGGTGAGTTCAGCGCGGCGGTGGCGGCGGGCAGAGCGCGAAGATTGGCGTGGATCAGGTCGGTTTTGGGAAGCTGGCCGAACTTGGCAAGCTCTGCGGAGTCGACATCGACGACGATGCGATGAGCCTGCCGGCCGAAGCCTGCGCGCTGGAATGCGGTGGTGCCGAGGTCGAGCCGCGCCCCGAGAAAGACAATCGTGTCGGCGTGGAAAAGAACATCATTGGCCGACATCTCGCCGAGCCCTCCGGGACAGCCGATAAACAGCGGATCGCTGGCGGGCATCATGTCTTCCGAGAGCCAGGAGAAGGCGCACGGGATGTTGTGCCGGCGAGCGAACGCGAGCGCGGAATCCTCCGTGTTGGCCGCGCGGGTGCCGTTGCCGATGTAGAGCAGCGGGCGGGAGGCGGCAAGCAGAGATTCAAGCGCCGAAGTCAGCTTGGTCTCCGAGTCGAGAGTGACATCGATTGTGGCGGCAAGCTGGCGCACCTTGGCGGCGGCCTCGGCGATGTCGCTGGAGGCATACTCATGAAGCAGGCCTTGCACGTCGAGCGGGATCTCGATAAAGACAACGCCGGGGCGACCGGTGAAGGCCTGCGCGATGGAGTCAATCAGCGTCTCGATGAAGTTCTCCGCGTAGAGGCGGACGAACAGCTTGACGCAAGGGGTTATCAGCTCCTTGGACTTGATCTCCTGAATGCCGTGGGTGCGAGTGCCAAAAGTGTCGATGTCGGCGGTCTTGATCTGGCCGGCGAGAACGATCATCGGAGTGGAATCGCCGTTGGCGGAGATCAGCGAGGTGACGGTGTTGGAGACTCCGGGGCCGGCGGTGACGACGGCAAAGCCCGCTTTGCGAAAGTTCGTGGCCTTGGCATAGCCCTCTGCCGCCGCAATCACCGCCTGCTCATGCTGACAGAAGACCGCGTTGAGGCCGGAATGCGCTGCAACAGCACGGTTGATATGCATCGCCATGCCACCGGCGAGGGAGAAGACGGTATCGGTGCCGAGGGCGGCGACCAGATCAACCGCGAAGTTGGCAATATTGTTAACTGAAGTGATTTTTTTTGGAGTCTGCGACGTAAGAGAACTTGGCATGTAGCTGTAATTTTACTCCTCATCCCTACTTAGGTGGGCGAAGCTGAAATACATCGCGCCCGCGCAGCTCGCGCGCGGCAAGAATCGCATCGGCGAGAGAGCGCACCGCGCCCAGCCCGCCTGCCTGCGACGAGACAAATCCACCCCGCGCGGCGACATACACCAGCACCTCTGCGGCAGCGTTCGACGGACAGGCGCAGAGTCCTGCAATCTCCATTGCTGGCAGATCGTTGACGTCATCGCCGAAGAAGCAGGTCCGGTCCAGCGCCACGTCAAACCGCGCGGCAAACTCGCCCAGCGCCGTCGCCTTGTCGCGCGTCCCCTTGGCGACGAAGGGGATGTGCAGCTTCTCGGCGTAGCGATCCACCAACGGCGAAGTCTCGCCGCTAATCAGCGCCATCTGGATACCCAATCGCCGCAGCAGAGAGATGCCCATAACATCGGCAAACGAGAATCGCTTCGACTCCTCGCCCGAGGCCGACCACAGAATCGTCCCGTCCGTTAGCACCCCATCGACATCGAACGCGATGGCCTGTAGCTGAACGAGTTGTTGCGAATCGTATGCCATCTGGACTAGACCGCCGCTCCCACGCGCCGCAGCTTCTTCATCACCGGAATCTCTTCCTCGTAGACGCGCTTGATGCCGTCGCCCATTGCCTGCTCGCACAGGCGAATGTCGCGCACCAGACGCGAGATTCCGTTCGGCTCGAGCGATGCCGCCTGATCCGAGCCCCACATCGCGCGATCCAGCGTAATGTGCCGCTCGATGCAGCAGGCACCCAACACGTACGCGGCCACCGAGGAGGGAATCCCCGTCTCGTGCCCGGAGTAGCCCACCGGTACGCCGTAGCGCTCGATCATGCTAGGAATCGCGCGCAGGTTCAGCTGCTCGTACTTCGCCGGATAGGTGCTGGTCGTGTGCATCAGGACCAGATCCTGCTTGCCCAGAACCTCGACCGCGTGGTCGATCTCGGCGTAGGTACACATGCCGGTCGAAACGATCACCGGCTTACCCGTCTTGCGAATGTGGCGCAGCAGGTGGTCGTCGGTCAGCGACGCCGACGCGACCTTGTAGACCGGCGTATCGAATTGCTCGATGAAGTCGACCGCGCCCTCGTCCCACGGCGAAGCGAACCAGTCGATCTTTACCGACTTGCAGAATTTGTCGATCTCGGCGTAGTCTTCGGCCTCAAACTCCAGCCCGCGCTTCAGGTCGCCATTGGTCGGGCCAAATGGATTTTCGCGTGGCGTGGCCAGTTCTTTTGCCGTGTAGACCACATCCACCGTGCGCTTTTGAAACTTCACCGCATCGCATCCTGCGGCCACGGCAACACTGATGAGCCGCTTCGCCAGATCAATGTTGCCATTGTGATTAATGCCGATCTCCGCGACCACATAACAGGGCTGTCCTGCCCCCACAAATTTGTTGCCAATCTTCACAGTGCCCATCAAATATGACTCCCGCGCTTCCCGGAGATTGCCGCTCCGTTCGGTCTGGAGCAGTTGAGAGCGCGCGTTTCATTGTTTCAGAATCGTCGGCAAGCGTCCACCGCCGCAATCGCATGTCATACTTATCGGTGGAGATGGATCGCAGCCCGCGACGTTGCCAACGACTGCGCCATCGCAACTCTTCTACTCGAAGGAAAGCGCAATGAAAGTGGTCATTCTCGCCGGCGGTCTCGGCACGCGTCTCAGCGAAGAAACCTCGGTCCGTCCCAAGCCGATGGTCGAGATCGGCGGCCAGCCCATCCTCTGGCACATTCTCAAGCTCTACTCGCAACAGGGCATTCGCGACTTCGTCATCTGCTGCGGATACAAGGGCTACCTCATCAAAGAGTACTTCGCCAACTACTTCCTGCACACCTCCGACGTCACCTTCGACATCGCTCACAACAAGATGACCGTCCACGACTCAGTCGCCGAGCCTTGGCAAGTCACCCTCGTCGACACCGGCGAAGACACCGGCACCGGAGGCCGTCTGCGTCGCGTCGCCAAGTACCTCGCGGGTGAGGACACCTTCTGCATGACCTACGGCGACGGCCTCGCCGACGTTGACATTCAGGCCACCATCGCCTTCCACCGCGCCCACGGCAAGCTGGTCACCCTCACCAGCGTCCAGCCCGTCGCCCGCTTCGGAGCACTCGGCCTCAAAAACAATCAGGTCTACGCCT
>Ga0182011_10002236_pt1 | contig 16447 bp, 14 predicted proteins | sample 711E1DmetaG_FD_120481 | JGI IMG/M metagenome (GOLD analysis project Ga0182011, IMG submission 120481) | Permafrost microbial communities from Stordalen Mire, Sweden - 711E1D metaG | ecosystem: Environmental > Terrestrial > Soil > Wetlands > Permafrost | place: Sweden: Stordalen | collected... | reverse complement strand
TGGTCGCCGTTGAGCTTGAGACTGGAGAGCGGCATACCCCAATAAAGCCGCGCCAGCTGCACCGCGGTGTGAAAAAACGTGCCTGTGCTTGCCGGCGCCCAAACCGGCACGGTGCGCGTGCCGCCTTCAATCGTGTCGATTAATCCAAGGTTCGGCGGCGTCCACGCCGGGCGGCCCGGCACCTGCAGCGCGGTCACCTCCGGTGGTTCGATCCCCGTCGCATCTCTCCCCCTCTCGGCCACGAGCGGCAAGGTGCGGTGCCGAATCTTCCCTTCCGCCGCCCGGAACTCGAGCGCCGTGAACGACGCCCCGAGGACCACCGGCGGGAAGGCCGGCGGGCCTCTCACCAGGAATCGGCCGAACTCCAGGTCTCCTTCAACCAGCTTCTTCCGGTCGGCGGATTCGGCCTGCCCATTCGTTGAGAAGACAAAGTCAAAGCCGACGGCGCGCGCGTGCGCCGTATTGATCAGCACGTCCGACACCCGGGCGAAATAGCCCCGGCTCCAGGGCCAGTTGCCGATTTCGTCGATCGTGCGCGAATCGATATCGACATAAACCACCTTGACCGGCGCCGCGATCTCCCCGCGAAAGCGAAACCGCCAGTCAACCGTCCGCTCCTCCAGAAACTGGAACCAGCCATAGTGCCCCGCGACGCACCAGAGCACGGGAATCGGCAAGAGAAACAGGAACCGCCAGTCGAGGGTGGTCTTGCGTTTCGCCACGACCGCGCAGGCTAACGAACGCCGCCGCGAACGGAAGCAGATTCCCATCCGCGGGCCGAGCCAGGTCACCTCTCCGAATTGTCGATCGCCGAGGTCGTGTGGGCCCCTGGCACGATCCCCAATTTCGTGGCATGGGTCTCATGACCCATGGTCTCCAGCTCACGGGTCGGGAGACCCGTGCCACTTTCGAGCGGCATCGCGGCCCCCCGTCAATCCGGGGATGCGCCTCCCGCTCCAGCAAAACGCCCGGATCCTCTCGGAAATCCGGGCGCAGCGGAATGAATGAAGGGCGCGTCAGCCAGGCTGGCCACCGCCCGGTGTCGTCCGCGGAAGTTCCTGCTGCGGTTGTTCCGGCAGCGGACTCTGCGGAGAAACCGTAGTCGTGGTCGGGGTGAAACTGGCGTCCTTCATGGCGTCCAACGCAGCCGAGGTCTGCTGTTCAATCACCTGTTTGGCGTCCGACGAGATATTCTGTGTCGTAACCTCGACACTCAGCACGGCGCCGGTGGTGGAGTCGATTTTCACGTCGAGCACCACTTCTTGGTCAGCCGGGACCGGAATCGGCGTACCCGTCGTCCCCTGGAAAACTACCTCGCCGGAGGCCGTGCTGAGCGAGAAGAACGCCTTGCCCTCGCCCGACGGCCGGTAGACGATCCGGAAGGTCGTGCCACGGATGCCCGCCGCGCCTACCGGGGTTTGGACGAGGAAGGTCGATTCCCCCTTCAGCTTCCGGACATGGCCTACCAATTCGCCGTAGGTCAGGGCCAGTTTCGTGTGCGACGTGCTCGGTTCCTCCTTGGTCTCGGCCACCTTGCCTTCTTCGGCAAACGGATCCTGCAGAAACTCGTCGACCGCCAGCTTGGAGTCCTGCCCGAGGCTCATGGTGGACCCGTTGGAAAACACCAGCACGACGCTCGACTGTTTGGCCGTGATGATGACGTCGCCCTGCGCCACCGCGTCGTTGTTGCTGAGGGCGGCCGCGATTGGATTCGCCGCGTGCACCACCTTGACATCACCCACCACCCGCACGGCCTTGATCTGGCCCACCGTGGCCGCGGCGCCCTGCGCGTAGGCGCCCAGGGTCAAACTCATGACCACGACGCAAAACACAATCGCGGAAACGAGCTTTGCTTTCATGACACGTGGGGAAGCGCGCGTTGGGATATCAGCGAGTGCGATCGCTGAGAAATTGGCGCAACGCTAGGGCTGGGCCGTTCCAAGGGTCAAGACCTAAGCAGGTTGCCAAAGCCGCCTGGGCGCTGGGCGCGTCACGCAGGCTCAGATGGTAGGCGTAATAGTACCAGAGGTCCGCGCGGCGCGGCGCCAGCGCCAGCGCGGCCGTGAAATCGGCCCACGCATCGCGCCAGCGTCCCTGCAGGTCGAGCGCCCGGCCCCGCTGGACCCAGAACTCGGCGACCGAGCGCGATTGCGCCAACGCGCGGCTGGCCGCGTCCTCGGCCTCCCGTGCCAGCGCGGCCGCCCGGTCCGGCTCGGCGTGGGCGCGTTGGATGAGGGCGTCGGCGAGATCCGACCACGCGCGGGCGTTGCGCGGGTCCAGGCTGATGGCCTGCCTTAGCTGGTCGCACGCCTTGCCTAACCGGCGTCCGCGTTCCGCCGCCGGCGGCGGGTGCGCCACCCAGTCTTCGAGCTGTTCGCGCGCCTCGCCCCGCAGCGCCTCGGCCCGGTTAAGCGGCCGCACCCAGACGACCACGCCCAGGACCAGCACCCCGGCGGCGCCCACCGGCACGATCCAGGGCAACTCAAACAACCGGCGGCGCGCGGCAGGCGGCCGGGACCCGTCCGGCAGCGCCGCCAACGCCGCCAGCACCGCCGCCGTCTGGGCGAGCGCGGGGATCTTTAGGTTGAAATCCACCAGGAGTTGCAGGGCAAAAGCAGCCAGCCCGATGACCAGACCGGACCGCACGGCCGCGAGACGGTGAGAGGGGCCGGGCGTCCCGGCCGGATCCTTCGAACCCGCACGCGACCGACCGCCCGCCTGCCAGAAGAGCCAGGCTGCGGCGCCCACGACCAGCAGGCCGCCCGCCAGACCGTAGTCGCTCAAGGTGTTCAGATAATCATTGTGCGCCCATCCCGGCCGATCCCAGAAGCGTTCCGGGCGGTAGCGTTCAAACAGAACGTCGTACGAGCCCGCGCCGGTCCCAAAAACCGGCCGGTCGAGGAATAGCTTCCACGCCGCCCGCCAGAGCAAGCTGCGCGAAACCTCGCCGCGATCGTGCACCAGACGGTCCAACCGCTCGTGCACGGGGGGCGCGTTGAGGTAAAGGGCCGCGACCGCGAGCGCCAGCGCGCCGGCCACCGCCAGACTCCAGAGCCAGCGCCGCCGGCCGCGGCGCAGCGCGATCCAAGGCCAGGCGACCAACGCCACGCCCAGGGCCAGCCAAGCGCCCCGACTCAAGGTGAGCACGATGCCGCCGGCCAACAACGCCGCCAGATATCCGCAAAACACCCGGCGCACCACGCCGGCCCCGCGCTGGAAGGTGAGCGCCAGCATCGGCGGCAGCAGCAGGTTGAGGAACGCAGCCAGACTGTTGGGGATCCCGAACGGGCCGCTCGCCCGTCCCAAAAACTGCGGCACCTGCCGCCGGCCCATCATCAGCCAGCCCGGATCGGCGAACCGCTGGTAGACCGCCATGACCACCGCCACCATGCCGAGCGCGGCCAGACCCCAGAAGAGCGCCTCTTGGACGGCGGCCCGGCGCACCGTGTGCAAAATCACCCAGAATACCAAGGCCATCTGTGCCCAACCGAGCCAGTCCATCCACCCCAACCATGGCACCGGGGTCACCCACCAGACATTCGCGGCGGCATACGCCAGGAACGGCACCGTCGCCAGCGCGAGCTCCTGCAGCTGGAGCCCCCGGCACCGCCAAACCTCAATGCTCAGCCAGACCACCGCCGCGGCTGTGCTCAGCGATGCCGCGACCGCCATGGTTTCCGCCCGATAGCCCCCCAAACGCAGGGTGGTCCACCAGACACCGGCCAGCACCAGGCCCGCGGCCACCCACTCGCCCACCGCGCCGATCCGGCTTTCGTCCGTTTTTCGATCGTCCACCGCCTCGCCGGATGCGCCGCTGCTGGGTCCGCCGCGACCCGGTGGCCAATTATGAACAGAATTCATCCTCGACATGGGTTGGCATCTTACCTGCTTCTTACCGGACGTTCCGGATCCCGACATTGTTTTGACCGGATCGCGGAACTCACACAAACCTCAACGCTGCTCCTCCAACCAACTAGAACCAGGACGCACCGACATGACACCGAAGGAAGTAATCACACTCGCCAAAACGAAAGAAGTCAAAATCGTCGACTTCAAGCTCTGCGACATCCATGGCACCTGGCAACATTTTGCCGTGCCCGTGAACGAATTGACCGAAGAGGTCTTCGAAGAAGGGCTCGGCTTCGACGGGTCCTCGATCCGGGGTTGGAGGGTCATCAACGCGTCGGACATGCTGGTGGTTCCCGATGCCGCGACCGCGTTCATCGATCCCTTTGCCGCCAACACCACGCTCAGCCTCACGTGCGACGTGATCGACCCGATCACACGCGAAGTCTATGACCGCGATCCGCGCGGCGTCGCCAAGAAGGCCGAGGCTTACCTGAAGGGCACCGGACTCGCCGACACCGCCTATTTCGGGCCCGAGGCGGAGTTTTTCATCTTCGACAGCGTCCGCTACGACACCACGTCGAACGCCTCGTACTATTACCTGGATTCCAACGAAGGCATCTGGAATCGCGGCAAGGAGACGGAACTCGATGGTTCCGCCAACCGCGGCTACAAGATCCGTCACAAGGAAGGCTATTTCCCCGTCGCCCCGGCCGACCAGCTCATTGACATCCGCAACGAGATGATCCTGACGATGCAGGAGCTCGGGGTGAAGATCGAGCGCGAGCACCACGAGGTGGCGACCGCCGGCCAGGCCGAGATCGACATCGTTTTCGACACGCTGCTCCGGACGTCGGACAAGATGTGCGTCTATAAATACGTGTGCAAAAACGTGGCGCACAAGCACGGCAAGACCGTGACGTTCATGCCCAAGCCGCTCTTTGGCGACAACGGCTCAGGCATGCATACCCACCAGTCGTTGTGGAAGGGTGGCAAGCCGCTCTTCGCCGGCAACGGCTACGCCGGCCTGAGCGAAATGGCCCTCTACTACATCGGCGGCCTCCTGAAGCACGCGCCCGCCCTTTGCGCCATCTGCAACCCGACGAACAATTCCTACAAGCGCCTGGTGCCCGGATTTGAGGCGCCCGTCAACCTCGCCTACTCCGCGCGCAACCGTTCGGCCGCCATCCGCATTCCGACCTACAGTCCGAGCCCGAAGGCAAAACGCGCCGAGTATCGCCCGCCGGATCCCGCGGCCAACCCGTACCTCGCCAATGCCGCCATGCTCATGGCGGGCCTCGACGGCATCCTCAACAAGATCCACCCGGGCGAGCCGCTCGACAAGAACCTCTACGATCTCTCACCCGAGGAGCTCGCCAAGGTTCCCACGGTGCCCGACTCGCTCAAGGGCGCGCTCGAGGCGCTGGAGGCGGATCACGCCTTCCTGCTGAAGGGCGACGTCTTCACCAAGGACTTCCTCGACAACTTCATCGAGCTGAAGAAGGGCGAATACGACGCTCTGCGCATCCGTCCGCATCCGTACGAGTTCCACCTCTATTTCGATGTCTGAGGTTGAGTGAAACCCCGGTGCGGGTGCCACCCGTAACCTGTTCCAGACCGGCCGCCGCAAGGCGGCCGGTTTTGTTTTGCCGCGGCCACCCGCGCCTTGGCCGAATCCAAGTGAAATGGTTTTACCACAAAAAACACGAACCACACGAAATCAATTTCTTGAGGCCCGGGCCTTGAGTGAAATCGATCTCACCGAATCGAGATTCCGTGGACCATCGAGGCTTTCTCGTTCTCTTCGTGTCTTCGTGCCTTCGTGGTGGGAACCCGACGGCGTGATTGGCTCAGGCGTCCGCCTCGGGTTTCAACGCTTCCCGGGGGAATCGCCTGACCGCGGTCCACTTCGCGCGAAACAACTCGTCCATCGCCGCCACCACGGCCGGTGGGACTCGTCCGGCCAGCTCGTCCAACGGCGGCAACACCTCATCGGCCTCGCGGTCCGCCCCCGCGCCGTTCGGCTCCCCCGGGAGCATCTCGGCCTCCTCCGGCGTCAGATCCGTCGCGCCCAGGGCCCCGCCCTCCCCCGGCCGTTCCGCCCGCGCCGGCGCCGCCTCGGCGATGTCGCCGGCGGGCGCTGGCGGCCCGACGGCCGCTTCCGCGTGGGCCAGCCGGAGACGCAGCCGCGCTTCCAGCTCACTCAAGCGGTCTTTTTTTTTTCGCCGCCGCCCGTGGCCTCCGGAGCCTCGCCGGCCAGCCGGGCCAGCTCTTTGATCAGGCTGTCGATCGCCCGCGCCCGGCTGGCCTCGACCGCCTTGAGCAGCGTCACCTCGAAGTTGATCTTCTCCGCCAGGCCATGTTTCACGGCCGTCTCGCCCTCGTGCAGCCCGTCCAGCAGCCGGGTCAGCTGCTCGGTGGTCATCGGCTCGCCGCCCAGCGCCTCGCTCCGCCCGCCCTGGGCGATGGCATCGAGCAAGGCCGTGCGCACGTGCGCCTGCAGGTCCACCAGCAGTCGGAACAGGTCGCGGCCATTTTCGTCGCAGTCGTCGACGATTTCGATGATTCCCGGATGATTGCCTTCCGCGAGCGCGCGGCCGAGTTGGGCGATCTTGTCCGCCGCGACGAGCCCGTACACATCCAGCACGTCGGCCTCGTTGATCTCGCTGCCGCAAAAGGAAATCATCTGGTCGAAGATTGATTGGGCATCGCGCAGGCCGCCGTCCGCCATGCGGGCGATGCACGCCAGCGCCGCCGCGTCCACCTGGATCTTCTCCGCCGCGGCGATCCGCTGCAGACAGCCCACGATGAGCTCGACCGGGATCGGCCTCAGGTCGAAACGCTGGCAGCGCGAGATGATCGTCGGCAGCACCTTCTGCACGTCGGTGGTGGCGAAGACGAACTTCACGTGCGGCGGCGGCTCCTCCAGGGTCTTGAGCAAGGCGTTGAACGCCGCGGCCGACAGCATGTGCACTTCGTCGATGATGTAGACCTTGAACCGCCCCTGGGCCGGCGCGTAGCGCACCGTGTCGCGCAGTTCGCGGACCTGTTCGACGCCATTGTTCGAGGCGCCGTCGATCTCGATCACATCGAGACAGGACCCGTCGGCGATCGACTGGCAAATGGGATCGTTCGGGTCAAAATCCGCCCGCGGCCCGCCCGTGCAGTTGAGCGCCTTGGCAAAAATGCGCGCCATGCTCGTCTTGCCCGTGCCGCGCGGTCCCACGAACAGGTAGGCGTGCGCGATGCGGTTCCGCGTAATCGCATTCTTCAGCGTCCGCACCACATGATCCTGCCCGATGACGTCGTCGAACGTCTGCGGGCGCCACTTGCGCGCGATGACCTGATAAGTCGTGGACACCTTGCGTTAGTCCAAGTCGGAATGAGTCCGGTGCAACTCAAAACTCGAAACCGCGAACCCTTCGCCTTGAACCCTGGACCCAGAACCCTGAACTCCGAACCCTTACCCCCCGACCCAAAACCCAGAACCCTGAACCCTGAACTCCGACCCTGAACCCAGAACTCTGAACCCAAAACCCTGAACCAGATAAAAGTGGCCAGGCACCCCACGGCACTGGCAGGACGTCGCTACCGTTGCTACCTTCCGGTCCTGGCGGAGTTCACGCGCCTGTCCATGCATGGGACCTGGCCAACGGCGCAAAGTGGCCCGCCCGGTTCCGACTGCAATACCTATTTTCCCCTAGCGCCACCCGCGGGTGCAGTCCGCGGCCGACCCATTGCTGTCTTGCGGAATTCGCAGAGCAGTATTTCCACGAGTCATGGACCCATCTGTTTCCGCCCGCTGGCTGCCAACAGTGGAGGAGGGCTACCGGCACATGCTGGCGGCCATCGCCGGCGCGCGGGACTCGGTCCGTCTGGAAACCTACATCTTCAAGGCGGGCGGACCCGGCGACCGGTTTCGCGACGCACTGCAGGCCGCCGCCGCCCGCGGGGTGCGGGTGCGGGCTCTGGTGGACGGCTTCGGCTCGAACGACCTGCCGCGCGATTACTGGGACGACCTGCGCGCCGCCGGCGGCGAGGCCGCGTTCTTCAATCCGATCTCATTGCGCCGGCTGGTCATCCGCGACCACCGCAAGCTGCTGGTCGTCGACGAACAGGACGCCTTTGTGGGCGGATTCAACATCGCCCCGGAATACGAGGGGGACGGCGTGACGAGAGGATGGCGCGATCTCGGTCTCGTGGTGTCGGGTTCGCCGGCCCGCTCCCTCGCCGCGACCTTCGACGTGATGTGGGCGCACCGCGAGTTCCACCACCCCCGCGGCACCCGGTTGCGGCGTTCCCGGCTGCGGCGGAGTCTGAGAGAGTACGGCAGTGCCGAGGTCATGGCGTCCGGCCCTGGGCTCGGTCGCAACGCGTTTCGGGCCTCGCTCATGCGCAGTTTGCGAGAGGCGCATGACGTTAGTCTGATGGCGGCGTACTTCCTGCCCGGCTTCCGTCTGCGCCGGTTATTGGCGCGGGTGGCGCGCCGCGGCGGCCGCGTCCGCCTACTGCTGGCCGGCCAGAGCGATCTCGCCATCACCCAGGCGGCGGCGCGCTCTCTTTACCCGGCATTGCTTCGGGCGGGCATCGCAATCGCCGAATTCCAGCCGCAAATCCTGCACGCCAAGCTCGCCCTCGTCGACGCAGCGGCCTTCGCGGGATCCTCCAACCTGGATGCGCGCTCCCTCGGCATCAATTACGAGATCATGGTGCGGATCGACGATTCCGCGTTTGCCGCCGAGGGCCGGGCGCTCTTCGACGCGGACTGGGCTAGATCCCGTCCCATCGTCGCCCGGGAATGGAAGCGGTCCCGCACCTGGGCCGAACACTGGAGCGGCGTGCTCGCCCGGTTCCTCCTGACCAAGGTGGATCTGTGGCTCGCCCGCCGGCAGTTGCGCAGCCTGACCTGAACCGGATCGGTCCCACCGGTCGCCTGCCGGCGACGGTTCTTGGGTGGCACGGGTCTCCCGACCCGTGCTTTGCGGGCGATGGGTCGGCCTCCTTCGCCGGGCCGATGGAGGCCAAGGGAGACCCATGCCACTTGGAGCGCGGCCTGGCGCGCCATGGAAAACCCAAATCAGGTGCCCGGAGGCGGCCCATTCGGAGCGGGCGGCGGGGGAACCGGCCCCTGCGGCGGTTCGCCGTCGGGCGGGGGTCGCATCCCCCGGGCCGGTCCGCCGCCGGGTCGCTCGCCTCGCATGAAACGCTCCTGCATCCGCTTCCTCGACTCCTGCCACTGCTTATGGATCTCGGCGAACTTGGCCTTTTGTTCCGCGTTCAATTCATTCTGGATCTCGCTCTCCATGCGTTCGAGGATTTCATGCGAGGCGTGAAAAGACTGGTGGCGCAGCTTGTCCAGCTCGGCCCAATCCCGCTTCACGATCGCTTCAACCCGGGCTTTCTGCTCGGCGGACAGATCTAGGGTTTGGACGACGCGCTGCATCCGCTGAGCCATCCAGGCCTCGCCGTTGGGTGGAGGTGGCGGCAGCCGCCACCTTCGTGCCGCGCGAAAACCCACCAAGCCGCCGCTGACACCGCCCGCGATGAAGATCGCGGCCAGCACGAGCCAGACCTGCCAGGGCTTGTTCATGGTCATGAGTTGCTGAGCACTTCGGAAACGGGATCCAACAGGCTTTGCTCCTCGTCCTCGCCGCCGGCAAACGCGAGGTAATTCGCGGCCGCGCTGGCGACCACCAGCAGGCAGGCCACCCAGAGGGCGCGCGCCGAAAACCGCCCGCACACCGCCAGCCAGACCGGCCGCGACTCGCCGGCCAGCGCGCGCGCGGCCACCCTCGTGGCAAAACCGTAGGGAATCGTCACGTCCTCCGACACCGGCGCCTGCCGGGCCGCCCGGACCAGGTTTTCCCATCTGGATTCAAAATCCTTCATGACCGCTCCTTTCGTTGTAGCTCTTCAAAAAGTTTTTTCAATTTCGCTCTGGCCCGGAAGGCGCGGACCTTCACCAGCGAGGGATTCCATCCCGTGCTGGCACTGATCTCGGCCACGCTGCGCTGCTCCAGGTCGAGCAGCTGCAGGACCAGGCGGTCCTGCGGTTTGAGTTCGTCGAGCAGCTTGTACACCAGTTCCCGGGCCGCGACCCCGTCGTTGACCGCCACATCTCCTTCGCTGGTCAGCACGGAGTCGAGAACGTCGGCCTCTTTCTCTGACAGGTCGGCCCACCGGAATTCCGGGCGGCGTTTTTGGGCGCGCAGCTGATCGATGCAGGTCGTCACCGCGATCCGCGAAACCCAATGGGAAAAGGCCACAGCGCCCTTGTACTGGTCCAGCCGGGTGAACATCTTCAGAAAAATGTCCTGGGCCAAGTCCTCCTCGGCCACGCGGCGCGGCAGGTGCGACCGAACAATGCGGATGACAAGGGGGTAGAGGTGCTCGACCAGGGCTCGCGCCGCGTTCTGGTCGCGCGCTCGCACCCGATCGAGGCAGCCAGCAAGATCGAACGTCTCGTCAGCCATGGCAGTTGTAATCCAGCGTCATGCACGGAGAAGGAGACGCCGCCTCCCTGCCCCCAGTTACTGGCGTTGGCTGCTGCATCACACCCGTATGTATACAACCGCCACCGCCGCCCAAGGCTAAACTGCCGCCGGCGCGTGGCCCCCCCTGCTTGACACGGCGGTCCCGAAACCCCTTACTGCCTCTCCCCGAATGAAATCCCAGGCGCTGGCCCTCCGACTTATCTAGACGCACGATCCCCGGGAACTGCGTAGCAGTTGATCGTGCGTCCGCCTGGCTGACTCGCCTCCGCGCCGCGCGTTTGCGTCGTGCCGCGTTTTCCTGCTCTCACTCGTTTCTTCCCTCCCGCCCGTCTTCCCGCTAGATTCCCGAACGTTTCCCTCTCATGCAACCCGCTCCCGTCACCAAATACCGGCCCTTCCCGCCGGTCTCCCTGCCCAACCGCCAATGGCCCGGCCGCACCCTCACCCGCGCCCCGGTCTGGTGCAGCGTCGACCTCCGCGACGGTAACCAGGCCCTCGCCATCCCCATGGACGTCGAGGAGAAGCTCGAATTCTTTGACCTGCTGGTGAGCATCGGCTTCAAGGAGATCGAGGTCGGCTTCCCTTCGGCCTCCCAGATCGAATTCGACTTCGTCCGGCGCCTCGTCAACGAGAACCGCATCCCCAACGACGTCGCCATCCAGGTACTCTGCCAGTGCCGCGAGGATCTCATCACCCGGACGGTCGAGTCGATCCAGGGCGCCCGCAACGTCATTTTCCACCTCTACAACTCCACCTCGCCGGCGCAGCGCCAGTACGTGTTCAACGCCGACCAACCCGCCATCGCCAAGATCGCCACGGATGGGGTCGGTTTGATGAAGCGGCTGACCCGCCCGCTGGTTGCCGCTGGCGCGCGCCTGCGACTCGAATACTCGCCGGAAAGCTTCACCAGCACGGAACTCGAGTTCGCGCTCGAGATCTGCGAAGCCGTTTCCGACGTCTGGCAGCCCACGCCCGCCGACCCGGTCATCCTCAACCTCCCGGCCACGGTCGAGTACGCCACCCCGAACATCCACGCCGACCAGATCGAGTGGATGTGCACGCACCTCACCCGGCGCGACTGCACCATCGTCAGCCTCCACACCCACAACGATCGCGGCACTGGCGTCGCCGCAACCGAACTCGGCCTGCTGGCCGGCGCCGACCGCGTCGAAGGCACCCTGTTCGGCAACGGCGAGCGCACCGGCAACCTCGATCTCGTCACCGTGGCGCTCAACCTCTACACGCACGGCATCCACCCGGGGCTCGATTTCTCCGACATCAACACGATCCGCGACGTCTACGAGCGGTGCACGCGCATGGAGGTGCCAGCGCGCTTGCCCTACGCGGGCGAACTCGTCTTCACCGCCTTCAGCGGCTCGCATCAGGACGCCATCAAGAAGTCCTGGGCCGCCCAGAAGCCGGGCCAGCCCTGGGACGTGCTCTACATCCCGATCGATCCCGCGGACCTCGGCCGCACCTACCGCGCCATCATCCGCATCAACAGCCAGTCGGGCAAGGGCGGCGTGGCCTACGTGATGGAAAAGGAATTCGGTTTCGAACTCCCCAAGGCCATGCACAAGGAGTTCGGCCGCCTCATCAACGATCTGGCCGACGCCCAAAAAGCGGAGATCACGCCCCTGCAGATTCGCGACGCCTTTTTCGCGGAGTACATCACCCGGGAACAGCCGGTGAAACTGGAGCATTTCCGCACCACCGAGCGCGACAGCCAGGTGAAATGCGACGCGTCGATTCGTTACGAGGGTTGCATCCACAAACTCAACGGCACGGGCAACGGACCCATCGACGCCTTCGTCAACTCGCTCGCCGCCGCCGCCCTCCCCCCGTTCGAGCTGCTCACCTACTCCGAGCACTCGCTGGGCAAAGGCGCCGAGGCGCGCGCCGTCTCCTACATCCAGATCAAGACCGCGCGGGGCCTCACCTTCTACGGCGCCGGCATCGACACCAACATCGAGCTCGCCTCGATCAAGGCCATCGTCAGCGCCCTCAACCGGGCGCTGCTCAAGCGCTGAGGCCGCGGGACTGTGCCGTTGCGCCGCGATGACCTCGGATAAACGGCCGACCCATTGGTCGGGCGGGCTGTCCCCAACCCGCCGGCCAACTGGATGCGGAAGAGCGGCGCGGGTAGGGCGGATTATCCCTAATCCGCCGCCATGGACGGCGCGTTAGGGATAACGCGCCCTACCCATTTGCATGTTTCCCCGGGCCGAGGCGCGCGAATCCCGCGCAGTTTCCAGTTTCCTCCGGCCGCCGGCCGTCTACACTTCGGCGCATGATCATCGGACTACCCAAAGAAATCAAATCCCAGGAGCACCGCGTCGCCCTGCTCCCCTCGGCCGCCTACCAGCTCATCAAGCGGGGGCATACCGTCGTCGTGGAACGCCGCGCGGGCATCGGCTCCGGCTATCCCGACGCCGACTACGAGCAAGCCGGGGCCACCCTCATCGACTCGCACGCCGCCGTGTTCGACCAGGCGGACCTCATCGTCAAGGTCAAGGAACCACTGCCGGAGGAATATCCCCTGCTCCGCCCGGGCCAGATCCTCTTCACCTACCTGCACCTCGCCGCCGACCGGACCCTGACCGAAGCCTTGATGAAATCCGGCGTCACGGGCATTGCCTACGAGACGATCGAGGTGAACCGCCGGCTGCCGTTGCTCGAGCCGATGAGCGAGATCGCCGGCCGCATGTCCATCCTCGTTGGTGGCTACTTTCTCGCCAAACACAATGGCGGCAGCGGCACCCTGCTGGGGGGCGTGCCCGGCGTGCTGCCCGGCAAGGTGGTGGTGCTGGGGGGCGGCGTCTCCGGCATCAACGCCGCCCGCATGGCCATCGGCCTGGGCGCGGACGTCACCATCCTCGAGGTCGACCTCGAGCGGATGCGCTTCCTCGACATCACCCTGCACACCTCCCACACCCTGTATTCCAGCGAGGCGCATCTGCTGGAACTGCTGCCGTCGGTCGACCTGCTCATCGGGGCGGTGCTCGTGCCAGGCGCGAAGGCGCCGCGGCTCATCCGCCGCGACATGCTGCAGCGGATGCGGCCCGGAAGCGTGCTGGTGGACATCGCCATCGACCAGGGCGGTTGCGCCGAAACCTCGCACCCGACGACCCACGACCACCCGGTTTTCGTCGAGGAGGGCGTGAACCACTACTGCGTCGCGAACATGCCCGGCGCGTACGCGCGCACGGCCACCCAGGCGCTCACCAACGTCACCTACCGCTATCTCGAACAACTGGCTGACCTCGGCCTGGCCGAGGCCTGTCGGCGCCAGCCCGCCATCGCCAGCGGCATCAACGTCCAGCGCGGCCTGGTCACCTGCCAGGCCGTGGCCGACGCCCACGGGTTCGCGTTCTCGCCGCCGCAGCTCGACTGACGCTTGCCACACCGCAGGAACATTCTGCCTTCGCCCGGCGGTTGGAGGCCCGAACCGCCGGTGACGATCTTGGCCGTGCCCTCCGGCGGATCGGCCTGAGGTTACGCCTTGCTGGAGCGCCCTCCGATCGCGTAGACAAAGTCCATGTACAAAATCCTCGGAGCTGACGGCAGGGAGTACGGCCCCGTGGAGGCCGGCCAACTAAGGAAATGGATCCAAGAGGGCCGAGCCAACCACGAAACGATGGCACAAGCGGCGGGCGAGACCGGATGGAAGCCACTTGGCCAACACCCCGAGTTTGCCGATCTGCTCCTGTCGGCGTCTCCACCGATCATCGCAGGTCCGGCGCCTGCGGCGCCCGCCTCGTCGCCGGCGCCCCTGCCGGCATCGGTGGCTCCGGCGCCGTCTCAAACGGATGCCCGGGCGCGGGCCCGGCAGGCGGTCAGCGGTCCCGCCATCGGCCTGATCGTCACAGCGATTTTCGGCCTGGGCTGGAAGGTCTTCGGCCTTGTGCTCCACGCGCTCGGCGTCGGCTTCGGACGGATGCCCCCGAATATCAACCCTGAGGCAGCGCGCCTGATCCAGCTGTTCAGCGGAGGCCTGGGCGTCGCGCTGGATGTGTTCGGCATCGCCATCGCCGTGTTTGTGCTCATCGGCGCCCTCCGCATGCAGAAGCTGTCCAACCACGGACTGGCCGTCGCCGCGGCGATCGTCGCCATGGTGCCGTGCTTCTCGCCGTGCTGCCTCATCGGCCTGCCCATCGGGATCTGGGCGCTCGTGGTGCTGAACCAGCCCGAGGTCAGCTCGCAATTTGAACGCTGACCGAATGGCGGACGACGGCGCGACCGGCGTGCCGCCCCGGCTCGAACAGCCAAAGCGGCGTCGCGCCGGCAGCGCATTGGTGCTCGGCCTCGCCCTCGCGGGCGGCGTTTTGTTGTTCGCGGTCGATCCGGCGCAACATGCCTCGTATCCGGCCTGCTGGCTTTACGCCACGACCGGACTGCAATGTCCCGGCTGCGGCGGGCTGCGCGCGACACACCAGCTGCTCCACGGGCATTTCGCCGCCGCCTGGCGGCTCAACCCGCTGGCCGTCTTGCTCGTGCCGCTCTACGCCTGGCTCGCCGCCCACGCCGGGCGGGCGCTCGTTCGGGGCCGGGGCTTGCCGCTGCCGACCCTGCGGCCAATCACCGTCTGGCTCGGCTTCGCCGTGCTTCTGCTCTTCGGCGTTCTCCGCAATCTTTTGTAGACCGGGCCCGCCCGTTCACGGCGCCTTCCGCGGCGGGTTGCACAACGTCTCGTAGGCGACGACGAACGTACTGTAGGCGAACGGAATCGTGAAGATGATGCCCACGATCAAACCGAGAATGCCCAGCGCCGCCAGGAGGCCCGCCACAATCATGAGTCCGAACAGCCGCCACCATTGCGCCGTGATCACACGCCGGCTCACTTCCATGGCGGTCCAAAATTCGAGCTTCTTGTCGATGATGAGCGCCGCAGTGAACGACCACGCCACGGCGAGATAAATTCCGGGAAGAATGAGCAGCAGCAATCCCAAGCCGGTGAGCATCGAGCTGACCAGCCCCCCCAGCATCAGGGGCGCGAACGCCAACGAGAAGCCGGCAAACACGTCGCCCACGTCCGATGTCTGGCCCCGCAGTCGCCGCAGGTAAAAGTAATAAAGGCCGCCGAGGAACACGCCACCGAGCAGGAGGTTGGCGAGAAACCCCAGGAACGGGATCAGGCCCGCCATCATCTGGACCGCCATCATGATGAAGGTCGCGCCGACCAGCCCCCAGAAATTGGCCTTGTAGAACTCCCAGGCCCGGCCGAGCGCCGCGCCGATGTCCAGCTTCGGAGCGCGCGCAATCAAGTCGGCGGCATAGGTGGCCGGGTCCACCGGCCCCGCCGGGACCGCGCTCGCGGTTGGCGGCGGCATCGGAGCCGCGAACACGTCAGCGAACTCCGGAAAGTCGGCGAGCGCCTTCCAGTCCGCAGAGCCCTCGAGTTTGGCCTTCGTCTGGCCGTTTGCCCGTCCAGCTGCCACCCACCCTTTCACCTGATCAGCCGCCACGGGACCGTATTCTCTGCCATCGGCACCGATGATCGTGAACATGCGCGCACGACAGCAGCCGGCACGGCCCGAGTCAATCCGCCTTCGCCGCCGCCCCCTTTCGGCGTGACTCGCCCCCCGGCGCCGCCTTTCCTCTAGCGACCGTTTCTTGATGACCGAGCCCGCCCCACCGCCCTCCTGGTCGCGCGACCTCCTGCTGCTCGCGCTGGCGTTCGGCGTAATCTTCGGTTTCCGTCTCGGGAGCCACCCGCTGGCCAATCCCGATGAGGGACGCTACGCCGAGGTTCCCCGCGAAATGCTGGCGGCGGGCGACTTTGTGACCCCCCGGCTCGACGGTGTGCCTTACTTCGAAAAACCCCCGTTGATGTACTGGGCGGTGGCAGTCTGCCTGAAGGTCCTCGGCTCCAGCGAATGGTCGGTCCGGGCGGCCCCCGCCCTCTTCGGGCTCGGCGGCGTGTTGCTGACCTACGCGGCCGGCCGCCGGCTGCACGGTCGCAGCGCCGGATTGCTGGCGGCCGCCGTCCTCGGCACCTCCCTGCTCTATTTCGCCCTGACGCGCATCCTCACGCTCGACATGGCGGTGTCGGTGCTGATGAGCGCGACGCTGTTTTGCTTCCTCCTCGGTGTGCGCGAGCCGGCCGG
>Ga0182011_10002235_pt1 | contig 16454 bp, 13 predicted proteins | sample 711E1DmetaG_FD_120481 | JGI IMG/M metagenome (GOLD analysis project Ga0182011, IMG submission 120481) | Permafrost microbial communities from Stordalen Mire, Sweden - 711E1D metaG | ecosystem: Environmental > Terrestrial > Soil > Wetlands > Permafrost | place: Sweden: Stordalen | collected... | reverse complement strand
TCTCGGCAAAACCACGCTCGCCTACATCCTCGCCAAAGCCATGGGCGCAAACGTCAGGAGCACCAGCGGCCCGACCATTGAAAAAGCGGGCGACCTCGCCGGCCTGCTCACCAATCTCGAAGAGGGCGACGTGTTGTTCATTGACGAAATCCATCGCCTGCAAAAGACCATCGAAGAATATCTGTATCCGGCGATGGAAGATTTCAAACTCGACATCATCATTGACCAGGGACCGAACGCCCGCAGCGTCCGATTGAACCTGCCCCGGTTCACCCTGATTGGCGCGACGACCCGCAGCGGCCTGCTCACCGCGCCGTTGCTCACGCGCTTTGCCATCCGCGAACGGCTGGATTATTATGTAGTTGAAGATTTGGAGAAAATCGTCGTCCGCTCCGCGCGTTTGCTGAAGGTGGAAATCGAACCCGCCGGCGCGCATGAAATCGCCCGGCGCAGCCGCGGCACGCCGCGCATCGTGAACAATCTTCTCCGCCGCGTCCGCGATTACGCGCAGGTCAGGCATGACGGCCGCATCACCGCCGACGTTGCGGACAAGGCGCTGGCAATGCTGGAGATTGACCAGAACGGCCTCGACGAAATGGACAAGCGCATCATCGAAGCCATCATCGTGAAATTCGGCGGCGGACCAGTCGGTGTGAATTCGCTCGCTGTCGCCGTGGGCGAGGAGCCGGATACGATTGAAGAAGTTTACGAACCGTATCTCATCATGGAAGGTTTCCTGAACCGCACGCCGCAAGGCCGCATGGCGACGGAATTGAGCTACAAAAAACTCGGTTTGAAACCAGCAACCGGGAACCAGTCACGATTACTTTAGCCACAGATCAAATTATGCCTAAACGGACGGACATTCATTCAGTGCTCATCATCGGGGCCGGACCGATCATCATCGGGCAGGCGTGCGAGTTCGATTATTCCGGCACGCAGGCTTGCAAGGCGCTCAAGGAGGAAGGTTATCGCGTCGTGCTCGTCAACTCCAACCCGGCCACCATCATGACCGATCCGGAGTTCGCCGACCGCACTTATATCGAACCGATCACACCCGAGTGCATCGAAAAAATCATCGTCCGCGAAAAAGCGGAGATGGAAAAACTCGGTGCGAAGGGAAAACTGGTTTTATTGCCGACACTCGGCGGCCAGACGGCGTTGAACACGGCGATGTCCCTTTTCCGCAGCGGTGTGCTGGATAAATACGGCGTCGAGATGATTGGCGCGAATGACAAAGCCATCGAACGCGGCGAGGACAGGCAGGTGTTCAAAGACCTCATGCTATCCATCGGTCTCGACGTTCCGATTTCCGGCACGGCGCACAACATGGAGGAAGCCCGCTCCGTGACTGAAAAGATTGGACGTTTCCCGGTCATCATTCGTCCTGCCTACACCCTCGGCGGCACCGGTGGCGGCGTCGCCTACAACCGCGACGAATTCGAAGAACTTGCCAAGCGCGGCATGGAGCTCTCGCCCGTCAACGAAATCCTCATCGAAGAATCGTTGCTCGGCTGGAAGGAATTTGAAATGGAGGTCATGCGCGACAAGGCCGACAACTGCGTCATCATCTGTTCCATCGAGAACTTCGACCCCATGGGCGTGCACACCGGCGATTCCATCACCGTGGCGCCCATCCAGACGCTGACCGACAAGGAATTCCAGATCATGCGCGACCAGAGTTTTGCCGTGATCCGCGCCGTGGGCGTCGAGACCGGCGGCTCGAACATCCAGTTTGCCGTCAACCCGGACAATGGCCGCATGGTCATCATTGAGATGAACCCCCGCGTGAGCCGCAGTTCCGCGCTGGCATCCAAGGCCACCGGCTTTCCCATTGCAAAAATCGCCGCCAAACTCGCCGTCGGTTACCTGCTCGACGAACTCAAAAACGACATCACGCGCGAGACTCCCGCGAGCTTCGAGCCGAGCATTGATTACGTCGTCACCAAGATACCGCGGTTCGCCTTCGAGAAGTTCGCGCAAGCCGATCCGACGCTGACCACGCAGATGAAGAGCGTGGGTGAAGCGATGGCCATTGGCCGCACATTCAAGGAAAGCCTGCAAAAATGCCTGCGCTCGCTGGAGATTGGCCGGCATGGCCTTGGCGGTGATGGTAAACCGTGGCGCATCGGCACGGAAGTTTATGGCGACCGCGACATTTTGCCGGAGGACGTGATTAGCCGCAAATTGAGCGTACCCAACGCCGAGCGGGTTTTCTTCATCCGCCATGCGCTGCGGGCTGGCTTCACCATCGAGGAGATTTTCAACCTCACGAAAATTGACCGATGGTTCCTGGTTCAAATCAAAGAGATTGTGGACTTCGAGGAAGAACTGGCGGGGGCGAAGAACTAATTTCGGTGGGGCGCCCGTCCTCCGCAGTAGCTTTGCTACGGAGGGTGGAAGACTCTGTCGAGCCGTAACAGAAACTTGAAGTCACAAATTGTGACTTCAAGATGATCTTGGAACCGGTCACAATCTGTGACCGGTTGAAACTTGAGGTGCCAAATTGGCACCTCAAAGCTGCTGGGAAAATCTGATTGCTGTTTAAGGTCACAATTTGTGACCTTAAAGGTGGTCGCAAAATGCGACCACCTCGGGTGAAAGATATAAAATGGACGGGCAAACGAGTCTGATTCCGGTGGAACGAATTGAAAGGGCAATCCTCTCCATTCGCGGTGAAAAAGTGATGCTTGACAGCGATCTGGCTGAACTTTATGGCGTTGAAACCAAGGTTTTGAACCAAGCCGTCAAACGCAATACTGGTCGTTTTCCGTCTGACTTTTGCTTTCGACTGACTGCTCAAGAAGCCAATCGTTTGAGGTCACAATTTGTGACCTCAAACATCGGACGCGGTGGTCGCCGCTATTTGCCTTACGCTTTCACTGAACACGGCGCGTTGATGCTGGCAAACGTGTTGAACAGTGAACGGGCGGCGCAAACCAGCGTTCAAGTGGTGCGCGCGTTCGTGCGGCTGCGGCAGATGCTGTCTTCCAATGTGGAATTGGCGCGGAAACTCGCGGCGCTTGAAAATAAATACGACGCCCAATTCAAAGTTGTCTTCGATGCCATCCGGCAGTTAATGTCCCCGCCGGAACCGAAGCGGCGCGAAATCGGATTTCATGTGAAGTATGACGATGACAAACCCAAAACCAGAAAGCGCTGACCGCGAAAACTAAAATGACCGCTTCATTCCGCAATCCGAAATTCGCATTCCACAATTGGCAGATTGTGGATTTTGAAGAAGAACTGGCAGGGGCGAAGAATTGAATTGGAGCACGGCTCCGTCACCCGCGGGTGCTTGCGCTCGGCCAGATAAAGATTGGAGTTTGAAACGCGGCTTCTTACTATTTGGCGCATCCTATGAAATTGTATTCCATTTTGCTTTCCGCGTTGCTGATCTGCGCCGCCCGCGCGGAAGACGCCACCATCACCGGCAAGGACATCATCCCCGCCTGCCCGGAATGGGTGCACCACGCCGTGGTGTATCAGGTTTATCCGCAGACGTTCTACGATTCCAACGGCGACGGCATCGGCGACCTGCCGGGCATCATCGCAAAGCTGGATTACATCAAGAGCCTCGGCGTGGACGCCATCTGGATCAATCCGTTCTTCGATTCGCCGTTCAACGACGCCGGCTACGACATCCGCAATTACTACAAGGTCGCGCCGCGCTACGGCAGCAACGATGACGCACGCCGGCTGTTCGCGGAGGCGCACAAACGCGGCCTGAAAGTCCTGTTCGATTACGTCATCACCTATACCTCGATAGACAATCCGTGGTTCGTCGCCTCGTGTGAACAGAAGCCAAGCCCGTATTCAAACTGGTATATCTGGACGGATAATGTCTGGAAAAACGAGCCGGGCAACCAGTGGGTCCACGGCTACGGCCATCGCAACGGCAATTTTTACAGCAATTTTTATTGGTGCTCGCCGGCGTTGAACTGGGGTTACGGCAATCCCGATCCGGAGAAAAAATGGCAGTTGCCGACCGATCATCCCGACGTGCTCGCCATGCGGGCGGAGATGAAGAAAGTCCTGCGTTTCTGGATGGACATGGGCGCCGACGGCTTTCGCGCCGACATGGCGGGAGCGCTCGTCAAGGGCGACGATCCCCGGCACGAGACGCTGAATTTCTGGCGTGAAATCCGGCAGATCCTGAACACCAATTATCCGCAAGCCTTTACTGTTTCGGAATGGTCAGGCCCGCGTGATGCGTTGGACGGAGCGTTTCACGCCGACTTTTATCATTGGGTCCCGGGCTTCGATGACATTTACCAGAAAGAGAGCTGGCGCATCGGGAACGGGATGACCGACGGTCACAGCTTTTTCGATCGCGAAGGCAAGGGGAATATTAAAAATTTCCTGGACGGCTACTATTCCGCCTGGCAGGACACGCGAGCCAAAGGTTACATCTGCCTGCCGCTTGGCAACCACGACAATGCCCGGCTGAACAACCAACGCACCACCGACGACCTCGAAATAATCATGGCGTGGGGCATGACAATGCCCGGTGTGCCGTTCCTTTATTACGGCAACGAAATCGGCATGCGCCAGTTGGAGAACCAGCCGCAGATCGAGGGTTGCTACAAACCTCGCGCCGGCGCCCGCACGCCGATGCAATGGGGTGGTGGAAAGAACCTCGGCTTTTCAACCGCTGACCCCTCCAAGCTTTACCTGCCCATGGATTCCGCCGCCGACGCTCCGAACGTCGCCGCGGAGGAGAAAGATCCAAACTCGCTGCTGAATCGCGTCCGGAAACTCATCCAGCTCAAGCACACCGAGCCGGCGCTGGCGGCTTACGCGGAGTTCGTCCCGCTTTACGCCAAAGAAAATGCCTATCCATTTGTCTATGCGCGGGCTGGTGGCGGAGAAACCTTGTTGGTGATTCTCAATCCGGCCGCCAGCGCGGCTTCGGCTGAATTCAGCTTCCCGGTCGCGTATCAGAAGCTGAAATTGCTGGCCGGAAAAGAGGTTCACACAACCCAAGACGGCCAGACGCTTAAAATTGAAGTGCCCGGCCAGACCTACGCCATTTATCAGGCGGTGAAGTAACCAATGGTGATGCACATGAATAAAATCCAAATGTCGTTGCGGTCAGCCATCTTGGCGGCGGGTTTGTCGGCGGGCTTGATGCCGGTGGCGGTGTTGTGCCAGACAACTAATGTGCCGTCGCGGCCATACGTGTGGCAGAACGTGAAAGTGGTGGCCGGCGGATTCATTCCCGGCATCATCTTCAACACCAAACAGCCGGGGCTGGTTTATTGCCGCACCGACATCGGCAGTTCCTACAAGTGGGATAGCCGGGCCAAACGCTGGCTCCCGCTCACCGACTGGTGCGGTGATTCCAATCTGCACGGCACCGAAAGTCTCGCGACCGACCCGGTTGATCCCAATCGTTTGTATCTCGCCCAGGGTATGTACTCGCGCGACCCGGCGGCAATTTTTCGTTCGATGGATCAGGGCAAAACTTTTCAAGTGATTAACGTGCCCTTCCACATGGGCGGCAACGAAAGCGGTCGCGGCGTCGGCGAACGTCTGGCCATTGACCCCAACGACAACAACATTCTTTACTTCGGTTCGCGACACGACGGACTTTGGATCAGCAAGGACACCGCGCTGACCTGGAACAAGGTGGAAAACTTTCCTGTCAAAGGTGGGGGCACCCCGCCGGAAGGTGGCGATTTCTTCAGGGGTGGACGCGGTGCCGGCTTGAGCTTTGTTGTTTTCGACCCCGCCACCGGCACGCCGGGCAAACCCACGGGAACGATTTATGTCGGCGCGACTGACCGCGGCGAGGCGCAGCTTTACCAGAGCACCAACGCCGGCGAGGCCTGGCAGCCGGTGCCGGGGCAACCGACGAACTTCGTGCCCATTCATGCGGCCTTCGACACGCAGGGCGTGCTGTATCTGGTCTATGACAACGGTGTCGGACCGAACGGCATCACCGACGGCGCGGTGTGGAAATTCAACCCCCGGAACGGCGCGTGGACCGACATCACACCGGTGACGGACACCAATCGTCCGCCGGGCGGCTACGGCGGCTTGGGCGTTGACCTCCGGAATCCCGGCACGCTCGTCGTAGCATCGTTGAATCGCAGAGGCGTTGATAATGGCGACCGCATCTACCGGACGATCGACGGCGGCAACACATGGAAAGACATCTCCGCCAAAACCCGGCGCGATCCGTCGGCGTCGCCATATCTCTTCTGGGGCCGGTCCGAACCGTCGCTTGGCTGGTGGATGGCCACGCTGGCGATTGATCCGTTTGATTCCAACCATGTCTGCTACGCCACCGGCGCCACCCTTTGGAACACCGACGACATCCATAATGCGGATTTGGACAAGGAAACGCACTGGTCCGTCTGGGCGGAAGGCATCGAGGAAACGGCGGTGATGGAACTGGCCAGCCCGCCGGCCGGCGCGCATCTGATCAGCGCCTTTGGTGACATCGGCGGTTTTACGCACAATGATTTGAAAGTCTCGCCCCGGGATGGGATGCACCTGCACCCGCTCTTCACCACGACGTCTTCACTCGATTTTGCCCAGAAGAATCCGAAGATTGTCATTCGTAGCGGCTCGCCGGTGAGGGACTTTCCCGACCGCGGCCCCCTGTCTTATTCGCTGGATGGCGGACACCATTGGAAACCATTTTCACTCGGCGGAACGAACACGACTGGCAGACGGGGCGGAGGCGGTTCGCAAGGCGGAGGCGTGGGCACCGGGCCGGTGATCCTTTCAGCCGATGGCTCGGTGTTCATGAGCACCGTGGGCACCGTTAAAATTTCCACCAACCGCGGCGCGACCTGGATCCCCGTGCAGGGATTCCCGTCAGGCGTCCGGCCCGTTGCCGACCGCTTCAACCCGGCAAAGTTTTACGGCTTGAACGTTGCGGACGGGAAAATTTACCGCAGCACCGATGGCGGGGCGACGTTCACCACGAACGACGTCACCGGCCTGACCGTGACGAACGGCGCGGGAATGCGATTGCTGGCTGTGCCCGGCCGGGAAGGCGACCTCTGGCTGTATGGCCACAGTCTGCTGTATCACTCCACCGACGGCGGAGCGAGCTTCACGCCATTGGCCAATCCACCGGACATCAGTACGCTGGGCTTTGGCAAGGCGGCACGGCGCAATGGCTACCCGGCGCTATACATCGCCGGCTCGGCCAACGGCCAGCAAGGGCTCTTCCGTTCCGACAACACGGGCGTCACCTGGGCGCGCATCAACGATGATCAGCACCAGTGGGGCAACCGCTTCCGCTGCATCGCCGGCGACCCGCGCATCTATGGCCGGGTGTATGTTGGCACCGACGGTCGCGGCATCTTCTACGGCGACATTGGCAAATGACCTTGCGGTCAGGCGGCAATGTTTGACCACTGGGAATTTGTTTGGATACCTTGTAAAATTTCAAAGTTGTGCGATGACTTCTTGTTGAACAAGGGTCGGATTAAATCCGACAAAAATGCATGCAATGGGTCAAAGTCATGAAAATTGTGGCAGTGATTGTGTTGGCAACGGGCATTGTAGCGGTGACAGGCAATGCAGGTCGCGCACAACCAACAAACATTTCAACCAGTCAGCCGGTGGTTATGAGCCATTTCAAGAAACCGAGTGAGCAGGAATTGGGGAAGAAGTTGACCGCCGAGCAGTTTGCGGTCACGCAACGGAACGCCACAGAGCCGCCGTTCCGAAATGCGTATTGGAACAATCACAAGCCGGGCATTTACGTGGACGTGGCGTCGGGCGAACCGCTGTTCAGTTCACTGGACAAGTTTGATTCAGAGTGCGGCTGGCCGAGTTTCAGCAAACCCGTTTCCAACGCGGATGTCATCGAGCGTACGGACCATTCCTCCGGCATGGACCGCACCGAAGTAAGGTCGAAAACGGCGGATTCGCATCTCGGGCACGTGTTTAACGACGGCCCGGAGCCGACGCATTTGCGTTATTGCATTAATTCAGCATCGTTGAGGTTCATTCCCGTCGAAAAAATGCAAGCGGAAGGTTACAGCGCTTTTCTGGAGCCATTCATCAAGGCCGGACTCTACAAACCTGACAACGCTTCGGCACAAACCAACAGTCCGCCGAAAGAGAAAAACTGATCCGCAGATTTCGCAGATTTCGCAGATAAAACCAAACCCTTCTTTCCTGGCTTTCAGGTTTATTTCTTTAATCTGCGTTAATCTGCGCAATCTGCGGACAAAGTCTTCGTATTTTTAGCATTTCTTTGAGCGGTGAAGATGGATCGAATTACTTCATCGCCACATACACGCGATGCACATCGTCGTGATCATCAAGGGCGTTGAGGAAATCCACGACTTGTTTGCGATTGGCTTCGCTGATTTCCTGAAAATTCTTGGCGATGTAACGGATTTCTGCGGCGATAACGTTCCAGCCGGCGGCCTTTAATGCCTTGGAAACGTGGTCGAGGTCTTTGATTTCCGTCATGAACCGCGCGCCCTTCTGGCCGGCGGGCGTTTCCTCGGCCTCCAGCGGCTCAATTTCCTGCGCGCCAGCTTCAATGGCATCGCCTTCGGCATCGCGATTCGGATCGGGATGCGTGGCTTCGACAACGCCGAGATGATTGAAGAAAAAGGCGACACTGCCCGGCTGGCCGAGCGAGCCGGTCTTGAAGATGTTGCGGATTTCCGGCGCGGTGCGGTTGCGGCTATCGGTGAGACACTCAACGATGACCGGCACCTTGTGCGGCGCGAACCCTTCGTAGGTGACCAGTTCGTAATTGACCTTTTCCGTGTCGAGTCCGGCGCCCTTTCGGATGGCGCGCTCGATGGTGTCGCGATAAACGGAGGCTTTCTTGGCTTTTTCGACGGCGGCGAAGAGGCGCGGATTGAGGTCGGGGTCAGGTCCGCCGAGTTTAGCCGCGACGATGATTTCGCGGACCAGTTTGGCGGTCATCTGGCCTTTTTTCTGCGCGTTGATTTCGCGTCCGGACTGTTTCCACTGTGCGCCCATGGGTTTTGACCAGTGTGGAAAGGCCGTCGCGCCGGTTCAATGCAAATTGCGTGCAAAGAAACCGGTTTTCTGATTAACTGCCGGGACTCTGAACTGACGCCGTATGGACGACACGAATTCATTGATTGAACAGCGCAAGGCCAAGCTGGCTGCGCTGCGCGCGAAGGGCATTGACCCGTTCAAAAATAAATTCACGCCCACCGAAACCTGCCGGCATACGCATGATAATTATGCCGAAGGCCGCGAAGCGGATGTGGCCGGGCGCATCACCGCGCAACGTGACATGGGGAAGTCCGTCTTCATTGACGTGTGCGACCAGTCCGGGCGCGTGCAATGCTACGCCCAGAAGCAGACGCTCGGCGACGCCCAGTTCGACATCTTCAAACACCTTGACCTCGGCGATTTCATCGGCGCCACCGGCAAGATGTTCCGCACCAAAACCAATGAGCCGAGCATCAAGCTCGAATCCTTCGTGATTCTTGCCAAGGCGCTGCGCCCACCACCAGCAAAGTATTACGGCCTCGAAGACACCGAGATCCGCTATCGCCAGCGTTATCTCGATTTGATGGCGAACCCGGAAGTGAAGGAAGTTTTTTTCAAGCGCAGCCAAATCATCGCCGAGATCCGGAATTTTCTGCACGCGCGCGACTTTGTGGAAGTGGAGACGCCCATGATGCAGGCGATTCCCGGCGGCGCGGCGGCGCAACCGTTCAAAACGCATCACAACGCGCTCGGCTGCGATTTTTACATGCGCATCGCGTTGGAACTTTACCTCAAGCGCCTGCTCGTCGGCGGTGTGGACAAGGTGTTCGAGATCGGCCGCAACTTCCGCAATGAAGGTCTTTCGCGGAAACACAATCCCGAATTTACGATGCTGGAACTCTATCAGGCCTACGGCGATTACGGGAGCATGATGGAACTGGTGCAGGGCATGGTCTGTCAGGTCGCGCAGAAAGTTTTGGGAACGCTGAAAATCGAAACCAAAGATGCCGAGGGCAAAGTCACCAAAACAATTGATCTCACTCCGCCGTGGCGTCGAGTGAAATACAAGGACATCGTCCGCGAAAAAGCCGGCGCGGATTGGTTTGATGTTTCACCAAGGGAACGGCGCGACCGGGCAGTCAAGTTGGGCGCTGAAATCGGCAAGGAATACGAAGATTTTGAAGTCACCCAAGCCGTGTTTGAAAAATTGATTGAGCCGACCTTGATTAATCCGACGTTTGTGACGCACGCACCGAAGGAATTGATTCCGCTCGCCAAGCTTTCACCCGACGACCCGACAACCGTCGAAGTTTTTGAGTGCTGCATCAACGGCCAGGAAATCGCGCCCGCCTATACCGAGCAGAACGACCCCATCGAGCAGCGCGAACGGCTGGAGCATCAAGCCGGCGGCGAGCAGCAGAAGTTGGATGAGGATTTTCTCGTCGCTCTTGAACATGGTATGCCCCCGGCGGGCGGAATGGGCATGGGCATTGACCGTTTGTGCATGATGTTGCTCGGCCAGGAAAGCATCCGTGATGTCATTTTGTTCCCGCAGTTGAAGCCGAAATGAGACACGAATTTCACGGATTGACACGAATGAATTTGTGGTAGCACAGGCCTCCGGCCTGTTGTTTCCGGCGTCGCGCCGGAAACTTTTAGGAATGAATTCGGCGGGACGCCGAATTCGACCCGCGAGACGCGGGTGCTACCCTAAATCCACTGTTTCAACCGCTCGCGCAAAATCTGTCGGGCGTGATACAATCGAGATTCCACAGCTTTAGGCGTGGCTTCGAGAATTGCCGCCGCTTCGGCGACGCTGTGTTCTTCCCATTCGCACAACACAATCGCTTCGCGCAAATCCTCCGGCAGTTTGCTGACTGCAATTCGAACGGCTTTGGCACGTTCGGCAGCAAGCGCCTGTTCGTTCGGCGGGGGATTATTCGCCGGAAGCGTGCTGCCAAGCGTCTGTTCCGCTTCGCCGATTTCCGTTTCGAGCGAGATGTTGGGATGCCGCGCACGCCAGCGAAAATGGTTCCGCGCCAGATTGGCGGCGATAGTGTAAAGCCAGGTGGAAAATTTTTCGTTTGTCCGAAAACTGGCTTTTGCGCGGAAGACGCGGACGAAAGTTTCCTGCGCGAGATCATTGGCGTCGTCCTCATTGCCGACCATGCGGCAGAGAAAACGGAACACCGGTGTTGCGTGGCGTTCCATCAGGTCATTGAGCGCCGCGTCATGGCCGGCGATCAATCGCTCCATATCGTCCCGGTCATGGGCATCAGTGTTGGTGATGCTCATGGCCGGCGGTGGAAGACATGGATTTCTCGATTTCTTCATGGAAACCGAGGGTGAGGCGTTGCATTTGGGCTAGGTAACGGCGGCCTTGCTCCGGTGGCATGGCCTGGCTTGTGGCGATGAAATGCCGGAGCATTTGCGCCTGACACTGGGCTCGCAGCTCGCCGAGTTCGGTCAGTTTCTTTTGTGCGTCGGCGGTGACGTTGGTGCCATCATTGGCCAGCGCTTCCGCCAGTTCCTGTTTCTTGGTGGCGATGCGCGTGCACATTTCGGCGCATTGCGGCATGTATCCCTCATGCAATTGCCGGACACGCGCCATTTCGGCGTCATTCAGGTGAAATTCATCCCGCAACCAGCTCAAATCGTCCGCCGGATTCGTCATGCTCATCACACAAGCCCGCTGGCTGACAAAGTATGAGCCGGCGAAGACCGCCACACCCAAGGCCAACGCGCCCAACACGATGATCAGGGAGCGATTCATGCATTAACGCAGTGAATTGGGAGCGACAATGGCGAGATAATGCGCTTGTGCATCCTGTCGTGCGACTTGCGTGCCTTGATATGTGCCCAGCAGAACACCCGCGAGTATCAGAGTGGCAACGGTGGCAAATGCGAGCCGCGGACGCAGTATCAAAGCTGCGAGCGCGTCCAGCCAGGCGATGCTGCCAATGGACTTGGAGGGTGCGGCTGCATCTTCGATTCGTCGCCAGACACCTTCCTGAAAGCGCGGTGGCAATGCCGGGGCAATGCGTGATTCGCGCAGGAGCGCGCCGAGTTTGGCGTCACTTGCCGCGGCGGAACCTTTGGCGCAGCCTGGGGCCGGATTGATATTTTCTTTGTTCATCGGTTTCAGGGGCGGCGGAGATTTTGTCCGCCGCCCATAGTTTACTTGTTTTTCAGCTCGGGACAACCCGGTTGATGGTAATTACCTCATTCAGTTGGCGGTTGCGATCGGTCTGGCGCAGCACGGCATCGCCGCTGTGGGATTTGCCGCACAGGCTTGAATGGCTTTGGGACTGGCGACCATGTTGTGACAGGCAATGGTAGGATTCACGTCGTTTGGCACACTGGCCACGGTGACGGTCTGACTGCCGAGCGTGCGGGGCGCGACGGCTTGAGTGGTAACAGCCGGTTGGGCTGCCGTGATGCTGGAGACAACTTTGGTCTGGTTGCCTGCAGCACGCGGGGAGAGCAGGGAATCGCCGGCATTGACGTTGATGGTTATCGCGGCCAGAACTGCCGCGCTGATGGTCATAAGGAGGGTTCGAGTTTTCATATTTTATTTTTCATTTTTGGCGGCGCTTTATTACGCTACCGAATGATTGTGTTAGGAATTACCCCGGAGCATGACGAACCCCGCAAATTTTTCTGAAGAAAGTGACATAAACCGCCTGTCACGGTTGAAAGTCACCTGAAATCTGCTAATTTGAGTCGGTTATGACTGTGGAATGGCGGCGGTAAATTTTTTTGCGGGTTTTTGACCGTTGTGGTGTAAAACCAAGAGGTGACGTCCGCCATGGGTGTCTGACTCGAACTGACAACAAAGGAAGATTAGAATTATGAAACTATTTAATTGCGTCCGCCGCTCGGCGATTTACGGATTGGTTTTGGGTGCGACCGCGTTGGCATCAACTGCAATGGCTGCAGACACAACGAATGCACCTGTGAAACCAGATTTGTTGACCACCTGTCCCGTCTCCGGCGACAAGCTTGGCGAAATGGGCAGGCCTTTGGTTTTTGTGTATCAAGGACAGGAGGTCAAACTTTGCTGTGGAGGCTGTAAAAGCGCTTTCGACAAAGACCCGGCCAAATACATGAAAACAATCCGCGCAGCTGATAAACAGGCTGACAAAAACACAAAGAATTGACGGATAAAACCCGAAAGGCATTTTGCATGCGACGGAGAACGGTGCTATAGTCATCACATGAAAACGGCGTTGGCCATCGTTTGCAGTTTCCTGCTTGCGGGAGCGCCGTTTCTTTTGGCGCAAGCGGCGCCGCTTTGTGTCAAACAGAACCAAGCCATCTGCCATTGCGGTGGCAAGATGAGTTGTTGTGCGGCAAAATCATTGCCCGATTCCCGACCCGCGCCGTCGGTTCCGGTGCCGTCCAGCAGCCAAAACCAGTTTTTACTTCTCGCTCCAAGCGCTTTAGCCTGGACTTTGCTGACCAGCGAAACGCATCCGATTTCTTTCACCGTCATCTCTCCGTCGTCAGTGACAGGCGCGCCGCTTTACGCGCGGGATTGCGCCCGGCTTATCTGATTTATTTCTTCCAAAGCCCGTAGTGTGCCTTGAGTCGGCGCACTTCGGCGTTTTCTTTCGCTCCACGGTTTTGTGCCCGTGAAATATTTTGATCCAGCCGTCTGCGCATAAACAGCGGCATTAAAATAAAGACAACTTGAATTATGAAAACGAAAACCATTTTGGTCATCACTTTGGCCGCCATTCTTGGCGGTAGCGCCCTGTGGTTTGTGCCGCACCGCCCGGTGGCGACGAACGCCACCACGTCCATAGGCCGTAAAATCCTTTATTACCAGAGCGCGATGCATCCGTGGATCAAATCGGATAAACCGGGCAAATGCCCGATTTGCGGCATGGATTTGGTGCCGATTTACGCTGATGAAGGCGGCACGAATTCCACCGTTGGCGGAATCACCCTCAACGCCTCCAGCGTCACCGCGGTTCATGTCCGGACCGAGGCGGTGGAGCGCCGCACCTTGCGCCACACGGTGCGTGTCGCGGGCAGCGTTGTGTGGAATGAATGGACGCAGGCGTGGTTCGAGTTCGATGCCTACCAGCGCGATTTGCCGTGGCTGAAAATCGGCCAGACCGTCGAAGTCGTCGTGCCGTCCGTGCCGGACAAAATTTTCACGGCGCAAATCAAGCTGCGTGGCGTGAAGACATTCGCGGACGCGAAATTCGACGACACAGGGAACAGCACCAAGGTGCGCGCCGAAATTTCCAACCCGCCCATTGAGGTCAGTGGTTTCGGCTCACACAAACTGTTTTACAATTTTTACGCCGAAGGCCGCGTGCTCGCGGATGCGCCGGACGTGCTGACCATTCCGCGCAGCGCGGTGATCTGGCCGGGCGGCCGGCCGATTGTTTATGTGGATGACAGCGGCGGCCACTACGAATTGCGTGCCGTGAAGCTGGGCCGCGCCGGTGACGAATTTTGGGAAGTGCTCGACGGTTTGCACGAAGGCGAAAAAGTTGTCACCACCGGCAACCTGTTGATTGATTCCGAGGCGCAGCTCGCCAACGGCCGGTAACCAACATTTTTATGATTAACCGCATCATCGAATGGTCGTTGCGCAACCGCTTTCTTGTCGTGTGCGGCGCGGTGCTCCTCACGGGCTTCGGCATTCACGCGCTTTACCAGACGCCCGTGGACGCCATTCCCGACTTGAGCGAAAACCAGGTCATTGTTTACGCGGACTGGGAGGGACGCAGCCCGCAAGAGGTCGAAGATCAAGTCACCTATCCGTTGTCCGTCAATTTGCAGGGCATGGCCGGGGTGAAAACCGTCCGCGCCAACTCGATGTTCGGCTTTTCGCTCATCACGGTGATTTTCGACGACAAAATTGACAACTATTTCGCGCGGTCACGCGTGCTGGAGCGGTTGAATTATCTCGGCGATGTTCTGCCAGCCGGTGTCACGCCCAAACTCGGCCCGGACGCCACCGGCTTGGGCTGGGTTTATGAATATTACCTTGCCGTTGACCCCACCCAATCGCCACAGGGCGGCTACGACCTCGGCCAGTTGCGCGCCATTCAGGATTGGTTCGTGCGTTATCAACTCAACTCCGTTTCAGGCGTCGCGGAAGTCGCGAGCATCGGCGGTTTCGCGCGGCAATACCAAATCGAAGTTTCCTCATTCCGGATGCGGCAGCTCGGCGTGACGCTGCAAATGGTCATGGACGCCGTGCGCCAGAGCAACCTCAACGTCGGCGGCAAAGTCATCGAGGAAAACGGGATGGAATTCGTCGTGCGCGGCATTGGGCTGGTGAATTCCAGCGCGGATTTGGAAAACATCGTTTTGCAACTGAACAACGGCGCGCCGGTTTATTTGAAGGACGTGGCGCGCATCCAGATTGGCGGCGATTTCCGGCGCGGCGCGCTGGACGTGGATGGACGGGAAGTCGTCGGTGGCGTAGTCGTGATGCGCACCGGCGAAAACGCGATGGCCGTCATCAAGGCCGTGAAGGAAAAAATCGCGCAGATCTCGCCGAGCCTGCCGCCCGGCGTCAGCATCAAGCCGTTTTACGACCGCAGCGAATTGATCGCGCGGACGATTGACACGCTCAAGCACGCGCTGACGGAAGAAGCCGTCCTGGTCACGCTGGTCATCATTATTTTCCTGTTTCACTTCCGCAGCATTTTCATTGTGGTGCTGCCGCTGCCGCTCTCAATTCTGGTTTCATTCATTCTGATGAACCATTTCGGCATTTCATCGAACATCATGTCGCTTTCCGGCATCGCCATCGCCATCGGCGTGCTTGTGGACGCGGGCATTGTGATGACCGAAAATGTCGTTCGCCACGCCGAACAGGCTGAAAAGGAAAAGGGCCGCCGGCTCAACGGGCCGGAAATTTTGGACGTGACGCTCGTGGCCGCAAGACAGGTTGGCAGGCCGATTTTCTTTGCGATGTTGATTATCATCCTCGCCTTCGTGCCGGTGTTCGCATTGAGCGGGCAGGAAGGAAAATTGTTTCGTCCCTTGGCGTTCACGAAGACCTTCGCGATGGCTGGCTCGACATTGCTGGCGGTGACGCTCGTGCCCGCGCTGTGCGCCATGCTCATCCGCGGACCATTTCAGGCCGAGGGGAAAAATCTGCTGATGCGCTTTTTGCTCGCCATTTACGACCCGATTTTGGGCTGGGCGCTGCGGTTTCGCAAAACGGTTCTTGGACTGGCGCTGATGGCGCTCGCGGCGGCATTGATCCTGGCCTTTGGTGTGCCGTCGAAAATTATCTCTCAACTTTCAACCCTCAACCCTCAACTGGCAGCGAAGTTGCCGCATGGCATGGGCAGTGAATTCATGCCGCCGTTGAACGAAGGCAGTTTGCTGTTCATGCCGGTGCTGCTGCCGGATGTGTCGCTCACGGAAGTCAAACGCATCATGTCGTGGCAGGACCGGGTCATCAGACAAACACCCGAAGTCGAATCCGTTGCCGGCAAGCTGGGCCGCGCCGAGACCGCCACCGA
>Ga0182011_10002233_pt1 | contig 16474 bp, 16 predicted proteins | sample 711E1DmetaG_FD_120481 | JGI IMG/M metagenome (GOLD analysis project Ga0182011, IMG submission 120481) | Permafrost microbial communities from Stordalen Mire, Sweden - 711E1D metaG | ecosystem: Environmental > Terrestrial > Soil > Wetlands > Permafrost | place: Sweden: Stordalen | collected... | reverse complement strand
GTCCGATCGGATCGCCGCGTCCGCGGACCTCGACATCGCGCTGGAACGTCTCTATTCCCTGCAGGGATGGGATACGATAGCACTCAGACTCATGTGGTATGCGAAGCGGGCGCGCTCGGGGGCCACGGGCAGCCGGCGCGATGCGCTTATCGACCTCCAGGTCGGGGAGCTGCACGGCCTGCTCATGGCGGCACCGGCGGCGGCTTCCCAGGATCCTCCCGCCGGGCGACAGCCCGGAGGAAACGTCCTCACCGGGGAGGCGTTCGAGGCCCTGCACCATTTTAATACCGCACTTGAAGAGCTCAAACGAACGGCATTCGAGGGAGAGCGGTTTCAGGGGATGCGCGAAGGGCTCGTTGATTCCGCCCTCTCGCATGCCGGACGGCTCCACCAGGTGTCATCCGCTTCCGGGAATGAGGCGCTCGCCCAGTTTGCCGCGACGTTTTCCCTTTTCCTCCGCTACGTGATCGAACGCGATCTTTTCGACGACGTCCGGGTCGCCCACCTGATCGACAACGCCAGCCAGTCGCTCCAGGGACTCCTGGAGAGCCTGGGAACGGAGGACTACGGCGCATTGCTCCAGACGATTGACATGCTTCAGAACCCGGAAACACTTCTCGAATAACACGGCGGCGACAATGGCAAAGACGTGCGGAGTGATCATGGCCGGAGGCATCGGCACCCGTTTCTGGCCCCGGAGCCGGGAGAAGTTCCCGAAACATCTGTTGCAGATCGTCGGGAAGGACACGATGATACAGAACACGGTGAAACGTCTGGACCCGCTGGTGCTCCCGCACGACACGTTTGTTGTGACAAACAGGCTCCAGAAATCCCACGTCATGAAGCAGCTTCCCCAGATACCGGAGGAGAACATCATCGTGGAGCCGGTCGGGCGTAACACCGCCCCTTGCATAGGTCTTGCCGCGCTCCACGTCAGGAGGACGAACCCCGACGCGGTTATGGTCGTCCTTCCCGCCGATCATATCATCCGTGACGAGGCGGAATTCCACCGGGCCCTGAACCTTGCCGTCGACACCGCGCGCGAGTCCTCAAGCCTCCTGACGATCGGGATTACGCCGACGCATCCCGAGACGGGATACGGCTACATCCAGTTTGTGAGCGACGAACGAGCGGAGAACCCGTACCGCGACAGGGGGGTCCTGAAGGTCAAGGCCTTCGCCGAGAAGCCGAACCTGCAGACGGCAGAGCGGTTTCTGGCGAGCGGCGATTTCCTCTGGAACAGCGGCATGTTTGTCTGGCGCGTGGATGCAATCCTCCAGCAGATCCAGGCCTGCCTCCCCGACCTGTTCGAGCAGCTGCAGAAGATCGACGCGGCGATCGGCGGTCCCCATTACCAGCAAACCCTCGAGACCGCCTACGGGATGATACGCGGGATCTCGGTCGATTACGGGGTGATGGAAAAATCGGGGAGCGTCTACGTCATCCCGGGCTCGTTCGGGTGGAACGACCTCGGGTCCTGGGACGAAGTGTTCAGGGTCTCGGGGAAGGACGACAGCGGGAACTCGATCACCGGGAAGGTGATTCAAAAGGACACGAAGAACTCCTACATTTACTCGCCGGACAAGGTCGTCGCGACCGTGGGTGTCGAGGACCTGATCATCGTCAACACCGATGATGCCCTCCTGATATGCAGGAGGGGAAGGTCCCAGGATGTCAAGGAGGTGTCGGACTACCTGAAGCGGAAACAGATGAACGAATACCTCTGAGCGATGCTTTTACTGAGGAGGACGGCCGTGCTCTTTCTGCTTCCGGCGCTGTCATTCGTCGCCGGGTGTGGCAGCGGGTCCCCCCGCTTCACGTCGAAGGACCGGCCGGACCCTGCGTCGAAGGAGCCTTCCTCCTCTTCACAGCTCGAAGGAGTCGCTTCCTACTACGCAAGCGATTTCAACGGACGGAAGACGGCAAGCGGCGAGTTGTACGACATGAACGAACTGACGGCCGCTCACAGGACACTGCCGTTCGGGACGAAAGTGAAGGTGACGAACCTCGATACGGGGAAAACTGTCGTTGTCCGCATTAACGACCGGGGTCCGTTCAAAGACGACCGCGTGATCGACCTCTCACTCGGCGCTGCAAAACAACTCGGACTGATTGCCATCGGTACAGGGCGGGTGATACTTCAGATTCTGGAACTTGGGATTCAATCGAAATGACTCCAAAGGGACGCGGACTCGTAACCGAGCGGGACGTCCGCGGGGCGCTCGCGGAAGGAAAGCGGGCACTCGAGATTGACGACGGGACGCTCGTCACACCGCTTGCGGCCGATTGCGCGTCTGCCTCCGGGATCAGGATCGTCAGACGGCCGAAAACCGCGATTCCTGAAAAAGCCGGTCCGGTTTCTTCTCCCGAATCACAATCTCTCCCCTCCGGAGCGAAAAAGGTCGCCTTCGGGTCAGACCATGGGGGGTTTCAGCTCAAACAAATGCTCATGAAGCATGCTGAATCCCTGGGCTACAGCGTCATTGATCTCGGGACTTCCAGCGAGGAACCGTGTGATTATCCGGATTTTGCATATGCAGTAGCCCGGGCTGTCTCCTCCGGAGAGGCGTGGCGGGGAGTGGCGATCGACGGAGCAGGGATTGGCTCCTGCATCGTTGCCAACAAAGTCCCCGGCGTTCGGGCGGCCTGCTGCCACAACGAGTTTGTGGCGAGGAATTCACGGGAACATAACGACGCAAACGTCCTCACGCTTGGAAGCCGGGTGACTGGAAGCGAAGTCTGTAAAGAGATTCTCCGGATCTGGCTGGAATGCTGGTTCGCCGGCGGCAGGCACAAGGGGCGGGTGGACAAGATAATGGATATCGAACGCCGCTATCTCAAGTAATTCAACAGGTTACACAAAAAGAACCGACGGGCCGGACAAAGAACCGGCCCTTTTTTTTGTGTCCTCGCGCACGAAGAGAGGAAACTCCTTGACTCTCAAAGTGGTTCGGGGTAGTATTGTACCGATTTATGCAGGAGAGAGTCTATCTCGTTCATCTGGTGGCACTTGCTCCATGTCACAGATTTGAGCGGAACCCGGGCTGGACGGGATGCGTTGTAATCAAGATGACATAATGTTTCTTCTCAATCACACTCATTAATTTGAATGAATTAATGAAGAAACCTCTCCTGACGTCGCTGTTCTTTATATTGCCCCTGATTTGCGGGTGCACTCCGTCGAGCGAAGATATCGCCGGAAAGGCGGATGCAAACCCAACCCGCCAGGAGCAGATCGGTCCCGCGCTGGGAAGCACCCGGGAGGCGCCTGAGTTGCTCGATGCGTCGACAGAACGTTGCATCAGGAATTACGGCGCGACAATCAAACGGTACGCGGGGCGATATGGGTTGGACTGGAGACTCGTTCTGGCGATCATGAAGCAGGAATCAGGGTTCTCACGGAGTGCAGAGAGCCATAAAGGCGCCGGAGGACTCATGCAGCTGATGCCGGTGACAGGGGAGGAGCTGGCGAGGAATCTGGAGCTTGAGGACATCTCCCATCCGGAACAGAACATACAGGCCGGGATATTCTATCTCAGAAAACTCTACGATCTATTTGAAGGGTCCGGAGAAGCGGACAGGCTGAAACTTACGCTTGCTGCGTACAACGCCGGACTATCCCGGATCAACGACGCGCAGGAACTCGCCTCGTACCTGCACGCCAGACCGGCGGAGTGGGAGGGGGTAAAAGACGCGCTCCCCCTTCTCTCGAAGAGGTTTTACACCCTGCACAGAAGCGTCTGGGGGCAGGACAGGCCGAAATCAGGGTGGTTCGGCAATGCCGGACAGACGCTCAAGTATGTCGACTCGGTGATGGATTACTATGACGACTTCAGGTTGGCGCTGAACTGAAAGCCCTGAATGGTTCGGAGCCGTTCGCTTCACCCGCGTTCAGGGGAGAAGGATGGCGCAGGCGACGACGGTCGTCCAGATACCGTCCTTGTGACCTTCGGCGGACTGCGTAACATTGAAGGATTTGACGATTTTCCCGCTCATCTTGTAGAGCTTCTCTCTCTCATCCCAGGCGATCCCGGAATCGAATTCAACGCCGAGCGTCGTCGCGAGCATCGTGGCAGCGAGGTCTTCAGCGTAGTCCCCCGCCTTTTCATCCGTTTCGCCGTAAGGGTGGTGCTCGGAAAGGTAGCCGTACTGTGAGGTGTCCGAGGGGGTTGCGACGCCTATCGAGGCCGCCACAAGCCGGTTCGGCTCGTTTGTCGCGTTTCTCGCCATCACGCAGAATGTGATCTGCCCCGGCTGGAGGGACTTCAGTCCTTCCTCCGTCGAAATGCGTTTGCACCCGGGGGGATAGATGCTCGACACGGTGACCAGATTGCACTTCTCGATCTTGGCGTCGCGGAGGGCCAGCTCGAACGACTGCAGGTAGTCCTTGTGACGGCCTACGCCTTTGGTAAAAAACATTTTACCCGGTACGTACAATGTCTCATCTCCCTCTTGACAGTGGTGTGTTGTAGTGGATTATGCCTGATTTACGCCGGCCGGACGCGTCGGAATCCCCGTTTTCCGACCCGAACCACCACCCCGGCGGTGATGTCGATGGATGCATTCTGGTCCGTGATTCTGACTCCGTCCACGCTCACCGCGCCCTGCCCGATCATCCTCCGCGCCTCGTTCTTTGAAGGAACCAGCGTCGCATCGACAAGAAGCTGAATGATGCCGATGTGCCCCCCGGGAGCGGTCAGTGCCGCCTCCTGGATCTCTTCCGGAGATTCCTTCTCCCGGAACATCCTGTTGAATTCATCCTCCGCACTCGCCGCGTCTGCGGCGGAGTGGTAGAGCATGACGAGCCTCGCCGCGAGACGGCGCTTCACCGTGCTCGGGTTCGTCGCGGGGTCGCCAAGCTCGCGCTTTATCGCCGGGAGCTCACCGGCGGGTATGTCGGTCGCGAGCAGGAAATAATCATAGATGAGCGGATCCGGGATCCGCATCGTCTTCCCGAATATGTCGCGGGGGGATTCATTCAACCCGATGAAATTGTCGAGCGACTTGCTCATCTTCTCCACGCCGTCCGTCCCGACTAGTATGGGCATGGTGATGGCGACCTGCGGGTCGACCCCGTATTCCCGCTGGATATCGCGTCCGACAAGGAGATTGAATTTCTGGTCGGTCCCGCCTAGCTCGACGTCGGACCGGATGGCCACCGAGTCCATCGCCTGCGCGAGCGGGTAGAGGAACTCGTGCATGCTGATCGGCTCACCCGCTTTGTAGCGGCGCTCGAAATCATCCCGCTCCAGCATGCGTGCGACCGTGTATTTGCTTGCCAGTGCTGTGACGTCGGCGAAGGTCATGGTTCCGAGCCATTCGGAATTGTACAGCATCCGGATACTTGTGGAGGAGAGTATCTTCGTCGCCTGCGCGAAATAGCTCTGCCCGTTGGCGCGTGTCTCCTCGAGCGACAGCGGGGGGCGGGTCTTGTTCCGGCCTGACGGGTCTCCGATCATCCCGGTGAAATCGCCCACAATGAGAATGGCCTGGTGTCCCAGGTCCTGGAACTGGCGGAGCTTTCGGAGGACGACGGAATGTCCCAGATGGAGATCGGGCCGGCTCGGGTCGCAGCCGAGCTTGATCTTAAGGGGGGTGTTTGATTGCAGCGATGCGTTGATCTTCCGCTCGAGGTCTTCCACACGGATGATCTCGGCGGTGCCGCGCGTGATGATGTCGAGCTGTTCGTTCAGCGGTGGGAACAAAGTCGGATTTTACCTTGCTAGATGTCTGCGGATCGTGCGCTCCGCTTCACGCTTGGCGATGTCCTGCCTTTTGTCGTACTCCCTCTTTCCCCTGCATACCCCGAGCAACAGCTTGGCGAGACCGTGGACAAAGTAGAGCTTCAGGGGGATGAGCGTAAGTCCTTTTTCCCGGAGCCGCGAAGCGATTTTCCGGATTTCTTTTTTGTGGAGGAGGAGCTTCCTGTTGCGAAGAGGATCGACATTGCTGTAGCTGCCGTGCGCGTAGGGACTCACGTGCATGCCGAAGAGCCAGACTTCCCCGTTCTTCAGCAGCGCGTACCCGTCGGCGAGGTTTGCGTTTCCCTGGCGGAGCGATTTCACCTCCGTGCCTGTGAGCACGATCCCCGCTTCGAAGGTATCCAGGACCGCATACTCGTGCCGGGCCTTCCGGTTGGTCGTGACCGGCTTCTCATTCGGGTCATCCTTGGCGGCCATCGTCCCCGGGGGAATTTTCGCTTAGTATACCATAATTGGATTGGAAAATCAATGTCATTGCACAGTCATTGCGAGCGGAGCGAAGCAATCTGCGCTAATTGACTTTCAGTCACCGGTTTTCTATATTTTTAGTTCCGCTCTCCTGCGCCTGCCGCAGCGAGCACGAAGGGAATTGTCTTTCCCTTTTTTGTTGTCCCCCAGGGAGGAATGAATGGCCGACCCACATTACAATCTCCTCATCATCGGCGGAGGCCCGGGGGGGTACACTGCTGCGATCAGGGGGGCGCAGCTCGGCATGCGGGTGGCTGTCGTCGAGCGGGAGAGGGTGGGAGGGGTCTGCCTGAACTGGGGCTGCATCCCCACCAAAGCCCTCCTCAAGAATGCCGAGATCCTCCAGACTTTCCGGAGGGGTGCGGAGTGGGGGATCACCTTTGAAAACCTGCAGGTGGATTTCGGCAAGATCATCAAGCGGAGCAGGGGGGTGTCCGACCGGATCGTCAAGGGGGTCGAATACCTGATGAAGAAAAACAGCATCGACGTCATTCCGGGGAACGGCCGGCTTGTCGGACCGGGGGCGGTGGAGGTTCGTGCCGGGGGGACGCAGGCTGCGACTTTCCGGGCTGACCATGTCATCATTGCCACGGGCGCCAGACCCCGGACGATTCCCGGAGTGACGATCGACCGGACGCGGGTCATCACTAGCACGGAAGCGATGTCGCTCTCCTCCCAGCCGAAATCCATGGTCATCATCGGCGGGGGGGCGATCGGAGTCGAGTTCGCCTATTTTTACAACGCGCTCAGGACAAAAGTCACGATTGTCGAGATGCTCCCCGGGATACTCCCGGTCGAGGACCGGGAGCTGACCCGGCAGCTCGAATCCAGCCTGAAGAAACAGGGGATCGAGATACTGACGGAAACGAAGGTGGAGGGGGTCCGGACTTCCCAGGAAGACGTGACGCTGACCGTCCGCACCGCCGGCGGAGACCCCCGGGAAGTCACGGGAGATGTTGCGCTGATGGCGATCGGGGTTCAGGCCAATGTGGAAAACCTGGGACTGGAAAACGCCGGCGCGACGATGGAAAGAGGGAACATCAAGGTCGACACCGATTACAGGACCAATGTCGGAGGTCTGTACGCGATCGGCGATGTGATCGGTCCACCCTGGCTGGCTCATGTTGCCTCCGCCGAGGGGATTCACTGCGTCGAAGCCATCGCCGGCAAGAACCCACCACCGCTCGACTACGGCTCGGTCCCGGGGTGTACGTACTGCCAGCCGCAGATTGCGAGTGTGGGCCTGACGGAAGAGAAAGCAAAAGCCGCCGGACATGAGCTCAGAATCGGGCGGTTCCCCTTCCGCCCGCTCGGCAAGGCGGTCGCCATCGGCGAAAGCGAAGGGATGGTGAAGCTGATATTCGATGCGAAGTACGGGGAGCTGCTGGGGGCTCACATCATGGGTTCGGAGGCGACCGAGCTGATCGCGGAACTCGTTGTTGCCAAGACCCTGGAGACGACGGGCGAAGGGATATTCCGGGCGATCCATGCACACCCGACGCTGAGCGAGGCGGTCATGGAAGCGGCCGCCGCTGCGTACGGCGAGGCGATCAACATCTGAGTTTCTCGAATTGACATCATAGCTGCGGGAGACGGATCGTTGCCGACCAAAATCGAAACGCGGCCGAAGGGTCAGGAAGCGGAACACACCGGGAACACGCCCGCGGACGCCCTGGCACACCTGCCGGCAAATCAGATCGTCGGCGCATACACGAATGCACTTTCCGCTCGCCTCATTGATTCCAAGATCCTGATCCTGCTGAGACAGGGGAAGGTCTTCTTTCACATCGGCTGTTCCGGGCACGAAGTGGCGCAGGTTGCGATGGCACTTGCCATGCGTCCGGGCCATGACTGGGCGTACCCGTATTACCGCGATCTTGGTTTTTCCCTCCAGTTCGGCTACACAATCGAAGAGATAATGCTTGAAGCCCTGCATCGGCGGGGAGGGCCGAGCAGCAACGGTTTCGCGATGCCGTTCCACTACGGGCACCGGAAATGGAGGATCGTCTCGCAATCCAGCCCGACGGGGACCCAGTACCTCCAGGCGCTGGGGACGGCGATGGGGGCGGCGAAGGAGGGCAAGGACGAGGTGGTGTACGTCTCGAGCGGGGAGGGCTCCACAAGCGAGGGGGAATTCCACGAGGCGGTGAACTGGGCCGCCAGGGGAAAATTCCCGGTTATCTTTGTCGTGCAGAACAACCGGTATGCGATCTCCGTCCCCGTCAGGGACCAGCTCGCAGGCGAATCGGTCTCCCTCATGGTCAGGGGGTACGGCGGGCTGAACCGGTACCACGTTGACGGATGCGATTTTCCCCAGATGTTCAATGCCGCCGCCGATGCCGTAGGGCGCGCCAGGCGCGGAGACGGACCGAGCGTCATAGAGGCCGACACGGTCAGGCTTCTCGCGCATTCCTCCTCCGACGATCAAAGGAAATACCGCGACCCGCGGGACCTCGAGGACGACCTCAAACGGGACCCCATCCCCCGGCTGGAGCGATTCCTGCAGGAGAAGGGAATCCTGACGGCGGCGGACTGCGCGCGCATCAGGACTGAAATCCAGACACGGATCGACAGTGCCGCCGAGTGGGCCGAGGGGAAGGGGCTTCCCGATCCCTCAGAGCTCGAGCTCTCCGTCTACGCCCCCGCGGGGGTCGTTCCGGCGGCGGCGCCCACCGAAGCCGTCCACACAGGACCTTCGGTGGTGATGGTTGACGCAATCAACCATGCGCTCGCGGAGGAGATGGCCGTGAACCCCAGGATGCTTGTCTACGGCGAGGACGTGGCGGGAAAAAAGGGGGGGGTCTTCACTGCGACGCGCGGGCTCACGGACAAATTCGGAAACGGCCGGGTGTTCAATTCACCTCTTGCCGAGGCGAGCATTGTGGGAACAGCCTTCGGGCTTGCGGTCAGGGGGGACTACATGCCCGTGGTGGAGATCCAGTTCGGCGATTACATCTGGCCGGCGTTCATGCAGATACGCGATGAAGTGGCGATGCTCCGCTTCCGCTCGAACGGCCAGTGGACCTGTCCCATGGTCATCAGGGTCGCGGTGGGAGGCTACATACACGGCGGGCTCTATCACAGCCAGTCGATCGACGGGTTCTTCACGCACATCCCCGGCGTGCGCGTCGTGTTCCCCTCGAACGCAGCCGACGCGAAAGGTCTTCTGAAGACCGCATGCCGCTCTCTCGATCCGGTCCTGTTCCTCGAGCACAAGGGCCTGTACCGTCAGGGCTTTGCATCGTCGGCGGAACCGGGGCCCGACTACACGCTTCCCTTCGGCGTCGCAGCCGTGAAACAGACCGGGGAGGACATCACCGTGGTGAGCTGGGGGATGCTGGTCCAGCGATCTCTGGATGCGGCCAGGAAGGTGGAGGCCTCCCACGGCGTCGGGGTCGAGGTCATCGACGTCAGGACGCTGAACCCCCTCGACACCCGATCGATATTCGCTTCGGTGCGGAAAACCGGAAAAGTCCTGATCGTCCACGAGGACACACTCACCGGCGGGTTCGGAGGGGAGATTGCCGCTCTGATTGCGGCGGAGTGTTTCGAAAGTCTCGATGCCCCGGTTGGGCGGATAGCCGCGAAGGACACCCCGGTCCCCTATGGGCCGGGGCTGGAAAACGCGATGCTCCCGCAGGAGACGGATATCATACGCGGACTCGAGGCGCTCATCCGATACTAGCAGTCCCGCTGTTCTTGAGCGGGATTGAAAATCCCGGACGACACCGGTATTCTCATGACTCTATCCAGGACGGTCAATACGGCGGCGCCGGAACAAAAAAAGGGACAGGAGGGAAAACTCTCCAATCCCGACAGGCTCGAGCTTTACTATTATATGCGGCTGGCGCGGGAATGCGACGACGCGATCCTGAGACTGTACCGCCAGGGGAAAGTGGTGGGCGGAGCGTACACCGGGAACGGCAACGAGGCCACCGCGGTGGGGAGTGCTTATGCGCTGGAGAAGCATGACTACCTGTTTCCCATGCATCGCGATCTCGGTGCTCACCTTGTGAAGGGGGAGAGTGTGCGCAATATATTCCTCCAGCAGCTTGCCCGGGGGAACAGCCTCACGCGCGGGCGGGACGGCACGGGACACTACGCGGATCCCTCGCTGCACATCTACGGGAATGTCAGCCATCTCGGCGCCATGATTCCGATGGCGGTCGGGGTCGCTCTTGCCTTGAAGATGCGGAAAGAGGATTCGGTGGTGATGAACTACATCGGCGACGGCGGGAGCAATGTCGGCGAGTTTCACGAGGGGCTGAACATGGCGGCGGTGATGCAGCTCCCCTTCATCCTCATCATCGAAAACAACCAGTTTGCCTATTCGACCCCCATCCGCAGGCAGTTCGCCGCCCAGAAGCTCTCCGATCGCGCCTCCGGCTACGGCATCCCCGGCGTCACGATCGACGGGACCAGCGTGTCGCTGGTCTACGAAACCTGCATGAAGGCGGTGGACCGGGCGCGGCGCGGGGGGGGGCCGACGCTCATCGAGTCGGTCACGATGCGGATGCACGGCCATTCCGCGTCCGACGACGCGTCCTACGTGCCGGAAGGGATGATCGAAGAATGGCGGAAGAAGGACCCGATCGACCGTCTCGAAAAGATCCTTCTGGCCGACCACCTGCTGACCGGTGAGGCGCAAAAGAAGATCGAGGAGAGGATCAGGGCCGAGGTCGACGATGCAGTCGCATTCGCGACCGGGAGCGCATATCCTCCGGGGGAAGATGCGGGGAAGGGAGTGTACGCGCCGTAATGCCGGTACTGACATACATCGATGCGATCTCCCGCGGGATGTGGGAAGAAATGGAGCGGGACCCTGCGGTCTTCCTCATCGGAGAAGACATCGGGGCATACGGGGGCGCGTTCAAAGCGACGAAAGGTTTCCAGGAGCATTTCGGCCCGGAGCGGGTCATCGACAGCGTGCTTTCGGAGGCGGCGATCATCGGCGCCGCGACCGGGGCCGCCCTTGCGGGGATGAGGCCGATCGCTGAGATGCAGTTCGCGGATTTTGTAACCTGCGCCTTCAACCAGCTGGTGACCAATGCTTCGAAAATCTACTACCGGTGGGGGATACCGGTCCCGATGGTGGTCCGGCTCCCGTCGGGAGGGTACATACACGGCGGACCGTACCACTCGGCGAGCACTGAGGCATGGTTCGCCCACGTCCCCGGACTGAAGGTCGTCGCTCCGTCGACCCCGTCCGACGCCAAAGGTCTGATCAAGGCCGCGGTGCGGGACAATAACCCTGTGATGTTTTTCGAGTTCAAGTACCTCTACCGCCGCGTGAAAGGGGAGGTGACTGACGGAGATATCACCGTGCCGATCGGGAAGGGGGATGTGAAGCGGGAAGGGGGGGATGTGACGATTATTACGTACGGTTCAACGGTGCACTTTTCTCTCGAGGCATCGGAGATAATCTCGAAGGAGGACGGTATCGAGACGAAGGTTGTGGATCTCCGCACGTTGCTGCCGCTCGACCGTGATCTGATCATCGACGCTGTCCGCGCCACCGGCAGGGCGCTGGTCGTGCACGAGGATACGCTGACGGGCGGGGTGGGGGGCGAGGTGGCCGCACTGATCGCGGAGCACGCCTTCCAGTACCTCGATGCACCCGTGAAGCGTGTCGGTGCGCTCGATGCCCCCGTCCCTTTTGCTCCCACGCTCGAAGCGGCGCACCTGCCGGACACCGCGAGAATAGTACAGGCGCTCCGCGACCTGATCAGGTATTGAGTCATTGCGAGGCCGCCGAAAGCGGTTGTGGCAGGTATTGAGTCATTAACAAACGCCACGATAGCAGGGGGCGCCTTCGGCGCCCCCGTGGCAATCTGGTCCGCACTAGCCCCGAGCACACACATGGCCCGTATCGAAGTCATCATGCCCCAGATGGGGGAGAGCATCACGGAAGGAACGGTCGTCCGGTGGCTTAAGAAGGTCGGTGACGCCGTCCGCAAGGATGAGACGCTCCTGGAGATCAGCACCGACAAGGTCGACTCCGAAATACCGTCGCCGGCCGCCGGCATTCTGGCGGAGATCGTGACGCCGGAGAACGGGACTGTCCCGGTCCGGACAGTGATCGCATACCTCGAGACCGAAGGGACTGGAGCGGTCACTGACGTCAGGTCCGTGGCGCCGCAGGCCCCGGCGCGCGAGAACCCTCCGGTCACCGCGCCTCAGAGCCAATTGACCCCCGCGACTCTCCCGTCTGCGACCCCGCCCCCCGCCGGGGGGAGGTTCTATTCGCCTCTCGTCCTGAATATTGCGCGGACCGAGGGGGTGCCGCTTACCGAACTCGAATCCCTCCCGGGCACCGGAGAGGGTGGGCGTCTCACGAAGAAGGACCTGCTTGCCTGGGTGGCTGCGCGGAAGGGCGGCGCGTCTTCTTCGCCGGCCCCTGCGACAGTCAAGGCCGTGCCGGGGCCCGTAAGGCTCGAATCCGCCGATGCCCCCGCTCTCCGCGCAAAGTACCCCGCACCGGGGCACGAGATTCTTCAGATGAGCAATGTCATGCAGAAAATGGCGCAGCACATGGTCCAGAGCGTGCAGACGTCCCCCCACGTGGCGGCGGTGCACGAAGTGGATATGACCGCGGTTGTGAGACACCGCGATGCGCACGCGGAGGAATTCGAGAAGAAGGAGGGATTCAAGCTGACCTTCACCCCCTACATCGCCGAAGCGGTCGTCGCGGCGATCAAGAAGTACCCGCTTGTCAATTCCTCGGTGGAGGGGGACAAGATCATACGGAAGAATTTCATCAATCTGGGGCTCGCCGTCGCCTCAGACAGCGGACTGATCGTCCCGGTGATCAAGCACGCAGAGGAGAAGAATTTCACGGGACTTGCCCGTGCCGTGAACGATATCGCGTCGCGGACCCGCACGAAGAAATTGTCGCCCGATGATATTCAGGGGGGGACGTTCACGATCTCGAATTACGGAGTGTTCGGGACGCTCATCGGGATCCCGATCATCAACCAGCCGCAGGTTGCGATACTGGGGACCGGGGCGATCCGGAAACGCCCGGTGGTGATCGACGACGCGATTGCGATCCGGTCCATCGCCTACCTCACGTTGTCATTCGACCACAGGATCGTGGACGGCGCGCTCGGGGGTATGTTCCTCGAAGAGATCGTCCAGAACCTCCAGCGGCACGACAGGGAGACGAAGATCTGAAGGGGAGAGAGAGAATGGAATTCGTGATACAGGAAGTTGCAGGTTCCCGTGCTCCGGGAAGAGAAAGGCCCGACTGGCTCAAGGTGAAGCTTCCGGGAGGGGAGAACTATGCGCGGTTGCGGGGGCTCATCGAAACCCACAGGCTTCACACGGTCTGCGAGGAAGCGCGCTGTCCGAATATGGGTGAGTGCTGGAATGCCGGCACCGCGACATTCATGATACTGGGGGACGTCTGTACGCGGTCCTGCGGGTTCTGTGCGGTGACGACCGGCCGTCCGGCCGGGCTTGATACCGATGAGCCGTACCGCGTGGCCGAGGCGATCCGTCTCATGGATGTGCGCCACGCCGTCATCACATCGGTGAACCGGGACGAGCTCCCCGACGGCGGTGCGGCGATATTCGCCGAGACGATACGCCAGGCCCGCAAAGTGAACCCGGCGGTCCGGATTGAAGTGCTTATCCCGGATTTCCGGGGCGCCCGCTGGGCCCTGCAGCTCGTGATCGACGAACGGCCGGACATACTGAACCACAACACGGAAACCGTGCCTCGCCTGTACGGCAGGGTCCGTCCGCAGGCGAAATACGGCAGGTCGCTGGAGCTGATCCGGCGTGGCCATGAGGCCGGTATGGTGACCAAGAGCGGACTGATGCTCGGACTGGGGGAGTCGGCGGGAGAGGTCCTCGAGGTGATGCGCGACCTGCGCGGGAGCGGGTGCGACATACTGACCCTTGGCCAGTATCTGCGTCCCTCGAAAGACCACCTCCCCGTGGAACGGTACCTCCCCCCGGCCGAATTCCATGAGTTCAGGGAGGAGGGGCTTTCGATGGGGTTTCGCCATGTGGAGTCGGGGCCGCTCGTACGGAGCTCGTACCACGCGGGGGGGCAGGTCTGAGCGGGCCGTCGGCCCGGAGGAGGTCCGGAGAGGGACTAGTTGCATCAGCTAAGATTCTACTCGAAAGTGGGATTGACTCTTAGGGCTGATTTCACTAAATTGAAAAGCTTTATCGAATCCATGTAATTCATCATCGTTAGTCGGGGAGCTGCGCCTGTGGACAAGACAACACGGTTCTTCAAGACGTCGGAAAACGAGGCGAAGTGGCATCTCCTCGATGCGGACGGGAAGACGCTCGGACGCATCGCCAGCGAGGCCGCGCGACTCCTCAGGGGGAAGCACAAGCCCGTCTTCACGCCCAACTCCGACATGGGCGATTTCGTCGTCGTGGTGAATGCATCGAAAGTGAAGGTCACGGGGAAGCGGGCGGAGTTGAAGGAGTATTTCCACTACACCGGGTATCCGGGAGGAGCGACGTTTGAGAGATTCCAGGACGTGCTCCGCAAGGACCCCCGTCGGGTCTTCGAGCACGCCGTGAAGGGGATGCTCCCCCACAACAGGCTGGGAAGACAGATCCTGAAGAAGATGAAGGTCTACGCGGGAGCCGGGCATCCTCATGCCGCCCAGCAGCCCACGCCACACATCCTCAACCACTCAAGCAGCAAGGAGTCGTAACGGCGCATGCACCCACAGAATACCCTGGCGGTCGGCCGAAGGAAGACGTCCGTCGCGCGCGTGATCCTCGCACCCGGTGCGGGAGCGATCACGATCAACAAGAAATCGTTCGAACAGTATTTTCCGCTTGAGACTCTCCGCCGCGAAGTGATGAAGCCGCTTGAACTGACACAGTCGGCGGGCAAGTACGACATCCGCGTCAACGTGGAGGGGGGCGGGGTGTCAGGTCAGGCCGGGGCGGTGCAGCTCTCCATTTCCCGGGCGCTCGTGTTGCTCAACGATGAACACCGTCCGCTGCTCCGCGCAGCGGGACTGATGACCCGCGACCCCCGCATGGTCGAGCGTAAAAAATACGGCCAGAAAAAAGCGCGCAAGAGATTCCAGTTCTCCAAGAGGTAACGAGTCGGTAAGTTGCTGTCCCCGGCGGGATGCACCCGCGAAATGCCGCATCCCCCGGCGCTGTCACTACTCATACTCCCGGATTCCGCCGCGAGTGTCACGCCCTGCGTGATGACGGCGGGAGACGAAGGGAGTAGAAGAAAAAACTCAACATAAGGAGTGCCGCTATGCCCCGCGTCGAAGTCGCCGTGCTGCTCGCAGCCGGCTGTCATTTCGGTCACCTCACCCGTCGCTGGAATCCCAAGATGCGCGCGTACATCTTCATGGAGCGCAACGGGATCCATATCATCGATCTGATGAAAACCCGCATCCTTCTCGAAGAAGCGTGCAACGCCATTGCAAATATCTCCGCCGAGGGGAAGCGTATCCTTTTCGTCGGCACGAAGAAACAGGCGAAGGACGTGATCCGCGAAGAAGCGGTGCGGACGGGCGAGTTCTACGTCAGCGAGCGCTGGCTCGGAGGTTCACTGACGAACTTCACGACGATACGCAAGAGCGTGAAGCGCCTCACCAACATCGAGAAGATGGAGAGCGACGGCACCTTCGACAAGATCACGAAAAAGGAAGGGCTGTTTCTCCAGCGGGAGAAGGAGAAACTCAACAACGTCCTCTCGGGGGTCGTGGATATGACCCGCCTCCCCGGGGCCCTTTTTGTCGTCGACGTCAAGAAAGAAGCGATCGCGGTCAAGGAGGCGAACCGCCTCAACATTCCGGTCTTCGCGATCATGGATACGAACTGCGATCCGGACGGGATCGATTATGTGATTCCCGCAAACGACGATGCGATCAAGTCTGTTCAGGTGATCACGAAGGCATTCGCCGACGCGGTGCTCGAAGGGAAGGAACGGTCTTCTGCAAGACAGGCGGAGATGTCCGCCGAAACGGAGCACCGGGGAAAGGACGCGCCCGAGGGAAAGCCCTCAACGAATTGATCACGGAACCACTCGGAACGGATACCATGGCAATCACTCATGAGATGATCAAGAAACTCCGCGATATGACGGGCGCGGGGATGATGGACTGTAAACATGCGCTCGAGGAGACAGGCGGGTCGCTGGATGCGGCGGTCGAATCCCTGCGGAAGAAGGGGGCTGCGGTCGGGCAGAAGAGGGGAGACAGGGCTGCAAAGGAGGGGATGATCGTCACCAGCGTGAGCGGGGACGG
>Ga0182011_10002232_pt1 | contig 16475 bp, 17 predicted proteins | sample 711E1DmetaG_FD_120481 | JGI IMG/M metagenome (GOLD analysis project Ga0182011, IMG submission 120481) | Permafrost microbial communities from Stordalen Mire, Sweden - 711E1D metaG | ecosystem: Environmental > Terrestrial > Soil > Wetlands > Permafrost | place: Sweden: Stordalen | collected... | reverse complement strand
TGCTGCCGGTTCGTCGAGGATCAGCCATTGCGTCTGTTGCGCCAGTGCGCGTGCGATCAGGGCCAACTGACGTTCGCCGCCGCTGATCTCGGTATATCGCGCCGTAGCTAGATGAAGGATGCCCAGCGAATCGAGTGCTTGATCGGCAATACGCCGATCCTCCTTGCCGGGCGATGCAAAGGCCGGTAGATGCGCCGCGCGCGCCATCAGCACAATATCGCGTACAGCAAAGGCGAAGGGTGGCGAGTGCATCTGCGGTACATAGGCCAACGTTTGCGCCAACCGCTTGCGAGACCAATCGGCAATATCTTCGCCTCCAATCTGCACGCAGCCTTGTTTAGGTTCGAGAAGACGCAGGATCATCTTGAAGAGCGTGGTCTTTCCGCAACCATTTGCACCGAGCAGACAGGTAACCTTGCCAGTCTGTAGAGTGAAGCTGACATCGTGAATCACGGTTGTGGCGCCGTAGCCTCCGGTCACTTTCTGCACGGTCAGATTCATGCTTCATCCCTCTGTTCGCGCATTAGTAGAAAGAGAAAGAAGGGAGCGCCGATCAACGCAGTCAGCACGCCAACAGGAATCTCCAAAGCGCCCGCAGTCCGCGCTACATCATCGACCAAAAGCAGAAAGCATCCGCCCATCACTGCCGCAGTCGGCAAGAGTATCTTATGGTTTGGCCCAACAACCAGGCGCGCAAGGTGCGGCACAACAAGGCCGATCCAGCCAACCATTCCGCACATTGAGACAGAAGCCGCAGTAATGAGAGTGGCGCTGATAATCACGACAAAGCGCATGCCCAGCGTATTCATCCCAAGCGTACGTGCCTCCTGCTCCCCCATGCAGAGAACATTGAGTCGCCATCGCAGCAGCAGCAACGGAATGCAGCCAACAATTATCGGAACACCCGCCAGCCTTACATCTTTGGGCGTGATGGATGCAAAGCTGCCCAATAACCAGAAGGTTATGGCTGGTAGTTTATTGAGTGGGTCGCCAATAAACTTGGTCAGTGAGATGAGTGCGGTAAACAATGACCCAACCAGAATGCCGACCAATACAAGCATCAACACCGGATCGCCGCGACGACATAGGCCAGAGGCAAGCCCCCATGCCAGAAGAACTGCCATTAGGCCCGTTGCAAACGACAGAGCCTGAATGGAGGCAATATTCAAGCCGAGAAGGATGCCAACTGCCGCGCCAAATCCCGCGCCAGCCGAGGCTCCAAGAATATCGGGCGAGACCATTGGATTGTTGAAGAGACCTTGGTAAGACGCTCCGGCCAAAGCCAATCCACTGCCAACTAGGATGCAGGAGAGAATTCTTGGTAGGCGAATCTGTAGCAGAACAATTGCAGGGGCAGAACTATCGAACGGCGAAGTGATTACGCTGCGCCAGTCGTGCAATGAGAGAGAGTAGCTGCCGATGGCTGCCGACCCAAGCACGACAACGACCAGCAGCAGCGCCAACAGCAAGAATGCCCCGTTGCCCGGAAGACGGCTTGTGGTGCACGATCCCGGGGCCTCCTGCGAGTTGGTCAGCAGTGTCATCGACCTAGATGACTCCACAGGTCAACGGATGACGCGATACCTTTACCATGCGTCCGCCCTGCGTGAATAGAGCTTTGCGACCTCCCTCGGCAACAGCACGCCACACGGAGGGCTGATCGTCGACGACCAACCCGCCCAGCAGATCGACCCCGTGTTTGAACATCAGCGGATGCAGCGGCGTACTCGGCCCCGCAACGACGACACGCGCATTGCGGCTGAGCTGAAGCAGGCGCGGCATGGTCTTATTGATCAGCGTTGTGGCCGTCATGATGACCACATCCTGCTCGCCTAGAATGTATTCACAGGCTGGATCGGGAATATCGCCAGGTCCTGGTTTGCGCTCCAGGATACTCAGATTGCAGACACTAGAGAGTCGTTCCAGATTATGGAAGTGCCCGACGACGGCAACGCGCTTGCCTCGAAGTTCCTCCTGCAAACAGGTAAAGACATCCTGAGTCTTTGTCTCGTCCAACTGCTCTCCACAGTTTGCCGTCAACACCGCTTGTGCATTGAGGGCGGAGTTGATCGCTGCCAACCCCATGGCTGCTTCGTAGTAGTTCCACGATTTGATCCAGCCTGCCAGTTCTCGCAAAGGCATGCCCGCGATCTTTCCCGCGTCGCGAATGGGTCCGTCCGTCTCCCCGGGACGCATGGACACCCCTGTACCTAGGGAACTGACCAGAAACCAACTCAACCCAGCCAGACATTGCGTAACTCGAGCATTCTCCGGCACGGCAGCAATCAGATCATCATAGATCTCCCACACGGTAAGGCTCCTTTATGCTTCCACAGAATCATTGCCCGCTGTCTCGTAACAACGACACGCGAAAAAGTATTATCTTGCGCAGGACAACTGTACTGAGTTAATATCGACTCATCCCAGTTGTCAAGGAGAAACGACAATGTCCTGCAAAAGATCTTTGCTTTATTTCGCTCTGTGCGCAAGCATGGCTGGCCTCGCCGCAACAACACTGGCTCAAACAAATCACCCCCAGACATGGGCGCAGGACATCGCCATCATGGAAAAGATGACGCCCTCCGAGGCTGCAACCCAGCAGGCCACGCTTCTCCAGATTCGTGCCGAGGTTGCGCTCTGGCTCAGCGCGCATCCCAGCACTAGCATCCACTTGTCTGCGCTGCCGACGCTTCCCTTAGGGGCCGATCAGGCGGCCGCGCAACTTCAGGAGTTGCGCAAGGTGATCGCCGTCATTGCCCAACAGGATCCGTCTCATCCATTTCATCTTGGGCTAACCGAGGTCGAGGTCTCTGCTACGCTCTCGCCGCTCTCTCCCACAGCGGAGAGCATTACGCAGGAAGAGATGCAGCAGCATGACGCCGTAAACGTAACCCGGGCCATTGATCTGCTGCCCGGCGTCGAGATCTCGCGCATTGCAGGCAATCGCAACGAGGCCGCCTTTATGATTCGTGGCTTCAGCAGCAACGGGCAGGTTCCGTTCTATCTGGATGGAATTCCAATCTATGTTCCCTACGATGGCTACATCGACCTGAATCGATTTGTGACCAGCGATCTTGCAGAGATTCAGGTGGCGCGCGGCTTCTCCTCCCCGTTGCTCGGTCCCAATGCACTCGGCGGCTCTGTTAATCTGGTTACGCGCGAGCCAACAAAGAAGTATGAAGGCGACCTCTCCATCGGCACTGGCTCGGGCAACGGGCTGCTTTCCTCTCTGCGCCTTGGAACCAGAGCGCCGCACTATCTTGCGCAGGTTACACTCGACTGGCTACAGTCCGACTACATACCGCTCTCGGGAAACTTTCAATATCCAACCGGTGGCTATGCCGCGCTTTCGTCGGGATCAAATGTACCGTATGCACTCACCGATCATGAGAATCAATCTGAGACGCGTGATGAGAAGTGGAGCGGACGCATTGGCTGGTTGCCCAAGGCTGGTGACGAATATGTATTCAGCTACATCAGCCAGAAAGGGGAGAAGGGCGTTCCCCTGTATCAGGGAGCCAATGCGAATGCAGCTTTTCGCAACTTCTGGAAGTGGCCCTACTGGAACAAGGATAGCTATTATTTCCTTTCCAACACAGGCATTGGCGAGAAGAGTGCGATCAAGTTCCGCGTCTTTTACGACCAGTTCCGTAACTCAATTGCCATGTACGATAACTCGACATATACCACGATGAACAACTACACCAAGTCCAACGGCTCCGGCTCCGAGATCAGCCAGTACGACGACCACACTGACGGAGCATCCACTGAGTTCAGAACACATCTGGTGCCGCACAACGTGATTGGCGCGTCCTTCTTCTTCAAGGACGATACGCACAATGAATCCGGCGTCTATCCCGGCGCAGCTTCGCTCGGCGTCTATCTTGCCAAGTACATCCCTGTGAAGGAATTGCGAGACCAGCAGACTTCGGTTGGACTTCAGGACCAAATCACCTTCAACTCTCGACTACATGCCAGCGTTGGATTCAGTGCCGATCATTTGAAGGGCCTCAAAGCAGAGACCTATAACGCATATAACCAACCCACGTCGGGAACCTACGCCAATACTCTACTGCTCCCCTACCAGTGCAGCAGCAATCCAACCAATACCTCGCTATCGGGATGTACGGCTCACTTCTGGACTGTCAATCCACAGGCTTCGGCAACCTATACCATAAGTTCCTCTGATGTCGTCTTTGTAACCTTCGAAGATCGCGGTCGCTTTCCCACTCTGAAGCAGCGCTACTCTTCGGGGATGGGTTCCGCGCTTCCGAATCCGGCCCTAGAAACTGAGCACAGTCGCAACTGGAACATTGGCTACACGCACACCTTTGGCGCGAAACTGACCTTCGATGGGCAGTTATTCCGCAGCGGTCTGCGCAGTGCCATTGAATCTGCACTGGTGCCTGACCCCGGGTTCACTGGTACCGTCGCAACCGGTCTTTGCCCAAACAATACGAGCGGCGGAGTCGCAGGTACTGACTGTAGTCAGAACATCAACATCGGCAAGGAGACGCACGAAGGTGTAGAGATCGCACTGCGCAGCAATCCATTCTCGTGGCTGAAGCTGGATACCAGCTACAGCTACCTTAACCGCGAGATCGGAAATGCCGTGTTACCAGTAGGAACTACTCTTAGCTCACCACTCGTTCTACCTACGGGGCTGCCGAAGAACAAGGCGCTCGGAACAGCAACCTTTCGCCTGCCCTATCAGATTCTCGGTACAGTCAGCGAACGATATGAGGGAGGAGTCACGCTGCAAGATACTTCCTACGCGTCAAGCTCTCCACTTTATCATCCCCACGGCGAGTCTCTGGCCACCACGGATCTCGGAATTGATATTCCAATTCGCACCAAGTTCGACGCGCAGGCAGGAATTAGAAATTTCTTTGATCGCAACTACTTCTACACCGCAGGTTATCCCGAGGAGGGTCGTAACTGGTTTTTAAACCTTCGCTATCACTTCTAGGCGGATTATCCGCTGAGACTGGTCATAAATAGTTTTCCGCCATATCGATTCCAGGAGCGAAACCACATCGTTCCTGGAATCATTTCTATTGTCTAAATGATGATCATCTACCACAATCTCAACCGGCTAGCGGCGGACAGCAGTGAAGCCTTTCTTGTCCAGATTTGAACTTCCAGATTAATTACGCCAGTGTTATCGGATACTGCACAAATCTCATTAATACTCAAAGGGAGGGCATTTCAGTCTCCGAAACCGGAGCAACCAATTTCCGCAAAGGTCGCTTTGAAGAGGCCAACGGTGGTACGATATTTTTAAATGAAGTAGGTGAGTTGCCTTTACCGGCGCAAGCCAAGTTGTTGCGCGTACTACAGGAAAAGATTCGTATAGTCGCTGCAGCCAGACCAGAACGTCCATCGCTCGCTACATCGACTTCTACAACCTGCCGGAATTCATGGCAGCCTAAACCGAAAAACAGTTTTTCCACTTATGAATCATCGAAATGTCCGAACAACCGGGACCATCTCAATATTGCTCTAGGGGAGAGTATCAGCAAGGAGATAACTTGAGATCATTTTATGCAATCAAAGGGATTGGCCTAAAGAAATACTGCGGCATAGCTACACTTGCACTCACTGTTTTTATTTATGCAAGATATGTTTCAGCACAGACGACATTAACCATCTCTGCTGCAGCTAGCCTTAGAGATTCCCTTGCAGAGACTGAGGCCGCATATGGGAAGAGCCATGTGAAGATTACATTCGCGAATAACTACGGATCGTCCGGCACGCTACTTGCGCAGATCGATCAAGGCGCTCCTGTCGACGTGTTTTTATCAGCAGCGTCCAAGCCGATGGACGAACTGAGCGCAAAGGGATTACTTGCATCTGGCTCCAGACTTAATCTCTTGCGGAATTCGCTGGTTTTGATTGCGCCGATTGGTTCTACTATTCGCGACTTTCAGGGGCTCACGGATCGCACTGTTCATATCATTGCTCTCGGAGACCCGGCGAGCGTTCCGGCGGGCCAGTATGGGCGACAAACTCTCTCGGCACTTCATCTTATAGATAGACTTAACGCAAAGCTTGTATTAGGAAAAGATGTTCGTCAAGTTCTGACTTACGTTGAGACAGGCAATGCTGATGCAGGACTGGTTTATGCAACGGATGCACGTATTTCTAAAAAGATTCGGATTGTATCCATAGCTCCAGAGTCGTCGCACGATCCAATTATTTATTCGGTGGCAGTCATTAAAGGATCTCGCAATGAGCAGGCTGCGCGTGACTTTGTTAAATATCTCAGCAGCACAGCCGCGCAGTCTATCTTCCTGAAATATGGATTCACGAGCTATAAGCCATGATGTCTTCGCTCGATCTATCCCCACTGTATATTTCGCTGGCAACGACCTGTGCAGCAACAATTGCAACTTTTTTTCTAGGTTTACTAGCCGCATGGTTGATGCATCGTACTCAAGGCGGTGGTTTGCGAGCCTGGATTGACGGAATCCTTACGCTTCCCTTGGTACTTCCGCCTACAGTAGTTGGATTTTTTCTACTACTACTGTTCGGACGTCGCAGTCTGATCGGGCATGCGCTGGAGCAGTTTGGGATCATGATTGTCTTTTCCTGGCCTGCAACGGTTATTGCAGCAACGGTGGTCGCCTTTCCATTGATGTACCGCACAACGCTAGGTGCGTTCGAGCAGGTAAATCCAACACTGCTTCAGGCTGCGCGGACGCTTGGCGCTTCCGAGTGGAGGGTATTTCGTAAAGTGCTCTTTCCTCTGGCAGGGCCCGGAGTGATTGCCGGAACGGTACTTGCGTTTGCACGTGCAATGGGAGAGTTCGGCGCAACGTTGATGCTGGCGGGAAATATTCCGGGGCGCACACAGACGATGCCGATCGCAATCTTTTCGGCCGTAGAAGATGGCAATACGCAACTTGCGCTAGTCTGGGTCGCTCTGATTGTAGCAATCTCGTTGGCAATGATTCGCCTGCTGAATCGACAAAGCAAGGGACGCAAAGCTCGGCGCACTAAGTCTTATTCAAGCGAGCAATACAATATCGAGGCACCGTTCACTGGAATTCAGATGGTGCAGCAAAGTGCTGATGCCAGTGCTCCCTCGTCAATTCTGGAGATGAATATAGAGAAACGACTCGAGCAATTTACGCTGCATGTGAACCTACGTTCAGGTCACGGAGCATTGGGAATGCTCGGGGCTTCAGGCGCTGGAAAGTCGATGACCCTGCGACTGCTCGCTGGAGTAGTCACTCCAGATTGCGGACGAATTGTATTGAACAAGCGAGTGCTTTTCGACAGTGCGACCGGAGAAAATGTGCGTTGTGCACAACGTAAAATAGGCATTGTATTTCAGGACTATGCGCTATTTCCGCACATGACAGTGGCTGAGAATGTCGGTTTTGGATTAAGCGCAATCGATGCGTCAGAGAGGCGATTGCTGATCCGACAGCATCTTGAACGAATGCACATTAGTGAGTTGTCTGAGAGCTATCCAGGTGAGATCTCAGGCGGGCAACGACAGCGCGTCGCCATCGCACGATGCATGGCTATGGAGCCGGATGCGCTGTTGTTAGATGAGCCATTCGCAGCACTGGACCCGCATCTGCGTCGTCAGACCGAAGAGCAGCTTCGTGAGACGTTGGCGGAGTATCGTGGCGCAGTCCTTTTTGTGACCCATGATATGGAAGAAGCATTTCGCTTTTGTAGCGAACTCGTTGTATTGGACCACGGACGGATGATTGCGAGTGGACCGAAGCACGATCTATTCGAGCGACCACGCAATGTTATAGCCGCACGATTGACGGGCTGCAAGAATATTGTTGCGGTACGCCGTATAGGCGCGAGTCGAATCGCAGTAGACGCGTGGGAGTGCGAATTAGAGACAGCCAACGAGATTCCCGGCTCGCTGACGCATGTTGGCATTCGATCCCATCAGATTGCGTTTACAACGGATGCGACAACGACTAACACTTTTCCGTGCTGGCAGGTGGGCACGAGTGAAGCTCCACACGAGATGACGGTCTATCTCCGACTTCATACACTGCCCCATGGTGACGAACCTGCACACCTGCAAGTTGATCTACCCAAAGATGCATGGAATGCATTGCTGCCTCTTCCTCAGCCATGGCTAATCAAGATAGATCCTACACGTCTTCTTCTTCTCGAAGGATAGACATATTACTTGTAACAGATTAATTGTCGGGATAGTCCCTGTAAGATGATCTGGGGCTATCCCGACCATGGATGACTATACCGCACTCTCTCCATGCTCGTCCGTTCGGACTCGCATGGCATCCTCTATCGGACAAACGAAGATCTTTCCATCGCCGACCTGGGAGGTTTGATTGACTTCAATGATCGTCTTGACCACGGTCGCTACATCGACATTCTTGACCACGATAGACACGAGCCGTTTAGGAATATACTTCATCCCGCCTGCGTGGTTTGGCGCGAGAAGATCTGGATTAATATGTTTTACCTCTGCGGCAATGCCACGCTGTAATCCGCGACCAAGAACGGCAGTCGCAGTCAGACTCGGAAAGCCAAGCTGTTCGAGAGCATTTCGCGTCTCCCCAATCTTTCTGGGACGAATAATAGCAATAATTTCCTTCATGTAATCTCTCCTACAGACCTTTGGCGCCGGTGCGGACGGTGTATGCTTCCTCAACAGAAGTGATGAATACCTTGCCATCGCCGAAATTTCCGGTGTACGCCTTGTGGTGGATGAGCTTGAGAACCGTGTCGACGTTTGCATCTTCGACCACCATCAGAAGCAGTGTCTTGGGAAGTTCATCGTAGTGGATCGTACCTACAGTAATGCCCTTCTGCTTGCCGCGACCGAACACGTTGATCTTTGTCAATGAAACAAATCCAGCATCTGCGAGGCCTTCCGCAACTAATTCCGCAGTCTCTGGACGCAGTATAGCTCTAATCATCTTCATATTGTTTTTCCTTTTCGTTACGAGTTAGTTGAACGGGTAAATATTTAGAACCACTATTCTGGTCCGGCCGAATAAGGGCGGTCTGAGAAATACTACGCAACAGAAAGGGATTATGTAAAGCAGGCATTCGGAAATCAATGGTATTGCCTACTTTGTACTCTCTCCTAACTGCTCCTGATTGATGCCTTTCAGGGGCTTCGTGATTATTGCGATTAGTAAATAATCTTACTCACTCTGTATCTTCCCCGGAATGGAGAGGGGAACTAGGCGTGGCGTCTTCTTACGTACCGCATCTTTCAGAACTTTAAAGACGCGCTCGTTGATTGGCGTAGAGCGAACAAAGTCTTGATATGCCTGTTCGAGATTAACCCGAAAATTCTCGCGTAGCGTATCGTCATCCTTCTCGGAAGTCGAGTTTCTCACGTTGTCTCCCATGCGCCGGAGAATGTGCAGACGAGCGACATTCAGGACTGCGGGGTCATATGGCACACCAAGGAAATGGAAGAATTCTTCTGCGGATGAGAGCTTGGAAAGTTGTTCGAGCACCGTCATGATGGCATCTCCCCTAATAAACTTTTACAGCTTGTTCCATCGCTTATCTGGACATAGAACTCCAGTAACTCATCCATACTGACCGTGCGTTTAGCCTGAATGGAACGCTCATGAATCTGCTTTAGCAGAAGTCTCATTTGTAGTTCATTCGCAGTCAAACCAAGAGAGAGCAGCGCGACAGCCACAGATGCTGTTCCCGAATGCTTTCCAAGAACGATACTCCGATCTCGTCCAAAGGTCTGCGGAGACAACTCCTCGTAGGTTCTAGGATCTTTCATCAGCCCATCGACATGAATGCCGGACTCATGGGTGAACGCGCTAGATCCCACAATGGATTTGCCCGGAGGAATGGAACGGCGCGATGCCGTGGCGACCAACTCGGCAAGGCGCAGCAACTGTGCAAGATCCACGCTACTCTTGCTCTCGGAGAAGCAGTCCAGACCAGCGACCACCTCTTCGAGCGCCGCATTACCAGCTCTCTCCCCGAGGCCAAGAATGCACACGCTGGCATGGGTTGCGCCACCACGGATAGCTGCGAGCGTATTTGCAGTAGCTAGTCCCAGATCGTCGTGCCCATGAAACTCCAACTCTAACGGCAGCGCGGCTCGCAGGGTGCGAAAGACATCATAGACGCCAAACGGCTCCATGCTGCCCAGAGTGTCTGCAAAGCGAAAACGATGCGCTCCTGCACGAGTCGCTGCTTCTACTGCGGTAATTAGAAAGTCAAGGTCCGCTCGGGCCGAGTCCTCTCCCCCCATAGCGACCTCAAGCCCGCAATCTCGCGCATACGAGATTACATCGTGAATGCGGGTGAGAACTTGTGCGCGATCAACCTTTAGCTTTGCATGAATCTGAATATCGGAGAGCGGCACGGAAAGATTTACGCGAGTCAGTCCGGTCCTTCTAGCAGCGTCCACGTCGGCGCGCGTCATGCGACACCAAGCGATTGGAACCGCCTTCGACAGCGCCGATCCGATCGCCGCAATTTCCTCGACCTCTCGCGGACCCATGGCAGGCGTTCCTGCTTCAATCTCATCAACGCCTGCGTGCTCCAATGCGAGAGCGATGGAGATCTTCTCCTGTAGCGTGAATGCGACTCCAGGAGCCTGCTCCCCGTCACGCAGAGTCGAATCGTTGATGACGATCTTGTTCAAGCTAAGCATAGGCCGCCTCCAGAGGAATCATCGCAGCCTGTAGATGCCGTACCGCATTGGGTAGTACGTCGAGAACACGATCAACGTCCTGCTGCGAGTTCTCACGCGAGAACGAAAAACGAACTGCGCCCCGCAGGTGTGTAAACGGAACCTTCATGGCGCAAAGAACGTGCGACGGCTCCACGGAGCCTGAGGCGCAAGCCGAACCGGAGGAGACAGCGATGCAGGCGCTATTCAGCAGGTCCAGCAGCGAGTCGGATTCAATATCTTCAAAGGCAATATTGACCGTATTGGGCAGACGATTCTCTCTACTCCCGACCAGAATAGACCGAGGAACAAGGCGCAAAATCTCTCGCTCCAGACTGTCGCGCAAAACGGCGACTCTAGGCATCTCGTGGCGCAGAGCTTTTTTTGCCAGCCCTGCAGCAACACCAAAACCCACAATCGCAGTCGTATTCTCCGTCCCTGCACGGCGACGGCGCTCCTGCTGTCCGCCATGCACCAGCGGAGACAGGCGGACACCATTGCGAACATACAGAGCGCCCACCCCTTTAGGGCCATGCAGCTTGTGAGCGGACACGGAGAGCATGTCAATCATGGTGGATTGTAGATGAACTTCTACTTTGCCGGTCGCCTGTACTGCGTCGCAATGAAACAGGGCACCCGCTCGATGTGCCTCCTTTGCCAGTTCTGCGACAGGGAACAATACGCCGGTCTCGTTGTTTGCCCACTGCATCGATACCACAGCGGTACTCTTGTTTAGCGCCTGCCGGTACGAATCTCGATCCAATTGTCCATTAATGTCCACCGGGATTCGGTGAATGATCGCTCGCCCCGTGCGTTCCAGATGATTGCAGAGTGCAAGTACGGAGGAATGCTCGACTGTGGAGGTAATGATCTCATTGCGTCCCTGTTGAACCTCCAGCGCCGAAAGAATTGCCGTATTGTTGGATTCGCTGCCGCCCGAGGTGAAGATAATCTCCTTGGCAAACTCTGCGCCGAGCAAAGACTGAACATGACTGCGTGCAGCATTGATAGCTTCTCTCGATGCCGCGCCCAAAGCATGTGCCGATGAGGGGTTCGCAAAATGCTCGCGAAAAAAGGGAAGCATGGCGTCGACCACGCGAGGAGCCACACGCGTCGTCGCGTTGTTATCGAGATAGACCCATGGAGATGCAGGTTGTGTATCTTTCATCGCGGTTCTCCCAGCATCACGCCATCAGCAGAAGGACTTGCCACAGCTGCAGGTAGACTTAGCCTGCGGGTTGTCAAATGCAAAGCCTGCGCCATCCAGACTCTCGACGAAATCGATTGTGGTACCAGAGATCAATGGCACACTCGATGGCTCAATAAAAACGGCAAGCCCATGGCTCTCACAAGAGATGTCGGACGGCTCAGCGTTCTCCACCAGACCCATCTGATATTGATAGCCAGAACAGCCACCGGTTAGCACCTTAATACGAAGTCCAGCGATAACGGTTGGTGTGCTTGTAATTGCTGTGCGCAAGGCCTCTGCTGCTGCTTCAGTTAGTTCGATCATCGATTCGCGCCCTTTCCGATTCACAAGAGATGTTGCACGTCACATGCCAAATGATGAGAGTAAGTTTTTCATTCGTTTAGCGCCTACAAGTCCTACATAGGCTCGTGCTTGTCAGGTTTGCGACGTGTCGATAATCCCTCAACCTCTGTGAGCTGCATAGCTAGACTCCTCGCTTAAGCTCACAACCGGCAATCGGATTCGGGCCAGCAGGCTTTCGCCGGACTCATCGCCAAAGCATCCGCTGAAGTCGGTACACTCGGAGCAGCTAGGAGCGACACATTGCTGAACTCCACCCTCTCGGCAGATCATGCGATAGAAGAATTTCTTCCACTTCATGTCGTTTTTGTTGCGCAGCGCCAAAGAGGCAAAGTGCCGTTGCATCAGCGCAGAAAGTTCGCCCCGGTTGGCAAGTCCAAGATCCTGCCATAGATGGTTGTTCTGCATCGCTCTGCGAGCGACAAGAATCGCCAGCAAGGAACTGTACGAATCTGCTGTAGAGCGAGATCGCTGCAACAGCCTTCGCAGAGACTGCTCTTCGTCCGAGACAAGTATCTCGTTACCTAGTCCGAAACCTTCCAGAAAACCGAGCGTACCAGGAAAGTAATGGTCGATAACACCACGCAGGGACTTGCCAGAGAGGCCAAGTCCCTCGGCGAGGGATCGATCCGCATTCGTCTCTGCTACCCCAATGGCAAACATACACGCAAGCACATGGCCGTCGAATGAATCACAAGCTGTACTAGCCAGTGATCGACTGAGGAGCATGTATGTGCTGTCTGGTGTCATGGTCTTATACCTAAGCCGTTCCGTGCGTCTGGCAACCCTTTGCGCAAACTCTGGCGCAGGCTCCGCATCCGATGCATGCGCCCGCGTCTGCAACCGTCATCACCTTGCGCTCGATCTCATCATCGCTATCAAGATCTACCAACTCGCCGTCTTCATTGATGCCCTTCAAATCCATGACCGATTGTCCGCAGACCTTGAAACATCGGCCACAGCCGATACAGGTCTCTGGATCGATCTCCAACAGGTAAGAGGGCTGCCAAGCCCTGCCATCGCGAGTTACGCTCGTTGCTCCAACTTCTGTTGCTCCCATTTATGCCCCCGCCGTCTTCAGTAGTGTGCGTTTCTGTTCCAGCTCTTTGTAAATCTCGTGCGCCCTTTGAGCAACTTCAGGAACACGTTGCCAATCAATGGGTAGTTCTTCTGATAGATCGTGAAGATCCATCTTGGCCTGAATCGCCTGCGAAGAGAGCTTCTTGATCTCAGCCTTCAGTTGATCCAGATCCACCACATTGCCCTCCTCTAGTACCGTGCAACCTCTGGATACTTCTCGATCCACTCCACACCTGTTGCAACTAACTTCTCACCCTCTGCTTCGAGCTTTTCTACCGACACAAATCCAAAGCGATGTACATCCCGCAGATTTTTATTAATCACAATCAACCGTCCCGCAGTTAGCACCAGTCGCCCAAATCCTTCGTGGTGTAGCTTCATCAGTGGAGCAACCATCACTCCGGTAATCTTTTCGATTGTCAGGCCCACGGCGTTGTAGAAGAGTTCCATGTGCCATAGCGTCTCTGGATCTGGATCCCCCATGAGGGGAAGTTCACGACGCTTCTCCGCAGTCAGGATGTAGGGTTCCAGAAGATCGAGATCCGTCTTCTTATCCCACGATCCATATAAATCCTGCGCGCGCCATTGCTTAATCAGCTCGTTGAGAAAACCCTGCTTTACCGGAGCGGCGATTTGGGCGGTCGTCTCAGCCATGCGCTACCTCATCTCCGAGATCGATGGTGCGCTCATGTCCTTTGTTGAGCGCCTTGCGCAGCCAAGGCGGAGGCGTTCCGCGCAGAACCGTCTGTAGCCGCAGCAAAAGCCCATCAATCGGCTCTGGCTCATTGACCTTGATCGGATGAATCTTCTTTCCAACGACACGCGCTGCACCCGAACCGCCAATCGCAGCAACATACAAAATTGCACAGTCCGCAATGGCCTCCAGCTTTGGTTCCAGCTTGTCTTCGGTGGTATCTTCTTGTAGATCTCCAGAGAACTTATAGGTGGTAACGAATTGAATTTCCTCTGGAGTAATGTCATAGACCGAGATATTCTTTGCCCATCCAAAGTGAGCATCCACATGCTTTAGATCTTCTGTTGCAAAGGCTACTTTCATATTCCTCCTAATCGACTTATGCAATGGCCTGTATTCGATATTCGATAATCTGAACAACTTGTACTCTAACTACGAATCAGAACCATGACAACTATGAAACATGTAAGGAAACCAACGGATTGGACCTCTGTTCAGGAGTCATCCATGTTTGCGGCGTTGGCTCATGATTCTCCCCAAGAAATATATTTCCGACCGTAAAAATCAAATCGCGAGTCCCGCGATATCCCACCGTAACCTGTTGACCCGCGCCCAGACGGTCAAAGACGGGAATGCCTACACGGAAGTGCGGAATCCCCAATCGTTCCGCAGCCTGACGCCCATGCGAGTGAGTAACCAGCAGGTCCGCACCAGCCGCTCGCTGTTCAAAATCCTCCAGATCCCCAATCAAAACCTCATCCGCAGGAATATTTTCAAGAACCGGAGAGCCAGTCGTAGTCACCGCCGCTTGAATCTCGCAGCCCATCTCCTGTAGCCAGTGCGTAAGCGCCGCCAACAGATCTGGTTCAGCGGCGACGGCGATCTTCTTCCCCCCAAAGTAGAAGTGTCCATCGAGCATCGCATCCACCAACTGGCTACGCTGACGGCGAATTTTTTGTGGCACGGCAACCCCGCTGATCTGCGAAAGAAAACTGATCAGCTCGTCGTTTTCCGCGAGCCCCGTAAGTCGCTCGAAGAGCTTGTAGGGAACCCCCGTACGATGCTCCAGCGTAATCGCTGCGCCGCGCATCTGCTCGCCAATCGCCACGGTCCAATAGGCCGAACCCATCTTACGAATCTGCTCCAGATTAATTCCACCCAGCGTAGTGGGCGTGAACTCTGCTGGAATATGTCCGTCAAGCGAGCCGGAGAGATCGGGTAGAAAGAGTGGATCCAGATCGAAAGCCTCGAATATCTCTCGCAACTCGTCGATGTCGCCGGGAGAGATATGGCAACCGGGAAGAACATTAATACGGCGGGAGATTCGACTCTCCAGAATAGGCACCTCGACCAGCTCTTCGACCATACGAGTTACAGCGGCGGCCCATCCATCCTGAAAGGCTCCCTCGAAATCCGGCGTCGAGACGTCGAGTAGTTCGATGTGTCCTAGCTCAGGATGCTTGGCGCGAATCAATTTGAGAAATCCACGAACATCGTCGCCCTTGATCTCCGCAACGCCCGTCGTGCAGATGCCGATCAGCTTTGGGCTGGTGCGGTTGGCGATATTGATGATGGCCTGCTCGATGTTGTCGAAGCCGCCAAGCACCGTAGCCACCTCACTCATTGCCGTTGTCTGCATTGGGATGGCCTCGCGGAAATGGCGCACGAACAAGACCAGTCCAAACGAGGTGCAGCCCTGCGAGCCATGTAGTAGCGGCATTGTGCCTTCGATACCCATGAAGGCTAATGCCGCACCGATGGGCTGGCTCATCTTGAGCGGATTCACCGTGCAACTCTTTTGACTGACCGTTACCTTAGCCATGGCATTGTCCTATGCAATTCGGATCGCTTGTTCTTCTTCCATCGCTGCGACTTCCCATGGTGCGGGCTTGCGAACCTGCTCCCAGATCGGGTTCGAGAGCGCCTTGTCTATCTCGTGAATCAGCGCCACCGTACCGACGTAGCCAGCGTATGCGTAGTGCCGTTCCTGATTAATATCGAGCCACGGCATCTTCACCTTTAGCGCAACAAACTGGGTGCGTCCGCCGGAGAGCATGATGTCGGCGCGAGCCTCCTTCAAGATCTTGTACATATCGCGCTGCTTCAGATCGTCCAGCATGTGATCATCGTGCTTCACCAGTTGCTTGATGCGTTTTTTGTCGTCTGGCGTGGACTTCTTCACGCTGGTCCCGATAATCTCCAGCCCAGCTTCTTGCAATGCCGAGATTACAGACCAACTTTTCACTCCACCGGTGTAGAGCAGAACGCGCTTGCCTAATAGCCGTGGCTTATAATGCGCAATCTGTTGCCACGCGCGATCTTCTTCGCGTTTGATCACTATCTCGGTGCGTGCCAGCAACTCGGACGGCGCGCCGCGATCCACCAGTAACTGCGCAATATTTCTCAGCGATGCGCTCATATCGCTGATGCCATAAAAAGAGCCTTCAAAGTAGGGAATTGCGTAGCGCTCTTCCATCTTGCGTGCGACATTG
>Ga0182011_10002231_pt1 | contig 16483 bp, 13 predicted proteins | sample 711E1DmetaG_FD_120481 | JGI IMG/M metagenome (GOLD analysis project Ga0182011, IMG submission 120481) | Permafrost microbial communities from Stordalen Mire, Sweden - 711E1D metaG | ecosystem: Environmental > Terrestrial > Soil > Wetlands > Permafrost | place: Sweden: Stordalen | collected... | reverse complement strand
TCTCGGCTTCGTCGGCATGCACGGCTGGAAGCACGTCAACAAAGCCATCCAGTCGGCGGACCTGCTGATCGCGCTGGGCATGCGGTTCGACGATCGCGTGACCGGCCACGTTCCCACCTTCGCTCCGTACGCCCGCATCGTCCACGTGGACATCGACCCCGCCGAAATCGGCAAGAACGTGGCCGTGGAGGTGCCGATCGTCGGTGACGTGAAGCGCGTCCTGAAGGTTCTGCTGGAGCAGGTCCAACCAGTCGCGCCCGAGCGCCGCGCCGCCTATTTGAAGGAGCTCGCGGATTGGCGGGCTGAGTCTGTGGAGGCGCCGTGGCACGGTTCGGGAGCGTGGCGCAACGGCCAGCTTTCGGCCGACTACGTCGTCGCCCGGATCGGCGAGGCCACTGAACACGACGCGACACTTGTCGCCGACGTGGGCCAGAACCAGATGTGGACCGCCCGCTACGGCGGCTTCCGTCGGCCCAACAGCCACATCAGCTCCGGCGGGCTGGGCACGATGGGCTTTGGCCTGCCGGCCGCTATGGGTGCCGCCATCGGCCGCCCCGACAAGGAGACCTGGGCCATCGTCGGCGACGGCGGCCTGCAGATGACGGTTCAGGAGTTGATGACCCTCGTTCAGGACCACATTCCTGTCAGGGTCGCGTTGCTCAACAACCACAAGCTGGGCATGGTCCGGCAGTGGCAGGAGCTGGTCTACGCCGGCAACTACCACTCCAGCCACTTGCTCGGCCCCGACTGGTGCAAGCTGGCGGAGGCCTACGGGCTGGCGGCCTTCAAGGCGGATCGTCCCGAGCAAGTGGACGCGGCCATCGCCGCGGCGCGCGCCGTGGACGGTCCGGCCCTGATCGAGTTCTGTATCGCTGAACAGCAGAACGTCTTCCCGATGATGCCGGCAGGCAAGGGCCTGTCCGACCTCCTCGAGGAACAGTTCGAGGAGCCCAAGCTATGAGTCCCACCGGCGCTCCGGGCCCCGCCCAAGATCCAGCGGCTGGGCACGCCGAGCCTGCCGCTCACCCGGCGCCGGCACACACGGCCACGCCCGCAAGGGCAATGCCGGGGCACGGCGAATCTCATCGCCACGTCCTGGTGGCGATCGTCCTCAACAAGCCCGGTGTCCTCAATCGCGTCGCGAGCCTGATGCGGGCCCGCAGCTTCAACATCGAGACCCTGGCGGTCAGCCACACCGACCAGCCCGACGTCAGCCGCATGACCATTACTCTTCGCGGGGACGACGTGGCGGTCGAACAGGCGGCCAAGCAACTCTACCGGCTGATCGACGTGCTCAAGGTTCAGGACGTCACCGGCGACCCGACGGTCGAGCACGAGATCGCGCTCATCAAGGTCCGCGCCGACGAGCGCAATCGAGGCGAGGTCCTGACCATCGCCGACATGTACAAGTCCAAGGTGGTTGACATGGCGACCGAGTCGCTAATCGTCGAAGCGACCGGCACGGAGGCAGAGGTGGACGCTCTGATTGCCCTCCTGCGCGGTTTCGGCATAAAGGAGCTTGTCCGCTCCGGTACCGTGGTTATGTCCCGGGGTTCCGGCTCTATCGAGGAGGCTGTCAAACGATGACCGCAAAGATGTACTACGACGCCGACGCAGATCCCAAGGCCCTGGCCGGCCAGAAGATCGCCATCATCGGCTACGGCAGCCAGGGCCACGCTCATGCCCAGAACCTGCACGACTCCGGCTACGACGTGACCGTCGTCGAGGCCAACCCCAAGGCCCGTGCCCTCGCCGAAGAGGCCGGACTCAAGACCGCGGACATCGCCGAGGCCGTCAAGGCCGCCGACGTGATCATGATCCTGGTCCCGGACACCATCCAGAAGAAGGTGTACCAGTCCTCGATCGAGCCGAACATGCATGCCGGCCAGCTGCTGATGTTCGCCCACGGCTTCAACATCCGGTTCGACCGGATCCGCCCGGGCGCCGGCATCGACGTCGGCATGGTTGCCCCCAAGGGTCCTGGCCACCTCGTCCGCTCCGTGTTCGAGCAGGGCGGGGGAGTACCCGCGCTCTTCGCCGTCGAGAGTGACGCGACCGGCACGGCCCGCGCGCGCACCCTGGCCTATGCCCGAGGCATCGGCGCCACGCGCGCCGGAGTCCTCGAAACCACGTTCAAGGAAGAGACCGAGACGGATCTATTCGGCGAGCAGGTCGTCCTGTGCGGCGGCGTCACGAGCCTGATCAAGAACGGCTTCGAGACCCTGGTCGAGGCGGGCTACCAGCCCGAGCTGGCCTACTTCGAGGTCATGCACGAGCTCAAGCTCATCGTGGACCTGATGTACCGCGGCGGCATGAACTTCATGCGGTTCTCCGTCAGCGATACGGCCGAGTACGGCGACTACGTGTCGGGGCCGCGGATCATCGACGCCCGCGTCCGGGCCGAGATGAAGCAGGTTCTCACCGAGATCCAGGACGGCACTTTCGCCGCGGCCTGGATCGCCGAGAACGAGGCCGGCCAGCCCAACTTCAAGAAGATGCGCGAAGCCGGTCGCGACCACCAGGTCGAGCAGGTCGGTGCGCGGCTGCGCAAGGCCATGCCGTTCCTCAACCCCGTCGAAGTCGTCGACGGCCAGCCTCAGGCGGCCGCCAGGTCCGGGGACTGAGCACTCGTGACCGATTCCGCCAACGCCGCCGGTGGCGTATCCGCCGGCACAACCTACAACCTGGTCTTCGTTCCGGGTGACGGGATCGGTCCCGAAGTCATCGCGGCGGGCCGGCGTGTCCTGGAGGCCGCCGGCCGGCTCTACCGCTTCGGGTTCAAGTGGCAGGAGATCCTGATCGGGGGTATTGCCCTCGAAACCTACGGCGTGCCTCTGCGGGACGAGGACCTGGCTGCCTGCGGCGCCGCGGACGCTATCTACTTCGGCGCTATCGGCGACCCCAAGTACGACGATCCCAAGCTGAAGGCCCGGCCCGAACAGGCGCTCCTCGCGCTGCGCAAGGGCCTCAGCCTCTACGCCAACCTTCGGCCGGTTTCGGTCCACCCGTGCCTCGTTGCCAGCTCACCCGTGCGCGAGTCATTGGTTGAAGGCGTCGACATGATGATCGTGCGCGAGCTGACCGGCGGCCTCTACTTCGGCAAGCCTTCCGGCCAGACCGTCGGACCCAACGGCCGCGAAGTCGTTGACACTCTCGCCTACACGGAGGGCGAAATCCGGCGCGTCGTGACACTGGCCTTCGAGCTGGCCCGCGGCCGTCGCAAGAAGCTGACCAGCGTCGACAAGGCGAACGTGCTGTCGTCGAGCCGCCTGTGGCGGACGATCGTCGAGGAGGTCAAGCCCGAATACCCGGACGTCACGGTGGAGCACCGGTTGGTGGATTCGTGCGCCATGATGCTGATCCAGCGACCCGCTGCATTCGACGTGATCGTGACCGAGAACCTCTTCGGCGACATCCTCTCCGACGAAGCCAGCGTGCTGGCGGGCTCGCTCGGGATGCTGCCCTCCGCGTCGATCGGCGAGAAGCGGACGGCGTACGGGCTCCATGGCCTGTACGAGCCGATCCACGGCTCCGCGCCGGACATCGCCGGCAAGGATATCGCCAACCCCCTCGCCACGATCCTTTCCGGGGCAATGATGCTGCGCTGGTCGCTCGGTCAGACGGCGGCCGCCGAGGCCATCGAGCGAGCAGTGGCCCAGGTCCTCGACGATGGATTCCGGACGCCCGATCTGCTCGCGGCCGCGGGCGACGCCCCGGGTCTCAAGGCAGTGGGTACGCAAGCCATGGGCGACGTCGTGGTTGCCGCGCTGCAAAGCCAGGCACGTGTCCCCGCCGGGGGTGTCTCCCAATGAGCGATCGAGTCATCCTCTACGATACGACGCTCCGCGACGGCACTCAGCGCGAAGGCCTGATCCTCTCGCTCGCGGACAAGATCAAGATCGCGCGCCGCCTCGACGAATTTGGGCTGACGTACATCGAGGGCGGCTGGCCGGGCTCGAACCCCAAGGACGTCGATTTCTTCGCCGCCGCCCGTTCGATCGAATGGAAGACCGCCAAGCTCGCCGCCTTCGGCTCGACTCGACATCGTTCCAACCGCGCCGAGTCGGATCCGAATCTCGTGGCGATCGTCGCCGCCGATACGCCCGTCGTCTGCATCTTCGGCAAGAGCTGGCTGCTCCACGTCCGCGAGGTTCTCGGGGCCACGCCCGAGCAGAATCTGGAGATGGTCGCCGATTCGGTGGCCTACCCGGTGGCGGCCGGCCGCGAAACCATCTACGACGCCGAGCACTACTTCGACGGCTACAAGGACGATCCGGCCTATGCCCTGGCCACTCTGCGGGCGGCTCGAGGGGCGGGCGCCCGGACGCTGGTCCTGTGCGAGACCAACGGTGGCGCACTCCCCGACGAAATCACGGCGATCGTCCGCGCGACCATCGACGCGCTAGCCGCCGATGGCGGACCAAGCTCCGGCGGCGCCGGAGCCGACGTCGTTTGGGGTATCCACTGCCATAACGACGGGGAGCTGGCCGTGGCCAACTCGCTAGCCGCGGTCGCCGCCGGCGCCCGCCACGTCCAGGGCACGATCAACGGCTACGGCGAGCGCTGCGGCAACGCCAACCTGATCAGCATCCTCGCGGACCTGGAGCTCAAGACCTCCTACCAGCCCGTGCCCTCCGGGCGCCTGGCGGAATTGACGGACCTGTCCCGCTACGTGGCCGAGATCGTCAACATCGCCCCCGACGATCACCAGCCGTATGTCGGCAGGTCCGCGTTCGCGCACAAGGGCGGCGTCCACGGCTCGGCAACGGCTCGGGCCAGCCGCTCCTACCAGCACGTGGATCCGGCCGTCGTGGGCAACGTGATGCGGCTGGTCGTGAGCGAGCTGGGCGGCAAGGCCAACACGCAGCTCCGGGCGGAGCAGCTCGGCCAGCAGCTCGATGGCGTCGACCCCAAGGCCCTGAGCCAGGTCATCAAGCAGCTCGAGGCGGACGGCCTTGCGTTCGAGGGCGCCGAAGCCTCGTTCGAGCTGCTGGTCAAGCGTCACAAGGCGGGCTACGAGCACCCCTTCGAACTCTGCGACTACACAGTCTTGGTGGAGCAGCGCGGTGGCGCCGAGCTTCTCGCCGAAGCCACAGTAAAGGTGGAAGTAGCCGGCGAGATACTCCACACCGCCGCCGACGGCAACGGCCCCGTCAACGCCCTGGATAGCGCGCTCCGCAAGGCTCTGGGCGCCTTCTACCCGCAGCTCGATGCCGTGCATCTGGTCGACTACAAGGTCCGCATCCTCGACAGCGAGGAGGCGACCGGCGCCCAGACGCGAGTCATCATTGATTCCTCGAACGGCGCCCTGGAGTGGTCCACGATGGGAAGCGGAACGAACATCATCGCCGCTTCGTGCCAGGCGCTCTGCGACTCACTGGAATACGCGATCTGGAAGACCGGTGCCGAGGTGGTGCGGCGCAACGAGCGCCACTTCACGACAGCGGCGCCCGGCCCGAGCGGTGGAGCGCCCAAGTGACGGAGAGGAGAGGACACGTGGCAGACCCGACAGGCGAGGTTGAGCGGCCGCGCGTCGCTTTTCAGGGAGAGCCGGGCGCCTTCGCCGAGGAGGGCGTTCTGTCCGCTTTCTGCGCTCCAGAGGCCGTGGCGGTGCCGACATGGCATGAGGTCTTCGAGGCTGTCCACTCGCGCGAGGTCGAGGCCGGCGTCGTGCCGATCGAGCGCTCGGCTGCCGGCTCGGTCCGTGAGATTTACGACCTGCTCCAGAACTTCGACGAGATGCGAATCGTCGCCGAAGTTGTCGTGCCGGTCCATCTTGCATTGCTTGCCCTGCCGGGCCAGACGATCGACCAGATCGGGCGCGTGTACTCGATCGCCCAGGCCCTCGATCAGGCCGACGAGTATCTGCGCAAGCGGAGCTGGCAGGTCATGACCAGCTACAACACCGCGGGCTCGGCCAAGGCGATCGCCGATGCCCACGAGATGGGCGCGGCAGCCATCGCCTCCCCGCGCGTCGCGGACCTCTACGGCCTGGAGATCCTGGCCAACGACATCCAGGCCGGTGAGAACCGAACCCGCTTCGCCGTGATCTCGCGCTACCACAACAAGCTGCCGGACGGCTGGCTCGCTCCCGACACTCTCTCCGGGCCGATGAAGACCACCATCTTTTGGGTAGCTCGCAACGTTCCGGGCTCGCTCTATCGCTGTCTGGGCTGCTTTGCCGATCGAGACGTCAACCTGTCGAGGCTTGAGTCTCGCCCGCGCGACCTCAGGCACTGGGACTACGTCTTCACGGCAGACCTGGACTCGGAGCCGGACAACTCGGATTGCGCCGCAGCTCTCGTTGCGCTCTTGAGCGAGGCACGCTCGGTCCGCGTGGCCGGGGTCTACCACCGGGCCGCCGAGGAGTAGCCCGCTCTACCGGCGAGGCCCTTCGCGGCGCAGCCGTTGCAGGGAGAAAATGCGCCGCACGATCAGGTCCTGCGCGTCGTCGGAGATGGTCACGAATCGAACGGCGACGAGGGTTCGCGGCGGCCGGGGCGGCGTCGCCGGTGGCATCGGGCGCCCGTCCGGCCCGATGTCGGTGGCGTCGAATACGCGCACGACGTCGGCCTCCAGGAGTACCGCGTCCCGACCCACCGCCAGCCTGAGTTCGAGAGCGTCTCCGACGACCACGGTCTCCGTGATCTGCGTTTGAATCACGAATTGGAGCCCGCCGGCGCTGATATTGCGCGTGGTTCCTGCGCCGGTGATTCCCGCGCCGGTCACGCCTCCGCCGACGACCGTGTACTCGACCGGGCAATCGGCATCGAGTCGAAGGTGAGCCCGCCTCTGGACGACGTGGCAGTCGGTTGGCATTTCGACCGAGAAGACGCGTGACTGCCGCGAGCCCAGGTGGCTCAGGAAGACGGACCTGGCAACCAGCGCGGCCTCTTCGCGGTGGAAGGTGACAGTCATCGGATCGCCCGGGCAGAGCTGTTCGAGGAGCGAGTCCTCCTTGATCAGCCCCAACCACAGCGCCGCCGGCATTACGTTGACGACGACCGCACGAAACGTGACCACGCTCCCGTCGATCTCGGCTTCGACGAAGGCTTGGTCGTGAACCGCCGGGCTCCTGGTTGTCTCGATCATGTTCTTCGGGCCGCAAATCCGTGCGCAGACGGCGCGGCGTGGCCGCCACGGCGTCCGTCAATCGGGGAGTCGGACCGCGCATCCGGCCCCTTGAGCTTGCCTCGGGCCATATGCTGGACCCCGAATCGACCGACATCTCGGTGGTGAGGACTCGCCGGGCCGGGTTGGCTGGGCGATCCCGAAGCCGTCGGCACAAGGCCGGAATCCAGCTGGGGCGAAGTCAGGTAGAGGTGAGTTTGATCGACGCTACTCTCTCGGGTCGGGCCGAGCAGGTTCGTCGACGCGCGGCCGACATGGCCGGCGGGCTGTCGCGGGCTGCCCGCAAGTCCGCCACGATCGCCCAGGAACGGGCCGTTTTACGGATGCTCGGCGTCGACGGGTTGGATCGAGCCGGGCTGCCCCTCGCGGCGTCGCTGGCGGAGCGCTATTGCGGCTCGGACCCCGGCCGCCTCGCGCGGGGCGTGATCCTGCCGCTCGTCGTGGCCACGCTGGAATACGACATGCCGCCGCGCGATGTGGCGCTCGACGGCGCGTCCGGGGCGATCGACCTGGGGCTCGAAGCCGAGCTGCTGGAGCGCCCCGACCGCCTGGTGGCAGCGCAGAAGCGGGCCGCCGAACTGCTCGACGCGGCGCTTGTCCGGTTCGATGCCAATCGCACCGCGACTCGCGAAATGCGCGACGTCCTGGGTCTGCCGGACGAGCCCTGGCTGGGCGCCGTCCTGAAGGCAACCGAAGTGGTCGAGGCGGCGGCTGAGATTCGTGCAATGGTCGGCGCCGGCGCAGACCTCATCGAGGTGCGCGTCCCGTCTAGCTGGGAGTTCGCCGAGGCGCGACGCCAGGTCGGACTCGAGACGCCGGGGTTGTTCGAGTTCGAGCCGCCGAAGAAGGGTCGCGGGGCGGGCCGAATCGATCGGCGTGGTCGTCGAGCGCCGGCTCGTCCGGCCGCGGAACCCGTGCCCGCAGGCAGCCAGCGTGGCCTGGCCGTCTTGAGAAGGGCCGCCGATGAGGCCGCCGCGCAGCGTCGCTGTTATGCCAGTCTCATGACCGTGACCTCGGCCTTCGCCGCCCCGGAGCAGGCGGTCGTGGCTGCTTTCGAGCGCATCGATTTCGTCGGCGCGGACCCGATCCGCGAGATCGTGGAAGACAACCTTGACCCGGAGCGGGCGCTGGCCGATCACGCCTTCGCGCACCGCCTGCAAGCTCGTGCGGGTTGCCGCGTGGTCATCGGCCCGGGTCCTCTGGCAATCGGTGCGGACATGGCCAGCGGCATACCCGCCGACGCCGCGACGCGGGCCGGCCGCGCTCTCGCCCTCCAGGCTCTGGGAGTGGAACTGGCCCTCGCCGATGGATTGGCCGCGGATCGGCTGATGACGGGCGCGGTTCCGGATTGGGACGCGGGCGACGCCGACAACGGTTCGATCATGCGGCAGGCCTGGATGCGGCGGATCGTGTTCCCCGACGTGCGGCTGGTCGTCGGCTGGCCTACGGGCTGGGCGACCTCGTCGGGCGGCGCCATGGCCATCGTCTCCGCGTTGGCGGGAGCAGGCGCGTCGCTGGTCGTGGAGACGGGCGTGCCCGGCAACATGGCGATGGTCGGTGCGGATCTGGCCGCCGCGGCCCGAACGGCTCGGACGTTACGGGCCACGTTCAGCGACGGCGATCTGCACGGCGACGCCGCGGCCACGGCAGGCAAGACGCTAGACGCCGCGGTCACGACCCTGGAGCGGCTGTCGGGCGAGGGTTGGGCGAGTCTGCTCGGGCCGGCCGGCCGCGACGACGATGGCGAACGGCTGGGCAGGTTGGCGGTCGTCGAGCGTGCCGTTGGCCCCGGTACGGCCGCGAGCGTGCTGAAGGACCTCCTGTAGGGTTAGCATGCCGGAGCCCGGGGGAGCGCGGAGTCCGGACCGAGGAGTCCGAAGCGAGGAGAAGAAACTGAGCGGTTCCAGGGAGCGGACGGTCGCGCCGGCCGATCGGCAGGTGCCGGTCGTGGTGGCGCTGGGCATCGCCGCCCTCGCGGCCTCGTGGTTGGGCATCGTGTACTTCGCGGAGCCGTGGGGCAAGTCGGCGCTGCCGTCCGGCATGGACGCCATGTGCTACTGGTCGCCAACCCTCGCCAACCCATACCTCCATTCGAACTGGACCGACCAGATCGCCTACCCGTACTCGCCGGCGTTCCTGCAGCTGCTCGAGCCGATCCGGATCTTGCCGTGGCAGGCCTTCATGGCCGTCTGGGCCGCGATCCTAATGGCCGCCATGGTGTACCTGACCGGTCCGCGTCTCATCCTTCTCGGTCTGGCGTTCTTCGGGCTGATGGAGATCTGGGGCGGCAACATTGAGCTGCTGGTCGCAGTGGCGATCGTGGTCGGTTTTCGCTGGCCGGCCGCATGGTCGTTCGTGCTGCTCACGAAGATCACGCCGGGCGTCGGCCTGCTGTGGTTTGCCGTGCGTCGCGAGTGGTGGCCGCTCCTGATCGCCGGTGCTGCAACCGCGGCCGTCGTCGCCGTCTCCTACGTGCTCATGCCCGACGCGTGGCAGACGTGGCCGAAGGTCCTCTTCGGCAATGTCGGCAAGGGTGGGACCTGGGCAGCCGTGCCAATTCCGTTGGTCGTACGCCTCCCGTTCGCCGTCGTGCTGGTGATCTGGGGCGCCCGAACCAACCGCCGCTGGACCGTGCCCGTTTCGGCGATGCTGGCTCTGCCGGCGTTGTGGTACGGCGGCCTCAGCATCATGCTGGCCACGCTGCCGCTCCTCGGGGCCCGATCGTGGGCGGACGTTCGACGCGTGGCGGCTCAGGGTCGATCGGAGCTGGAGGCGTTGGTGGCGGCCGCCTCTTGGCCGGGTCGCCGCCGCCCCACCACGGACTCGATCCACCGGGCCGACTGAGCGATCCGAACGATGAGCGATCGGCAGGCGGCCGGGGCCCGGCGGGCCTACGATTACGCCACCCGCCAAAGAGCCCGCATCACGGAGGAGCAAATCGGTGGCAGACAGCTCTCCACTGCCGGTTCGTGACACCGCCTGGCCGACGCTGCACGTATCGCGGCATCCGGCCATTCTCCACAAACTGCGGATCCTGCGCGACGACAGGACCGAGCCCAAGAAGTTCCGCGAAGTCGTCCGCGAGCTATCGTGGCTGCTCGGCTACGAAGCGCTGGCCGACGTCGAGGTCCGGCCACTCCAAGTGACCACGCCGCTCGAAACGACGGACGCGGCCGAGCTGGGCGTTCGTATCGGCCTCGTGCCGATTCTGCGCGCCGGCCTCGGCATGGTGGACGCCATGCTCGAGTTGATGCCCACGGCGGAGGTGTGGCACCTTGGCCTCTTCCGAGACGAGCGCACTCTTCGGCCGGTGGAGTACTACAACAAGCTGCCGGATTCAGCGACCGTTGACCTGTGCATGATCCTTGACCCAATGCTGGCGACGGGCGGGTCCGCCACTGCCGCGATCGAGGTCCTGAAGCGCTGGGGTGCCACGCGGATCAAGCTCATCAACCTGATCGTCGCTCCGGAAGGGGTCGACGCCGTCACGGCCGCTCACCCCGACGTGGAGATCTACTGCGCCGCCGTTGACCGCCAGCTCAATGAGCACGGCTACATCCTGCCGGGCCTCGGCGACGCCGGCGACCGCCAGTTCGGGACCGGCCGCCCGGACTGACGCGGCGCGACCATCGCCAAATAGTGAAGCGGGCGGCACCGGGGCCGCCCGCTTCGTTTCTGCGAGGGGATTCCGTCAGGAAGCGGCCGGCGCCTCCTCCTTCTTGCCCATCCCGAACTTGTTGAGGATCTGGTAGATCACCAGAGCTCCGATGCAAGCGGTGCCGATGCCACCGATCGAGAAGTCGCCCTGCGTGATGGCCAGGTTGCCGGCCCCGAGGGTGAGGGCAACGGCCATCGTGATGAAGTTCTTGTTGTCGGTGAAGTCGACCTTGTTCTCGACGCAGATGCGGATACCTGTGGTGGCGATCAGGCCGAAGAGGACGATCGCCATGCCGCCGAGCACGGGCTGAGGGATCGACAGCACGAGCGCACCGAAGACCGGCGAGAAGCCGAGCAGGATGGCCACGCAGGCGGCGATCACGAACACCATGCTCGAGTAGATCTTGGTCACGGCCATGACGCCGATGTTCTCGGCGTAGGTGGTGACGCCTGTGCCGCCGCCGGAGCCGGCGATCATGGTCGCAACGCCGTCGGCGAGGAAGGCGCGGCCGATGTACGGATCCAGGTCGCGGCCGGTCATCGCGGCGACCGCCTTGACGTGGCCGAGGTTCTCGGCCACCAGAACGATCGCGACAGGGGCGATGAGGGTGATCGCATGGCTGTCGAACTTGGGGGCTGTGAGGGCCGGCCAGCCGACAAGCGCTGCACTCGTGACCGTGCTGAAGTCGATGTGCGTGCCACCGACGTTGAGGACGTTCGACAGCACGAAGTACAGGAGGTATCCGAAGATGCCGCCCACGAGAATCGGCAGCCTGCGAATGACTCCGGGCCCGTAAACGGCCACGATCGCCACCGAGAGGGCAGTCAGCAGGCCGACGAGGATACCGAAGTTGTCCGCGATCTTGCCGCTCCCGATCATGTAGTTGATCGCGGCAGGAGCAAGGTTCAGGCCGATGACGGCCACGACTGCGCCGGTCACGACGGGCGGCATGAGGAATTCGACCCACTTGTAGCCGACGAGCATCACGATCAGGCCGACGATGGCGTAGATCGCGCCGCAGGCGATGATGCCGCCCAGGGCTACCGGGATGTTCGGTGTCGGGCCGCCGGCGATGGCTTCAGCCGAGAGGACCACGGCGATGAACGAGAAGCTCGAGCCGAGGTAGCTCGGCACCCGGCCGCGGACGAAGACGAAGAAGATCAGCGTCCCGATGCCAGAGAAGAAGATTGCCGTGTTCGGGTTGAAGCCCATGATGACGGGCGCGAGCACCGTCGCCCCGAACATCGCAAAGATGTGCTGGACCCCGAGCGCCACCGATTGCACGGCAGGCGGCCGCTCGTCGGGGGCGATGATTCCTTCCCGTTTCACCGTCCATTTGAACATGCCGAGGAAGTACTCGACGGCAGCGGCCATGCTCTCTCCTCCTACCCTTGGGGGGCTTTCCATCTCGGGCGTGACGGACCAAGCAAGGGGCTGCCCGAGCGTTCCAGAAGCGTGGCAAGAACCGAGCCGCTCCGCACGGCGGTCCTGCATTCGAATGTGCCTAACCTGTGGAGAACCTCGCCGGATGTTGGCATTGGGCGGCGTCTGCTCAAGGTGTGTCAGGGTGAATCTGCAGGCCCGGCCACTAGTCGTGGATGGAGACTCCAACCGTTGTCCGGCGCAAACGGATAGCATGCCCACATGAAAGCGCAGCCGGCTCCTGCTCAGTCGGCACCGACCGCGCCAGATGCTGCGGCTTCGACCCCGCCCGACGCAGGGTCCCGCGGTCTGACTTCGGCCGATGCGGCCGACCGACTCAAGCGCGACGGCCCCAACGCGCTCGGTAGCGAGGGCCGCCGGGGGCCGCTCGCCGTACTCATCAGCCAGTTCGCCAGCCCGCTCGTCCTGATCCTCGTCGCCGCCAGCGTGGTGAGCATGGCGGTCGGCGACAGAGTCGAGGCCGGCATAATCCTCGCCATCGTGGCCATGAGCGCTCTGCTCGGCTTCGTGCAGGAGGCCCGCTCCGAGGCGGCCGTGGCCGCGCTCCAGGCCCGCTTGGCTTTGCGCGCCACTGTCATCAGGGACGGCAAGCAGCAGGATGTGCCCATCCACGATGTCGTGGTCGGTGACGTCGTGGTCCTGGGGGCGGGCGACATCGTTCCGGCGGACGCGCGAATCCTCGACGCTAACCACCTGTTCGTCGACGAGTCGTCGCTCACCGGCGAGTCTGCGGCGTCGCTCAAGACCCCTCGACCGGGCGAGCTCGACCCGGACAAGGAGGACGATCGGGCGGGGCTGGCATTCTTCGGGACGAGCGTTGTCAGTGGCACCGGGCTGGCCATAGTAACTGCCACCGGCACCCGGACGAGCTACGGGGTGATCGCCCACCGGCTGGCGGAACGGGCCCCTGAGACCGATTTCCAGCACGGCGTCCGCGCCTTCGGCATCCTGATCGGCAAGGTGACGCTGATACTCGTCGTCGGCGTCTTCGCCATCAACGTGGCCCTGGCGCGACCGCTCTTCGACGCCTTGCTCTTTTCCATCGCCCTGGCCGTCGGCCTGACGCCCGAGCTATTACCGGCGATCGTCACGCTCAACCTGACCCGCGGGGCTCGCGCCCTGACCGCACACGGCGTTCTGGTCAAGCGGCTGCCGGCGATCCAGAACCTGGGCAGTGTCACGGTCCTGTGCACGGACAAGACCGGCACCCTCACACTGGGCAAGCTCGAGCTGGTCAAGGCCGTTGGGATCGACAAGGACGACGCGGGCGAGGCGTCGCGCGCCCTCGAGCTCGCATACCTTAACAGCCACTTCCAGTCGAGCTTCGTAAACCCACTTGATACCGCAGTCGTTGCCGGCGCCCCCAAACCCGCCGATCTGGACGCGTATCGCAAGCTGGCCGAGCTGCCCTATGACTTCAACCGGCGGATGCTCAGCGTGGTCGTGCAGCGCGGCAGCGAACCGCCGTTGCTGGTCACGAAGGGCGCACCTGAGGCCGTAGTTGCCGCGTCCAGCACCGTTCGAGAGGACCAGGACCGACCGGCTGCAGGCCACCGGTCGGTTGAACGGGGCGCAGGCGACCCGTCGGCTCGCGCCATTCACAAGGCGGAGCACGATCGGCTGGCCACGCTGGTCAACGGCTCATCGGCGGACGGCTTCCGTCTGGTGGCCGTCGCCTCCCGGGTCCTGCGACCCGACGAACTGACTGGCCTCCCGGATTCGGCCGCGACCGACAAGGCGCCGCCGGCAGCAGGAAGCGCCCCGGCGGCGCCGGTCGGAATCGCGCTCTCGGACGCCTCCCGACTCGAACGCGACCTCACCTTCGAAGGCGTGATTCTCTTCAGCGACCCTCCCAAGCCGGACGTCGGCAAGGCCATCGCGGACCTGGCGAACCAGGGCATCGCCCTCAAGATCATCACCGGCGACAACGACCTCGTCGCCCGACACGTTGCCGGGCTTGTCGGACTTACGGTCGAAGGCGTGCTGACCGGCGACCAGATGCGAAAGATGACCCACCCGGCGCTGGTCGCCCGCGCGCCTCGGACCACGATCTTCGCCCGTGTCGATCCGGACCAGAAGTTGCAGGTGATCCGGGCCCTGCGCGAGTCGGGCCACGTGGTGGGCTATATGGGCGATGGCATCAACGACGCCCCGGCGTTGCATGTCGCCGACGTCGGCATCAGCGTCGACAACGCAACAGACGTGGCCCGCTCCGCCGCCGACATCATTCTGCTGGAGCCCAGCCTGGCGGCGATCAGCCAGGGCGTCACCGAGGGCCGCCGAACCTTCGCCAACACCCTCAAGTACATTCGCATGGGCACCAGCTCCAACTTCGGCAACATGATCAGCATGGCCGGGGCCGCGCTGGTGCTGCCGTTCCTGCCCATGTCGCCGGGCCAGATCCTGCTGAACAACCTCATCTACGACGCGTCGCAGACGGCCATTCCGTCCGACGACGTCGACCCCGAAGTGGAGGCGGAACCGGCGCGCTGGGACGTGCACGCCATCGAGCGGTTCATGGTCGTCTTTGGGCCGATCTCGTCGATCTTCGACTACGCCACCTTCGGCCTGCTGATCCTCATGCTTGGTACCAAGAACGAAGACTCGTTCCACACCGGCTGGTTCGTGGAGTCGCTGTTCACGCAGATACTTGTGGTCCTGGCCATCCGTACTCGGATGTCGCCGTTCTGGCGGAGCCGACCCAGCAAACAACTCGGCGCGGCGATCGTGGCGGCGCTGGCCGCGGCTGTGATCATCCCGCTGAGCCCGCTCGGGTCGGTGATCGGCTTCGGGGGGCTGCCGTGGCAGTTCTGGCTGCTGCTGGTGGGCCTCGTGGCCGCGTATCTGACGATGATCGAGATCGTCAAACGCTTCTTCGATCGATACGAAACCAGGCGGCCGGAGGCGGTCGCGCGCCAGAAGGCTCGGACGCGACTCGCGGCCACCACTTCGAACCCGCAGTCGAACACATAGCCGGAGGACGTCATGGAGTTGCACCTCGAGCCCGCCACGACGGCCCTGGTCGTCATCGATCTCCAGCGCGGGATCGTGGCAAATCCGGCCGCGCCCCACGATCCAAAGGACGTAGTGGCTCGAGCGGCACAGTTGGCCGGGGCCATGCGGGCAGCGGGCGGCACCGTCGTTCTGGTACACGTCACTCCCTCGCCCGACGGCAAGGACGCCCTCAGGCCGATCACGGACGGCCCGGGACGGCCCGGCGGCTCGCCTCCGCCTGACTGGTCGGAGATCGTGCCGGAGCTCGGGCCCGAAGCCGCGAACGTGGTCATCACCAAGCATCAGTGGGGTGCCTTCTACGGGACCGAACTGGACCTGCAGCTCCGCCGCCGCGGCATCGACACGATCGTGCTGTGCGGGATCGCAACGAACTGGGGAGTCGAGAGCACTGCCCGCGACGCCTTCGAGCGTGGCTACCAGCAGGTCTTCGTCGAGGACGCGATGTCCGCTCGGGCAGCCGAGGAGCATGCCCACGCCGTGTCGACGCTTTTCCCGCGGATCGGGCGGGTTCGCTCCACTGCGGAGGTCCTTGCGGCGCTGAAGTAGCCGCGCGCCATTCCGAGGCGCCTCAACCGGTTTGGGCGGGCCGCTGGCATGGTGCGACCGCCCGTGAGACTGCGGGTTTCATCAGTACTAAACATATGCCAATTGCACTACCATCCCGGCCTTTGGGGTGGCTCGCGCAGTGCGCTCCGCCACCCGAGCAGCCGGCGCGCACTCGCCCTGGTGCGGCCACTGCAGTCCATAAGGAGACACCGATGGCAAAAGCGACCAAGGCAGATCCGACCAAGGCGACCGACGCGACCAAGGCGACCGACGCAACCAAGGCGTCCGGTCGGCAGACCCCCAAGCTGGTCCCGATGGAGAAGCGTCTGAGCAAGCTGCGGAAGGAAGAAGCGAAGCGACGGGCCCAGCTCGATCGAGTTCAGGCTCGCTCCGCAAGAACTAAGACGGAGATGTCCGACCTCATCGCGTCTGTCAACGACTGGGTCCAGCACCCGGAATAGGTCGGCGGCGATAATCCGCGGGCGGACCTGGCGCGCCGCCCGCAGCCGCATCGAACAGGCATTCGCCGCTTGATCGGGTTCTGACGCGGCGTTCGACCATCGGTGGCGCGTGGCACTGCCAACCCGGGCCGTCGTCGGCGTAGTCTTCGGCGCAAACTCGAACGTGGAGGATGCAGCCTGGATGGTGAAGGCGAAGGGCGGTAGGGCAAGGCCGGCTGGCCAGAGTTCG
>Ga0182011_10002228_pt1 | contig 16491 bp, 12 predicted proteins | sample 711E1DmetaG_FD_120481 | JGI IMG/M metagenome (GOLD analysis project Ga0182011, IMG submission 120481) | Permafrost microbial communities from Stordalen Mire, Sweden - 711E1D metaG | ecosystem: Environmental > Terrestrial > Soil > Wetlands > Permafrost | place: Sweden: Stordalen | collected... | reverse complement strand
GCGTCACGCCCAACTTGGCGCGCAGCTCGCGAACCTCAGCCACGCCGTCCAATCCCCAGCCCGAGGCCAGCCGCTCGTCGCTGACGCCCATGCGCTTGGCCGTGCGCACGTCGTCCGCCGTCACCGCCGCAATGCCCACCTCGCCGACCGCTGCAATCTCGTCGGTAATCTGTTTGATCTGATTCAGAAACCAAGGGTCCATCGAGGTCAGCCGCGCAACCTCGCGCACACTCATGCCCTGCTCGAAGGCGTAGCGCACATAGGACAGCCGCTCCGGGTGCGCGGTGACCAGACGCTGCGTCAACCGACGCGGCTCGATGTCAGCCGCCGTCGCCTTCTTGCCCGTCTCCAGAGAGCGCACGGCCTTCATCAGCGCCTCTTTGAAGGTGCGTCCGATGGCCATCACCTCGCCCACCGACTTCATCTGCGGGCCGAGTCCCTCGTCAGCACCGGGAAACTTCTCGAACTGCCACTTGGGAATCTTCACCACGACGTAGTCAATCGTCGGCTCGAAACACGCGGGCGTCGCCTTGGTAATGTCGTTCTGAATCTCGTCCAGCGTGTAGCCGACCGCCAACCGAGCAGCAATCTTCGCAATAGGAAATCCCGTAGCCTTCGACGCCAGCGCCGACGAACGTGACACGCGCGGATTCATCTCAATCACCGTCATACGTCCGTCGCGCGGGTTCACCGCAAACTGCACGTTGCTACCGCCGGTCTCCACGCCGATCTCGCGGATGCAGGCAATGGCCGCGTCGCGCATTCGCTGGTACTCGCGATCCGTCAATGTCTGCGCGGGTGCGACGGTGATCGAGTCGCCCGTATGTACGCCCATCGGATCGAAGTTCTCAATCGAGCAGATGATGATGACGTTGTCCTTCAGGTCGCGCACAACCTCAAGCTCGTACTCCTTCCATCCCAACACGCTCTCTTCGATCAGGCACTCATGCACCGGCGAAAGGTCGATGCCATGCGCCAGAATGCCCGTCATCTCCTCGCGGTTGTAAGCGATTCCGCCGCCCGATCCGCCCAGCGTGAAGCTCGGACGAATCACCACCGGGAAGCCGATCTTCGCCGCGAACGCAAGCCCATCGCTGACGTTGCCCACCAACTGCGACTTTGGCATGTCGAGCCCGATGCGATTCATCGCATCCTTGAACAGCAGCCGATCCTCAGCCTTCTTGATCGCCTCCAGCTTCGCGCCAATCAGTTCGACGCCGTACTTCTCCAACACGCCCGAATCGGCCAAGTCCACAGCCAGATTCAGCGCCGTCTGCCCGCCCACCGTCGGCAGCACAGCAAAGACGCCCAAGCTGCCAGAGCCCGTCAGCATCTCCACCTCGACGCGAATGATCTCTTCCAAATAAGTTGCCGTCAGCGGCTCGATGTAAGTCCGGTCGGCAACCTCCGGGTCCGTCATAATCGACGCCGGGTTGGAGTTGACCAACACGACCTCGTAGCCCTCGGCCTTCAGAGCCTTACAAGCCTGTGTGCCAGAGTAGTCGAACTCAGCCGACTGACCAATCACAATCGGCCCCGAGCCGATCACCAAAATCTTCGCAATGTCATTCCTACGTGGCATTTATTTCTTATCCGCCTTCGGTAAGTTTTTCTTATTGGCAGTCGTATAGCTGCAACTGCATCCCAGTGGGCACGATGTGTATGAGAGTCTCAGCGATAGACCTCACGCCGGGGTCCGACCTCAACCACCAGAATCAGAAGCTGATGATCTTGAATCTCACAAATAATGCGGTAGTCCCCAACGCGATACTTCCATAATCCCTGAAAATCACCATTCAGGCTGCCTCCTAAAGCGCGTGGATCCTCGAGAGAAGTCACGCGCTCCTCAAGGAAATCGATAATTCGATTGCTGATCTGAGGATCGAGCCGCCTAAGCTGTTTTCTTGCTGTATTCGAGATCTCGACGGTCCAGGGCAAGTTCTTTCCTCAATTCGCTCAATGTGATCGTGGTTTGCGCACTCTTCAAAGCCTCCTCAGCGGCGAGGCCATCTTCATAATCTTCCACATAGGCGTAGATCGCCTCTTGCACGAACTCCTGTACCGTCTTTCCGGTTCGAGGAGCAATCGCAAGCAGGCGCTGCTTCAAGTCTTCGCTCATCGCGATTTCCATGCTTGTCTTCGCCATCAGAGTTTCCTCCACTCCTCCATCATCCTGCGAAAATCGCGGAAAAGATAGTGTGAATCGTGCGGGCCGGGGCTGGCCTCCGGGTGGTACTGTACGCTGAACATCGGGTCGGTCTTATGCCGCAACCCGGCCAGAGTGTGATCGTTCAAGTTGGTGTGCGTTCGCTCGACATCGGCGGGCAAGCTATCGGGATCGACGTTGAAGTTGTGGTTCTGCGCGGTGATCTCCACCTTGCCCGTCTGATGGTTCATGATCGGGTGATTCCCCCCGTGGTGGCCAAACTTCAGCTTGTAGGTCTTGCCGCCCAGCGCCAGCCCAAAGATCTGGTGCCCAAGACAGATTCCAAAGATCGGCTTCTTCCCCTTCAGCTTGCGCACGTTCTCAATGGCGTAGTCGAGAGGCTCCGGGTCGCCCGGCCCGTTCGAGAAGAAGACGCCGTCGGGGTTCATCGCCAACACGTCCTCCGCCGAAGTCTTCGCCGGGACCACCGTCACGCGGCAACCCTCGCGTGTCAACATGCGCAGAATGTTCTGCTTGATACCGAAGTCGTATGCGACCACATGCAGCAGCGCGCCGTTGGTCGCGCCGTCGGCCACCGGCAGATACACGTCGCCAGTCTGATTCTTCGCCTCCTGCTCGTCCCACTGATAGACGGTCTTGGTCGTAACGACGCTGGCCAGATCCGTACCCACCATCTTGCGAATGGCTCGCGCCTTGGCCACCAACGCGTCGGCGTCCAGATTCTCGCCCGAGGCAATCACCCCGCGCATCGCGCCATGCTCGCGCAAGTGCCGCACCACAGCCCGCGTATCCACCTCGGAGATCACCGGCACGCCCGCCCGCTCCAGATAGTCGTCGGCCACCTCGGTCGAGCGCCAGTTCGAACTGACACGGGAGAACTCGCGCGTCACCAGTCCCTCAATGAAGGGCCGCGCCGACTCCGCATCGCTCGGCGACGTTCCATAGTTTCCAATGTGAGGATTGGTCAGTACCACGATCTGCCCCGCGTACGAGGGATCGGTAAAGATCTCCTGATAGCCGGACAGCGATGTATTGAAAACAACTTCACCCGATGCCTCAACCGGCGCACCAAAGCCTTTACCGCGAAATATGCGCCCGTCTTCAAGCGCCAGAATTGCCTGCATTGCCTCTCCTGCGGAATCCGTTTAGGAGTGGATTCAATCGATTCTATCAGGATTTGCCCGATTCCCCTACTTCCGAATTGCCCGCAGCGAGATAAGCCCCAATGGAGACGCTGTAAATGCCGCAAATCCATCTACATCCGGGAGGACGGAAAAACGACGTATGTGCCCGCTAAAACCCGGTCGTGGAAAACGGCGGAACTGTTTGCCCAGTCCGAGCGGGCCAAGCAAGACCAGGTGAGACTCGAATTGCAGAAAATTGCTGAGGCTGAGGCGGTCAAGGAAGCAGCCCAACAGCCCTTGCTCAAGCCGCTTTCGGATGCTCTGATCATGGTATGCCACCTGCCGCCCGGGACCAGCAAGTGGAACAAGATCGAACACCGCCTATTTTCCTTTATCCCCCTCAATTGGCGCGGCAATCGTTTCCGCTCGGCACGTCGATCATATCGGCATCACCGTCCCCGATCTGAACGCAGCAGTTCAGTCCTTGCTGGATGCTCATAGCGGAGCAGATCGTTGCGCAAACGAAGGTTTACGCAACGATCTACAGACAGGAGCACTGAAATCTATCGGCACCCCCACACAAAATACCCAGAATCATACGCTAGGAACAACCGCTGGTGCTGCCGCAGCTCATGCAGCGATAGCACGATCCAGACCGCGTCATGATGGCTCCACAGGTAGCACAACTAGGCGCGTCGCCCATGTCGTACAGACTCTTCATCGCGTCTGACGCATGATACAGCCCGCGATCTTCGGTCGGATAAGACGCCGCAGCTTCACCCTGAGGCGATGAGGTCTCCCCGCTCGCCGTGGGTTCGGGTGCAATGCCATGTTGCGGCGGCGTACGATCCTCGTGGCCACCGCCGTTGTCGAACAGGTCCTGCTCAGAGATTGCCTGCGTCGTAGTCTGCTCTGCCGCATCCACGCCACCTGCAAGGCTCACCGTGTTGTCCGGCGCGGCGACCGTGCCCTCAACCGCAATCGACGGCGCAGCTCCCATCCCAGTGAAGAGGTCGAGCTGATGTCCCGACATAAACCGCATCTGAATCCAGCGGAAGATATAGTCCATAATCGACTTTGCGTAGCCGATCTCGGGATTGCCGGTCCAACCCGAAGGCTCGAACCGCGTATGGGCAAACTTCTCACACAGCACACGCAGCGGTACACCGTGTTGCAGCGAAATCGAGATTGCCGTCGCGAACGAATCCATCAAGCCCGAAACGGTCGAGCCCTCCTTCGCCATGCGGATGAAGATCTCGCCCGGCGAGCCATTGGGGTAGAGCCCCACCGTGATGTATCCCTCGTGTCCCGCGATGCCGAACTTGTGGGTCACGCTGGCGCGTTCAGCGGGCAGGCGATGGCGCACCGCGCGCGGCGGCTCCTGCGCGTCAGCCGAGTCGGAGTTCTGGTGCGAGGCCTCCAAGATCTGCTGCAACTCGCGATTCAACGCGGCGTTCGCGGCCTCCAGCGCCACCAACTTTGCCGTAGCCTCGACCAGATTTTTCTCCGCCTCTCCGCCGCTACCGGAAATGGCGCGTGTGCTCTTGGTTGCGTCGGTCTGTACCGTAACGTTCAGCGGCTGCGTACCCTTCGAGTTGTCGCGATAGATGGCCACGGCCTTGATCCCCTGTCGCCAAGCCTCCATGTAAGCCTCGGCAACGTCGTCGACTGAGCAGTCCTGCGGCAGATTCACGGTCTTCGAGATCGCCCCCGACAGGAACGGTTGCGCCGCCGCCATCATCTTAATGTGGCCCATGTAGTGGATCGAGCGCGTGCCCTTGGCTGGCTTGAAGCTGCAATCGAAGACTGCCAGATGCTCCGGCTTGATCCCCGGCGCTCCCTCAATCGTTCCGGTCGCGTCGATGTAGCTTACGATGGCGTTGACCTCGGCCTCGTTGTATCCCAGCTTGATTAGCGCCGAGGGCACGGTCGAGTTGACGATCTTGATCATACCGCCGCCCACCAGCTTTTTGTACTTGACCAACGCCAGATCCGGCTCCACGCCAGTGGTGTCGCAGTCCATCATGAAGCCGATGGTCCCGGTCGGGGCCAGCACCGTCACCTGCGAGTTGCGGAAGCCGAACTTCTCCCCGTGAGCCAACGCGCCGTCCCATGCATCGCGCGATGCGGCAATCAACTGGTCGAGCTGCGGAACGCTGAACGGCTCCACTGTCGTACGCGGGCTGGTGATCGTCGGCTTGCCGATGTGGTTCACCTCAGCGCGATGCATACGAATCACGTCCAAAAACGGCTCGCGGTTGACGTAGAAACCGGGGCAAGCTCCGCCGGAAACACCGTTCTGCTGCGTAAGCGGCGTCGCCGCACCCAGCGGAGCGCAGCTCTCGGCAATCCGCGCCGATTGCCAGTAGGCGTCGCCGCATAGGATCGCCGTCAGCGTCCCGGCAAAGTCGCGGCCCGCGTCGGAATCGTAAGGCAGTCCAAAGGCCATCAGCAGCGCACCGAGGTTGGCATAGCCTAAACCGAGCGGTCGATAGTCGTGCGAGTTCTTGGCGATCTGCTCGGTCGGATAGCCCGCCGCGTCAACAATAATCTCCATCGCAGTAGACAGAATCGTAATCGCGTGACGATACGCCGGGATGTCAAACTGTCCGCCGGGAGTCAGAAACTTCAGCAGATTGAAACTCGCCAGGTTGCACGCCGAGTCGTCCAGAAACATGTACTCGCTGCATGGATTCGAAGCATTGATGCGAGCCGTATTCTTGCTCGTGTGCCACTTGTTGATCGTCGTGTCGTACTGCATTCCCGGGTCGCCGCACTGCCAAGTCGCCTCGGCGATCTTGTGCATTAGGTCGCGCGCGCGGTACTCCTTGACCGGCTTGTGATCCTTCACCGTATGCGTGGTGAAGGTCCCATCCTTCTCTACCGCCTGCATGAACTCGTCGGTCACACGCACCGAGTTGTTCGCATTCTGGAAGAAGATCGAGCTGTACGCCTCCGAGTCCGGCCCGGAACCGTCGTAGCCTGCCTGCACCAGATGCCAGGCCTTGGTCTCTTCCTTCACCTTGCACTCGACGAAGTCCTCGATGTCCGGGTGGTCGATGTTCAGGATCACCATCTTGGCCGCGCGCCGCGTTTTGCCGCCGCTCTTGATCACGCCGGCAAAGGCGTCGAATCCGCGCATGAACGAGAGCGGTCCCGAAGCAGTTCCTCCGCCACTCAGCGTCTCCATCGACCCGCGAATCGAGCTCAAATTCGATCCTGCACCCGACCCCCACTTGAACAACATTCCCTCAGTCTTTGCCAGCGTCAGAATCGAATCCAGCGAGTCGTTCACCGAGTTGATGAAGCAGGCCGAGCACTGCGGCTTGGTATAGCCGGTGACAGAAAACTCAATCTTGCCCGTCGCCGGATTCCAGTGCCAGTTCTGCGCGTCCGAGTTCGGCTCCAGCCGGTCGCATCCCACGTTGAACCATACCGGCGAGTTGAACGCCACCTTCTGATTCAGCAGCAGGTACGTCAGCTCGGCGAAGAAGACATCGGCGTCCTCATGCGAGGCGAAGTACCCATCGCGCAAGCCCCAGTCGCGCACAGACTCAGCCACGCGCGTCACCAGCGCGCGCACACCGCTCTCCCGCTGCGGCGTTCCCACCTGCCCATGCAGATACTTCGACGCAACAATATTAGTCGCCGTCATCGACCAATCCGACGGCACCTCAACATTCTTCTGCTCGAAGATCGTCCGTCCCTTGTAGTCCTGAATGATGGCGTCGCGTAGCTCCCACGCAATCTCGTCGAACGGCGAGACGCCAGCCAGGGTAAAGTGGCGCGAAAAATGGAGCCCTGCGGGGCGGCTGGTGTCGGTACGCGCTGCGGTCTTCGGCGTCGTCTCCAGCGCGGAGAGGTCTTTGGCAAGGGCTTTGGCTGCGCTAGAGGGCGTACTTGTGGTTTGCGTGGGGGGCATCTTGGTGAATCTCCTTCGTCGATCTGTTGCGCATTTCTATCTGCGTAGTTTTGAGGCCCAATCTCTTGGGCGGTTCCAGTTTCTGGCGGTTCCTGTTTCTGCGGTTCCAGTGGCGCGAATTCGGTCCTGCATATAGAGCCGGGTCTTTCTCTGCGGGGCTAGATCTTCGGGGCATCACGTCCGACTTCTCAGCCTGACGATCAACACCGGTTCATCAAAAATCAAAAAACAGATGGCGGTGACCAGCTTCTCCTCTGGTCTAATTGGATGCCGCTGTATTACTTCCTACGGCATTCCCTTACAAAGTGAGATTTATTACGGCGTGAGAGGGGCCTTCCTAAGCCTCTAATGCAACGGAAGAGAATACTGACTCGACCGCGTTATCGAGGTGTAGGACCGGACTTGCCTGATTCCTGCCGACCTTCTACCGACTTCCTTCTGATTACTTTCGGTTCAAAAGTTTTTGTTCCGCAGTCGTGAAAGTACCGCTCCCAGTGGGGTGTGTCAAGTATAACGTACAAGATGTTGTGTTGATCATGCGGATGCCCCATTTATAGACGCGTTATCCGCCAACAGTGGAAAAAACCTCTGGATTTTGCTGTGGATTTCTCCAAAACCCGCACGTAATGCGGCTCCCGGCCCCCCGCCAGAACCCCATCCGACAACACTCCCCCACACGCCCCCGCACACACCACCCCGTATCGGTTTCTATCGGCAGAAATCTCAGCTCCATTAGCATTCTCTGAGAGTAGGCCGCAAAAACCATCCCCACAAGGCCCAGAACCAGTGCAACTCCTGTGGAAACCGACGGAAAAGTGGATAAACCGCTGGAATTAGCGTCCGTCACAGCAGCAACATGCAGTCCCCGTAGGAGAAGAAGCGATACCGCTCACGCACCGCGTGGGCGTAAGCCTCCAGTATCCTCCTCCGCCCCGCCTCGCCGTCGCCCACAAACGCCGACACCAACATCAGCAGCGTCGATTCCGGTAGGTGGAAGTTGGTCAGCAGCCCACCCACCACGCGAAAGCGGTGCCCCGGTGAGATGAAGATGGAAGTCGCCCCGGAGTGAGCCTCCAGCCGCGACTTCCCTGCTCTCTCGGCCTCGGCCGCAATGTGTTCCAGCGTGCGTGTCGTCGTAGTCCCTGCGGCCACCACGCGCCGTCCCTCAGCCCGCGCCCGATTGATCGCCTCGGCGGTCTCCTCGGGCAGCGTGTAGCGCTCGCTGTGCAGGTGAATCTCGTCGACCTGCTCGACCCGCACCGGCTGAAAGGTACCCAACCCGACGTGCAGCGTAACATAGCGAATCTCCACCCCGCGCGCCTTCAGCTCCGCCAGTACCTCCGGCGTAAAGTGCAGCCCAGCAGTCGGCGCGGCGGCCGATCCCAGCCGCTTCGAGTAGACCGTCTGGTACCGCTCGCGGTCCTCGTCCGAGTCAGGTTCAGCGGCCTGATCGCGATGGATGTAGGGCGGCAGCGGCATGTGCCCAATCCGCATCAACGTCCCCACAAAGTCCTCCACCGGAGCAAATCGCAGCGTCCGCTCGCCGAACTCCCCAACGGCCAGAACCTCCGCCGTCAGTGCCGCCTCAGCCTCGCCATGCGCAAAAAATCGCAGCGTCTCGCCAACTTGCACCTTGCGCGCGGGTCGGACCAGCGCGCGCCAGACGTTCTCGCCCACTTGCGCCACATCCTGCTCCACCAGCAGCACCTCGATCTGCCCGCTGGGCGCAGGCGAGTTGGTCTGCGTCCGCGCACCGCCTCTTACCGCGAACAGGCGCGCTGGAATCACGCGCGAGTCGTTCAACACCAATAAGTCCCCTGCCTGCAATATCTCCGACAGTCGAGTAAATTGCGAGTCAGCGAGCGCCCCCGGCTCACCGGCCTCCAACTCGCGCCGTAGCACCAACATCCGGCTCGACCCGCGTTCTACAGGCGGGTGCTGTGCAATCAACTCTTCCGGTAGATCAAAATGAAAGTCCGAAACCAGCATTGAAGAACCTACCTGCACGATCAACCTTCCTCCGCCATTGCCACCGAGCGATCCAGCACTGCCTGTACCGTCTCTGGAGTCACCTCATTTGCAGGGACGTGCTTCGGCCAAGTCACCACCACGCGCGAGAACGGCTTAGGGATCACAAACCGGTCCCACGACCGCAGCTCCCAAGCCTTCTCCGCGTGGACGTAAAAGCTGCCCACCCAAGTCCCGGTGGGCCTGCCGTCTGCCCCCTTTTCGCCGACCGATTGGGCCAGCCGCGCCGCGCCGGGCTTTGCCACATAGACCGGCCCGCGCGGCCCGTCCGCCGTAATGGCGCAGCAAGCCCCCTCGGCGTAAGTCTTCTGCATCCCGCGCAGCCCCGTGGCTCCCCCCCGCGTGCTGGAGCCGCGAATCACGCGAAACCCCAGCCGCTCGTTGGTTCGCGCAATCAGTTCGCCGTCGAAGCTGGAACTAATCAAAATGGCAATCTTCATATCGCGAAAGTGGTGTGCACACATCAGCAACGACCGGTGCCAAAACACAAAAACGCTCGGCCCGGGCAACTGGTCTCCCGGCACCACGCCCTCCTCGGTACGGTCCTCGTAGCGCAGCGTCATTCCCACCAGCCGAATCAGTCCTGCGGCCAGCGGCGGCACCACCGCCAGCGCGAATCTCTGCGTCCAGCGCAGCTTCGGCCTGCCCGCCGCTCTCTTTACCCTCGACGAGCGCGTCGCATCTAGCCGTAAAGCCTCCTCATCCGGCGGCAACTCCGACGCATCCGGCTGTGGCTTCGACTTGGAGAAAACAGGCACACAACTAGTGTAGTGTCTCGCCGCATTTCCTTGCCGCCGACACCCCCAAAGAGCGTCCGGCGAGCGGCCCCCTTCGCGTATTGACACATTCTCTGCAATAGTCGAGCATTCGATCATCAAGCGATTCAGCGGCGCAAGCAGGAAAGGCCCGCCGCGCATCAGGAGAGAACCCCCATGAGAGACGATTCCTTGCAACCGCGATGTTCGTTCTTCCGTCCGCTAGCCGTTCTGGCCGTAGTCTTACTTCTAGCCTTCGCCCCTGCCGCGCTTCGCGCCCAAATGGGCGATATGCCGATGACTCCCTCGCCCGCAGGCGCACCTCTGCTCAGCCCTGCCGCCACCGCCAACATCAGCCTGTCCGGCGGCACCATTGATCTCCACTACAATTCGCCGCGAATGCGCGGGCGCAAGATCATGGGCGAGCTGGTTCCCTACAACAAGGTCTGGCGCACCGGTGCGAATCCCGCAACGACGATCATCACCTCTGCCCCGCTGCACTTCGGCTCGCTTCTGGTTCCCGCTGGAACGCATACCATCTACACTCTCCCCAGCGCCACAGAGTGGCTTCTCATCCTCAACAACCAGACCGGCCAGTGGGGCACGGTCTACGACCAAGCCAAGGATCTAGGCCGCATCCCTATGCTCTCCAAACCGCTCGTCGCACCGCAAGAGGAGATGACTCTCACCTTCGAGAACACCACCGCCACCACCACCGAACTGCACATCCGCTGGGAGACGACCGACCGTTACGTCGTCATCAGCACCCCGTAGTGGAGCCGCAAGATACAAGGAGTCCGCTTTTCTCGCTTCACAGCGGTCTGCACTATTACCGGAAAATGATTATCCAGCTCGCTCAGGCGCAACCGCAAAAGCGCCGAATGGCTGATTTTTCGCCGGTCAAGGTATCATCTTCTTTATGACCTTATCTGCGGAAGAACGCGCACGCAAAATCAAAGTCCTGCTCTTCGACGTCGATGGAGTTCTCACCGATGGCCAGCTTTATTTCCTTCCCCAAACTGGCCCCGACGGCAAGCAGTTTGGCCTTGAGTTCAAAGGCTTCACCGCGCACGACGGCCTTGGCATCACGCTCGCGCGTCTCGGCGGGCTGCGCGTCGGCCTCATCACCAAACGCGAGTCGGCCACCGTCGCGGTTCGCGCGCGCGACCTGAAGCTGGAGTTCGTCTACCAAGGGCAGGCACACAAGCTGGCCGCCGCCAAGCAGATCGTTGCCGAGGTGGGCTGCACCCTCGACGAGTTGGCCTTTGTAGGCGACGACATTGTCGACCTGCCTGTCATGCGCGCCTGCGGACTGGCCATCGCCACGGCCAATGCGCGTCCGCAGACCAAGGTCGCGGCGCAATACATCACGCCCAACGCTGGCGGTCAGGGCGCAGGGCGCGATGCCATCGAGTTCATCCTTGCCGCGCAGAGCAAGCTCGACTTCGCCATCGAAGCCTTCCTCGACGCCGACAACCCAGCAGCACGGGCCGCCGACATCGGCACGGGAAAGATGTAGCTCTCGCACCACGAAACCGAATCTATAGAATCGAATCCAATCTATATGTCAGATAAGACCAACAGCACTTCCGTTCGCGACACAGTGATTCTCGGCTCCGGCTGCTCGGGCCTAACCGCAGCCATCTACGCAGGGCGCGCCAACTTGAAGCCGCTCGTTCTGGAAGGCCACGAGCCCGGCGGACAGCTCTCCATCACCACGCTGGTGGAGAACTTTCCCGGTTGGCCCGAAGGCGTACAAGGCCCCGAGCTAATCGAGAACATGAAGAAGCAGGCCGAGCGCTTCGGCGCTGAGTTCCAGATGGCGCATCTGGTCTCGGTCGACCTGTCGAAGCAGCCTTTTGAGCTGAACATCGGCGCAGGCAAGGAACCGATCCGCACGCGCACGCTGATTATCGCGTCGGGCGCGTCGGCGCGCTGGCTGAACCTGCCCAGCGAGCAGGCGCTGATCGGCCACGGCGTCAGCTCCTGCGCGACGTGCGACGGATTCTTCAGCTCCGGCAAGGAGATCGCCGTCATCGGCGGCGGCGACTCGGCGATGGAAGAGGCGCTGTTCCTGACGCGCTTCGCCAGCAAAGTCACACTCATCAACCGCACCGACCGCTTCCGCGCCAGCAAGATCATGATGGAGCGCGCCACGGCTCACCCTAAGATCCAACTGCTGTCGAGCACGGTGGTCGAAGAGGTTCTCGGCGTGGACGAGAAGGACGTTCGCGGGCTGCGGCTGCGCAATACCAAGACGGGCGAGCAGTCGACGTTGCCGGTCAGCTTCATGTTCCTCGGCATCGGCCACACGCCGAACGCCAAGATGTTCGCGGGCCAGCTCGACCTCGACCCGGACGGCTACATCCTGACCCACGGCAACGTCTTCCCCACACATGAGGAGAAAGAAGTTCCCGGCGTCTTCGCCTGCGGAGACATTCAGGACCGCCGCTACCGCCAGGCGATCACCGCCGCTGGCACCGGCTGCATGGCCGCGCTGGAGGTTGAGAAGTTCCTCGAAGACCACGGACGCTGATAAATAGTCAGATATTCTTCACTTATGAAATCTCTACTCCTTTTGCTCGCTTCTATGTTGCTGTTCGGTTCTTCTGCAAGAGCCGAGGATCACATCTGGTCGAAACAAGGAACCGAACTTTCCTTGGTTCATGGCAACGAAGAGATTGGTCACTTCAAGCCGATACGAGTTTACTCGCCAGACCATCAAAAGTATCTTCAAATCGCCTTCAAACCCGGAGCAGGAGATGGTGATGCAATACCAATTGCAAGCATCATTGTAGGCAATCAAGCGATTCACCTCGATATCGATAAAGATTGGAACGATGTCGAAGTACTCTGGTCTCCAGATTCTCTGAGCCTTGCTTTGACTGGTGGATTCAATGCCTATACCAATTCAACAATAATCTTTCGTTTGACATCAAACGGGCCGGAAGAAGTTTCACTCGATGCGCTGCATCAAGATATGGCGAGAACCTATCCTCCGTGCAAAGCACAGGGAGCAGACAAAGACACTTGCCGCATAGAAGAGGATGGAGCCAGCTTCAACTACGCATCAGTTGCGTGGACCAATCCCTCAACCATCGTAATCATGGCCGAAGTGCCATGCTCATCCAGTCAGGGTGGGATCATGTGCCAAGTTGAAGGCTATGAACTTGATACTCGAACCGGACAGATCGTCAACCGTATGACTGCGCGACAACTCAAACAGCGTTGGCAAAATAGCTTGGCTTTCAACCTGCGCATTCCGACTCCTCCATTCTGGAAGAAATCCGCATCAGAGAATCATTGATTCGCTATACTCCAATTACGGAGGTTCTTATGGCCACGATCCAGATTCCCGATGAGCTTGCGAACCAGATCACACGAGGAGCGTAGAACGCAGGAGAGACGAGCGGCGCCTTTCTGCGCGAGGCCGTCCTCAACCGCCTCGAAGATCTCGAAGACCTCGCGCTCGCCACCGAACGGCTGAAGAATCCGGGTGCAAGCATCCCCTTTGAGCAAGTAAAGAGGAACCTTGGTCTGGACGATTGAGTTCGACGAGCAGGCGCAGCGCGATCTTGCGCGGCTGGATAAATCGATCCAGCGCGAGATCCGATTGCGCTAATGGATGCGCGCGGATGGTGTTCTCAGCCGAATTTCGACGCTTTGACGCTGCATATTAGCGTTTTCCCATTTCGCGAGGACCGCTCTGGCTCGTGGTTTGCCTCCATCTATGACAGACAACGGGTATGTTTAACAGCCAGTCCACTTGGCCGATATACTTCATGAGACTTCACTAGAGTCTCTCGTTTCATTTTGCTATTCCACGCGAACTCGGAGCACTCGTCCGGGCGACAGCGTACGGGACGCAGTTAGTGGCGGAACAGTCCGCCGTATTCAGGAGGTTGGGTCCATGAGAATAGCGGCCTTGTTGGCGGTGTGCCTCTCATCCTTCTTGCTTGGCTGTAGGCCAATGTCATCGACTATTTCTCTACCGGAAATCAGCAGCGTCACACCATCAACTTTGGGCTTACCAAATTCAGTCGTATCCTTCGGCGATTACGCGTTTGTGTCCGTTCAGAAGACGGGGCAGATCTTCACCTACAACGTCTCCAGTGGCTCGCAGGTGCTGGCAGTAGCACCATACGCAGTACCCTGTGCCGATCCGAGCGGCATGGTGGTTACGACCATTGCTGGCAGAACGGTGATGGCAGTCGTCTGTTACGACACGGGTTCCTTGCTGACGCTTACGGTACACGCGGACGGCTCGCTGAGCGCGCTGGGGTCGGTCAGTGGCCTAGCCATTCCGTATCCCGGCATCGTTCTAGATGGGACGAATGTGCTGGTGCCACTGTTTGGTACGGCTCTGTCGAATGGCGGCGTGGCAAAAGTGAGCATTGCGTCGCCCGCAAGTCCGGTAATCGTAGCAACAACGACGCTGGCAAGTCCCGCGCCGGGCCAAGTGGCCAATGCAGGGTACCTTGCCGTTGCAAGGGGAACCGTTTATGTGGCGTCAGGCTCGGAGAGCGCTCCGCTAAGTTCGTCCAGTTCAATTCAGGGGGTGGATGAGGCGACCATGACGCTGGTCGGCAGCCCACTGGTTGTCGCGCACTCGCCACAACAGATCGCAGTACAGGGCAATGTGGCTTATGTGACCATATTCGATGGGGCTCAACTGGAGTCGATCGACATTTCGAACCCAACCAGTCTGAAACCGCTACAGGTTCTTTCGCTGGCTGCGGACAATCAGCCCTGTAATGCAGAGCCTGTCGTCGTACAAGGCGACCTCGCGTTTGTCGGTTGCTATCCTGAGGGTGTAATCGACCGATTCGACATCAGCAATCCATCACAGATGCGATGGGTAAAGAGCATCGTTGGGATCTCCTCTCCACAGCGGTTGGTGTTTGCGGACAGTTCCCTGATGATCACCTCCTCTACGAGCGGCGGTGCCATCTATCAGGTTAGTCTGGGAGAGTTCGATTAAGGAACTCGCGTCCGTTGCCTGAGCTTTGCCTGCGTCTCCTCTGGTGCCCCGCAGCTTGATTTACGATGGAGCCTTGAGATCGAAAGCCGACTTCACGACTACTCCTCTTGCAATTCGCAATGGCGCTGGTGGCTGCACACTGGCGGTGCGGGCGCATCCTGGCGCGCGGCGCAATGCGATAACGGGCGTTCATGATGGCGCACTGAAGGTCTCGCTGACTACGCCGCCCACCGATGGCCGCGCCAATCAGGCGCTCGTCGCATTCCTCGCCGAGCAGCTTGGCATCCCGCGCGCGCGCGTCACGCTGCTGACCGGCGCGACTAGTCGCACGAAGTCGCTGCACATCGCTGGGCTCAGCGCGGAGAAGCTGCGTGTGTCACTTGCTCTGCCTGAGTCGAAGTAGAACTCGCACCGTTCGCGCAAAAACTCTCGCAAAAGCAAAGCGCCCAGGGCTCGTGTATCGAGCGCTGGGCACTTCGTTTGAAACATTGAACTGAAGCGGTTGCTTGAAGACTACGCCTCAGGGTTGGGCTCGGAGGTAGATTCGGGAGCTTCGCTGGGGTTTTGCTCTTCCATCTGCTTGGCGAGTTCTTCGCGCTTCTTCTCGCGGGCGTCGGCGCGCTTCTGGCGCTTGGCGTCGAGCTCCTGCTCGGCTCCTAGTAGCTCGATGTAGGCCATCTCGGCGGCATCGCCCTTGCGTGGTCCAACGCGCGTGATGCGGGTGTAACCACCGTTGCGGTCGGCGTAGCGCGGAGCTACGACGGCAAACAGACGGTCGACCGACTCGGGCGTCATCAAGTAGCTGAGCGCCTGGCGACGCGCATGAACCGTGCCGCGCTTGCCCAGCGTGATCATCTTCTCAACCAGCGGCTGGGAGGCTTTGCACTTGGTGATGGTCGTCTCGATGCGATCCAACAGAACGATGGAAGTGACGAGGTTGCGCAGAACTGCGCGACGATGGCTGGTGTTGCGGCCTAACTTGAATCCTGCATTGCGGTGACGCATGGTTGAGTCTCCTTCGGCCCGGCTGTCTGCCGTGGGTCGGTACTGCGGTTGATCGCGATCAAGCGAGTGAAACGTGGGACGAAAAGGCTGTGCGCGTCTCACGTTCGGACGTGCGGCAGTCTCAGAAAGTCACTTCTGTCGATGGGGTGTGATCGAATCTCTCGATAAGCCAACAGAACCCATCACTTTTCAAAGGATTGGCAATGCCGACGATGAAAAGCAGAGGAAACCAGCCAGAGGTTCACGCCAAGCAATGCGCCTGAACCCGACTAAAACCATTTTATCCTGTATCGGACGAGAGGTGTCAAACGCCAGCAGTTCTAAGTGAGGCAAAGCCGACCGCGGATCAACACGGATGAACACGGATTAAAGACAGAACGGTCTTGCTTTATCCGTGAAGATCCGCGTTGATCCGCGGTCGGCTTCTGTTTTTCGTGCTATCTTCGGCGGGACAAAAGTCTTGCTCTATCAAAACAGAGTCTCGCCCTTTCAAGACAAGGACTCGTGCG
>Ga0182011_10002227_pt1 | contig 16496 bp, 14 predicted proteins | sample 711E1DmetaG_FD_120481 | JGI IMG/M metagenome (GOLD analysis project Ga0182011, IMG submission 120481) | Permafrost microbial communities from Stordalen Mire, Sweden - 711E1D metaG | ecosystem: Environmental > Terrestrial > Soil > Wetlands > Permafrost | place: Sweden: Stordalen | collected... | reverse complement strand
CCCCTTATCATCACATAGCCGAGTATTTGGCGGTCGCGTACGGCCCTGGTGAACCGACCAATATCACGACGTGGGTACAAGCCGGCGAAGACCAGGGCCACTGGCCGGTCCTCACCCCGTATGCGGAGTGGGAGCCTTGTGGACTGTCGGGCACCGGCTACGGTTTTGTTCCACTCGGTAGCGTCCCGTCGCCTCCTAACATTGCTTTCTACATTCGCTGGGATGGAGGGACGGGTCCTTCAATTGCCTGCCCTGATGACGGCTACAACCAAGTAACGATGTACCGGTTTATGGTGCAGAGGGGTAATTTATCTAATCCCATAACATATGCCTACATGCGCAATTCGTCTGGGTTTCCGATCGCGTCGCTTGAAGACGAGTCGGATGGTCCAATGGATGATTTGGGCCACGCTTGGTTCGGAGAGGACAATAACCACAACCCGCAACCGGGTTACGAACTCCATCTCTACACATTCGCGTCGCGATCATGGACGTTCTGGACCAGGCCTGATACCCAGGTGCAAATGTGGGATGGGATGTATTTCCACGACGACAACAGCTTTGACGCCGCCTACGGCGACTAATGTCCTATTCAGTGGATGCGAGCGGGAATCTGCGGACTCCCATCTGACCGCCTGGCCTTAACTAACGGCTGCCGCGGCTGCACACGGCCACGAATCTCAGGCGATCGAATGGATAACTTCAGGCGGCCACCTGCAGTCATGTTTGCTCACCCGGGCCCTGGGTGCCAGAGCCGCACCGTGCTCCTTCGCGACGGCCCCGGGTCCTCTTCGCTGGGGGGCTTCCAGCAGAGATCGTCGGGGGCGATCACCTGCGATCTGAGTACTCTCGAACAGGCAACTACGCGACCTCGACCATCAGCCCGGCGGCCGGCGCGATCACGAATGTCAGATGGAAAGCGTCGCCTCGACTCCTGAGCACCCTCCGATCTCAAGGTCCTCTGAGACCGGCAGGATCCGTTGGTTAGTCGCGCTGTCGGCCAGACCGCTCGTGCCGTCGCTACGGCTGGAGAGGGTTCAGCTTCAGCGTGGCGAGTGTCGCCTCCAGCTGGCTCCTGATGGTGGCGATTTGCGGCCCGCGAATGTTGGCGGTGAAGGAATACCAGACCTGGTCATCGGTGCCGGGAGCAGCGATCGCCCATACGAGCGTCTCGTCCGCTTCCGGGATAGCGAATCCCGGTGGCGGGGAGCCACTGTAGGCGGCAGGCTGCCCAGCGAGCGTGAGCATCTGCCAGCCCTGAAACCGCGTGAGGAACCCGCCCGGCTCAGGCAGGCCATCCCATAGCGATACCCGCACGATGGCCGAGTTCGCCGAGAGTTGGTAGCGGTCGGTGCAGTCACCGCCCATTCCCGCGACATAGCCAGGGCCGCAACTCTCGCTCGCGTTTGCCGCATCTGTGGTGAGAAACCCGAGCACAGTCTCGTAGTGCAGCAGATGATCGACCACGGTCAGGTGCCAGCCAGCCGGATAGTCGAAGGAGACGCCGCCCAGAGCGGCGTGCGACTGCGACGAGCCGGAGCCGGTCACGCCCCTCACCTGCCAGACGGTCAGCCCGACAGCAGCGAGAGCGAGCACCACGACCGCGACAGTCGCGACGATGCGCCGGCGGCTGAGCCGTCGAGCGACCGGCGGGGGCGGTGCGTTCTGCATGCCACTCTCCTCGACGCCTCCGGCGGGCTCGCGGTTCCGACGGCGGACGACTGGGTCACGAGCCATCGCTCTTCGTCTGGCACTTACGATACCCAAGCACTCAAGCGGAGGCCTGGCGCTCCACGCCGTCGGTCCTCGGGCGAACCTTCGTATAGTGTCGGCGCTACTCCTCTCGCCCCGAAAGATACCCAGCACATCCGATATCTCGGACGAGATCGCTAGCACGTCATGCGGAGCGCACCGAGCGCAGCGGTGGCCTGGCGCCGCCCATAGTCACGAGGACGCGGCCCCGGTAGAGACGTGGGATCCAGATCCCCGACGAGCGAGTTAGCCTAGGCCCGACTCCTCTCGCCCCGACCATTTCGACCTCATCTAGTCCAAACGCTTCGGGCAGGCCCCGAGCGGCCGTTTCGAACGTCGGTTCTATTATAGCCCTGCGGGTGCCCAGAACCCTTATCTTGGCGAAGAGAGTTTCCGCCAGGGCCTTGCGATCGTCGGGCCCAACGGCCGCCCACCACTCGGGCAGATGCTCCAGGTACCGGCGGATCTCCGCAGGCGGAATCGGTTCAGCAGGAACGCTCACCCTGGCGGCTCGTTCCTCCTCGTCGAGCCTGGCCATCCCCTCCCCCAGCGCGACCATATCGCGGTCGCGGACGAACGTTGCTGCCGCACGGTCGCGTTCGTGAGCGATCCGGGCGATGGCCAGCTGGTCCGGACCCGGACCACGCATCGCGTGGTAGAGCGACACCGTACAGGCGATATCGGCGGCACCCAGGCTCACGCGTTCCAGAACGAGTGGCACTAGCGACTCGAAGTCGATCCGGGGGTAGCTCTGACCCGGGATGCGGATGTGCTGGCCGCGTGTCGGCCGCTCGGGCTGGGGAGCCACTGCCCTGAACGGCTCGCAGGCGTTGATGTGGCGGTAGCGATCCTTGTCCCCGACGAGACGGCGCCGAGCAATCGGCGGACTTCTTCGGCGCTGTATCCGCGAGCAACCGATTGGATGGCTCTGGGCCGTTCGACAGCGTCGCAGGGGTTGGAGATGACCAAGCCCATCCTGATCAAGAAGTGGAAGTAGCTGCTCAAGCAAGCGATCCGGGCGCCGACTGTCGTAGCGGAGGGAGTCCGGCCCGACTTCCCGATGCCGTGGACCCAGGCGAGAACCTCGGCTGGTCTGACCCGGTCTGGCGTCTTCCCCAGGTCGGCGAAGAAGGGCCAGAGCATCCGGCTGTATGACTCCACCGTCCGTCGGGAGCCGGAACGGTTGCCCTTCTCGACGAGGAATGCGTAGAGGGCCTGATCCCAGGCAGAGGGGTCTCCGCTGGTCAGGGCGGGGAGTGCTTGAGCGGTCATGGCGGGGGTCCTCGGGTGCGAACTGGACGCCCACATCCATCACTCGGCCGGCCGCCGAAAGCAACCCTATCGCGGCATCGTCGCGGGGAGAGCGCCGATTTGCCCTTCCCGCTCCCGCCCCGCTGCCTACTTCCAGTAGCCGGTGACGTCGAGCTGGATGTCGGCCGTGGAGCCGACCGTACCGACCCAGATAATGGCCAGGCTGCCCGAGGAGAGGGCCACGTCGAAGCCGTTGGCGCCGGCCTTGTTGGCGGTGACGTTAAGCGTCGAGCTCGTGGGCGTCGCGACGGTGGTGGGACTGATGAAGGCGTAGCCGTTGCTGGAGGGATTGACCACGGTCAGGTTGCCGCTGATGCCCGAGGCGTCGGCGGGGACCTGACCCACACCGACAGTGAGCGAGCGCGACGTGCCGGTAACGAAGGCGCCCGATAGACCCAGGTCCGTCGTGGTGTCGAGGTCACGGACCGGCACGACTGGACAGTAGCTCAATCCTGTCCCGTCCGCCGTGAAGAAGCCTGTGACATCGAAGATGACGTCGGCCGATGAGCCGGCGGCGCCATCCCAGACGGCCTCGAGCCTGCCGGTATTGAGAGCCACGGTGACGCCGTTGGCGATGTTGGAGCCGGCCGCGACGTTGAGAGTGGAGGTGCTCGGCACGGCCGCGATCGTGGGGCCGACCGAGACATAGCCGACGCTGGTGGCATCGGTCACGGTCAGGTTGCCGGTAACGGCGGTGGCATTGGAGGGAACCAGGGCCGATGCCCAACCCAGGGCCTTGACGCCGGCCACCTTGAAGTAACGCGGCGTCTTGGTGACGAACTTGCCCGACAGCCCGATGTTGGTGTGGCCCGAACCGGTCTTGCGGGTATCGAGGGCCCGGCCCGGGGCAAGGGTGTGATAGGTGGCGCCGGTGGTGTCGGGCGTGAAGTAGCCGGTCACATCGAAGATGAGATCGAGCGTCGCGCCCGCGGTAGAGGAGCGGTAGACCGCCGAGAGCTTGCCGCCGGGGCCGAGGCCCAGCGTCACGTTGTTGGCCCGCGTGTCGCCCACGACGAAGTTGATCGTGGTCGGATCCCCGGTGGGCGTCATCGTCGGACCCAGGGCCACCAGGCCGTCGGCGGCCTCACCGACCACTGTCAGGTTACCTGTGACCGCTGTGGCGTTCGCCGGGACGGCGATCTTGCTGGCGCCCACCCCGATCACGCCTGTTACCTGGAACGTCCGGACCGTGCCCGCGATGAACTTGCCCGAGAGACCGATGTTGGTGTGCCCGCTGCCGGTGGGCCGGCTGTCGAGGACGCGGGCCGGCGGGGTCAGGGCGTGGTACGTGGCGGTGTGGTATCCGACCACGATCCCGCTCTCGCTTCCGGCGAGGGCATTGGCAGCGTCAGTCGCGGTGACTGACTGGGTGCCATAGGTCTCGAGTGTCACGGTGAAGGTGTGAGTGCCCGCGTCGGCGCCGGTGAACGTGTGGTCGGCCGGCAGGCTCGCTGCTGGATCGGAGCTGGCGAACTGGATGGTCCCGGTGTAGCCGGTGGCGGTGTTGCCGTAGGCATCCAGGGCTTTGACAGTGACCGTGCCAGGAGCACCGGCTGCCCGCGGAGAGGTCAGGCCCGAAACGGAGAGGCTCGCTGCCGTGCCCGGGGTAACCACGATGCCGCTCTGGGTCCCAGTAAGGGAGTCGGCGGCATCAGTCACGGTCACCGACTGCGTGCCGGCGGTTTGAAGAATGATCGCCGGATGGGGCATGGGGATCTTGCCGATAACGACGAAATAGGTGGAGAACGTGTGGGTTCCCGCGTCGGTGGGGATGAAGGTGTAGTCGGGACGTAGCATCGCCGCGGCATCGGAACTGGCGAAGTGGACCGTGCCGTGGTATCTCGGATCCGTATTGCCGAACGCATCCGCCGCCGTGACGGTCACCGATCCCCATGTTCCCGCCGGGTACGGGTTCTCGACGCCTGACACGACGAGATGCGTCGCCACGCCAGCGACGACGTTCGTGGCCATGGTGGCCTGGAAGGTCGTCTTGGCTTCGGAGCCGGACACCTTCAGCCACTGCGGCCCCGGCGTCTTGAACGTCACCGTGAACTGGCGCGTTCCGTAGTCGGAGGGGTGAAACGCAAAGTACGGGGGAAGAACCGCCAGCGGGTCGCTGCTCGTGAAACTCAGTCCGCCGTCGCTGCCCCAGTTGCCGTAGGCGTCGAAGACCTGGACAGTAACCTGGACGGGGCCGGCGAAAACAGTAGACGGGAGCCCACCGAGCGAGACACTTGCGGTGTCGCCGCCAGAGATGACGGCTTCACCGGATCCGGTAAAGCCGTACGTGGTGTCGGTGGCGGTAAGTGACTGAACGCCGGCCGTATCGAACATCAGGTCAAAGCTGTAGCACTCGAACACTCCGCCCATTCCGGGTGTGAATATGACCTCATCGTCTGTGCTGCCGTTGGATGGCAGGACCACATTCGGATTCGGATCGGAGGTTGTGAAGAGGACGGTGCCGGTGTACCCCGTGTCTGCGCTTCCGGTTTCCGTCTCGGCGGTCACTTTGCAGGACGTGTAGAAGCCGGCCTCCTGATCGCCGACCTGTATATCGAAATGGTCGTCCGACTTCACCTTAGTGCTGGCGGTCGCGGTGATGGCCGAGTCGCTGCCATCGGTGGCGGTGACCGATTGGTTCCCGGTCGTCTCGAAGCTGAGCACGAACCGCCAAGTCCCTGCGTCCCCGGCGTCGAAGACGTGGCCGGCTGGCAGCGTCGTGCGGTTCACGGACGCGCCCGAGTCGCTCGACGTGAACAGGACCGTCCCGTCGTCGCCCGTGGCCACGTTGCCTTCCGCGTCGTAGGCGGTGACCGTCATGGTGGTCCCCGCATCCTGGACGACGGTTGCCGGAAGGCTCGAGAGCGTGAGACTCGCCGCCGGCCCGGGCGCAACGGTGTAGTTGAAGGTCGCGGTGGTTACGCTCGTATCGCTGACGTCGTAAGCCGTTATGGTCTGCGGCCCGGACGCATAAGGCGTGATCTCGAACCAGTACTCGCCAAGATCGCCGCCCAGCGCCCCGAGAGGGCCGCACGCGAGGCCATCGCTGAAGACATAGCCATTGGGCCCGGCGGTCGAAGTGTCGCTGTAGATCAGGATGACGTGGTCGGTGAAGCATTCGTCGGGGTCGCCGTTGGACTTGGAGGCGTAGAGCTCGATGCCGTACGGAACGCCCGCGACAGGCGCCGGGTTGGGGTACGCGGCGAGCGACAAGTAGTCGGGGCTATCGGCTCTGACTGGCGGTGGAGCTACGGTGAGCGCCGATCCAGCAAGCAGAAGCGCTGCGCCGAGACCCAGGATGCAAGACGGACGGGTCGATCTGCCGGACCTCATGGCAAGCACGCCAAAATCCTCCTCTGGCCTTCGGGAGCGGGAGCGGCCCCATGCTTCTGGATCCGGACGGGCCTGCCAACGCCGCTGTCGAGCCCCGCGGCCACCTCGCCAACGTCCCCGGTCCCCAGCCCGTGCTCATCGCTCCGTCACGGGCGGGGCTGACGGGGACTGACCGGTTCGCCCGAAACGGCTGCCGCCATGCTAGGCCTGCCCCGCACGCGGTGCAATATCGCCGCCACTATCACCCGCTCGTGTCGGGGCGAGGGCAGGCTCCCGGTGAAACCCTGACCGCCAGCCATCATCCTTCCGCTCAGCCCCCGCGTAATGATGGCAGGGGCGGCGAGCCAAACAGGGTGGATGATGTTCGACCAGGCTGATGCGATCAGGACCAAGCCGACACGAGGCCGCATTCGCTATCGACTCGGGTGCGCCGGCGCCGTGCTCGCCAGCGTCGTGCTCGCGCTCATCGTTGCGATCTCTGCCGCTCTACTAATACCGGTGTCCTCCTGCGCCTGTGCTACGCCATTGGATCTCGTCGTCCAGAACTACAGCCACCAGGACGCTTCCGTGAGTTGGAGTCAGCCCGGGCTGTTCGGCACGCCCCTACGGGGCCTGTCGGGCGGCGCAGTGGCATCCGGCTGCAGGACACTATCGGCAGGACTGCGGAGTGGAGTAGTCGAGGTGTCCGTCAACCAAGGCGGAGTGAGGCGCACCTTCGATTTGCACGTTCGGGACACACAAGCAGACCTTCCTTGGGCGATCGTCATTGGCGCTGACGGGCACATCGCGGATCCAGTCAGCGGAGATCCCCCAGGTGGGCTCCGCCAGCAGGACGCACTCTGCTGACCTTTCGGCGTCTGGCATCTAGCTTGGCACTGCCTGGCGTAGGCCCACACCATGGCTTGATCGTGCACGCTAGTCGTATCCGGCGGCCTGGCTAGCGCTATGGCTGCCCGCCGCGTGTGCGCCGTTGGAGCCTTGGCGGGCGCTTCAGGCCTTGTTCGGCAGCGCCAGTCGGGCCGCGAGGCTCGGCCGGCCGGATGACTACGTCCAGCAGCCGGCGACGACTCTGGCTGCCGCGCCGGTTGCCCGATGTAACGGACCAGATTGGCCCGACCGGCCGGGCGACCAATTCCTCCATGGCCGCGGCCTCCAGCGGTCGCGCGAAGAGGAAACCCTGTGCGAGCGGACAGCCCAGGTCGCGCAGGCGCTCTCGCTGGGTCGATGTCTCGATGCCCTCGGCGACGGTTGTCATCCCGAGCGCCAGCGCGATCTCGATGATGGCGCGCACGACACCGGAGCCTCGGGCTGGATCGTCAAGCGGTGCGACGAACGACCGGTCGATCTTGATGTAAGAGACTGGGAACTCCTGGAGGTACGCGAGCGACGAGTAGCCGGTCCCGAAGTCGTCTATGGCGATTGCCACGCCCAGGGCGCGCAGGGCATGCAGCCGCTCGAGGACAGCGGCCGTGTTCTGCAGGAGCAGGCTCTCCGTCAGCTCCAGCGTGATCCAAGTCGGCGACGCACCGGCCTGCGCCATCGCGGCCTGCACGGTCCACGGGAGCTGGGGGTCGGCAACCTGCCGGGCCGACAGGTTTATCGATACTCGAGGCACCGGACCGCGCGCCAGGCCAGCCCAGTGAGCGACCTCCACGCACGCCGTACGCAGCACCCAGGTCCCGATCTCGTCGATCAGCCCGGTCTCCTCGGCAAGTGGGATGAACACGCCGGGACCGAGCCGCCCACGGGTCGGATGGTCCCAGCGGACGAGGGCTTCCGCGCCGGCGAGCTCGCCTGTCTGCAGATCGACGATGGGCTGGTAGAGCAGCACGAGCTGACCCTGCGCGACCGCCCCGCGGAGTTCGGTCTCGAGCTCGACCAGGCTCTGCGCGGCCTGCTGCATAGCCGGCTCGAACGTGACCATCCGATCGCCACCCGCGTCGCGCGCGACCGACCTCGCCAGCTGGGCGCTTCGCAACAAGCTGATCGCGTCGGCGTCGGGCCCGACAGTCGTCGCCATGCCGAGGCTGACCGTCAGATGGAGCGGCCCCTGACTGGCGGACATCGGCTGGCGGAAGGCGGCCAGGAGCCGGTCGGCCACGACGCTCCGATCTTCCACCGACAGATCGCCGTCGAGCAGCACACCGAACTCGTCCCCGCCTAGGCGGGCGCACGTGTCGGCCGCCCGAACCGAGGCTTGGAGCCGCCGCGCGCACTCCTCGAGCAGCCGATCGCCGGCGGCAAGCCCGAGACTCTCGTTGACGCGCCTGAAGCCGTCGAGCCCAGGAAGAGCACCGTCGTTGGCCGTCCGGCCCTCTTGCCGCTCGCGAGGGCCTGCCCGAGGCGGTCGTGGAACTGTGCCCGATTCGGGAGGTTGGTCAGCAGGTCGTGGAGCGTTACCTGTGTCAGCTGCTGTTCGAGGGTCTTGCGCGCGCCGACGTCTCGCGTGGTCAGCACGATTTGGCCGACGGACGGATCGGCCCGCAGATCGGCGGCGATCGTCTCGACCTGCCGCCAGTGGCCACTCGCATCCCAGAGACGCCATTCAAGCGGTCGGGCCATAGGCCGTCCGGCCACCACGTCTGCGACGAGGGCGCGCAGGCTGTAGACGATCACTCCCGTGCGGTGCGCGGCGCACCGTCTCCCCAGTCGCGCGACACGCGTGTACGGGAATTGTGCGCCGTCCTAGCAGACAACGAACGCCTAGACTCCGCCCGCGAACGGCTGGCATCCAGATCATGAGCGAGACCGGCCAGTCTGGGGCCGAGGACTCAGTTTGGCGCTTCCTGCGCCGCTTCAGGCGCCCAGGATACGGGATCGTTCGGAGTCAGCCAACCCCCGGCCTTGAGCGGAAAGACACGCCCGAATAGGCCGCAGATAGAGGCTCCCGATAGGCTCCCTTCGGCCCCTGCTGGGTGCCGGTGATCATCGGTTTCGGAACAGACCGGAGGCCGTGGGCCGCGCGCGGCTAGTGCCCTGGATCTGGTAGAGCGGCGTCTGGGTGACAGAGAAGGCCTACCGCTTGGCGTGCCAGAGCCCCAGAGGCGGCAACTTGCACGATCGTTCCATCGTGCCGACTGGCGACGCCCTCGCAACGAGTAGAGTATGAAGGCCGGACCAATGGCGGGATCGCGATGGCGTGATTGGAGGGTCGTCGCCGTGACAGATATGTCGGTCGTGCGGACGTTCCGAGGGAACCGCCGCAGCATCGTTGAGGCCCAGGCCGCGAGCGATGCTGAACAGATGGCCCGAGAGGGCTACACCGTTACGTCGCAGATCTGGTCGGACCCGCACGTTGGCTTCCTACAGAGACTCTTCGTACTCGGTCCTGCCGGCGCCGACCAGCTGCGCGGCGACTCATCGTTGACGGTCACCTATGAGCGAAGGTCGTGGACGCCCGACGATCAGCCGTAACTGAGCGTCCGTCTTTGCCCGTCGGCTCCATCTTCGCCTGCACCCAGCCGGCAGCGATACTGAGTGCCTGGCGGCCCTCACCGATCTCCTCGCCTGCCTTCAGGTGGTTGCGGATCGGGGTCTCGAAGAGGACGAGGGGCTTCTGGGTCGGGTGGTCGAGTCGTGGCTCAGCCGAGCCAGCCATGATCATCTTGGGGCTGGGGACCCGCCAGATCGTGGCCTGGTCCCGAGTACCCAGGAAGCGGACCTTGGCGCCCTTCTTTCTCACCACCCAGCAGGGCTCGTGGCTCCAGTGATACCAGCTCCGGCCCATCGCGAAGAGACCCTTGTCCCAGATGACCTGGGCCACGATCTCGAAGCCGATCCGCTCGAGGCCCTGTGCCACTTCGCCGGCATGGACGCCGGCGTGCCAGATGTAGCCGACGGCGAGGCTGGGTACGAGTTCAAACGCCTCGGACCAGTCGACTCTGGTGTCACCGCTCATCGTCGTGTTGCGGGCGCCCGCCTTGCGCATGGACGCCTTCTCGGCTGGTCCGAGGGCGTTGTACACCCCGTCGCGCCAGGAAGCGTCGTAGCTGACGCCATAAGGCGGATCGGTCGCCAGCAGGCGCGGTTCCGCGCCATCGAGCAATCGCGCTACGGCGTCTGGATCGGTGGCGTCGCCGCACAGGAGTCGATGGTCGCCGAGAACCCACAGATCGCCGAGCTTGGCCCGCGGGGCGCGGGTCGCCTCCGCCAGGGCCTCATCGAGATCGAAGCTCTCGACTCGTTCGCGCTTCTCGCGGACCTCGAGCGAGCGCCGCAGATCGGCGATCTCGTCTTCCCCGAAGCCCGACAGGCTTAGGTCGACGTCCGGGCTCTACTGCAGGTCGGCCAGGAGCCGGGCCAGGAGTGGCTCGTCCCAGGAGCCTGAGATCTTGTTCAGCGCCAGGTTCAGAAGCCGTGCCTGCTCGACGGAGAGGTCGAGGTAGGTCACCGGAACGGTGGCGAGGCCGAGACGCCTGGCAGCAACCAGACGCTGGTGACCGCCGATGACGGTGCTGTCTTCCTTGCGAGCCAGGACTGGCTGTACGAACCCGAACTGGCGGATGCTGCGCTCCAGGGAGTCCAGCTCCTCGTCGGAGATCCGCCTTGGGTTGACCGGGTCCGGACGAAGGAGGTCGATCGGAACTTGCTCGATGACGAGGGCAGGTGCGCTGAGGGCGACGCTCATGCGATGCGCTCCCCCACTCCGTCCGAGCGGAGCGTCTCGTCTCCCTCAGGCTGCGCTCGTCCACCGACGCATGAGAACGAAATCGATGTCTTGAAACCTCTCGCCCCGACCAAACTCACCAATCGATGCCCTTAGCTCGTACACGGGCGGTAGTGCGGCGTTGAGGCCCAGTTCGATTGCGTCTGGCGTGAGTTCGTAGATCATTTGTTCGAATCCTATCACTTCGGCTCTGGCAAACAAGCCAAGAGCTAGAGCCTGGCGTCCGTCGGGCCCCGAATCGGCCCACAGCTTCGGTAGCGAGCGCAGGTAGGCCACGGTGGCAAAAGCCACTTCACCCGCTCGTGGTCCGGGCCCAAGAAGCCTAGCCCGCGCAAAGAGACCGACGGGCCGGGATAACAGCCCGTCGGTCTTGTCAACTCCGGGGCGGTCGCTCCGGGCTATATCGGCCTGACTTAGCGGCTGATGCTCCGTCGCTGCATTTCGACTGCGGCGAGACCCAGCCCGCCGAAGGCGAGGCAGATAAGCAGTGCGAACAGCGGCGTCGCGTTGTTGCCTGAGTCGGTGCCGCCGGTGCTTGTAGGCGGCGGCGTGGTTCCGGGCGTGGCCGTCTCGCCCTGGAAAGAGTCGAACGGGGTTGGGCAGGACGTGTCGGTCGCGACTGCGGCCGCATCGGCGACCCCTACTACGCACTGCGTTGGGGTCGCCACCGGGGTGCCGGTCGGGGCCTCGGTCGGCGGCACGGTCGGCGGGTTCGTCGGCGGGAGAGTCGGCGGGTCCGTGGGAGCCTGGGTCGGTGGGACGGTTGGCGTCGAGCAGGCTCCGCCGCTCCATGTCGCCGAGTTCTGGCTGGTGTGGTCCGAGGCCCAGCGGACGTAGAGCGTCGTCACCGATGCCGGCGTCGAGAGCGGGTTGGCGCCAGCGGCCATTGTGACGTCCGTGGCTCCCGAGAAGCCGGCGTTGTCTGCCCACTGGATGTCGTTTGTGCCGAAGTCAGACGACGGGCCCGTGAGGGTGACCGTCCAGTTATGGACGGTCTGGTCGTTCGAACAGACTGAGGCGATGCTCGGCGCCGACCAGGCGAGCACCAGGCCCATGGTCGCGGGCATTAGCATGGCGAACAGCCCGAGGGCTGCCACAAGCGAGAAAACGCGATGCGGTTTCACAGTTCCTCCGGGCGTTGGGCCACTAGCGAATACATCCCTGGCCTATGAGATCGGGGCCCTCACCGCGGGGCGATCCGTCTCCGAGCGGTTGGACACTACGCGATACCTGAGTGCATCAGCGTTAGTTTCAGGGGGTGGTTCAGGCGTACTGGAGGGCGCAACAGGAAAGTCGTGAGGCCCGGCGGTGGCTCGCAGCGCGGGATGCGACGGGCGTGGAGCCGGTAGGTCGCTCATTCGGGCGAGGCTCTCCGAGCGCCATTGCCGAGACTGCGGATCAGTGCTCCGGCCTGCCCTCAAGGTCGTTGCCGCCGAACGCGCTCTCTCGGCATTCCGAACCAAGCACGACGACAGAAGCTTTCACCCTATGGCTTGATAGCGACGAGATCGACGGGCGGGATCGTTCCGGATGCCAATTCCGCGGTCGAGGAGGGGGCGCGTGTCGGAGGTTCGCTACTTGAGCCCCAGGGCGGCGCACGCATACTGCGCCGCACCCGTTCCGTTAGATCGACATCGTCAGGCCACCGATCGTCCCGGTACACACGGGGCTCCCGGCGGGACGCCTGAGACGATGGTTGCTGGGTGCGCTGCTTCCCATCCGGTCTTGCCGGCATTCTGTTGCGCAAGGTACTGGGCGCACTCCGGAGCATCGGCGCCGAAGTACACGAAGGTCATTGGGGCCAGGCCAGTTCCCACCGGACTTATCTCAGATATGTCCAATTCGGGTTGCGACCAGCACTGCCGGATTCTAGAATGCGGCTCACGACCGCTCACCTCTGGTGGGCCGGTCCCGTAGGCTCCCGTCGTCCTCCCCCTCGGATGGCGGGAGCCTCTTCTTCTTTCGGCCCTAGGCTCCGCTCGCCTCGGCTCCGCTCGCGGTGCTGGCACATCCGTGACGGAGCAATCGGCTTCTGGTCAGCGAAGCGGTGTCGGAGGCTGCGAGGACGGCGGCGCTGGCTACCTGCGTTGGCTCGTCAGCCACCGGACTGCTCCCACGATGACGGCCACGACCACCACGCCGATGAGGGCGATGTGATTGGGCCCCCGAAGATAGCGAACGTCCGGCAATGACGCCGTCGGACGTCGCCGAGGCGATCAGAACCTGGAGTAGATGGCCTTCCCCAGCGCGACCATCGCCGCCTGCGCCTTGGCACTCGCGTCGTAGGGCATGGTCAGGATCTCGATGACGTCGGCGCCTCGCTTGATGAACAGGGTGTTGCCCAGGACGCCCGCCTGCTCGCCTAGCCCGTCGATGCTCTGGGCGAGCCCCATGCCGGACGCGGCGTAGGAGTTCGGCTTCAGCACAATCTCGACCGCGCTGCCGGCTGCAAGCGCTGAGCTGCTCTCGTTCCCCGTCAATTCGAAGTCGCATGTCAGCGGGGCGGCGCCGGTCATGTAGTCCCAGCTACCTCCGAAGGCCGCGACCAGGTCGGCTGGCGTGACGACGCTGCAGACGTTGGTGATGTTAGACGTTGAAGTGTCTGCGGCTCCGTTGCCGGGCGCGGAACCGCCAGTGCTGTTGCCGGGCGCGGAACCGCCAGTGCTGTTGCCCGCGGGCACACTACCTCCGCCTGAGCACGCGGCCACGAATGCCGCGACCCCGACGAGCATGAGGAGAGAGGCGCGCCGACCGCGCATGGCAAGAGGGAGGGGACGCACGTTCACCTTCATCGGTAGGCGCCCGACGAACGGGGGAAGCCGTCGGTGGCCAGGCGACCCGCTTCCGGTCAGTCTGAAGGCCTCAACGACGAACGAGAAGGCGCCGCCCCACCCTGTGCCCCACCCGATCCGCCAGGTGGGCCGCTACCTCAGCGCAGAGCCGGAGGCCGCCGACCGTGGGCAGCTTGCCCGTAGCGACCCCTAACGCCCGCTCGCCCTCTTCGAGCTTCAGGGATCAGCCCCATGGACGCCGTCACGATGGTTTCATCGTGACGGCGGCAGGCCGACCAAGGCGGGCCCATTCGGGTCCCGAGGGAATGGAGCCGAAGGTCGACCGGGATGGCCGCAGCGTGGCGATGGGCTTCGCGGCATCGTAGCCGACCCGCTTCGGAGTCTGGGTCTCCTCGCTCGCCCGACTCCGGGCCCGTTTGCCGGCGAAGTTGAGCTGGTCCCAAAGAACACCACTTGGACCGTCGGCCATGGGCCCGACGGCGGCGTACACCCTTGGAATTGCCGTACCATCGTTGTCCGGAGGATATGAGTCTGTGGGTTTGCCATTCGGCGTTCGTGTCCCAGCCTTGTTCAAGACTCCAACTGGGGCCGCGCTGCTGTCTTTCCTGATCCCGGGCCTTGGGCAGGCATCGGCAGGGTATCGGGTTCGCGGCGCGATCGCGGCAATCCCGGCGCTAGCGTTCCTGGGCGTTCTGGCGCTGATCCTTGCCTACGATCGCGGCTCGCTGTCCGGTCTCCCTCAAGACCAGAGGTGGCTGACGAGCCTGCTGATCATGAACGCGATGCTGTTCGTCTACCGCCTGTGGGCCGTCCTCGACGCATCGGTGCTGGCCGCCAAAGCGCGACCCGACACATTCCAGATAGTCGGACCCCCGAGCAAGTGGCTTGTCGGCGTCGGCGTCGGCGTCCTTCTGATGGGCATCATCGGGGTCCACGCGGCCGTGGCCGAGCTCGACCTGACCTGGCAGCATGCTCTCGACTGCCGTACGGGAGCGACGCCGTGCTGGTTCGACATCTCGTACCCGCAGTGCGGCCGCCCATTCCCCGCCGACGCCGAGTTCGGAGTCGTGGGCGTGAACCATGGGATCGACTTCAGCGCCAACCCATGCCAGGGTGCGGGCGATGGCCCGCCCGAGCTCACCTGGGCGGGCGGAGTAACGGCCCAGCTCTACGCCAACACCGGTAACCCCGGACCCGATCTTTCCTCTCGCTGGCCCGACGCCCAAACGTCCCCGCGCCAATGCAACACATCAACCGTGGCGGGATCAGATACCGCCGATTGCGCCTACGACTACGGCTGGAATGCGGCGGCCGACGCCTACAAGACGGCGGCCAGCGCCTATGTCTCCCTGGGTCTGGCCTCTCCGGGCGCGACCAGCACGCCGTCCCCGAACGTGTGGTGGCTCGACGTCGAGATCAACAACAGCTGGCGGACGGACGTCACCCTCAACGTGGCGGATCTCGAGGGCGCGGTCGCGTATCTCCAATCGATGGACACAGCCGGCATCGGTTTCTATTCGAATCAATACCAGTGGAACCAGATCACCGGCGGCACGTCTGTCTTCTCCGGCTATCCGAGTTGGGTGGCCGGTGCCGGCTCCGCCCGGGAGGCGGTAGCCGACTGCAGCGCGAAAGGCTTCACCGGCGGCCGTGTTGCGATGGCCCAGTATCACGCCGTCGGCTTCGACGGGGACTTTCTCTGCCAGGCAATAGCGCGGAGCTAGCAATTGCCACCGGGGCTGGGGACCGGATCGGCTTTGGCCACTGTCACGATGGAATGTTAGTGCGCCCCGATGACGGGAGGCCCGACCCTTGACGCCGCGCGTGGCGGGACCGAATCTCACAGCGCACGAAGCACCAGCAGGGGAACCCGATGTCCGCTCAGCTCAAGCGATCTCTCGTCGCGGGGGTCATAGCACTGGCCGTCCTTCTCATAGCCCATTGGTTTGACGCCGGTGTGCTCGCGGACGCCCAGCACCAGGCTGCCCGCACGTATGACGCCGGTCCGCTATTGGACTTGACGGGGATCGCCCACGTGCTCACTGCGGCGGGAGCCGTCGCGCTGGCTCTGGTGGCCTGGCGATCTCGGAGCCTTCTCGTTGGCGTCGGCTACGTCGTCGTCGGTGGTTTCGTGGTGTTCCTGCCGGCGATAGTGTGGGCGTTTGCCGTAAGCGTGAACGGGGCGGCGCCCCTCGCCCCTGCCCCGATCGCCAAGACATTGAACCAGTGGTTCATTGATCTCGGGACGGGCGTAACTGGCGCAGTCTTCACAATCGCCGGGGGGATGCTCGTCTCCGGGCTAGCCGTGATCTGGTCGGTGCTTCAAGGCCGGCGCGGTGCTAACGCGGCATTGCCTGCGACCGAACCGGTGGCCCAGTCGGACGCTACCTGATCTCCTCGTGCCCTGGCGGGCAAAGGCAACGCCATGACCACACGGTTAGGTGGAGGGGAGCGTGCCCTAGCGCGGGGGTGGGAGCATGACCGAGGCGGACGCCCGAGCCGGCCGGCACCGGGGCCGGGATTGTCAGCGACCCGCGGAGCGGAAGCCAGCCTGAGCTGGTTCGCGGCGCTCATCTGGTGGTTGTCAGGCTTGATCGGACGGGGCGTCGAAGTCCAGGCGCTTAAGCCCTGCTGGGGTCCTG
>Ga0182011_10002226_pt1 | contig 16498 bp, 5 predicted proteins | sample 711E1DmetaG_FD_120481 | JGI IMG/M metagenome (GOLD analysis project Ga0182011, IMG submission 120481) | Permafrost microbial communities from Stordalen Mire, Sweden - 711E1D metaG | ecosystem: Environmental > Terrestrial > Soil > Wetlands > Permafrost | place: Sweden: Stordalen | collected... | reverse complement strand
GCCGATCGCTCCATCCACGAGCTGGCCGAACTCACCCCAGCCGCTTACGCCGCAAAAATGGCAAAGTAGCCTATCCCCGCCTGCCCAGCCCCGTCAACCATGGCCTTGCCCGGACGGGTACGTCAGACTGGCATCTGCAACACATCCATAGATATCTATCAGCTTCGCTTCCGGGATTGCAGCATTGGCTCTTATCGAATACTCAAATAAGTCCCTTCCGCGCGGATCAACGTAGTTGACAGGATTGCTCCCCACATAGAGATACTTGTGCAGTGTTTTCGGATCCCAGTACTTTCCCTCTTCCGGGTCGCGGGACAGGAATCTACCGGTAGCCGGGTTGTAGTATCTGGCGCGGAGGTAGTAGAGGTTCAGGGCTGGGTCGTATTGTTCTCCTCGGTACAGATAATTGTTGGACGTGGTGCCGGTGGAGTTGAGCAGGTTGCCGAAGGCGTCGTAGCTGTAAGTATCGGTTACGGTGCCTGCAAAATTCGTCAGTTGTCGTACACTTCCTAATCCATCATACCCGTAGAAGCTGGGCGTCCATGAATTATTTATGACCTGATCTTCGCTGATGCGTTGTAGTCCGTAGGTGTACTCGCGTTGCACGACTCCGTTGACGCTCTCCTCGAAGACCTGCGGCAGGCCGGTCGGGTTCACGTCGTCTTCTAAACTTATTGACCTGCTGCCTTTCGAGATTTTGACAAAAGGTCAAGCGTTTCAAGATATAACCAAACAAGCGCTATAAGAAGTCCCATCGCAGCATACCACTCCATGTATTTTGGAAATCTCTCTTTTGAGCATTGAGCTGCTAGGTCAAAATTTGAGATTAGACCCATTCCGGCAATAACTACAATTATCATACTGATGAGGATGCCAAGCATTCCTCCAGTTATCATTGATATAGTATGACCACCTGTAACTGCGAGTGCAAAGCTCACTAGGTAGTAAATGATCACGCCACTCAATGCAACTGCGAGCTTTTTATTAAACGATTCAGTAACCTTAATTAGGCCAAAACGGTATGCGCCCAAAAGACAAAAACATATTGCGATTGTTAGGCCGACAGCCCGAATTGCAATTCCCGGATAACGCTGATCCATTCCGACAGATAGAGCTCCAACAACCGATCCCTGTAGCAGTGCGTAGATTGGAGCTGTAATTGGCGACCTTTGTTTCATTGACACGGTAATTCGGACCAAAATAAAACCACCGAGAGAGATCGCCAAGAACACCAGTACAAGGACAAGAGCCGTGCTCTTGCCTCTATGCTGAAACAACCCGACCTCAATCCAACTGCAAGCCGCGCTAGCTGTGAACAAAGCAAGAAGAATAGCCGTTTTGTGAAGAACTCCAGATAGGGACATTCGCTCCGAACTAGCCGCTTGATGCCCACTCCAATGCTCAGATGGAGTAAAATCACTAAAGATTGGATTTGTTGATGCCATAAATACGAGTTCCTAGCCCTCTCTGTGAACTGGTGCCTACTGACAATGGCAAACAATCAGCCGCCGAAGACAACTTCGCAAAGTTGCTTTAAATCTTCTAACAGTAGTCCGATTCCCTCGGGGACATCTACTGCCCCTCCGCCCGCTTTATTTCCCCAATACAATAATTTTACCGCCTTGCAAAGTGCAGGCCCAGCGGTAAGGGCAGCTTTAGTAAGATATTGATCGCTGACCACTTGGATAACAAAGGCATAATTCCAAAGATCGCGCCCTGTTGGATCCATCATATTGACAGGATCTCCACCGGCATAAAGGTACTTATGTAAAGTCCTCAGATCATTAGTTTTCCCATCGTGCGGGTCTCTGCTGAGGAACCTACCGGTGCTGGGATTGTAGTATCTGGCGCACTGATACCCAAACCATCCGCCGCACCCCACCCACCACAGAAAACAAAAACACGATCAATTGGGCATAGCAGAGCCTCGCTCAAGCTCACTCGATCCTGCGATAGCTCCCAGATTCGAGAACCTGGAACGCTGGCACAGAGTTGATAGCGAGGTTACCGGCTGACGGCGGATTGATGATCTGCGATCCGTCGTACTTGATAATCTCCAGCATTGACATGAACCCGCTCTTTCCAAGATGCAAGATTACTGCAATATCCGCCCCGTCCGCGTCTTTGCAGAGCCCTTCGGCTACAGGCGTATAGTACTTGCTTGGCACTCCATCAAGGCATTGCAATCGCAATGTTCCATCAGCTCCTATTTGCTCTGCTCTTATGTGGTTCAGCTGTGTACACAACTCATCACGGCTGTGAGGAGCTGCATTCAAAAGCTTTTCCACTAATTCCTTTTCTCGTGTGTTGAGTTTTCTAAATTCTGAATCCATTTGAAATCCTCTAACGCAAACTTTAATTATGGCAAAATCTTTGGGAAGTACGTGCTGATTCGAATGTCTGCGGCGGTGACGATAAACACGCGAGCAGCCCATGGGACATAGTCTAAGATGGGCGACTGGAACATTAATTCAAATTCGTTGGGAAGAGCATGGACGCCCGCCGCCTGCATATCTGCTAAAAACTGTCGCACGAGCGCCTCTATGTATGCTTCGATCTGTGCTTGGGTCTGCACGAGGTCATAACCTTCTTCCAAGAGATGAGCTGCACCATGATTGGTGAATGCGATTTTGGCAGTATCGATATCCATCTCCATCAGATCCTCGCGCCCCATAGGATCAATCCGGTTTATCGGATCACCGCCTGCGTAAAGATACTTGTGCAGGGACTGGGGATCGTTGGATTTTCCGCCCAACGGGTCTCTGCTGAGGAACCTACCTGTGGCTGGGTTGTAGTATCTGGCGCGGAGGTAGTAGAGGTTCAGGGCTGGGTCGTATTGTTCTCCTCGGTATAGATAATTGTTGGGCGTGGTGCCGGTGGAGTTGAGCAGGTTGCCGAAGGCGTCGTAGCTGTAAGTATCGGTTACGGTGCCTGCAAAATTCGTCAGTTGTCGTACACTTCCGAATCCATCATACCCGTAGAAGCTGGGCGTCCACGAATTATTTATTACCTGATCTTCGCTGATGCGTTGTAGTCCGTAGGTGTAGGTGCGCTGCACAGCGCCATTTACCGACTCCTCAAAGACCTGCGGCAGGCCGGTTGGGTTTACGTCATCCTCAACGAGATACTTCGTCGTTACGCCGCCCGCCGTCTCCGCAACGCGGTTGCCGAAGCCATCATAAAGGATGCTGACCGCGCCGTTGTTCATCGAAGTGAGGTGGTTCTCCGAGTCGTAGGCAAAGGTGCTGCCGCCAGTGTAGGTGGTGTTGCCGTTGGCGTCGTAGCTCTCGCGCGAGAGCCAGTCGTCAAGGTTGAAGCTGTTGAGGCTTACCGTGGCGACGCCCGCCAGCGTCGAGCTATTCGACGTGCGGTTGCCCACCGGATCGAGCCCATAGCTTACCGCTCCATTCACGCCCGACGGGGCGCTACTAACCGTCTCGTTGGTCAGGCGATAGATGCCGTCGTAATTCCAACTCAGTGTGCGGCCAGTCGACTCGGTCGCGGCGGTACGATTGCCCGTCGCGCCCAGCGTGTAGCTATAGCCAGCGACCGTCGATGAGTTCGCCGTCGTGTTCAGCGCGGTCAGGCGATTCATGCTGTCGTACTGAATGGTGGATGTAAGTTGATTCGGGTAAGTCACGGTGACCAGATTGCTCGCCGTGTCGTAGGTGTAGGTGGTGGTGTTCTGGCCTGCGGGCAGACGATTGTCCACCACCGTGCTGAGCCGGTTGAGGCTGTCGTAGGTGTAAGACATCGACGCGCCGTTCACGCTCGACGAGTAGATGGACGCAACATTGCCAGCCACGTCGAAGGTATAGTTCAGCGTTCCCTCCGGCGTGATCTTCGCCGTCTGCCGATCCAGTGCGTCGTAGACGTAGGTGGTGGTGCCGCTGGCGTCGGTGGTGGAGGCGTGTTTGCCCGTGGCCGTGTAGGTGTAGCTGATGATCGGCTCGGTGACGAGAGTGGGATCCGGTGTGCGCGTCGTCAGACGATTGAGCGCGTCGTAGGCGTAGGTGGTCGTCTTGCCGCTGAAGTGCGTGAGCTGTGTCAGATTGCCAGAGGCGTCGTAGATGCGCGACTCCTGCAACGTGCCATCAGGCAAGGTCTTGCCCGTCAGGTCGGAGAAGAGGTCGTAGACGTTCTGCGTGGCGTGGCCGTTGGCGTCGGTGAGGCTGGCCAGATTGCCGAGGGGGTCGTAGGTGTAGCCCGTGGTGTTGGCCGTGTTCGGACTGCTGACCTGCACCACGCTCTGCAACTGGTTGGCCGCGTCGTAGGTGTACTGCACGGTTTTGCCCGCCTGGTCGGTGACGGCGCTCAGATTGCCCGGGCCATCATAGGTGTTGGTCGTTGATGTGCCGTCGGGATAGATCGTCTTGGTAAGACGCTTGCGCGCGTCGTACTGGAACTGCGTGGTGTTGCCGTTGCCGTCGCTGCTGGAGATGCGATTGCCCGCCGCATCGTAGGCGTAGCTCGTGTTGCCCTTCACGCCGGAGATGGACGTGAGACGGCCCGCCGCATCGTAGGTGTAGTTGGTGACGTGGCCCAGAGCGTCGGTCTCGCTCTGCTTGCGGCCATCGTCGTAGTAGGTGGTCGAAGTCGTGCTCGCGAGCGGCGTTCCGTATGCCTTGGTCACCGACGTCTGGCGGCCAGAGAGATCGTAGACGTGATGCGTAATGTGCCCAGCCTGATCGGTCTCGTCGATGACATTGTTGCGGAAATCGTAGGACTTGGTCGTGGTTGTGACCGGTGTCGTGGGATAGGTTGTGGTCGTTAGCCGGTTCAGCGCGTCATACTGATAGCTGGTGACGTGTCCCAGTGCGTCCGTGTCGGTGAGCTTGTTGCCGTTCGCATCGTAGGTCGAGCTGGTCGTGCGGCTCAGCGGCGCAGCGGTCTGCGTAAGATGACCAAAGGCGTCGTACTGGTAAGTCGTCGTGGCAGCCGCCGCGCTGGTATTTGCATTGGGCAATGGCGGCGTTGATGTGATCTTCTGTCCAAGCGTGTTGTAGGTATACGAGGTCACACGGCCAAGCGCGTCGGTACGACTGGTCATATTACCGTTGCTATCGTAAGCAAACTGGCTTGCCTTGGATGGCTTCGCCGTGATGTCATAACCAATTGCCCCAGCCTGTAGCGTTCCATTCGCATTGAAGATAAAGCTGGCAAGTGTAGCTGACGCCCCGTTGATCGTGTCGATAACGTTCAGCGGATTGTAGCTGGCGTCGTAGTTGAACGCGCGGATATTGCCGAGTTCATTGGTCGTAGATGTTGGCTCAGAGTATTGGTTGTAAGCGGTATAGCTAGTCGTGTTCACACCCTGCGTAACCACCGGATATGTCGAGGATGTCTTGTTGCCGTTGGAATCGTAAGTGTAACTTGTCGTATGCCCCAGCGGGTCAGTCACAGAAATTAGATTGTGATTGGCGTCATAGGTGTTGGTCGTAGTAAGACCCAGCGGGTCCTTCGTGCTGAGTAGCTTGCCATAGCTATCGTAGGTCATCACGGACGTGCCAGTTTTCCCATTGGCATCTACCGGATAAGTGACAGTAGTGGTATTGGCCGTCAGGTCATAGGTGTAATTCGTCGTATTCCCCGACGCATCGGTCACGCTCTGCAGGCGCCCGCTCAAAGAATTGCCATTGCCATCAGTTGTGCCGCTGGGGTAGTAAGCTGAACTGGGCAGCGCGTGGCAAAGCGCATCCTTGCCCCCGGTATATAGATGATTCGAGTCGTAGGTGTAGGTGCTGGTATTTGGCTGAGTTGTGTTAGAGCATACGGCGCTGGTTTGCGTCGTGGACGGATAGGTGACGGAAGCAAGATTGCCGTTGCCGTCGTAAGCATACGAATAGATATTTCCTTGCGGATCGGTAATCCGTGTGATGCGATTACTCGAGTCTCGCACGAAAGGCACGGAAAGACCTGTCGTGCTGGTTATTCCATTTGCGGTAATGGTTAATCCGTTGCCGCTCAAATCCTGAATTGACTGTAAATTCCCGTTTGCGCTGATGCTGTATGAGGTTCCAGACGGGTCCGTATAGATGTATTGAGTGGGATGGTATTGATCCCCGCTCTCGCAGTATCCCGTGGAGGATAGCAAGTCTAGGCCTGGGGCACAACCTGTATTAGCATCCGTAAGCGTACCGTATAGCCCAGGCTCAGGAGTAAAGACAGGATAGTACCATGGGAAGCAAAAGGCCATGTTGCAACTCGTCTGGGCGGTGAAATAGAAAGTCTTCCGTTGTCCACCAAGCGTAAAGGTTACGCTATTATTGGAACCCACAGTAAGATTAACGTTGATGCCAAGATTCCAGCCAAAGCCAAAGTCTCCACTGGTACTCGCATTGAGACTGTCGTACTGCCGTTGAATATTGATTGCTAGACCGGTTGCTGGAACAATCAGATCCGTAACGCTCGCCGTGACACGTCCCGGCTTGTAGTTTCCAATTACCGTCACTTGTATGAGATCGTTCTGAGGCTTCCCGTTTGCCTGAGTGCCTTGCAACTCGATCCAATATGAACCGTTTATCAATGTTGTCGTATCAAGTGTCCCAATCTGGCCTGAACCGACGGTGCTTGCATTCAGGGTCGAGACATTATCGATATTATTGACCGGGAAATAGATAAGTGTGCCGCTCTGGAGGGTAATTCCAGGTGGAAGCGTGATTGGGACCAAGCCGGATACGGATGCGCCGTATAGTGGACTCCCGCCCCAATTTTGCGTTTGAGGTACAAGTGTAGGCTGAAGTGGCTTGACAGTTACAGCAATCTGTTCCGAAGCACTAACCCCGGTATCGGTCGCGTTTAACTGTAGGACATAACTCCCCGCCTCGCTAAAGGATGCAGTCGTCACCTGCTGCTGCGAGTTAGCAAAAGTGACCGTGCCAGGTCCGCTGACCTCGCTCCAAAGAACTGTAGGCGTAATGCCTACATTATCGGTAACCGTACCATTTAACTGAAGTGTATTTGGCAGTGTCACCGTAGTCTGAGTTGAGATACTGATGTTGATCTGGTTGCAGTATCCGCAAGAGCTTGTCGCCGTTGGCATCGTCCAGATACCATTAATGACATTGGAAGTGGTTACATTTCGTCCAACTGAATCGACCGCAACGATGCTATAAGCGCCGGAGTCGGCATGCGTATAGCTAAGTACGGAATGACCAGTAATATCGGTCGTTGCACCAGATTGAAAGTTGTCAACACCCGTCACATAAAATCCAAGACTTGCATTTGCGATAGGATTTCCAGAGGCATCCAACGCAAGCACTGTATAGTCTTGTAAGTCATTGACATATGCAAACAGTCCGAGTGCAAGCGATCCAACTGGCGGCGGAGTATCGTAGTTTATCCATGTAACATTGGCCGAATTGGAGCCAAGGCTTGTCTGGCCGGACGGAAAGGCTTGGGCCTGCAAACTATCTGTTCCTGTGTAGGTTCCGGTGTACAGGAACGTGGCGGTTCCTGTGGAATCTGTTGTCGCTTGGTACTGTCCCGGATTGGCTCCTGTGACATACAGTGTCACAGGCACATTTACTAGAGGATTGCTTGAGGAATCGGTGACTACTGCGTCGAAAGTGATGGGTTGACCAACTGGATAGGACGAAGCGGTTGTGTAGAGGGTTGGATAATAAGCTCCTTGAAATAGTGATCCTTGAGTAATATTTGTTTGATTGCCATCGGCATTGACGGATGTCACGGTCGGGAAGTTTGTCGACACAGTTCCGCTTTGATAGATTACGCTCACGCTCTGGCCCTGGGTGAGATCTTTTACAGCCACAATCGGACTCGTTCCGTTATTGAGGCCGAACTGGTAGTTATTGTTCAGACCTCCAGTTACAAAGGTCCACGGTTCGGTTGTGGCTGGAACCGTTACCGAGACTCCATTGACCGCAACATTAAATCCTGCGCCACCATTATCCGAATAATAAGAGTCACTGATCCCCAACTGAAGCTGGGCCGCACCAGTCGGGACCACATAGCTTCTCGCAGAAGCTCCGATGGCGATGGGCTCGATTACGAATCCTTTGTTGTCCGTGAACGCTCCGATCAGTCCGCCGAGACCAAGCGCGGGTTGTCCAGTAAGCGTAATGCTAGCTGCGGGGTTTGTATTTATAGGAATGGCCCAAGTGACCGAGACAGCATTTGACGTGAGCAGGACGCCGTTTACCACAGCAGTCGCCTGAATGGTATCGTTTCCGCCACTTGCTCCCGAATAAATAAATGATGCGTTGCCATTTGTATCGGTCGTTACACTGCCGAGTTTGTTGTTTGCGCCCGAGACCACAAAGGAAACAACGACGTTGGGTTCTGGTGTGCCAGTTTTGTCCTGTAGGATTGCCGTAAATGTCTGAGTACTTCCGGTCGTATAGGGAGACTGCCCCGCTGCCGCAAGAGCGATTGGCGTAGCCGGAGGCAACAACGTTACAGAGGCCGAACCAATCACTGTTCCAGATGATGTGCCTGTAGCTGTGATTGTGACGGTCTGCTGTGCAGTAAAGCTTACAGGAGCCGTATAGAGACCGGTCGATGTAAGCGTACCTAGCGCACCCGACTGTAGTGTCCAGTTCACACCTGCGCTGCATGTGCCTGCAACCGCAAATTGCTGGCTTTGCGCTGCATAGAGACTAACAGGCGAGGGAACGACAAAAACCGTTCCCGGCGTACTAAACTTATAAAAAGTGGAGGTGGAACTTTGATTATTGTACTCGGTTGCGATCCAATCGGCTGACTGAGTATTGTCGGTTATGCTGACTTCATTGATATCTCCCTTGAAATAAAGCCAACTCCAATTTCCGTCTGGTGTAAGGAGCGTATAGGTTGTTCCGATAAAGTAATCATAATATGGGCTGTATCCAGCAGGGAACTGTTGCTGCTTCGATCCAATAGCTTTTCCATCAACATACAGAGTATCCGTTCCATCATTGGCATATGTCATGACTGCGAAATGCCATTTACTATCGTTATACGCCGCTGTTGTGACAATTCCAAAGGCGCTGTTCAGTTTGCCGTCAGTACCAACAAACAGCATGCCATCCCCGGCAACATCATAGTAACCGGGAACGTCGTGACCATAAGAGTAGCAATAACCATATGCACTGCCGACGCAAGCCTGCCCTCCCTGTTCTAAGAGACCACCTGCGGATGCTGTATTGAACCAGATCCCAAACGATGCGGTAAAAGAGGTAGTTGTTATCGGTAAGCCAAGATTACCGTAAACACCTGTTGGAAATGACGGGAAGACATCTGATGGAGCGTCAATATAGCTGGAAGTTCCGTTGAGACTGGCTGTTCCAGCGATTTCACCGGAAGCGGGTAGTACCGACGTGAGCGTCGCGGTGTTGCCATAGGCACTGGAATCGGCCGCAACACCTGTCCCGACACTCGACAAATGGTATACGGCTTGGTAGTTAATCCCCCAGACTCCAGCAGAATTCTGCTGAGAAGTGGTTATGTTTGGATTTCCGTAGAACACATAAAGAACTGTATCCGTGGTGTGCGAAAGTGTTGGAATACGAATCCATGCGGTGACCTGACCGGTGATCGGATTGTATTTCTCCATTTCATGGTCTAGTTTGGTTGCACCATTCGGATCGGTGCTGAAGATAATGTCGTATCCGGAGTTACTGGTAACCAGACCGCCATAGGTTGTCGTGGCAAAGCTGAGATCGGTCGTATTGAACAAGAATGGAAAATCGACCTGATCTGTGTTCTGAACTTTTGTGTGGTCGATTACTATTGTGCTTTGGTAACTGTACCCACTCGATCCACATTGCGCTGAAGGAGGTGTAATGGGAGGAACAACAAAAGGATTAAGTGTAATGATAGAGGTGGCGGACTTAGTCGGATCCGATTGGCTTGTTACCGTAATACTCACCGTTTGCTGTGCGTTTATCGTGGCCGGAGCGGTATACAGCCCGGCATTACTGATCGTCCCCATCCAAACCGGATTGATCGTCCAAGCCACAGCCGTATTGCTGCTGTTGATTACTGTAGAGGTTAGTTGCGCTGTCTGGTTGGCATAGAGCATCGCCGTAGCCGGGGCCACACTGACCGCAACCGATGGTTCCAGCGTGATCGTCGCAGATCCCACTATCGTCTGATCTACCTGAGTAGTCGCAGTCACCGTCACGACCTGCTGAGTGACAATCCCGGCAGGTGCAGTATAGTAGCCTGTCGTATCGATCATACCGGTTTCGGAAGGACTAATTGTCCAGATGACCGGGACGGCACAACCGTTGATGGGAGACGCGGAGAACTGTTCGCTCTGCGAGTTGTATAGTGTGGCAGATGGCGGATTGACGAGGGTATTCTCGGAGGAAAGCGCATAGAAGGCTGATGGTGTGCTTTCGTTGATAAACTGCGCAGCAATCCAGTCGGCGCTTCGCGCTGAGTTTGAGAATCGAAATTCATCGAGGTTGCCCTGATGAAAGAATGCAGCGCCGCCACTATAATAGTGTTGCGCGCCAAGATACCAGCCATAGCTATCGAGTGCCGAACCTGACGATAACGACTGATTCGTGTCCACTCCATCCAGATAAAGCTCAATGTGTGAGCCGTTATTTACGGCATCAATTCGATGCCATCTCTTGTCGCTGATATTGCTGCTGCTAACCAGTGAGTTATCTCCCCCACTGTTCAACCCCGACCATAGCCCCACATTACCGCTGTTTGAAACCACGCCAAAATCGCCACTCGATCCACCGGCGGTTGAATCACCAACATACGAAGGCATATTCCAGTAGGTCCCATTGCTTCCAGTATCCGTAGAATTCGTCCAGAAGCTAACGCTGAAGACGGTCAGGTTACTGGTCATAGTGGGTGGTAATGCTATAAAGTCAGAGGTTCCGTTGAATGCTTGCGCTCCGCCAAACTCACCGGATGTCGTCGCCAATGGACTCGATTGGGACACCTTGGTTCCATTGTTTCCGTTGGCAGTGGAATCAAATACCGTCGTTCCACTAATTTCATCCATATGCAACACGGAAAGATAATTGCTGTCCCAAACTTCCGTCTTATTGCTCTGATCCGAGCTTATATTGGAATTCCCGTAGCAAAGATAAACTGTGGTATCGGTTATGTGAGAAAGATTTGGAATCTGTACCCATGCAGTTAGCTGGCCCGAGGCTGAATTCCAACTCTCAATCTCATCGTTCAGTTTCGTGGTGCAAGCTGCATCGGACGTAAAGGCCACATCGTAACCGCTTGCGTTGCTGACGTGACCACCATTGGCCGTACTCGCAAGCAGTGGGTCTGTGGTATTGAATAAGAGTGGGAAGTTCTGCTGATCGATATTAGAAACTTCGTTATGTTTAATTGTGAGTGCGCGCCGGTAGCTATATCCACCGGATGCGCATTCGCCCGGTGTGAGGGTAATTGTTGCAGCCGTTGACTTCGTCGGGTCCGCTTGGCTCGTAGCCGTGACGATCACCGTCTGCGGCGTGGAGATCGTTGCTGGTGCTGTGTATAAGCCGGATGAGCTGAGTATTCCAGTTCCTAACGGGTTCATCGCCCAGATCACCGCAGTGTTGCTGTTGTTCTCCACATTAGCCGTGAACTGCTGTTCCTGACTTCCTTTTAGCGTTACATTGGTGGGACTCAGGCTGATTAATATAGGAGCGAGCGTCAGCGTTGCTATGGCTGACTTGGTAGAGTCCTCCTGGCTCGTCGCTGTGATCGTCACTGTCTGCCTCGTCGGAATCAATGCTGGGGCGGTATATAGACCAGTCGTACTGAGTGTCCCCACGTCCGTCGGACTGATTGTCCAGATCACCGCTGTGTTGCTCGCGTAGGCCACCATCGCCGTCAATTGAGCGATCTGGCTGGCGTAGAGTGTCGCCGTTGTAGGTCTCACGCTAACCGCCACTGGCGGCTGTATCGTAATCGTAGCCGAAGCCCAAACAGTCGGGGACCACTGACTTGTCGCAGTAACGGTCACCATCTGCTGTGCGGGGATATTCTCCGGGGCGGAATACAGACCGCTTGGGCTGATGCTTCCCGCGCTCGCCGGACTGATCGTCCAGCTAACTGCCCTGTGGCTAGTGTTTGCAACGCTGGCGGTCAACTGTTGCGTTTGGCCGTTTGTCAGCACCGCGCTTGGCGGAGTCACGCTAACCGATACGGGAGGCATCAACGTAACCATGGCAGTCATGGTAGTTGAAGAAATACCCAGCGTGGTCGCTGTTATTGTCACATTACTCTGTGCGCTAATGCTTTCCGGCGCAGTGTAGAGTCCACCTGCTGTGAGCGTGCCCGGCGAACCATCTGGCATGGACCAGATGGCGTCGGCGGCACCGCACGACCTGACTACCTCGAACTGCTGGCTCTGTGAAGCATAAAGGTTGACTGCATTGGGTAGAAGAATTGTTCCATCGGGAATTACCGGATCTACCATATAAAACGTTGAGAGCGAACTTTGGTTGTTGTACTCTGTGGCTATCCAGTCGACGGATCGAACTACTGTCGAGATGCGAGCCTCATCAATTAATCCCTTATATGACGAATCGTCCGGTTTAGAATAAGGTGAATACGTCCCAATATCAAGATCTTTACTACCTCCATATTTGATTAAACCGGGAGCAACAGTCGTTTTCACAAGCACGCCGTTCTCGTAAACCGACAGACTTTGGCCATCGTAGGTCCCAACCATGTGAGCCCATTGGCCGAATTGAGCTGCTGGGCCACCAACTGCCAATTCATTGCCTAAGCCAGTGATATCTATTGCAAGTCGTGGCACTTGGCCCCAGCCCGATTCCTGTAGTCCATAGGCTTGAGGACCATTGCCATTTCCGCTGGAGTCCAACGAAAATATGTTCGGATTGTCCATAAACCAGTTACTATTGTTCACCCAAGCTTCAAGCGTAAGCGCGTTTTCAGGCTTATAAGTTGTACTTGATGGAATATCCAGAAAAGTATTTCCAGTACCGTCAAAGGTGCCCGATGTGCCAAATATTCCCGCGCTGGATGACACACTGTGATTAATGCCATTGTTTGCGTTGGCCGTTGAGTCGTCCGCTATTCCAGACTCTGGCGTCCCAAAATGCCATACTCCCGCATATGCGTTTGACCAGACACCGGTGCGATTCTCTTGGCTGGTTCCGATACTGGCATTTCCATACCACATATACAAGGTTGTGTCGTTGGTGTGTGACACGAGTGGGACGCGGACCCAGTACGCGACCGCTCCCGTAGCTCCGTTATAACTATCGATTTCGTAATCTAGTTTGTTATGGCCAGCCGCGTCCAAGCTGAACATGATGTCGTAACCATTCGCGTTCTGAATTTGTCCGCCGTTGGCCGTTGTCGCCAGATAGGAATATGTGCCCGAGATCAGAACCGGGAAATTGGGTTGGTCGGTGTTGGGAACCATCGCATGATTGATTTGGATCGGGCGTTCGTAGCTATAGCCGGTGCTCGGGCACGGCAGTGGAGACAATGTAACTGTCGCCGAGGCAGACTTGGTCGGGTCTGCCTGACTGGTCGCCGTAACGATCACAGTCTGCTCTGCGGTCGGGCTGGTAGTTGCTGTGAACAGGCCCGTCATGCTGATACTTCCCGCACTCGCCGGACTGATTGTCCACGTCACTGCCGTATTGTTGGTATAGAGTAGCGTTGCCGTAAACTGTAGCGACTGCCCACCATAGAGAGCTGCACTGGGCGGAGTCACGCTCACTGCAACCGGCGGCCATAGCGTGATCGTTGCCGAGCCTGGACTGGTCGGATTAGCCGGGTCTGTCGCCGTGACTGTCACAGTCTGCTGTGTGGAGACGTTGGAGGGGGCTGTATACAATCCACCTGAGGTGAGCAAGCCAGAATTGGTTGGATTGAGTTGCCAGTTCACGGAGCCGGAACAACTGTTCGCACTGAACTGCTGGCTCTGCGAACTATATAGGAAGGCATTGGTCGGCGTGACAGAAAACGTATTTTCACTTGAAAGCTGATAGAAAATTGATGGCAAACTCTCGTTGTTATATTCGGTGAGTATCCAGGATGGAGAACGCACGATATTGGAAATTCTCGTTTCGTACATGAGCCCGTTGAAATATTCTCAAAATCCGGGACTGCCGCCGATCCAAAGATTGTTGGAGGAGCTTTGTCCGGTTGGGGCGCTGCCAAAATCATACTGAACGCCGTTTTTGTAAAACAATATATCGGTAGGAGTGTAAACAAGCGTCACATATTGCCATTGGTTCAGTGTTGGACCCGTTGGGGTCCACGCTCCCGATCCGGTAAAAATATTGAAATTGCCATTACCACCACGGCTCGACTCTAGGCCGCGAGCGTACCCCCCACTGTCATCGGTGAACACATCCTCATTGCCGCTCGTCGACTCGGGATAAATCCAGGCGGACATGGTAATGCTCGGCATAGCAGATGGCTGAATGTCAAGATTGGTGGCCACATGATTATTACTTCCGTTCATAAAGCCAGCATATGGTCCAGCAAAGTTTGAAGAATTAGAATAATAGGTGCTTGCCGAACCTCCACCCGAGCCGCCCCAGACCCCATTGAATTTATTGAACGTGGAATCGTACGCGGTTGTCCCGCTGCCTTCGGAAAGGTGCCAGACGCCCACATAATTACTGTCCCAGACCCTAGCCTTGTTTTCTTGTGACGACGAGATATTGGAGTTTCCGTACCACATATAAATTGTGGTATCCGCCGTGTGCGAGAGCACAGGAATGCGCACCCAGAACGCGGCTGTTCCATTGGAACCGTTATAGCTGTCTATCTCGAAGTCCAAGGGGGTCTGGCCTGCCGCATCGGATGTAAAGACAATGTCGTATCCGTTGGCGTTCTGCACCTTACCACCATTCGCAACGGTCGCCAGAAACGGGTAAACGCCAGAGACTAGCATGGGATAGTCCGTCTGGTCCGTGTTCGGAACTTTGGTGTGATTGATCGTCAGGATGCGCCGATAGCCGTACCCGTTCGATCCGCACTGCGCTGAAGTTGACTTCACCGTAATGCTCTGTGTTACCTGTGTGGCGGCTGCGTAGTTGCTATTACCCGACTGATCGGCGGCCACAACGACCGTGCCCACGCCTGTGATTGTCAGTGTGCTGCTTGAAATCGTCCCCGGTCCAGAGGCGACACTGAAACTGACTGGCAGTCCCGAGCTTGCCGTCGCCGTTAGCGCAATCGGAGCAACTCCATAGTTCACCGGCGATGTGGGAGCCGTAAAGCTAATCGTCTGCGCCGCTTGGTTTACCGTCAGCGTGACGGTGGCCGTCGCGGTGTTGTAGTCGGTGGTGTCGGTGGGCGTGAAGGTCGCCGACAGCGTCTGCGATCCGGCAGCAAGAACTGTGCCAGCGGCGGGCGTATATGCAAAAGCTCCTGCAACGGTAGAGGTCGCATCAAGCTGTGTCGAGCTCAGCGCCGTGCCATAGGTGATGGCCACCGGTGTTGACCAACTAATCGTCGGCGTAGCCTTGCTCACAGTGATGCTCTGCGTTAACTGTGGTGCCGCTGAGTAGTTGGCATTGCCAGCTTGGTTCGCGGCCACAACGACCGTGCCAGCACCGGTGATCGTCAACGTATTGCCTGACACCGTCGCCGGACCGGAGAGAACACTGAAGGTCACAGCCAGTCCCGAGCTCGCCGTAGCAGAAAGCGTGATCGGAGACACCCCAAAAATTACAGGTGAAGCCGTTGGCGTGAAATTGATGGTCTGGGGTGCTTGATTCACCGCCAACGTCACCGTTGTCGTCGCCGTCGTGTAGTCGTTAGAGTCGGACGGCGTGAACGTCACCGAGAGCGTCTGTGAACCGGCGGCGAGAACCGTACCGGCGGCGGGCGAATAGGTGAAGCTACCCGCAACAGTAGAGATCGCATCAAGCTGCGTCGCACTCAGCGCCGTCCCGTAGGTGATCCCCGCAGGAGTTGCCCAACTGATCGTCGGCGTCGCCTAGTTCACCGTCAGTGCGACGGTGGCTGTAGCAGTATTGTAGTCAACCGCGTCGGTTGGGGTGAAGGTGACGGAAAGCGTCTGCAATCCGGCGGACAGTACCGAGCCTAGTGCTGGTGTGTAGGTAAATAAACCAGCAACAGGTGATGTTGCGTTGAGCTGTGTCGCATTCAATACCGTCCCATAGGTAATCCCTGCTGGCGTCGCCCAAGTAATGATCGGCGTCGCCTTGCTTACAGGCAACGTGACAGTTGTAGTCGCTGAATTGTAGTCAGTAGTATCGGCTGGCGTGAAAGTTGCTGAAAGTGTCTGCGATCCCGCGGCGAGTACTGTGCCTAGAGCCGGTGTATACGCGAAGCTACCTGCAACAGGAGAAGTAGCATTGAGCTGAGTCGCGCTCAGAGCTGTGCCATACGATATTCCCGCAGGAGTTGCCCATGTAATTGCTGGAGTGGCCTTGCTGACCGTTAATATGACATTGACTGTCGCGGTGCTGTAGTCGGTCGTGTCGGTCGGTGTAAAGGTAGCCGACAGCGTCTGCGATCCAGCGGCAAGAACCGTACCTGCGACGGGCGTGTAGGTGAAGCTGCCCGCAACGGT
>Ga0182011_10002224_pt1 | contig 16507 bp, 17 predicted proteins | sample 711E1DmetaG_FD_120481 | JGI IMG/M metagenome (GOLD analysis project Ga0182011, IMG submission 120481) | Permafrost microbial communities from Stordalen Mire, Sweden - 711E1D metaG | ecosystem: Environmental > Terrestrial > Soil > Wetlands > Permafrost | place: Sweden: Stordalen | collected... | reverse complement strand
TGGGTTGAATACTTCAAAATTCTCAGCAGTATGTTGAGCGATCCTAAAAACCATCATCTTCCTAAAGAGAAAATTGACCTGGCATGGAAATATGCCTATCATTTCTTTTTCACTTTTCCGCAACCTTTTCCTTGGCATATTAAAGTCTGGCAAGATTTCGACACACATACCATGGAAAAAGTTTTCAACGTAGAGGGGAGAAAAAAATATGGTGATACCTTCAGGGAGTTAGTCGGCGAACCCATTGATTGGATGAAAGCGAATCACAACGGACATCATTCATGAGAGAGATTCCCAACGAGAATGTCCTGAAGAAAGAAGTCAGCAATTTTTATAATCGAATTGGCTGGCAAATGCAAGATGATGGCTTTTACCAGAATGCCCGATACGAAGATTTACGCCTGGTATCACGTGAATATATTCATCGTTGCCACATGCGGGTTAAACGATACATCCAACCTAGCGGAAAGTTCTTGCTGGACGCCGGGTCCGGGCCGGTGCAATACCCTGAGTATTTGACTTATTCCGAAAATTATCAATACAGGGTATGTCTGGATATTTCGATCAAAGCACTCGAAGAAGCCCGTTTTCGTCTGAAAGAGAAAGGCGCATACGTTGTGGCGGACGTGGCAAATTTACCATTCAAAACAAACGCATTTGATGGGTTAGTCTCCCTGCACACCTTGCATCACATCCTGCCAGCGCAATATTCCCAGGCATATTATGGTTTTGTCCGTGTCTTGAAACCCGGAAGAAGCGGCGTCGTGGTCAATGCTTGGACGTCTCCGGAACTGATGAAACGTTGGTCTTGGATGGTACGGCTCATGGATCGGTTGACTGGACTGGTTCGTAGGTTCAGTGATCGCAAGGTGGTCGAGTCTAGAGAGCAATCGGAGAAACCAACCATCAGCGTAATTCAAGCCGGTACCTACACTCAGCATGTTACTCCGGTTTGGTTGAAAACCCAACTCGATGGTAAAGTAAATTATGAAATTTTGGTCTGGAGGAGCGTCAGTGTACGTTTTTTGCGTGCTGTAATTCAACCCTGGTTGGCAGGCAGATTATGGTTACGTATTCTTTACCGAAATGAAGAAAGAAATCCTCATTTTTTTGGTGAAAATGGTCAGTATCCGCTGATCGTAATTCGTAAATAAATACCACACTCTCAGAATTTAAATGAAGGTGACGATATGGATTGGACGAATAAAGTTGTATTAGTAACCGGTGGCACCGGTTCTTTTGGAAAGAAATTTCTTCAGGTGATGTTAAAAGAGTATCACCCGGCCAAGATCATTGTATTCAGCCGTGATGAATTGAAACAGCATGAAATGCGTGTCGCCGGTTATGATGATCCTACTTTGCGCTATTTCATCGGAGATATTCGCGATGAGCAGCGTTTACTACGAGCTTTCAGCGGTGTGGATGTCGTTATTCATGCAGCAGCTCTGAAACAGGTGCCTGCCTGTGAATACAACCCGATGGAAGCGATCAAAACAAATATTCTGGGCAGCAGTAATGTAATCGATGCTGCCATCGATACTGGGGTAAAGCGGGTAGTGGCTCTGAGTACCGATAAAGCAGTCAACCCGGTCAACCTGTATGGTGCCACCAAATTGGCTGCAGAAAAATTGATCGTCCAGTCAAATGCCTATGCCGGTGGAAGAGACGCCCGTTTTAGTTGCGTCCGTTATGGAAATGTTGTGGGCAGCCGCGGCAGCGTTGTACCAGTCTTCCTGAAGCAGCGCGAATCCGGACATGTTACAGTCACAGATGACCGCATGACACGCTTCTGGATCAGCCTGGAGCAAGGGGTCCGCTTTGTGATCCAAGCCGCAGAAAATATGCATGGCGGTGAAGTATTTGTCCCCAAGATACCTTCCATGCGGGTCGTCGACCTGGCCAGAGCGATTGCACCAGAAGCCAGGATCGACATTATCGGTATCCGTCCTGGCGAAAAATTGCACGAGGTCTTGATCTCAGACGATGAGGCCCGCCAGACGGTTGAATTACCCGATATGTACGTGGTCCAGCCCGCTGAATCTTTGTGGTTTGGACGAGATTGGGAAAGTAAGGGAAAGATGCTCCCTGATGGTTTTAGATTTGCCAGCAACACGAATGACCGATGGTTGAATGTTGATCAGATCAGACAGATCATTGCCCCAATCGAAACGGATTATTTAGCGGGTAAACTGGGATGACGAAGTTCTTGGTAACCGGCGCAAGTGGATTACTTGGCTTGAACCTGGCTTTGGCAATAGATGGAAAAGAGGATCAGGTTGTTGGAATAGCCAATACCATTCCCATGCGTCAGGTGAGGTTCAAGAGCCTGCAGGCTGAATTGACTGAAGATGGTATTATCGAGCATCTACTCGATGAGATAACGCCAGAAGTGATCGTCCACTGTGCAGCCTTGGCAAATGTTGATGATTGCGAAGCCAGACCAGAACTGGCCATGGTTATCAATGCTCGTCTTCCAGGACGTATTGCAACTGAAGCGGCGTCACGACAGATAAAAATGGTCCATATTTCCACCGATGCAGTTTTTGATGGTAACAAAGGTAATTACAAAGAGATCGAAGAGCCTCATCCGTTAGGAGTGTATGCTCGAACAAAACTGGAGGGGGAGCGGTTGGTCTTGGCTGCGAATTCGCAGGCATTAGTGGTACGAGTTAACTTTTACGGTTGGAGTGCTAGTGGTAATCGAAGTTTGGCGGAATGGTTTGTCAATGCTTTTAACGCTGGACATACGGTAAAGGGGTTTACGGATGTCCATTTTTGCCCGATGATGGTATTGGATTTGGTGGATACGCTGATGGAAGCGATCACCCTGGATTTGAGCGGGGTTTATCACATGGTTGGGGGAGATGGTATGACAAAATTTGATTTTGGCCGCGCAATTGCTGTGAAGTTCGGCTTCGATCAGGAATTGATCCAACCTGACTCAGTTGAAAACGGAGGTCTTAAGGCAGCTCGGTCACCTGATTTGACCCTGAACACGGGTAAATTAGTCTCAGCTTTACACCACAAATTACCAAGCTTTAATAATGGCCTGCAAAGATTCTATGAACAGTACCGGAATGGGTTCACGGAATATATCAGATCGCTTACTTAATACCCTTATGCTTATGAATCATCGAGATTATTCAGGAGTGCAATATGGAACTAAAAATCGGTAACCATGTAATTGGAATGAATCATCCCACTTATTTCATTGCCGATATCTCTGCCAACCATGATGGCAGCCTGGAGCGAGCCAAAATGCTGATAGGAATGGCGAAGGAAGCCGGTGCGGACGCAGCGAAATTCCAGAATTTCCGGGCTCCAAAAATCGTCTCAGATTACGGTTTCAAGCACATGAACAGCCAGGTATCCCATCAGGCATCCTGGAAGAAATCGGTCTTCGAGGTCTATTCTGACGCATCCATTCCCTTGGATTGGACACCAGTATTAAAGGAGGAATGCGATAGCGCAGGAATCGATTATTTTTCATCCCCATACGACTTCGAAGCAGTCGATCACCTTGATCCTTTTGTACCGGCCCATAAAATCGGTTCAGGCGATATCGATTGGTTGGAAATGCTGGCGTATATCGCACATAAAGGCAAACCGGTCTTGTTGGCCACAGGTGCAGCGAATATTGGTGAAGTGCAACGAGCAGTGCACACCATCTTACCCATCAACCCACAACTGGTTGTATTGCAATGTAATACGAATTACACTTCTGCTGCTGTAAATTTTGATCACATCCATTTGCGGGTTTTGGAGACCTATCAGATCATGTTTCCAGATGTAATCGTCGGCCTTTCTGACCATACACAAGGTCATGCCACGGTGTTAGGAGCAGTAGCTCTGGGTGCACATGTGGTGGAAAAGCATTTTACAGATGATAATACTCGAGTAGGCCCAGATCATCCTTTCTCGATGACACCAAAAAGTTGGCGGGAGATGGTAGACCGTACTCGCGAGCTGGAACGAGCTCTGGGTTCTGCGGACAAGGCAATAGCCGAGAACGAGAAAGATACCTCGATCGTGCAACGTCGTTGTCTGCGTTCCGCACGTGACATTCAAGTGGGGGAGTTGCTTACTCGTGAAATGATCGATGTATTACGTCCGGCGACACCCGGGGCGATCAAACCAAGCGAGTTGACCCTGGTCATCGGTACCCGGGCCATTAACACACTTCCTGCTGGAAAAGAAATTCGCTGGACCGATCTGGGTGAATGACCTGGTGGTTAGCTGGTTGATCTGAGATCGCAATGAAAATACTTTATTTCACGCACGGGCAATCTCCGCACGATTTACGTTTTCTGAATTCGCTGTCTCACACCGAAAACCAGGTTGCGGTGCTTTGCTTGGATCGCAGCGAAAATTTTGATTGGCCTGAAGGGGTCCGGGTACTCTCTTGGCCGGATACAAAGAGGGATTTCAATTGGCTGAATAGTTCATGGTTTGCAAAGGCTTTCAGACAAATTGTAAAAGAATTTCAACCCGATGTCATCCATGCCGGCCCGATTCAAAGGGTGGCACTCATTGCAGCTCTAGCAAAGGGCAAACCTTTGTTGAGCATGTCCTGGGGCTCTGACCTATTACTGGAAGCCGATAAGAACGCCTTCTGGCGGTGGATCACCCGGTTCACTTTAAAAAATACTACCTGGTTGGCGGCTGACTGCCAGACGGTCGCCAAAAAGGCACGCGGTTTTGGCTACACAGGTCCGGTGACCGTATTCCCATGGGGAGTGGATTTAGATCATTTCAGACCAGGCCCGGTGGGTTCGCTGAGAAAACAATTGGGATGGGAAAAGAATATGGTTTTTCTTTCCAACCGATCCATGGAACCATTGTATGGCGTGGATATCGTGGCTGAAGCGTTTGCCCAAGCCAGTCAGAAGAATGACGCTTTGCGATTATTTTTATTCGGTAAAGGCTCCCTAGAGGTTAGAATTCAGACGATCCTCAAGGAAGCTCAAGATGCAGGTAAAGTTTATTATGGCGGTTTTGCTGGCTTGCAGGAATTACCCGATGTTTATCGAAGTGCAGATGTTTACGTCAGCGCATCTCATAGCGACGGTTCATCAGTCTCGTTAATGGAGGCTTTGGCCTGTGGAAAACCCGCACTTCTCTCGGATATTCCTTCCAATCAAGAGTGGATCAAGCATGAAAAACAAGGATGGTTCTTCCCTGACGGAAATATTCGAATCCTCACGGAAAAGATGCTCAACTTACCCCTTGGACCAGATTTAACTGAAATTTCCAAAAACGCGCGGAAACTCGCTGAGGCTCGCGCTGACTGGAGCAAGAATTTTGCGATATTATTAGGTGTCTATACTCAATTGGCAGAACTACAAACTCGTAATCCTTAAAAATGTATTATTATTTTCCGCCTCTGAGGAATGCATGAAAAAAGTTGCGATCATCCAGGCCCGAATGAGCTCCAGCCGTTTGCCTGGTAAGGTATTACAAGAAGCCGGAGGACGACCTTTGTTGGAGCGAATGGTGGAACGGGTTCAAAAAGCGACCCGAATAGATGAAACATGGATTGCGACCACTACAGAAGTATCTGATGATGCGATCGTCGATTTTTGTGAAGCAAGACATATTCCTTGTTTTCGCGGTAATTTATTGGATGTACTGGACCGGTATTACCAGGCAGCCCTTGTATGCTGGGCAGATATCGTGGTCCGCCTGACAGGAGATTGCCCCTTTATAGATCCGGAATTGATCGATGAGACCATTGCGGCCCTGCAACACGAACAAGCCGATTTTGCCTGCAATCGCCTGCCCCCACCTTTCACCCGCACCTACCCGATCGGGTTGGACGTTGAAGTGTGTACCTTTTCCGTGCTTGAAACTGCCTGGAAGAATGCTAGAGAAAAACACGAACGTGAACACGTTATGCCCTATCTCTATGAAGTCCCGGGTCGATTCAAGGTGATCAAACTGGATTATGCCAGCGACTATGGCTCGTTACGTTGGACGGTAGATACACCCCAGGACCTGGAATTTGTCCGCGCTATCTATGCGGCTCTGGATAACCGCAATGACTTTGGCTGGCAAGAAGTTCTCCAATTGGTTCAAACGCACCCCGAAATCGCTGAAATTAATGCAAATGTACAACATAAAAACATGTTCGATGTCGATAAACGCAATCTCTAGGATCGATCAATGAAAGAACTGCTTACTTTATTTACTTCCCCGAAGCCTTTCACGGATCCGCATATTTCATTGATCCAGCGGAATGCTATCCAATCCTGGGTGGAGTTGGGGGATGAAGTGCAGGTCATCTTGATGGGCGATGAAAGTGGAGTTGCCGAGGTGGCCAATGAATTGGGGGTATTGCACATTCCTCAAGTGAAACGCAATTCTTCTGGCACACCACTGCTCAGTTCGCTTTTTACTCAAGCCAGAGAAGCCAGCACCAGTCCAATCCTGGCATTTGCCAATGCAGATATTCTTTTCTTTCATGATTTTTTGGTCGCGGCCAAGCAGATTAACAACTTAACGAAGTGCTTCCTTGCAGTCGGGCAACGGTGGGATATGGAAGTGAATAATCCCATCGCATTCACCCAGAATTGGCAGAAGGAGATTCTGGCCCAGTGTGATAGAATCGGCAAGATGCATAAACCTACCGGAAGCGATTATTTCATTTATTCACGTTCCTGTTTTCCCAAGATTCCAGATTTTGCAATTGGCCGGGCTGGTTGGGACAACTGGATGCTTTACGAAGCACGTCAACGTGGTTGGATGCTAATTGATGCCACCCAGTCAATTCGTATTATTCACCAAAGTCATGATTACTCTCATCTGCCCGATGGCCAACCGCATTATCATTTACCGGAAACATATGAAAATGTACGTCTGGCAGGCGGGAAACGGCATATTTTTTTATTGCAAGACGCAGATTGGCAATTTGACCAAGGCAAACTCGAACGGCGTAAACTCTCAAGAAAGAAGTTTTGGCGGGAACTGGAAATTTTTCCATTGATTCGGTTGCATTCGGAAGTGTTAGGTAACCTTTCATTTGCAATCTTTCATCCTCGTAAAGCCTATGATGAGTTTAGCAAAAGTAAATCTGAAAAAAGTGGGTTGGAGTAATCATGCGTACTGGTCAAAATCCGGCAAAATCTGTCAACAAAGTAGCCAAACCGCAACGGATCACCGTTGCAGTCTTGAATTACATTCCCTTTATCAGCGGTTACTATGCAGATATGCTCAATGTTCTGCAAACAGGTCTGGGCAGCATTTGGGCAAATACGGATATGCCGTATGATTTGATGGTTTTTGATAATGGTAGTTGCAGCGAAGTCAAAGATTATCTCAATAACCAGGTCAAAGAAGGACGGATTCATTATCTGATTCTGTCCGAAAAAAATCTAGGCAAGGGGGGTGCCTGGAATGTCATTCTCAATGCTGCACCAGGAGAAGTCATCGCTTATACGGATAACGATTGTTATTTCTATCCTGGTTGGTTATCCAAATCTTTGCAATTGCTCGAAACCTTTCCAAACGTTGGTATGGTTACTTCGCGACCGTTTTGGGGGAGAAAAGAGCATAACACTGCTACTTTCAATTGGGCGCAGAAAACTCCAGAAGCAAGAGTATATAGCGGCAAGTTTCTTGATTGGGAAACATATGGCTCTTTTACCATGAGCCTGGGAGTAGAAGAAGAAACCGCGCGAACCTGGTTTGAAGGGAATGAAGACTTCCGCATTGACTACAAGGGGCTGACAGCACAAATTGGCGCCAGTCATTATCAATTCCTGGGGTATAAAAAAGTCTTACAGCAATTCTTGCCTTTTGAAATGGATCGCCCAATGGGACAGGTACGTCAGTTGGACATTCGCATGAATGAAGCCGGTTATTTACGCTTAATGACAGTCGAACCCCTGATGCAAAATATGAGCAATCAAGTTTCACCGGAATTCCAAAAATCACCCCAGATTCAAATGCATACCAAGAACCGGTCAAAACTTTGGAGTTTTCCGTTGATCAAGCGACCTATGATGAAATTGTACGACCTAATCTTCCGGCTCTATTATGGAGGATCGATAAAATGAGAATCGGACAAAATCCCGCCAAAGCCGGCTTGAAAGCATGGCAGCCGCACCTTTTAGGCGTGGTAATTATTTCCTATATTCCGAATCAAAGTGGATTCTTTGAAGAAAGTCTGCAAATAATTCAAGTCGAAATTGCCAGCCTGCGCAAGCATACTTCAGAGGACTTTGATCTGTACCTGTTTGATAACGGGAGTTGCCCTGAAGTCCAAGAGGAGCTTTTAAAACTTAATCAAGGCGGAGCTATCGATTTTTTGACCCTTTCTCAGCATAATATTGGGAAAATCGGGGCATTAAATTGGGCAATTGCCTCCATGACGAATGAATGGATCATGTATAGTGATTCCGATTTTTTCTTCCGCAAGAATTGGCTGGAAGAGAGCATGAAGTTAGCCGAGGAGTTTCCAACTGCTGCCATGATCACCGCACAGCCGAATATATTTGATCAGTTGGAAGGCAAAAGCAAGGTCCTTAGCGAATTAAATTCAAATGAATTTTCTCTCAACTCACAAAAATTAGATCAAGCAGTAATTGAGAATTATTGCCGGGGAATTGGAGCCAGTAAAGAAATGCAGGAAAAATACCTGGCCATGGATTCACTCATTGTCCACAGAAAAATAAATGGAGCTCAGGCAGTTTTTGGTGCCTGCACTGCCCAATTTTTAGGTAAACGGGAATATTTGGAGCAAGTTTTCCCGCTACATTATGAGTTTGTTATTTCGCGGGAAGAGGATAATGAAATCTGTCGCAAGGTCGATTCGATGAGATGGTTGCAAGTGTCAACCTTTAAACCTTATGTTATCCATATGGGAAATCATCTTGATGAGACGATTTTGCAGGAAATTCAGGATAGCAAATTAAATGTTCTACTGGATGACTTGAAGAATCAAATAATCAACCATAAATCCAATTTAGCCTGGAAGTTTCTAGTGAAGCTCAACGGCATTGGGTTCCTACGTCAAATATTCAAGCGGTTATATATCAATCTCTTTGAACTATATTCTATTGAGAAGAAGTGAGCCTTCAATAATGAGGAAGGAACTCGTCCAATACCTAGCCTGTCCCCGCTGCCAGAACAAATTCGCGCTTAATGGCGAGAGTAAACTTATATGCAGTGGTTGTGGTTATGAGGTTAAACTACTCGATGGTTTACCCCTATTCACTGACATTCCAGTAACGATCCAGCCCTGGGAAAAAGTAGAACGAGGACCCGATAAAGGGACTGCCTGGCGGCGCTCGAATTGGATGTTTTTAAATCGAGAAGTACAGCGGCTAAGCAAAGATAATCTTATATTAGATGTCGGTGCCGGGCATGGCGATTTTGCTGATATTTTTTCTGGATTGAATTATTTTGCAATGGATATTGTTCCTTATGCTGAGGTTGATCTCGTTTGCGATCTTGGACAAGTAGTACCCTTCAAAGCCGCCACCTTTGACACAGTTGTCTTAATGAATGTACTGGAGCACGTTTATGAAAATCGCCGCTTGGTTCAAAATATAGCCAGCCTCTTAAAACCCGGGGGAAAGCTTATTTTGACTGTGCCATTCCTTTTAAAGGTACATCAAGCCCCCTTTGATTTCTCTCGCTACACTCCCTATTATCTCGAAGTGGTGGCAAAAGATGCCGGGTTAACGATAGCGACCATGAATGGGTATTACGATCCCCTTTATTTACTCAATGAGAGTTTAGGAAATTTATGGCTGTATGCGATCGACTCCAGGCCAGCAGTGCAGCGTTATATTGCCAAGGGTCTGGTTTTCATCATTCAACGGTTGATCAACCTGTTAGGAGAATTTGTCGAAAAAGGAACAATTCGCTCCGTGATGAACGAAAAGAATCCTGCTCCGGTGGGGTATTTAGTGGTTTTGGAGAAGAAAGCCTAAATGGGAAAGCAAAAGACAATTTTTATCAGCGCGGATCATGGGCTGGCAATTATTTATTTCTTACAAAGTGATGTCGTCAAAACCTTATTGGCTAAAGGCATCCGAGTTGTGCTTTTGACCGATGACGGGTTGATCGAACAAATTCAGCAGCGTTTCGGGCAACCTGGTTTGATCATCGAAGGATTACGTTATCCGGCTTGTCAACGGTATGCCACTACAGTGCAACCGACCTTGCAGTATTGGATTAACTTTATCCGTCGGGTGGGAACTTCGAACCGTATTAACACTGAGGCAATGGATAGTCACATTCAGCAGGTTTCTGCTGAGGTTCGGGGTAAACAGCACTTTGTTTTGCCTCTTGTGAAGACAGCCATTTGGGGATTGCGACATTCAAAAATCGCCCGTCAGAGATTAGTGCGTTGGCAAATGCGATTTAATCCGGAAATCTATGACGATCTTTTTGAGAAATATCAGCCCGATCTGGTGGTTTCCTCCACTTATGGCTGGCGCAACGACCGCTATTTGCTGCGTGAATCTGCCAGGCGGGGCGTGAAAGTGGGCGCGGTGATCGTGGGTTGGGATAATCCCAGCAGCTATGGTATCCCGGCGGCTCCGTTGGATTTTGTCACCTGTTGGTCTGAGATCCAGAAAAAAGAACTGGTGGACGGCTCTGACTGGGATCCAAGCAAAGTATTCATCGGAGGAATTCCTTCTTACGATGGATACTTTCGGCATGAGTGGTTGATCCCGAAAGAGGAATATTACAGGCTGCATGGTTTGGACCCAAAACGTAAGCTGATCAGTTATGCGAGCAGTTTTGTGTCTTTTTCACCCAATTACCAAAACGTTGAAGCGTTGGCTAATCTGGTCGCCAATGACCAATTGAGTGAACCCTGCCAGCTTCTGATCCGATTACACCCCAACCATTTTCTGGATGAACCGTTATATGCAGGTGAGTGTGAGCGAATTCGGGCTTTGGCTGCAAGGTTACCCAATGTCCACATAGTTGAACCGGTGGCCCTGGGCGGTGACCTGGGGTATTATTCCGGTGAAGATATGCCGGAGAAGACCTCGATGATGGCTCATTCTGACGTGTTTACCACGGTTTATTCCACTATGTGCGTAGAAACAGCCATTCACGATCGGCCGATCGTCAGCGTCTGTTTCGATGCTCCGGGAGGATGGAATAAAAAGGGGAAGTTCTCTTTAGCGCTATCGAAGATTGGTGAGTGGCCTACTCACCAACGGTTTCGCAGAGCAGGAGCCGGTCGGGTGGCGCTGGATTTGGAAAGCTTAAAAACACATCTGAATGCCTATTTGCAGAATCCGGCATTGGATGCGGAGGCGCGACACCAGTTCATCGCTGACGAGGTAACTTTTACCGATGGCGGCGCCGGCAGAAGAACCGGGGAGTGGTTGATCCAATTGGTAAATGTCTAGGTTTGGGATAAATATTTAAGCTTGAAGACGATTTTTGAAGATTTAACCTGTGTTTTCTGAATTTATAATATATTTAGAACGTAGGTGCAAATGATCCCAAAAACGATTCACTACTGTTGGTTTGGCAGAAACGAAAAACCTGAACAAGTTCAAAAGTGTATTGAAAGCTGGTATAAGTTCTTGCCTGATTACGAATTTCGGGAATGGAACGAAGATAATTTTGATGTATCCTGTTGTAACTTCACAGAACAAGCAGCAGAAGCAAAAAAATGGGCCTTCATTTCTGACTATGTTCGTGCTTGGGCCTTGAATACATATGGCGGTATATATTTTGATACTGATGTAATTGTTCATCAAAGCTTCGATATTTTCTTATCTCATATTGCCTTTACTGGTTTCGAATCAATTTATTATCCCAGTACCGCAGTATGGGGATCAATTAAGAAACATGAATTAACAAAGCAATTGTTATCTATTTATAACAAAAAGAGTTTTATTCGACCTGACGGTAAATATGAAATGGTTCCGAATAATAAACTGATTGCGAAATTAATTTCTGAATATGGAATAAATCTTGACTATGATGGTCTCCAATTTGGTGTGGAAGGCCTAGTAATTTACCCCAGCTATGTGTTTTGTTTGGATTTGGACAGCGCTTTGCATTATTCGACGCATTTATTCTTAGGGTCCTGGGTCAACGAAAATGAAAAAAAAGTGGAGATGCAAAAAAATCTTCTTCAGAAGTACTTTTTAATTTCAAAAAATATACGCTACGAAAAAGTTGCTAACCTATATACAGTCACAGCAAAAAAAAACAAATTCAAATCATTTCTAAAAAAAGTATATTTCTGGTTAAAAAGAAAATTTCCACATCTTTTTGAATAAGAAAGTTAGAAATATTTGTCTTGGGTTTTTTAATTATGTATCGCTAAATATAAAAATCATCATGCATTTCTGTCAACAATTTAAGATACAATTTTTGTGAAAGAATTGGATGCAAATGATAAATCTTGTTGATCTTCCTGAAATATCTGTAATTTTGCCTGTTTATAATTCGGGGCAGTATGTTGGTCGGGCAATTCAGAGTGTGCTAAATCAGACTTTTCGAAATTTTGAATTAATCATTGTTGATGATGGGTCAAGTGATAATTCTGTTTCAATAATTAAACAATTTTCAGATCCTCGGATTCGTTTGTATTTGAATAAAGAGAATTTTGGACTTAGCAATGCACGTAATTTAGGGGTTGCAGTAAGTAACGCACCAATCCTTGCCCAATTTGATTCGGACGGTATTTGTTATCCGAATTGTTTTAAAAAGCAGTTGAATTTCTTTAAAGGGCACCCAAAGATCGGAGTCCTGGGTGCAGGAATACAAATAATCGACGAAAATGGGGAAAAAGTTGGAAATCCAAAATTACCAATGGTAGACCCTATTGTTTTAAAATACTGGCTACATTTCAAAAATGTGATTAGCGGTCCAGTGATCATGTACTATAAAAACTTGTTAGAAAAAGTCGGACTTTTTAATACTATATAAAATATGCACAAGATTATGATTTATTAACCAGAATTAGTAAGTATATTGAGATCTCAATGCATAATTCGATTCAAATTATTCACCTTTTAATGTAATTGATGTATATCCTATAACAATTAAGAATAATATATTATAGAATAACTTGTTTATTATAAAAGCCACAGATAATCAATGCAAGTTTTTTGCATAATTCGGAGCCTGTCGATCACTTAAACGGATGATAGTTATTTGCTCTTTCTGATTTTCTCGCACCGCCACATTTTGTAAAGTTTCAATTATTGATATACTTAGCATAAACTTTTTTTCCACTTCATAGTAAGGGGCAGCATTTGAAAATTCATTTAGCTGGTGCTTTTGGCATTGATTCCATCCTTCAATATAATAACGAAAAGTCGATATCTCCTAGTGCTTTCGCCTCTTATTTTCCATTCAAGCGAATTCTCCCCGATTTAGCACTAATTGCTGCAAACGATGTACTGGCAGATCCAGAAGCTGTGCTTGTCGTGATCAATCTAAATCAGAAGACCTGGGATGCGATTCAACCTAAGTTTTCAGAGTACAAGAAAACAATCCTCATCCAGTTTGAGGCAAGAATCGGCTGGGAATTGGCTTATGAAATAGCAAGTCTGTTTGACCATTTCATCAGTTTTGATCGTACGCAGAAAATTCACCCTGGATTTCATCAGATGTTCATCCCCTATAATCCACATTTGGCTAGTTCGGGACGCGATAAGCGCGGTTACAAAGCAGTATTGAACCAGTGGAAATCTTCGAGAAAACTATTTATTGATACCTATTTATTCAGTGCATTTCCACGCAAGAAAAAGAGTGTTTTAATCGCTACCCTTAACCCCAATGACCATTACCAGATTCGAAAGTTACTTGCAGACAAATGGCCTGAAATAATCGACGTTTTTGGTGGAGGGTGGCCAAAAAACATGTCTAATTACCGGGGTTATGTTTCAAGTAAAGTAGATATTTTAAAACGGTATCGTTACTGTCTGGTGATGGAAAACCAACGACAGAATGGGTATATCACTGAAAAATTATTCGATTGTTTACCTTCAGGTGCCGTCCCGATCTATTGGGGAGCACAAGACATCCAAGATTATTTAGGTCTGGAATGGGTTCCAATACTAAAGGATGAAACATATCACTTAAACGATTTGATCGAGGATGAAAAGTTATACAAAACATTAAAGAGTATGTTGAGAATCAATCGAAAAAGAATTTTTGAAACTTTTTCAACCGAAAAATTTATTACAATGGTTTGTCAGGTTATAAAAAGCTGTTACCAGGAGAATTCATGAGTCATGAAGTCTTTTTATCTATAATCATTCCCACTTATAAACGTCCTGAAGGTCTCAATCGGTTGTTAAGTTCAATTCATCGTCAAAGGGTTGATTTTTCACAAGTGGAAGTATTGGTTGTAAATAATTCGGAATCAGCAAGACTTGAAAGTGAAGAGGTTTGCAACGGTTTTAAGATTAAAGGCATGCAAATCCGCTTTATTCATCAATCGCTGACAGGTTCCAGTTTTGCCAAAAATCTTGGGATAGAAAACGCAAATGGGAAATGGCTGGCCTTTCTTGATGATGATGAAGAAATCGTGGCGAATTATCTTGAAGTACTGTTACCTCTTTTACACTGCGTAGAGAGATATACCGTTTTAGGTGGTCCTTACTTCCCGATTTTCGACTCAAAAAAACCTAGGTGGATGAAAGAAGAGTATTTCATTATCTCTTTTGGAAACACACCTCGCTTACTTTCAAAAAACGAATTCCTTCTAGGTGGAAATTTAATTGTTTCGAAAAGTTTGTCTGACCTTACGGGCGGTTATTTAACCAATTATGGACATAAAGGGAACAGATCAGGTTATGGCGAAGACACGGAATATATTTCGCGTGCTTTAAAAAAAGGAGCGATACAAAGTTATTATCCTTCTTTAGCAATCTATCATCATATTCCAGTAGGACGAATGAAATTAGAATGGTTTAAGCAGCAAAAAAAGCTGTCCTCTTTGGCGAAGGCCAGGGTTTACTTGCTTTCCAACCCAGTCCCTCGAAATTATTTTGCAAGGCTAAAAATGCGGATATATTACTTAAAAACCGCCATTACTTACTTATGCCAAATGGTTCTATTGATTTGTGCAGGGCCCTTTAGAAATCAGGATGTTTTTCGATTTCACGAGAATTATTGGATCGAAAAAATCTCGCCTGTTTATGCACGATATAGGATAAATGTCGAGCTTTACAAACTGATAAATGAAGATTACTAATAATATATTTGTTTCTAGGATCAGGTTAAACATGACCTCTTCTATTAATAAACCAAGTTTTCAAAAACTCAATATATTAAGTATGAACATTTTTTAGATTTGGTAAAAAGAAATTTTTCGGAATCATAAGGATTGAGATTTGAAATTTCTGATTGCTGGTTTTGGCTCCATTGGCAGACGTCACCTGAATAATCTGCGCTCTCACGGTGAAGAAGACATTCTATTGTACCGGACGCAACACTCTATTTTGTCTGAGAAGGATGTGAAAGGAATCCCGGTGGAGACTTCTTTGGAGGCAGCGCTGGCTCATAGACCGGACGCGGTGATCATATCGAATCCCACTTCTTTACATCTCGATGTGGCGATTCCAGCCGCGCGGGCGGGTTGCGCTATATTGATGGAAAAACCCATTTCGAATCATTTTGAGCGAGTGGATGAACTGCAAAAAATCGTACAGCAAAATAAAGTCAAGGTTTTGGTGGGTTTTCAATTTCGTTTTCATCCGACATTGAGACAGGTCGCTCAATGGTTGAACGATGGAGAAATTGGTGATCCGCTCTCGGTATATGCGCATTGGGGTGAATATCTACCCGACTGGCACCCGTGGGAAGATTACCATAAGAGTTACAGCGCCAGGATAGATCTGGGGGGCGGCGTGGTGAATACGCTTTCCCACCCCATTGATTATTTGCACTGGTTGATGGGCGAAGCAGAAGAACTAGCTGCGATGATCGGCAATTCCAGCGAGTTAAATCTGGATGTGGAAGATACTGCCGTAATTTTATTTCGCTATAAGTCAGGGGCAATCGGTTCGGTTCATCTGGATTATGTACAACGACCTCCGCGCCATTCGCTGGAGATCATCGGAAACTGCGGTACAATCGTTTGGGATAACAGCACAGGCATCGCCCGACTGTATCGTTCAAGCGAAACCCGGTGGATAGAAGTATCTCCTCCTGAAGGATTTGAACGAAATCAACTGTTTCTGGATGAAATGGAGCATTTTATTCAGGTAGTTAAAGGTGATGTAGCTCCCTTTTGCACGTTACAAGATGGAATAGCAGCATTAAAAATAACCGAGGCAATCTATCAATCTGCGCAAGAGAAAACATTTATCCACTTATAGGTAGAAGAAAAATTCATGTCAATGATCTATGAAAAATTTTCCTTGAAGGAAAAAACGGCAATTGTAACCGGTGGCCCTGGGTTATTGGGAGTCGAATTCTGTCGTACTCTGGCGGAAGCAGGTGCAAATGTTGTGGTGGCAGATCTGGATGGTAGAGCTGCCGAATTGGTAGCCTTAGGTTTGAGAAAAAG
>Ga0182011_10002223_pt1 | contig 16529 bp, 14 predicted proteins | sample 711E1DmetaG_FD_120481 | JGI IMG/M metagenome (GOLD analysis project Ga0182011, IMG submission 120481) | Permafrost microbial communities from Stordalen Mire, Sweden - 711E1D metaG | ecosystem: Environmental > Terrestrial > Soil > Wetlands > Permafrost | place: Sweden: Stordalen | collected... | reverse complement strand
TTTTATTAAGATATAATCTGCTTGACAGGTCGTCTTCGACTATTAAAATTTTCTTTCCTTTTAAAAACTCATTTTCCATATATAATAATATTATTCAAAAAGTCCGTCATCCCTCAGGAGAAGCAATATAGCTGAATGTGGGACAACTATATATTTTTCTTTATTGAATTCTATCTCTATTGCACTATTCTGAAGATATACAGCCTGATCTCCCTCTTTTGGCTGAAGTGGAACATATTTTGGTTCATCAGACCTGTTTTTCCATGGTTCATCAACATCGTTTACAGAAGGTATAGGATAACCCGGACCAACTTTAACTACGAAACCTATCTGAACCTTTTCGTTTTCATTAACACCCGGAGGAAGCAGCAATCCGCTTTTCGTAGTTGACTGAGGAATCCTGGGTTTAATAAGAATTCTGTCGCCAATGACAATCAGTTTATGCAGATCCTTTTCATCTAATAATACACTCATACATGACTTCAATTCCAGACAAATGTATTATTTTTTATACATATTTAAATCTTTTTTGCCACAAAGACGCAAAGACGCTAAGGTATTCACTTGTGATTATAATTCTTGGTGGAACTTTGTGCCTTGGCGCCTTGGTGGCAATGATTTTGATGCATAAAGGAGCTGAATTTCATATTTAAGCAAGTTTAACACCAGATTTCGGAAGGGGAAACCTGAATATTACTTGAGAGAACCAAGTAAAATTATTATTTTTCCGAAATGAATTCTGATATATACAAAACGATAACCTCAATCTCACATGGGATATATAAAGAAAAAGGGAGCAGGTTTGTTTCAATTGCCATTCCAATTTCTGGTCAGGAAGAAATAAAACCGATCATCGATAGAATTAAAAAGGAACATCATGAGGCAAGGCATCACAGTTATGCCTATATGATTGGACACAAAAGAAATATATGGAGAGTGAATGATGACGGAGAACCTTCAGGTACGGCAGGAAGACCAATTCTTGGTCAGATAAATTCATTTGGGTTGACAAATCTCATAATTGTAGTTAGCAGGTATTTTGGGGGCACTTTACTGGGAGTTAGCGGATTATTAAATGCTTACAGATCAGCTGCAGAGTCCGCATTAAAAAATGCAGAACTGACAGAAAAGACTGTGAATGAATACTATGAAATTTCTTATCCATATATTTCCATGAATGATGTTATGAAGATACTGAAGGAAGAAAACATTGGACAATCAGAACAATCATTTGACATTGAGTGCCGTATCTTATTAAATTTCAGAGTATCGGCGAAAGAAAAAGTTCTTAATCGTCTTGCACGGATTGACGGCCTGAATTACAGATATATTGAAACTCACTGAGGTATTGGCAAATCAATTTTTTTTTAATTAATTATCAACATTAAATGAAGTTGAGACAATTCTTGACTAATTTTGATAACGGATCAGTAATTTGCATTTAATATGCGATATTAATGAAAAACAGAAGCTTAGTATCAATAGATGATTTTTCAACAGAAGAGATCCTGAGGATTCTTGATCTGGCTGAAGAATTCGAAAAAGAACCTACGCAGAAAATACTTGAGGGAAAAGTCATTGCAACATTGTTTTTTGAACCTTCTACCCGGACAAGGTTAAGTTTTGAAAGTGCGATAAACAGGTTAGGTGGGAAAATAGTTGGATTTTCAGATTCTTCAAATTCAAGTGTATCAAAAGGAGAAACATTAAATGATACTATCCTGACAGTTAATAATTACTGCGATCTCATTGTGATGAGACATCCTATTGAAGGGAGTGCAAGATATGCAAGTGAGATTGCCAGTGTACCCGTTATAAATGCGGGTGACGGTGCAAACCAGCACCCAACCCAAACCTTGCTCGATCTTTATTCAATAAGGAAAACCCAGGGCAGGCTCGATGATCTGAACATTTTTATGGTAGGTGACCTCAAATATGGAAGAACTGTTCACTCTCTGATGATGGCAATGTCGAGGTGGAATACTACGTTCAATTTCATCTCTCCGGAAGAACTTAAAATGCCCGATGAATTTAAACTGTACCTCGATAACCTGGGTCTCAAATATTATGAGCACAATGATTTTACCGACATAATATCCAAAGCCGATATTATATATATGACCAGAGTACAAAAGGAGAGATTCTCTGATCCTATTGAATATGAGAAGGTTAAGAATGTGTATGTTCTCAGGAACTCAATGTTGAAAAACACCAAACCTAATATGCGGATATTGCATCCGCTTCCAAGGGTAAATGAGATACATCAGGATGTGGATAATAATCCAAAAGCTTATTATTTTGAACAGGCTCTGAACGGTGTCTATACTCGTCAGGCTATTGTATGTTCACTATTAGGAATTAAATAATAAAGGTCAGAGTAATGAAAGAAGCAAAACAGATGAGTGTCAGTGCTATTCAGAATGGAACAGTTATTGACCATGTCCCGGCCCGTAATCTCTTTAAAGTAATACAAATACTGGGTCTGGACCGCATTGATAACCAGATAACTTTCGGAACTAACCTTGAAAGTAAAAAACTTGGTAGAAAAGCGATAATCAAGATCTCCGGCGTTTTTTTCGAAGATGAAGATATAAACAGGATTGCTCTTGTTGCGCCCGATGCCAAATTAAATATTATTAAAGACTATGAAGTTGTTGAGAAAAAAGTTGTTGTAGTTCCGGATTATATAGTTGGAATTGCTAAATGCATGAATCCAAAATGTATAACAAACTTTGAATCAGTAATAACAAGATTCAAAGTGGTTTCAAAGAAGAATGTCTCACTGAAATGCCATTATTGCGAAAAAATCACCACTCAGGAGAATATGCAGATAATTTGATTGGGGGAACTACCTAAGCCTGTCGTAAGATTTGACCAGCTGGTCATCTTTTTTTATTCCCCGGAAAGCTAAAATTGAAAGGACTAAAATAACTATTGGCAAGATTATCTTAAATCCCGGAATTAACCGTGCGTCAAACTTTGAAACAATTCTGAACGAAACATGAATTGAAGCAATTACGAACACTGCTGCAAGTATTACCAAAAATAATGAGAACCACAACTGAAGCTTCCTGTTTTTAAAAATAAAAATCGTGACTAATGAGATTGCAGGAATCAGAATAATTAAAACAGTCAATGGAAACAGCTTTTCAATCATTTCAGGATTTTGTCCTATCCCATCACGAACTATCCCGTTAAACGTAACTTTTATTACGGCTCCTGTTCTATCAGCAAAATTTAAAAAACTCCCTCTTATAAATACTAATGATAAAAGAGTTGCCAGAGAAAGATATATGGACTGAATACGCTGAATCATAATCATCAGATTTGAGTGTAAAAATAACTTCTTTTTATTAATTATCTTACTGTATCATTCCCACACTTATAAATAAAATCAATCAGCTATTTATGAAAATTTAACATATTATTCATAATTCACACTATATAGGACAACAATAAAACATCTACATTTATCAGTTTATAAACTTTTAATAAAGATCAGATTTGGCATCTCTATTTATGAATCTATCTGACGCAATACTTTTTAGAAAAACCTCATGCCTTAAACTATGACACATTTTATGTTAAAGAAAAGAATTCTTAACCTGTTTATAATAATTGCATTTACAGGGATTTTGTATTCCTGTCATTCCGGGGTATCTGATACTAAAACAGCAAACAGGCAACCTGTTAGTCTCAAAGTTGAAGGTATTATTGTAAATCCGACAACATTGGACCAGACAATCGCTATTTCTGGAACTTTGAAGCCTTTTGAAGAAACTGTTTTAATGCCTGAAGTTGCCGGACGCGTAGTTGATATCAATTTATCTGAAGGGGGCTTCGCAAAAAAGGGAACTTTACTTGTTAAACTTTTTGACGGCGATTTGCAGGCTCAGTTAAAAAAGTCAAAGTCCCAGTTGCAACTTGAAGAACAAACAGAAAAAAGGCAAAGTGAACTTATGAAAGTTAATGGGATCAGCCAATTGGATCTGGACCAGACTATACTTCAGATAAATTCAATAAAAGCTGATATAGAAGTACTGGAGGTGCAAATAAATAAAACGGAAGTCCGCGCCCCTTTTGATGGCACCATTGGATTAAGGAATATTAGTATCGGAGCACAGGTTACTTCTGGGACAGACCTTGCTACAATACGCGATGTACGGCATTTAAAATTGGATTTCAGTGTACCTGAGAAATACAGCAGCACTATAAAGCCGGGATATAAAGTAACATTCACTGTTCAGGGTGATGACAAAAAATATATTGCTACAGTTATGGCGACAGAACAGGGAATTGAATCCGATACCCGCAATTTAAACGGACGTGCAATAGTTGAAAGCAATACGACATCGCTTATACCGGGTGAATTTGCGAATGTTGAACTTCGATTGAATGAAAATAAAGATGCACTTATGGTGCCTACTGAAGCAGTCATTCCACAGGCAAGAACAAAACAGCTTATTGTTGCTAAAAACGGGAAAGCCAGCTTTGTAACAATAGTGACAGGGATTCGGAATTCTTCATCTGTACAGGTAATAAGTGGGATCAATCCTGGCGATACTGTTGTCACAACCGGAATACTCTTTCTTAAACCGAATGCTGCTCTGAAATTTTCTAAAGTTAAAAGCAATCCGTTATGACATTATCCGATTTTGCAGTAAAACGACCGGTCGCATCAATTGTAATGAGCCTGATAATTGTGCTGTTTGGTGTTGTTGGGTACAATTTTCTTGGAGTTCGTTTATATCCTGCAATTGACCCTCCAACTATAAATGTTCAAACATCTTATGCTGGCGCAAATTCTGAAATTATGGAATCTCAGATAACCGAACCGTTAGAGAAGGCAATCAATGGAATAGAAGGCGTTAAAACTATTTCATCATCATCCACGGTCGGTAGCAGTAATATTACAGTTGAGTTTAATGTTGGCGCCGATCTGGAGAAAGCTGCCAATGATGTGCGCGATAAAACTTCACAGGCTGCGCGAAGTTTGCCACAGGATATTGATGCTCCTCCTATAGTTACCAAAGCAGACGCTAACAGCGACCCTATTATAACGCTGGCTGTTCAGAGCACCACTCTTACTGCTACCGCTCTGAGTGATTATGCTGAGAATGTTTTGCAGGAAAAACTACAAACGATACCAGGAATTAGTGCTGTAGTACTGTTTGGACAAAAACGTCCTGCAATGCGGCTCTGGCTGAATCCTGATAAGATGGCGGCATTCAACATAACAGCTCAGGATATCTTTTCAGCTTTAGTTAAAGAAAATATAGACCTTCCCGGTGGAAAAATAAGAGGCACTGGTACAGAACTTTTAGTGAAAACTCATGGATTACTGGTTACAGAAGAAGATTTTAATAACCTTATCATCCGGCAGACTAATGATCAGATGATAAAGCTGAGCGATATCGGCGAAGCAATTCTTGGTCCCGAAAATGAAGAAACAGAAGTTAAGCTGAATGGTGCCGAAGGTATAATGCTTGCTCTGATCCCCCTGCCTGGAGCCAACACTATCAACATAGCGGATGAATTTTATAAAAGGTTTGATGATATTCAAAAAAATCTTCCTGCTGGTTTGACATTATATGTTGGCTATGACAAATCAAAGTTTGTGCGCCAGTCGGTGAAAGATGTGACAGAAACATTGATTATAGCTATTATCCTTGTAGTAATTATCATTTTTCTGTTTTTCAGGGATTGGGTAATCGCATTACGTCCTCTCATAGATATCCCCGTATCACTCATTGGTTCATTCTTTATAATGTACATTTTCGGATTTTCCATAAACGTGCTTACCTTGCTTGCGATTGTTCTGGCAACAGGATTAGTGGTCGATGACGGCATTGTCGTAACTGAGAATATCTTCAAAAAGAGAGAACAAGGGATGGATAAATGGACAGCAGCATTGCATGGTACCCGTGAAATATTCTTTGCTGTCATCTCTACCTCACTCACACTGGCCGTTGTTTTCATTCCTGTAATTTTCTTACAGGGATTTACAGGACGATTATTTCGTGAATTCGGTATCGTATTGGCCGGTGCAGTCATAATCTCAGCTTTTGTATCTCTTACTCTGACACCAGTGCTGAATATAAGACTTGGTGGGTCAAGAATCGGACATTCACGCTTTTATAACACTACCGAACCATTTTTTGCTGGTCTAGATAAAGGCTACAGGTCTATACTTAGCTATGTTATCAAACATAAATGGATCTCAATTACCATACCTATTGTGTGCGTAATTATGATTTTTACTATTTTAAAATTCATAAAGTCAGAATTGGCGCCGTTGGAAGACCATAGTATTATCAGGGCTACAATTACTGCACCTGAGGGAGCAGATTTTGATTATACAAATGTTTTAGTCGACAGAATTTCTCAGCAAATGACTGACAGTATTCCTGAGTCCCGGTTATCATTTGCAAGGACAGGTGGTGGAGGTGGCCCATCCAGCACGAATGTCGGAGGAATTAATTTATTTCTTACAGAGCCTAATCAAAGGAAAACCACCCAACAACAGGTATATGACAAACTGATAAGGATATTCCGGCGTTATTCGGAAGCGAGAATTATACCAACTCAGGAACAGACTATTACCACTTCCATGTCGGGAGGATCGCAATTGCCGGTTCAGTTCGTAATACAAAATCTGGAATTTAATAAACTTCAGGATGTACTGCCAAAGTTTCTTGATGCAGCACGGAAAGATTCTATATTCAGCAACGTTGACGTGAACTTAAAATTCAACAAACCGGAACTCAACCTTACAGTTGACCGGCTTAAAGCAACAAATCTCGGAGTTAACGAATCCGACATATCTTCTACATTACAATTAGCTTTAAGTGGCGGCAGATATGACTATTTTCTCCGGAATGGAAAACAATACCAGGTAATCGGTCAGGTTGAACGTTCTGAACGTAGTCAGCCCAAGGATATTACCTCATTATATGTAAGAAGCAGAACCGGCAAATTGATACAGCTCGATAATCTCGTAAAAACTGAAGAAAGCAGCAGTCCTCCTACTTTATATCATTTTAACCGCTATAAGTCTGCTACTATTTCAGCTACTCTTTCACCAGGCAGGACTCTCGGTGAAGGAATTGCTGAAATGCGTAAGATTTCGGCAAAACTATTGGACACTTCATTTCATACTGATCTTTTTGGTGCATCGCGCGACTTTGTCGAAAGCAGTTCTAATATCTTATTCGCACTGATACTTGCAATAGTACTTATCTATCTTATCCTTGCTGCCCAGTTTGAGAGTTTCCGTGATCCCTTTATTATTATAATTACGGTACCAATGGCTCTTGCAGGCGCATTACTTTCCCTGTGGGTATTTAAACAAACTTTAAACATATTTTCTGAAATAGGAATGATAATGCTTATTGGTATCGTTACAAAGAATGGAATACTTATCGTCGAATTTGCTAATCAGAAACGTAAAGCCGGACTCAAAATCCCGGAAGCAGCTTTTGAGGCTGCTGCTTCCCGTCTCCGTCCTATATTAATGACTTCACTGGCAACCATGTTTGGCGCACTTCCAATAGCTTTAGCGTTAGGCGCCGGAGCCCAGAGTCGCGTTCCATTGGGAATCGTTGTTGTAGGCGGATTGTTTTTCGCTCTGATACTGACTTTATTTGTGATTCCAGTTATGTATATATTAATGGCTGACAAAAAATTGCAGCATAAAATTTCAGAAAACACAAATATTGAGGTAGAGTGAAAAAGTACATTTCCATGAAAAAAATCATTCTGAATTTAAGCATAATTGTGTCTTTGATCCCAGTGACTTATGGGCAGAAAGCAATAATGGCACAAGATGCTGTGAGTATAGCGTTGAAGTATAATTATGACATCCTTATCTCCCGTAATAGTTCCAGCAGCGACAGTGTCAACAATACTCCCGGCAATGCAGGCATGTTGCCTACAGTAGCCATTAACGGTTCCGGGAGCTATTCTGCTGCTAACAATATCCGGCAAAAATTTTCGGACGGAACTTCATCAACAATAATCAATGCAAATTCCAATTCTTTAGATGCTAATGTCGGGCTTAACTGGACTCTGTTTGACGGAGGAAAGATGTTTGTAACGAAAAGAAAACTCAACGAGATCCAGGCTTTAGGGGAAATTCAATTCAGAGACCGGGTTCTGCAAACCGAGTATGATGTTATTCTTGCATATTATGACGTAGTAAGACAAAAACAGGAACTGGCTTCCATCAATGAAGTCATTACATATAATTTAGAACGTGTAAAGATCTCACAGATTGCATATGATGCAGGACTTTCTCCAAAGACGAATTTATTGCAGGCTAAAATTGATTTGAATGTTTATCAGGAAAACGCCATAAATCAGCAAACAATAATTATTGCATCAAAAAGAACATTAAACCAGTTGCTTGGCAGAAATGCCGATATCCAGTTCGATGTGCTTGATTCCATACCGATAAACGAGTTAGTTGACAAGAAGGAATTGGCTCAGAAACTTGATTCAGGCAATACCAGTATCCTTGCTTATAAAAAGCAAGTCGACGTATCTAAACTCTCCCTCAAGGAAATGTATACGCTGCTATTTCCTAAAATAAACTTTAATGCCGGCTACGGATTATTTCAGAGCAATACTCCTGAAAGTAACCCGCTGAGGAGCCGAACAATCGGCCCATCATTTGGAGGCACAATTTCAATACCAATATATCAGGCAGGAAATGCTGGCAGACAGATAAAAACTGCTAAAATTCAACTGCAATCTGATGAGTACAATCTTGAAAGCATCAAGCTGCAAATGAATCAGCAATTGCAAAATGCTCTCACGCAATTTGAAAATCAATTGCAATTATTAAGAATTGAAAAGGATAATGCCATTTTGGCAAAAGAGAATCTGGAAATTTCAATACAGCGGCTCAGATATGGACAAACAACTTCTCTGGAGGTCAGTCTTGCAGAGGGTAGTTTTGTCGACTCATTAACCCGTCTTATTAATTTCGAATACAACTTAAAAGTTGCCGAAACAAAACTGAAGCAATTGTTAGCCAGATTATAACATTACAAAAGCTCTAATTGTTTTCGACCTAATCTTTGGAATATAGTACTCAAATCTGGCTTTTGCCAATACTATTTTCACTGATTCAAATCCCACTTTGCTCACTTTGCGATTAAACCAGATTATATTAAATTTGAGCCTAAACATTTTATATGCAAAAGAAAACTGAACTGATTACAAATAAGGATGGAAGCATATTCCATCTCAACCTGCTTCCTGATGACATTGCTCACAAAATCATTATAGTTGGTGATCCGGGACGGGTTGATATGCTGGCCTCACTGATGCAGGATATAAGGGTTAGAAAACAAAACAGGGAGTTCCATACTGTCACAGGGTCATTTGAAAACAGCGAGATAACCATTATCTCGTCAGGAATCGGAACTGATAATATCGATATTTTGGTAAATGAGCTTGATGCTCTGGTTAATATTGATTTGAATACCGGTATTTGTAAGGAAGAACCTGTATCTCTGACATTTATCAGGCTTGGCACATCGGGTGGACTGCGGACTGATGTGCCGGCAGGATCATGCTTACTTACAGAGACTGCTATTGGTTTTGATGGCTTACTGCATTTCTATGAAGGTTATGACTGGATTCTGGATACTGGTTTATGTGATAGTCTTGTCGAATATCTGGAATGGCCCGATACGCTCTCCTACCCTTATGCAGTAAATGCGGATAAAGAGCTTATGGAGATATTTCAGAATGAAGGTTTCAAAAAAGGTATAACTATATCGGCTCCCGGATTTTATGCACCTCAAGGAAGAAGACTCAGACTTGAAACATTTGATAATGAAATAAATAATAAGCTGGCTGAGTTTTCTTACAGAGGCCGGACCATTTGTAACTATGAGATGGAGAGCTCCGCAATTTATGGTTTGTCGGCATTGCTTGGCCACAAAGCGTTGACAATCTGTCTGGTTATTGGCAACCGTGTTACAGGCGAATTTATCCAGGATTACAAACCATTAATGAGCGATCTGGCGCTTAAAGTATTCAAACAAATCTGAACCGTTTTGACAGTACTTGTATTCAGTCTAAAAATGAATATATTTGTATAACTAACCTGTCAAATAATAAAGTATGACTGAAATTACTACCAATAAGAATGTCAAAGACGATGAAATAGACCTGCTCGATCTTTTCAAAAGGATGGGCAGAACATTAAACAGATGGGGCATAGCTCTGGGAAGAGCGTTTCTAATATCGGTTGTTTTTCTTTTGAAGCGGTGGTTACCACTGGGATTAAGTGTTGTTGCCGGTATAGGGATATCATACTTATTAAAAACTACTTCTCAATCATTTTATACATCCGACCTGGTATTCAGAAATAACCTGGCTCTCATGGATAAAAAAACATTGAGAGATAATTCGGGTACCACCTCTGAAATAATCTCTAAAATAAGCAAACTTCATACATTTTGTTCTGAAAATAACCAGGCAGCTATGTCTCTTGCATTAACAATGAAAACTGAATCAGTCAGGGATATTTCTGATATAAGTGCATATTGGATCATTGATCAGAGCAGGGACGGTATTCCTGACTATGTGGATTATAAGGGAAATCACAGTGCATATGATACTATTAATATCCGGATGCAGGACCGGTTTGACATCAGGGTGAAAATTAATTCTCCTCAGGATTTAAATTTAGTCAGGGAAGGTATCATAAGGTTTATTGAGAATGATTCACTGTATCAGCAAAGAAACCGGGTGCGGTTAAGGCAAAACCATGACTTACTATCGAGATTAAACTATGACATTCTGCAACTTGACAGTTTGCAAAAAGTAAAATATTTTGAGGAAACCCGGAATATGAAACCGAGCAGCGGGGGGCAGATTGTATTTATGCAGGAACAGAAGACCCAATTGGTATATGGTGACATATATGCACTATACACTCAGAAACAGCAGCTGGAATCTGAAAGAGATCTATATAAAGGCGTTGTAACTGTTTTAAGTGATTTTTCCTTTCCGACAAGAAGGGACAATGGAGCTATGTATTATGGGAAACAAGTGATTCCGGTCGTTTTCTTAATAACATTATTAATATTAATTATTCTATCAAACCGCAGGAAACTGGAAGAAGTATACAAAAAGTACTGAAATAAAAATGGGAGCTTCAGGCTCCCATTTTTTTTGCAGAACTTTTATATGATCATTTCAGGTCTTATTAAATCTTCTTTCAGGTATGATTAAAAGCAGAAAGGAAAACAGGGGGAAAAATGATACTCCTGCTAATCGATACAGTACCGTTTCAAACATAAAGAAAACTAACATCATAAAAACAAATAATCCGTAAAGCAGTCTCTTTTCGTTTATAGCAATAAAGATCATATAACCGAAAAGTGAAATAAAAATTAAAATACCTACTATCCCATTTTCAAGCAGAACTTCAAGAAATTGATTATGTGCATTTAATCTTTGCCGGCTTATTTTATACTCACCAATGCGATCATATTCCTCTACCAATTCTGTCCTTACATCTCCAATGCCGACTCCCATTATGGGATTTTTTTTAATAACATTCATAGCAGCCTTCCACACAATTATTCTTTCATCTTGCTTTTTAAGATCAAATTTTTGTTCTTTGGAAAATCCTTTAAGGAGAATGTTTACCCGATCATTTTTACGAAATAATGGCAATGAAAAAATCAGAACAACAATAAATATTACCCAAATCAATCTTGATTTTTTAAGATTTATAATATTGACCACAGCATAAAATGATATCATAATTATTGTAGCAATGATCGCTGCCCTTGATGAAATAAAATATATTGAAAGGAGTAAAAACGATCCAAGAATAAGCCATCCAATCCGAAACCCCTTTTTTAATGAAGTATCATACCATGATTCAAATGATATAAAAACTGAAATTAAAACATACATTGCCAGATATGAAGGGTGAATTGAATATGTTAAATCAGGACCATAAAAGAAATTCAACCATTCAGCTTCTGCGGGATGAGGATTAAACGACCACGTTCCGTTATAAAAATCCAGTGATTGAGATAATGCATATCCAAAACAAGAAATCACATATATTGTAGTGCTTATTGCGAAAATCCGGAATAAGGTGAATCCACTTGTCTTGATCTTTTCTCCCGGTTCGAAAAAAACTATAGGAAAAATTAAAAGAGACAGCCTTCCAAAAATATTCGACCATCCCATTTTAAGATCGCTTGTATATAGTATGCTGAATATTTGCCAAAAATAAAACAAGAGAAACGCTATTACAAGCAATTTATACTTTGAATGTGATCTGACTATTTTTCCAAATTCAGAGTAGTTTTCATAAATCCAGGCCAGGCAAAGCACTATCATTAATGGAGGAAGAAATTTATAATGAATTGGCATAACAACCATAACCAGAATGGCTATCAGGTAAGTGATGTCACCTTTTTTGTTTTGTATCTCGAAATACTTCTTAAGCATGTATTATCTAATAATTTTCAATTATCTGATCACAAATCATATTTAGCTGTGATTCTGTTAGTTCCGGATACATCGGGAGTGATAAAACTTCGTCTGTTATCTTACATGAAACCGGAAAATCAGCCGGAATATGTTTTTTATACTTATAAGCGGTAAGGAACGGTAAAGGCTTTGGATAATGCACTGAACATGATATCTTTTTCTCATTAAGCAGCTTTAACATATCCTCTCTTCGCTTGCATCTGATGACGAATAAATGATAAACATGTTTTGTATTTAACAGTGTCTCAGGCAAAATTATTGCCGGATTAATACCTAGTCGCGCTTTATAAAACTCAGCAATCTTGTTGCGTCTTAAATTCCATTTATCAAGGTAACTTAATTTAGCACTAAGTATTGATGCCTGCAGACTGTCAAGTCTACTATTTCTACCTATAAGAGAATGTTCATGTTTCGTAAAAAGTTGTCCATGATTTGAAATTTTTCTGGTCATTTCGTTTAGTGCCGGATCATTTGTTACAATAGCTCCGCTATCTCCAAATGCTCCTAAGTTTTTACTCGGGAAAAAACTAAAAGCAGAGGCGATCCCATAAGTTCCGACCTTTTTATCAAAATATTCTGCGCCATGAGCCTGAGCACAATCTTCAATAACATAAATATTATATTTTTTAGAGATCGCGATAATCTCATTCATTTCAGCAGGACAACCATATAAATGGACAGGGATAATTGCTTTTGTTTTTTTTGAAATTTTAGACTCTATACAGCCTGGATCTATAGTATAAGTCTTCTCATTAATATCTGCAAAAACAGGTTCAGCTCCTACATTATTAACGGCTTCTGCAGTTGAAATCCAGGATAAGGCAGGCACTATGACTTCATCACCAGATCCTATATTCAGAGATTTTAAAATAATTTCCAGGGCATCTGTTCCATTTCCACAACCTAAACAGAATTTTGAACCAAGATAGCCTGCAAAAGCTATTTCAAAGTCAGTAACAGCTTGGCCCTTAATAAAGTTAGAATCTGAAATACAGCTTTCTATAGCTTTATCTATGTCACTTTTAATACTTATATATTGTGCATGCAGATCAACAAAAGGTATCATTTTTCTTTCTTAGTTATTTTATAAATGTTGCTGTAACAACAATCAGTGGATAGAAAATCATTGATTATCAACTTTATAATAGATTAGACTTTTGCCCTTTTGGCAGCAGTGTATATTTTATCAATTATTTCAACTGTTTTCAGCCCTTCAAAACCATTTGTGCCAATTGTTCCGTTATTCAATAAAACATCAACAAGATTCTCATATACTTTATCATGGTTAGACATTGAACCTACATACTGCCCATAATTGTTTGGTGGGTTCCCTTCGGGCAAATTAGTTATTTTATAATCCCTGATATTCTGATATTCTAATTCATTCAGATATTGGCCGCCTATCTTAACAGTCCCATATTCGCCAAAAATCGTTAACGATCCTTCCATGTTTTTTGAATAACTGTTCACTGTGTAATTTATTGTACCAATAACCCCATTATAGAATTCAACAATAACAACGCCCGTGTCCTCAAATTCAATTATTTTATCATGATTAAAATTTCTGGTAATTGACTCTGCTTTCTTAATATCTCCAAACATCCAGTATAATAAATCAATGAAATGGCTGAATTGTGTGAAAAGTGTACCTCCGTCAAGATTTATAGTTCCCTTCCAATCAGATTGGTTATAATATTCTGCATTTCTGTTCCAGAAACAGTTAAGCTGAATACTAAAGATTTTTCCCAGGCGGTTCTCATCAAGAGCTTCCTTTATTGCCTTAACCGGAGGATTATATCTGTTTTGTTTCACAACAAAAAGTCTTTTATTAGCTTTTTCGGCCTCTTTTATCATCTCACCACAATCATATACTATAATAGCCATTGGCTTCTCACATAAAACATGCAGCCCCTTTTTGAAGGCTTTAATTGAATGTTCTGCATGTAAGCCGTTGGGAGTGCAGACTGCAATAACATCCAGGTCATTTTCGTTTCTCAATAACTCATCGTAGTCTGAATAAATTTTTGAGTCGTACTTATGACCAAGGCTGATTGCTCTGGAACCTACATTATCACATACAGCTTTCAGATATCCTAACCTGGAGATCTGCACTGCATGCCTGTCAGCAATTCTTCCGCAACCTATAATTGCAAATTTCAATTTATTCATGACTTTTTATAAAGTATCTTAAATTCATCATATTGTAATATAACCGGCTTGTAATATGTCATTTAGGAAACCCAGGCTTTATGTAACCTTATCAAGGATTTTTTTATAAGCCTTAGCTGCAATTCTTGTTGTGTACTTATTCTCGAATGCATTCCGGCCATTTTGCCCCATCTGCCTTCTTATGCCGTCGCTATCTTTAAGAAAAGTAATTGCATTAATCAATCCATCCAGGTCATCAGGATCGACAACCAATCCGCAATTCTCCTCTCTGACTATATTTGCAATTTCAGAATGTTCAGGGACCAGTGCAATGACCGGTCTGCCTGCTGCCAGGATTCCATATATTTTACATGGTACTGCCATCCCTTCAAGGCCTTGTTTCAAAGTGACCAAATGCACATGCGAGGCAGCCATAATATTATTAAAATCAATATTATCCTGGAACGGAAGCATCAATACATTCTTTTGATCTTTGATTTCAAACTCACTCAATAATTCCGGCTTTTTTATTCCTCCCCCAACAAAAATAAAAAAAACATTTTCAATATTTTTTTTAACTGCCCTGCCCATTGTTCTTACCTCATTCCAAATTCCAATGTTCCCTGAATATTGTACAACAAAACTTTCTTTTAATCCTTTTTCAGTAACGAAATTATTCTTATCAAAATCAACCGGGAAAATCAGGTCTTCATCCTGCCAATGAGGAATGTATTCAATTCTATCCTGACATTCATGGCAAATATCAACGACAAATTGTTCAGTATCTCTTCCGATTACGATTATTACTTCACTTTTTTTCAGAGTTAAAACAAATAAATGTTGCCATAGCTTTATAAAAATGTTTCGTCTGGATACTTTTCCTAACCTGACCAATCCTTCAGGGAATATATCCAGCAGAACATAAATGAATTTTCTCTTCTTTAATGAACAAATATGTGAAAGTAATATTCCCAGAAAAGGTGGATTAGTAAGCGCCCAAACCGGAATCTTCTCTTTTGAAAATAATAACTTTAATGACGCACTGATCATAAAAGTTAATATATTAACAGATCTGCCTGCAATAGTGCTTTTGTCAAAATTTGTCGAGGGCAGATAAATAATGTTAACACCTTTATATAGTATTCTTTTGGGTTGTCTTTTAAAATTAGTATAACTCGGATGGGCCGACCATACTTCAACTTCAATATTTTCCTCAACCAGAAGAGAACATAAACCTGTAAAAAGATTTGCGGTTGAAACCTGGTCGGGATAAAAGACCTGAGAGATTAAAAGGAACTTTTTAGACATCAGAATTTGTTCATCAAATCAATAACCCTATAAATATCATCTCTTGTATGAATTGTTGAAACTGGCAGACTGAGAGTGGTATTATGAATTTCATCTGAAACAGGAAATTTCAAATGAGATAAAAAAGACAAAGCCTTTTGTTTATGCGGTGGCACAGGATAGTGAATTTCGGTTTGAATATTATTCTTTTTCAAATATTCTTTCAATTCATCCCGCTTTTTATGACGTATGTTAAAAATATGGTAGACATCAAAAAAATCATCATGAATTGCCGGTTTAATGAAATCCTCCTTCAGATTAGACAGGTAGAGTGAAGCTAACTCTCTTTTATGCATATTAATTAAATCGAGATATTCCAACTTAACTATCAGAAAAGCCGCCTGGATTTCATCAAGCCTTGAATTTAATCCTATGAGTTCATTATGATATTTTTTACCTGATCCGTAATTCCTCAGCATTTCAGTTTTTTTATGGAGCTCATCATTATTTGTTACAATAGCGCCTCCATCACCTAAACATCCCAGGTTTTTTGTGGGGTAAAA
>Ga0182011_10002222_pt1 | contig 16532 bp, 4 predicted proteins | sample 711E1DmetaG_FD_120481 | JGI IMG/M metagenome (GOLD analysis project Ga0182011, IMG submission 120481) | Permafrost microbial communities from Stordalen Mire, Sweden - 711E1D metaG | ecosystem: Environmental > Terrestrial > Soil > Wetlands > Permafrost | place: Sweden: Stordalen | collected... | reverse complement strand
CGCCGATAGAACTCATCGCGGTGGCCGGATTGGCATTGTTCCAGCCCTGCCAATCGCCCACGGCCGTCCAAGTGCCTGGGTCCACATTCACCCCGATTCGCCCGCTGGCGGGGGTCCAGCCATCGGCGTAAGTATTCGAGTCGTAAGTGAGGGTGATATCCCCGCTGCCATTGGCGTAAAACCAACTGTTGCCAGGGCCAGGTGCGCTCCAACTCCAGTCGCCCTCTGTAACTTTGAACTCATAGCGGCCTCCTGACGTCAGCCCTGAAAAAATCGACTGATAGATCCCGCCGCCCATGTCGGTCATCAGATTAGCGTTAGCGTTCCATCCGCCGACACCGCCCAAAATAGGGTCAGCCCCGGTTATATAATAAGGAGGAGGAGCAGCAAACGCGGATAATGCCAGTGCCAACGAGGCCGTAGTAAGAATAACGAGCTTTTTCATTTAAGTTCCTTTTTTAGGTTTGTTACGTCATAACTGAACTGATTTGCAGGCAAGCTTACCCAATTTAGCCACCAGAAGTCTACCACATGTTTGTGCGGTATGATGCGAAAATATGCAGGTTTTCATGGCAAAAGCTGGACACGGTAATACTGGGCCGAGCCGGTTGGGTTGCTGGTGTAACTGGTGGTTGAACCAGCGGCGGTTATGACGCTGCCCAGCGTGATCAAGGGAACCAAAAGATTGGTGGTGGACCAAACCTGATAAACCTTGCCCGAAAAGCTGGTCCAGTCCAACACGCTGGCGTTGGCCATGTGAATGACGGGGATCCAGGCCGGATCAACCAGGACGACCCCCGGAGAGCTGGCGCTGAGGGGTCCTTGAATGCCGGCATTGTTGATCGCACTTACCTCCGCATACAGCGTCGCGCCATAACTGTTCGTGACCGTCAGAGTCGTGCCGGTGACGATGCCGCTGAAGACATCGGAACCGCCGGGAGTCGTGCCGACGATGACATAATAACCGGATACCCCGCCGTCCGGGTCGTTCAACGGTGCCCAACTGAAAGTCGCGATGTTGCCAATGACGTGGGTGTTGGCGGCCGTGGGCGCACCGGGCGTGGCGGGCGTGGTGACATCGTAAAGCTTCAGGTATTGCGCCTCAAACGGCGCACTGGTCCAGCCGCCATTGGTGGTCGGCACCGGGTTCAGCGAGACGGACACGCCGTTGGCCAGCACGTTGCTGCCGGCAACACTGCTACCCCAGAGCCAGTAATTGCGGCGGTTCGCGTCAACTCCGGTGTAGGCCGCGATGTTTTTGACGTTGTAAATCCGGTCGGGTTTGATGCCGAACAGGTTGGCGCCGTTCTGCGTGATGTTGACGTTGAAAATTCCCGACTGAGAATTGTTGCGGTCGAGGTTCACAAAGGCGAACACCACGTCGGAGAAATTCGGCGAGGCGCCGGCATTTTGATACTTGGCCACGGAGAAAATCGAGGGCTGTGGATTCCCGGTCCCGGTCTGATTGAGGTAGTAACGGTTGGAACTGCGCAGGGCGGTGCTGAACAGCCGCGCCTGGTTGATGCCGGCATAGACCGGCCAGAGCTGATCGAGACCATAATTCCGGTTGGCGGGGGAGAAAATCGGCTGGAGCGAATTGTAATTCATGAACTGCGGAATCGTCTTGCCGAAGTTGATCTGGTAACTGTCGAAACCGAACGTGGTGGAGATGCCGAGTTCCTCGCCGTAGAAAATCATCGGCGCGCCGTCAATCGTGCCGCACACCGCGTAACGGATGAGCGCCTGATAGGGATCGCTGAAGCTTTGCTCGTCATGCGACACGTTGTTGAGCAGCACCAGTCCCTGGCCATAGCTGTTGCGCCGGCTGTCGAAGGCGTTGCGATAGTCACTCGCCGTGGCGGCCGATTGCAGGGCGAAGATCAGGTTTTCGTTCAGGACGTCGAAATGCCGGTTGGAGCGGTAGGTCACCGCGCCGCCGTCGAGCGACTCGGTCATGAAGACAAAATCCCATTTCCGGCAGCGGACCTTGTTGATGATGTATTCCCAGCATTGCGGCGGCAGGCCCTGGCCGAAATCGGCGCGCAGGCCGTCAATGCCCTTGTAAGTCTGGTTCGCCGGCGTGTTGGTCGGGCAGCCGGTCCGGTCGAGCCAGTAAAGAATGCAGTCCGAAAAATAGCGCCAGACATTTTGCGTGATTTGGTCGAAATGCCCGTTGCCGGTGCCGGTGCTGTTCTCGTCGCCGATGGTGTAATCAAACCAGTCGGCTTCACTGGTGTAATTGCCGGATTGCGAGGCATTGGGCACGAGCGCGGCATACCGGCCAAAATAAATATCGGCCACGTCGCTCCACTTGCCGAAGTCGTACCGGTCTGGCGCTTGGGCAACCGTCACCGCACTCGAAGCCCGCTGGTCATATTCGTTGGTGCGCGAATAAAACCGCGCCTCTGTATTGGCGATTTCGTCCGTGGGCTGGGCGTTCGTCGCAAAATAATAAACGCCGCTGGCGTCCAGCTCGCCATCCCAGGCGGAGTGATTGAACGGTTCGTCCAGCATCACGTTGATCCCGGCGGCGTCAGCGGCGGCCACGAAATTGGTGAACTCCTGCATCGCCGCGTCGCGTGTGTTTGCCTTGCCGAGCAGCGGATTGATTTGGAAAAAGTTTTTTATCGAATACGGGCTGCCAACGGCATAGGGCAGGCCGGTGTTGGGGTCGGTTTGCCGGTTCTGAATGCCGATGGGATGGATCGGCTGGAACCAGAGCCAGTTGACGCCGAGGTTTTGGACGTAATTCAGGTTGAAACGATTCGTCACTGCGTCGTAAGGCCGCGAACCGGGGCCGTTATACAAATCAGCAAACGTGCTGCGGTCGTTCTGGCCGGTGCCCTGCGCATCAATGTTCATCGCGTTCAACTCATACATCGTGATGTTGCGCGCCTTGGCCGGCGAAACGACGATGCAATGGTCGCGCCGGCCGCCGCTGGAATACCAGAACCAGTTGGTGTTGCCGGAAACCTTGTAACGCGCCGTCAGGCGATAGGCGCCGGTATTGGTGGCATAAAGCGTGAGTGTGTATTGCCCCGGCGTGCCGGTCGGCGACAGCGCGTAAGCCTTGTAATAATTGTTGTCGTCGCCGGTGGCGATGGTGTTGCCGTCCGGCGGGATGATGCCATCCTCGATGCCGTCGCCGTTGGCATCCATCATCACGCGGTTGCGGCGGTTCAAATTCGAGAACACATCGGCTTCCACGACGTTGGAAACGTTCGGCGAAAACAGGACGGTCACCGGAATCGAATCGCCCGCCACTTCGTCCACAAAAAGATGTTCGGTGGTGTAATCGGCGTTGACCCCATTGACGGTCAACGCCGGGGCGCCCAACACGCCATTGGTAAAGGAAAAAACCGTGTTGTTCGCGCCGGCGTTGTAGTCGGCAAATTTTTCCTCACCATTGCTGCTGTTCCAGACGCCAATTTTGTAGTTGATGGGGGTGTAATCCGGCAGGTTCGATGATGTGCCGACCCACCACATGGCATTGCCGGCAATGCTGGAATCGTCTTCCTCGTGGTCAAAAGTCATCGGCGTGACCAGCGTGGTGCCGCTGCCGGTGCCATGCGTGCCGGTCGGGATCGAACCATCCGTTGTATAGTAAACACAGGCGTTATCGGCCCAGCGCGAACTCAAACTGCTGTCCTTCCCGAGATAACCGGCCTTGATCCAGAAGCTGACATTGGAGCTGTTCGTGGCCGTGCCGGGAACGACCACGCGATTGCCGGCATGAAAGAGCCACGCGGGCCGGTTGCGGATGGTGAACGGTGCGGCCGCGGCGACAGACTGGCTGGCGGTGGTCGAACTGCTGCCATCCCCGCCATAGAGACAGGTGTTCGAGACGCCGTTCACGCCGTCGAATGTGAGGTAAAGGTAATACTGAATGACTTCCTCGGTCCCGAAGTTCGTCGTGTTGAACGACGCCTGCCAATACTGATTATTCGGGCTGGGACCGCCGTTGAGGTAAAAGCTCAAGGCGTTGCTGCTCCAGGAACTTTGGGTGGCGCCCTTGTAAATCACCCAGCCGCCGGTCTGATTGGCCGTGCCATAGGAGTTGTTGAGTTTCTGAATGCCGCTATAGACGGTGATGGCAGTGTTGGTGCCGATCTCGAATTCCGGGTTGCGCATGGTGAATCCGAGATCGCCGGAATTGTCCGGAATGTGCCAGGCATTGGCTAGGACCGCCCGCGCCTCTGGATGAAAGCTGACAAGCAGCACCAGAGCGGCAAGCCCCGATATGAAACGGTTATTTTTCAAGGTTGTTCTGCTAGCGTGTGTTTTCAAAAAATGGAGTGTGGCCGTCCCCGGCCACAGCCATGTCCGCCAACTACAAGTTTTCCGTAATTCCATGCGCTCTTGGTTTACGGAAGTTGCTGCGCCCGGGGACGGGCGCACTCCGGCTGCGAGCGTTTGCCAATTTTGAAAACACGCCATAAGTTTTCCGTTCAGTGCCTAGTTGCCAATTGCCTGGACTTCGTAAAACTTGGCCGGCACCGAGGGTGAACTATCAAAGAAATAGGTGGAGGCGCCGGCGCCGGGGATGATGTCGCTGATGGCTTCAAACGGCTGGGTCAGGTTGGTGGTCGCCAGGACCTGATAATTGACGCCCGGCGCGCTGTCCCAAACGAGGAGCTGGTTGTTGTTGGCGAGGCCGGTGATGACCAGCGGCGGCGCGATTATCACCGATTTGGTGTCGCTCAGGGTGATGCCGTTGGTATAGACGACCTGGAGCTGGTTGGAGCCCGCACTGGCGCCGCTCCAGTTGTAGGTCAGCATCCGCATACCGGTGCCACAGCCGGTGCCGGTAATGAAATAATTCGGCGTTTGATTGGGCTGTCGTCTCGGCTGGAAAACGCCGTTGATGTAGATGCTGAACAAATTGATATTGTTCGTGTCCAGCGTGCCGGTAAAGCAGGTTTGGATCGGGAAGCTGGCGCCGGCTCCCATCGTGATGATGGCGCCGTCGGTGGATGGATTGGAGATGCTCACTACCTGGGTGGGCGCAACGGTGTTCACGGAACGCGTCAGGGTCGTGTAGCGGTTGGTATAAACACTGGTGGCATATTCCTTGAGATGCACGGTGATGGTGACAGTGCCGCTGTTGGGCACATTGGCGTAGGTGAAATGGAACTCCTGCGGATAATTCGTCCACTGCGCGCTCAAACTGGCGTTGGGCGTCACCGGGGTGGCCGCGACAAAAATGGGCTGGCCGCCGGCGTTATTCCCGTTGCCGTTGGGTTGCCCGGTGTTAATGTCATCATTGCTGGCGTTGCCGTCCTGGATGTTGCAATCCGCCTCCGTCACCGAGCTGTCGGTCCGGATGACGATGGTATAGTTCTGGTTGGAAATCGTGCTGCCGTCGGCCGCAGGCGAGGTGACAGCGCCGCCGGGCAGGGCGGCATCATAGTAGAACGTCTGGAGGAAGGTGTTATAGACGCTCGCCTGGTTGGTGCGCGGCAGGAAGGTCCGGGCGCGGACGATGTGGAAACCGGATTGCAGGCCGATGGCGGTGTTATTCGTGTTGAGGTCGTTGTGCAGCCAGATCACCGCGGTCGTCGGATTGAAATTGGTGATGGCCGCCTGGGTCAGGCCGAACAGCTTCGAGCCGGACGCTTCGCCGTCCCAGACCGGCTGGATGCTTTGCCCGGCATAAACGCTCCCGCCATAGAACAACGCAACCTTGTACCGCACCTGGGTGCCGTTGGACTGCGCGGGAATGGTGCCCTTCCACCAGTCAATGTTGTTGGTCACGCTGTCGTGATTGACCCAGAACGCCTGCACCACCTGGGTCGTGCCTTTGCCGATGCCAAACGCGCCTTCGGGGTTCGATCCGTCGGTGGTGTAGTAGATGTAACAAGTGTTGATTTGGAACTGGTAACCGACCTTGACCCAGACATCCACCGACTGGCTGGGAGTTGGGCTCAACGGATTCATTTGCGAAGGCGGATTGGGACTCAATGAGGTGACCGCGTTGGTCGGGTCATGCCAGACCGAGCAGGCCGTCTGATTGGTGATGCCCGCGCCGTAACCGGCGCCGGCGACCACGTTGCTCGTCCCGCCGACGGTGTAATAATATGTCTCGGCGCCCAGGGAAACGATGTTGTTGCTCAAAGTATTGCGCGCCGCGAATTTTTCCGGGCCGTTCCGGAACTGGAACGCGGTCTGTTCGTAGCCCAGAAACACATCGGAGGTGTAACCGGGTTTGTTGTCGCGCAAATCCGGGCCGTTTGGTCCGACGCTACCGCTGGTTGGCCCCAATCCCATCTGGCTGTTGAGGTCCATGCCGCCATCGAGCTTCACCAGGGTATTCGACGCCGAGGCGTCGCTGCGGACGATGATGTCAAACGGCGCGTTGGTCACCACCGGGATGTCAATGGCGTAGGTGAGATTGGAGACGTTCACGCCGGCGATGACGTTGCCATACGGATCCACGCTACCGCGCATTTTGAAGGGAAAGAGCGGATTGTAATTCGTGTCCCCGTTGACGCCGTCATGGCGGTAAACCGTGATGTGCGGGACTTCGGCGCCGCCTTGGCGGAAGACGATGGCGTTGGTCGAAGGATTCGCCTGGCTGGCTTGCGGCCATTGGCAGCCATATTCGACCCACGCGCCGCTGGGAATGGTGAGTTCCACCGCTCCGCCACCGGTGGCCAGCGTCTGGCTGGCGACGTAAATCAGCCGATTCGCGGGATTCAGATCGCTGGCCGTGTTCTGGGCCTGGCTGTAGGTTTGGGTTGCGCCATGAACCAGCAATTTTTGATAGGCGCGACTGCCGCCCCAACTCTGGCCGGAACTGGACAGTTGCACCAGAACGGTGCCCGGCGGGAAACCCACCACAATGCCCTGGCCGCGTGAATTGGAAACGGCCGTGGAGCCATTGGTGGGATTCAGATAATAGCCATCGCTCGTCCGGCTAATCCCGTCGTCGAAGCTGATGTCGCCAGGATAGCTGTATTTGTCATTCATGCCGAACAGGCACACGTCCTGGTTCGACGCCGTGGTACCTTCACGGTAATCGTAACGTTCAAACAGGACGACATTGTAATCGCTCCAGCGGGACCAGGTGCCGCCGCGGGCAAGCTGATTGTGGACGTACACGGTGTCGGGCATGGTGTTGTCGCCAAATTCACCGAGATAATCGGCATAGGAAACAATCGGAAAATAATTCGGCGGCCCGGAGTGGTTGAACCCGTCGGAATAAACCATCGGCAGCCCCTCGTGCATGAAGTAATAGGCATCCTGCAATTCCTGGTGGACCGGGCAGCAACTGCCGCCGTCCTGGGTCTGGGGAAACATGACGCTTTGCGCTGCGCTGTAGGACGGATACGAATTGCCGTCACAGTAATCGGAGGGCGGCGTGTAGTCCCGGCTGTCCATGCCGTTCAAGCCGGCGTTGCCGGACAGCGCCGAGTTCATTTGGTTGTAAAGCGGCTGGTTGCACAGGCGCATTCCCACGGCCAGATATTGCTGAAAATCCGGCACCGGCGACACGTGCTCGCCGAACAGCATGGCATCGTCGCGCGGCGATTCCGTGTTGAACAGGCTGTTCCGGTTGCCGTTGGTTTCCACGTAGCCATTGCCGGTAACATTGCTGCCGTAACCATGCACCCAGTCATACATCGCCTGAATCCCACCCGTGTAACCGGCGAACGACGGATCGTCCGTAAAAGTGTTGGCCCCGGGGTTGTTGCCGAAAAAGTTCGACGGCGTGTGCTTCACGGCGTCCAGACGGAAGCCATCGCATTTGGTCGTGTAAAGCGTCCACATCACCGCCCGGTCGAGATAGGTGGTCACGTCTTCCGGCACGGGTTTGCCGTTGGTGCCATTGAAGGGATACCACGAACCGCCCAGCGACGGTCCGTTGGTGTCCATGTAATACGTCGTGTTGGTGGGCTGGCGGACGAACACCGGTTTGGTGATCGTGCTGCCGGCTGAAGCGCCGAAATTGAAATTGACCGTGCCCGGTTCGTTGGCGAGGTCAATCAGTCCCAGCAACGACTGGTTTTGGACGTCCCACTGGTTGCAATAATCCTGGATTTGCGGCCAGTTCTGGTAGTAACCGCCGGCGACGGTTTGCAGATGAAAATCCTGCGGGATCAGGCCGGGATAATAATTGGTCGGCGTGCTGGAATTGAACCCGGGCACGCCGAATCCGCGGTGGTTCATCACGTTGTCGAAATAGACCCGGATGCCAAACCGATGGGCGGTCTGCACCATCTGGATGAGCTGGGCCTCGGTGCCCCATTGCGTGGCGATCGTGCCGCGCTGATTGAGGTTGCCCAGATCGAACGGGTCAAACAGGTCGTAACCCACCGAATAAGCGCCGCTTTCCGCCTTGGCGGGATTGGGCACCCAGAGACTGTCATAACCCGCTTCGGCAATTTCCGGCATTTTCTGGGTGAGGTCCGTCCACTTGACATTGAACAATTCCAACATCGCCTCAGCCCGCGCCAGGCTGACACCTCCCAGACCCAGGCCCAGCAACAAGCCGGCGCCGGCCAGCCGGCGGAGCAAAGATTTTGAAACAACCGGAAGGCGGAAAGAATTTAAATTCACAACGAGCAGGGAGTTGCAACGCTTATGCGCGATAGTTTTTTGGTTGATAACACGACAACATAAAGTTGATGCTGGGATCCGTCAATTTTTGTGCTTGTGCTTTCCCAGACAATATCAGCTTAAAAAACCTCCGTTCCACCACATGTTTGTGCGGTGGGTGAACGGGGGATTTGCGTGTATGATACCGTAAGAAAAATGAAGTTCCTCCCTTGCCTGGCTTGGTGCTGCCTTTTCCTGTTGCTGTCGTTGGTGTCGGCGCCGGGCAGCACGAACAGTGTTCACACCACCTGGCTCTGGCACCTGCACCAGCCTATTTACTGGCCTGACCGGCGCAGCTACGGCACCGACCATTACGAAAATGCCTGGGACACGATTCAACAGCAAAATGCCGGCAGGCCGCATCCCTCGCCGGAGGTTTTAAGCGCCATTTTCGGCGAGGCCGACCGCGTGAACGCCTATCAGGGCGAACCCGGTTCCACCATCAGCGGCCTGCTCGGTTATCCCAACGCCGGCGCGCAGGTGAATTATTCCGGCGCGCTCATGGAAAATGTCCAGAGTCTCGCCGCCGCCGGCCAGCTTGGATACGGCAGCGGCTGGAACAACGGCAACCAGACCGCGCGCAGTTGGACGACCAGCGGCGGCAAGCCGCGCCTGGACCTGGTGAATTTCACTTATCACCACGCGCTCGCGCCGCTCGTCAGCGACGAGACGCTCGAAATGGAACTGCGCATCCAGCAACGGCAGATGCAGATTTTCTGGGGCACCAACGTACCGTTGTCGCGCGGCTATTTTCCCGCCGAGACCTGTTTCTCCGAACACATGATTCCCATCCTGAACCGGGTCGGCATCGCGTGGACGGTGGTGGCCAACAATCATCTCGCGCGCGCCTGCCCGGACATGCCCATCGTCACCGGCTCCGGCGGCGAGATGTGCGACCTGCCCAATCCCGCCGATGAATTGAATCCGCTGCAGGGAACCGGCAATTACCAGCGCACGAGCATTGACCGCGGCTGCTCGCCAACCCAGGTGATGCCGTTCGGTTTTCAACTTCATTACGGGCGTTACGTGGACCCGAACACCGGCGCGGCCAGTGAAATCATTCTGGCCCCGAGTGACCAGGCGTTCGGCTGGAAGGACAGTTACAGCACTTGGGATTTGGGACTCATCGCGCCCCTGGCTGCGCACAACAACCCCGCCAAACCCGCGCTCGTGCTTTGCGCACACGACGGCGACAACGCCTGGAGTGGCGGCTCGTCTTATTACAATGAGTGGGTCGGCCAGATGGCCAGCACCGCCGTTTCGGACGGCTACGAACCGACGACCATCGAGCAATTCATCGCCGATTTTCCGCCGGACACCAACGATGTGGTTCACGTCGAGGACGGCGGCTGGGTGTTTGCCGACGGCGATTTCGGTTCGCCGATGTTCATCAACTGGCACTGGCCGCCGAGCTACACGTCGAATGGCGTGAACGTCATTGACCCCAGCCTCGGCACGAGCGACAAGGCTGACAACTGGCGCGTCATCATCGCCACGGAAAATCGTGTGAAAACCGCGCAGCAGATTTCCGGCCTCACGCCGAACCTTGACCAGGTGCGCGATCCCGGAAGCTTCTCGACGACGCCCAACGCCGTTGAACTCGGCTGGCATTATTATCTGGCGAGCCTCGACAGCGGCTTCGTTTATTACGGCTGTCACGACGACGAATGTCTCCGCGCCGGCGTCGCGCAATCCAACGCCGTGCGCAACGTGGATTCCATCATCGCCGGAAATCCGACCGCCGACACCACACCGCCGACGGTTTTCATTCCGCAACGGCATCCGTGGAATCCGGGCGGCACAAATTTCGGTGTGCAATACGGCTACCAAGTCACCGTCACGACGAATTCGGATTTCTGGATTTGGACTTACGCCTACGATGTTTCCGGAATCACGAATGTCAGCTTGCTGCTCCGCGTGAACGGCACGAATCCGCCGACGAGCGACCAGTTCAAGACCTACGCCGGCGGCCCGCTCGCCGGCACATGGCAGACCTCGAACATGACGCAGCGCGTCACCGCGCCGGTGAGTGGCGAGACGCCGCAATACATCGCGGATTATTATTACGCCAAGGTCAGTGGCGTCTCGAATGCGTTCGTGGATTACTACGTCAGCGCGACCGACGCGCGCGGCAATGCTTATAAATCGCCGATCCAGCACGTCTGGGTCGGCGCCGGTTCCGGAGGCGGCAGCAGCAGTGGTGGGCCGGTGTCAGTCTCCCCCGCTACGCCGGTCGCTGGAAATTCCGTGACGATTCAATACGTCGCCACCGGACGCGCCATTGCTTCGGCCAATCCGGTTTATATTCACCTCGGCTGGAATAATTGGAATCCGGTCGTCTCGCCTGATGCCGCGATGACGTTCAACTCCGCATCCAACTGGTGGCAATACACCGTCACGGTTCCAAACACCGCGACGAATTTGAACTGCTGTTTCAACAACGGCTCCGGCGCCTGGGACAACAATGGCGGTGCGAACTGGAATTTCACCGTGGCCGCAAACAGCAATCCACAAGTGCCATCCCAGCCGCAAAATCTGACCGCGGTACCCGTGCAGACTAACCAGATCAATTTAAGCTGGTCCGCCGCCAGCGGCGCGACCAGCTATTTCGTGAGCCGCGACAGTTCAACCATCGCGGCGACAGCTTCGACGAGTTACTCCGACACCGGTCTGGCGGCGAATTCTTCGCACTGCTATTTCATCGTCGCGTCCAACAGCGTTGGCGTTTCGCCGGCGAGCGCGACGGTTTGCACGAACACGCCCGCCGTGACCGTCAATATTTCGCCTTTCATGCTGGACGGCGCGTTTGATTATCCCGGCTACCTGCTGGCCAGCAGCGACATGGTGCTTTACGGCGCGGTGCGCGGCACGACACTTTACGTCGCCACCTGGTCGCCCGGCACAAACGGCCCGAACGACCATTTCATTTTTGTCAGTGACCAGTTGCTGTCGGGGGCCAGCGCCGCCGCGCCGTGGGCAAAAGCTGGCAAGGTCGCCGTTGCCGCAACCAAGCCGTTCCTTGCCGGCGAAAGCCAAACCACCTACGTCAGTTGGTTTGTCAACAACGCCGCGACCAACTGGCCCTGCGCCAAAGCCCCGACCAACTCCGGCGCGTTGGCGGGCACGCTCGACCTGGTGGGCGCCTTCGGCTACCTGCCGACGAACATCTATCTGTGCGCCGCCGCTTATCAGACCGCCGATGGCGGCGCGCTCGCCGCGCAATGCCCGATTGGTTCGGGGCCAAACATTGACACGAACGAATTTCTCGTCATTCCCATCGCCGCGTTGCGCGATTCGCTGGGCAACGGCACGTTCGACCAGCTTGACCCGGCGCGCGGATTCAGGATTCTGAGCGCGTGCGCAACTCCCGCCGGCTGCACTTTGAATTGGGCCTCGATGCCAGGATACAGCTATCAGGTCCTTTACGCGGATTCGCTGTTGAATTCCTGGAGCAATCTGCCCGGGGCGTCAAACCTTGCCGGGCCGTTGCAGCTCAACTTGAGTTTCACCGACGCCCCGCCAGTTTCCGTCACTCAGCGTTTCTATCGTGTGAAGCTCTTGCCGTAACCACACATCCATCAATGCTGGATGGCAAAGCAAAATCCACGTTACCCGACCCGCTCCAATATCCAGCAGGCCAAACCGCAATAGGCACGCGATTCTTGCAATCATTCTGCTTACCGATTTTATGTCCCACGTGGGACAAAGTTTTGTAACAGCACAGTTCAGTTATGGTCGCCATTTACCGACCGCTTGCGCCAGTAATTCGCAATCGCCAAGCCGGAGACGTTCATTCGCGGGCTGAAAATTGCCGCGGCCAGTCCCATCGTGCCCAGCTTGCCCATCGCGCCGGAAGAATTTATCCGGGTGCATCTCGGTGGCGAGTAACTGACCGCTCGCAAAGATTCCCGCTTCACCAAAATCAATGCAGCGGCGAAAAGGATATTTCTACCGATTGACTTTGGGAAACTGGACCGGCAGGCAGGCTCACTTCAAACACATTCGCATCCGGCGCGCCGGTTTTGTCGCCAAATGGCATGGCTGTCCCGTCGCGGTTAAGCCGATGAATCGGCGTGTTGATTTTTTTGCCGTTCACCCTGACGTCCGCCGGCGTCAGATTTTTCGGCCAGTCCACCGGCGGATGAATCCGTAGCGTCCAAGCCCGTTTCTTCAACGCGCCGTTGAAATTTCCTTTGGCCGCAGTGATTTCCACGCGGACGACGATCCTCTCTGCTGCATCGGTTGATAACCAAATATCCGTGCGGCGGAATTTACCGCGTTGATAGGCGGTCGTCAGCGTGTCGTCTTCGTAAAGATCCGCCCGGTTGATTTCACCGGCGCGCGGATACAAATCGAGCGTGACGGGGTCCCACGGCATTTGTCCGGTGTATTGCAGCTCCGGCGCCAGTGTCAGCACCGCGCCCGATTTGATGTAAATGGGAATCTGATCCAGCGGAACATCGTTGGTGACCATGACCGGGCCGGAAATCATTCCGCCCGTCCAGGCATCCATCCAGTTTCCCGGCGGCAGCCAGGCAATGCGCATGGCAGAACCGGCCTTGACCGACCGCCATTGCAGTTTCATGACCGCGCTGTATTCCAATTGCAGGTACTCGATGCGCAACTGGTGCTGCTGCCCGGCCGTCAACACGGCGGTCGCCTCCGAGGTCGTCGCATCGTGCGGTCCCCAGGCGTCAATGACCAGCCGGCCATCAATCCACACCCGCGCGCCGTCGTCCGCCACCGTCGCCAGCACAACGTCACCGATTGACGCTGGCACTGCGATGGTTCCCGTCCAGCGGGCTGTATAATTGGTGGTCGGCAGACCTGGTGCGGGACTGGTTTTGCTCCAATCAAAATCCACCACCGCATCCGTTCGCGTCACAGCCGGCGTGCCGGAAAGTTCCGGGTTGGAGAAAAACTCCGCCTGCAAACCCGGCTGGCCTTCGGGGGTTTTCAACCATTCCCCCGGCACGATTTGCAGCGAACCTTGCAGCACCGGCGCGACGAGAATGTATTCGCCGAGCAAATATTCGTCGTCGCGGCTGGCTTCGGGGAAATATGGATAATTTGGATCCAGATCAAGCCGGCGCAACAGCGGTTCGCCGGTTTCATAGTTTTCATGGGCGGCGGTGTAAAACACCGGCAACAGCCGGTAACGCAGGTCCACGAACCGCCGCGCGACGTTTTCCGCCGCCGGCCCAAACGTCCATGGCATCCGCTTCAGATTGTGCGTGCAATGCGGGCGATAAACCGGCGAGAGCGCGCCGTATTCAATCCAGCGGATGTATTCTTCCGGTGTTGGGTTGGAGGTGTGACCGCCCAAATCGTCGCTCTCATAGGGAAACAGCGACTGCACCCCGGAATAAACCGCGTTCTCCACCGCGCGCCGCAAAAATTCGAAGCCCGGCCCGATGTCGCCCGTCCACTGGAACGGAAACCGGTGCGCGGCCACGTCCATCGGACGTTTGCGGATGCCGTTGTCAATGCCATCCACGTTGGCCATGATGAGTGGACGCTGCTCCGGCCGCACGCGGGCGGTCGTGTCGTGATACAGCCGCATGCCCCAGACTTCCTTGCGCAGGTTCGGCGCGGCAGGCACCAGTGCGACCCACCAGTTGCGATCATACCACCAGATGTCGAGGCCATCGTTCAGCAAGCCGGCCAGGCCGTTGAAACGGTAATTCAATTCCTTCGCATCCAAACCGGTCATGTTGGTACTCAGCGGTTCGGGATGGTCATTGAACAAAACCTTCACGTTCTTCGTGTGCGCCTCGCGAAGAAAGCGCGCCACATCGGGAAACAAATTCGTGTTCGGCTGATAGCCGGTGGACGCGCCCGCGCGCCAGCCGGTGTCCACCACGAGCACGTCCAGCGGAATTTGATGCGCGCGGTAATCGTCAATCTGCTGCAACGCCGTCGTCTCGCTGTAATCATACCAGCGGCTGTCGAACGCGCCGAATGCGAACAGCGGCGGCATTTCGGTCGGGCCGGTCAGCTTGAGAAAATCGCGGCGCAACGTGAAATAATTTCCGCGCGGAACAAAAACGTAAACATCCGGCACATCGTTGCCCAGGTCCCAGCCGCCGTTCGGCATCGGTTTGGGCGGCCCGCCTTCGCTGCGCTTCGGCGCGGCAGGCGGGGTCAGCCCCCAAGGTGGCGGAACCAGCCGCGGCGAGTCGGCAAACGACCAGGCCATCGGTTTGTCCGCCGGCGCCGGCAGCCACTGGCTGTTCGTCAGTTTGCCATCGTACGTGTACCATGTTCTGCCATCGGTGGATTCGACGCGAACTCCATCCAATGACCTGGCATTTTGCGGGACACGAACGACATAACTGGCCGCATGAATTACGAGGTCATTCCCATCGGTGTTGGTGGTAAAAGTGGCGCCCGGCCAGTCGCGATTCACGACGTGAAACGTCTGGCGGTCCTCAAAACCCTCTGCGCCCTGCCATTCGATCCGGACCAATGAATCGGACAGCAACTGCACGCGGATTTTGCCCGCAACGACGTTTTGCGGACCGGTGCCGGCCATCGCCGGGCGGATGCCGGCAGCGAGGAAAACCAGCGAGGCAAACGACACCCCGGCATTAAAAATCAAATGGGCAACCGGTTTGGCAATGGATTGAAGCACTGGTATTAAGTGCCAGAGCTGGCGGCCCCTGCGCAACCGCATAAATATGCGGCCGAAAAAATCAAAGTTGCAATTGGACATTGTATCTGGAGCGCGGCTTGTCCCAAGCCGCAGCACCGGCAAATGCAAGAGTGGCTTGAAAAGTATTTATGAACTGCTCTCCGCGAATGGAGCTGCTGCGAATTGGGACAACTCGCGCTCCGATGGTCGTGCATATATATTTTGCTTTGCGGCCGATAGAAAATTCCCGTCGCACGGGCTGCTTGTGCCGTCCGGATGGCGGTTGCATAATGACTTCATGCTCCGTTGTTCAGTCGTGTCCGGCTGGGCTGGCGCGTGGCTGGGATTGATGACCCTGGTCACTCCAGCGTGGGCGGTCATTTTATGGAGCGACCCGGAACCGAAACTGGTTCACGAGACGGGGCTTGGCGTGGACATCCTCCACGGCGCGGTCAAGCGCGACGCCACGTCGAGCGACACGCTGTATTTCAAATTTCACGTGGACCCGCTTTCGGATGTCAGCTCGGAACTGTATTCCGCCGGGTTCCAGTTGTTCGAAGGAGACGCGGAGCGGCTGGGGGTGGGCAATTCGTTGAAGGAGTGGGCCTACGGCGCGTTCGACACCGCCGAGACCGGCACGAACAACACGGTGCCCGGCGACATGGATCTGCATTCGGCCAGCCCGGAATCCTATGAGCCGGGTCGGTTCCTGTACTACGAACTCCCGCGCCGCGGGATCGGGTGCACGATTATCTTCAAGGTGCAATACGTCCCCGGCGGCGACGATCTGGTAACCGTCTGGGTGCATCCTGACCTCGTGTCCGGCGTCACGGAGGCCAGCCAGCCGGAAAGCCTGACCACGCATTTCAAGGCCAACGCCTCGTTCGACCAGATTCACCTGCGCCACCAGGGCGGCGGCGACGGATGGACGTTCAGCGACATGGCGATTGCGACGTCCTTCAACGACTTCATTGTGCCGCATTTCTGGGAACATCGGTGGTTCCTCGCGCTGGTGGTGTTCCTTTTATTGATCTGGACGGCCACAACCATTCGCCTCGTCGAGCGGAGAAGATTTCAACACCAGTTGCAACGCGCCACGCAGGAACGGGCGCTGGAACGGGAGCGGGCGCGCATCGCCCAGGACCTGCATGACGATCTAGGCTCGTCATTGACGCGAATTTCGCTGCTGAGCAGCCTGCTCCAGGCGGACAAGGACAAACCGGACCAGGTGACCTTGCACGCCGGCAAGCTTTCCGAAGCCGCCGACCAGACCGTGCGCGCGCTGGAGGAAATCGTCTGG
>Ga0182011_10002221_pt1 | contig 16538 bp, 12 predicted proteins | sample 711E1DmetaG_FD_120481 | JGI IMG/M metagenome (GOLD analysis project Ga0182011, IMG submission 120481) | Permafrost microbial communities from Stordalen Mire, Sweden - 711E1D metaG | ecosystem: Environmental > Terrestrial > Soil > Wetlands > Permafrost | place: Sweden: Stordalen | collected... | reverse complement strand
GTACATCTCAGTTAGGACCGCACCGATCCTGTAGTTCTGGACGCACAACTTCTCGACCCACTTCTGATCATACTCGCCGGTCTGATAGGACACGGGCATGTACTCAAATTCAGCTTCTCTGGAGAAGTTGATGTAGTCCATCGGGTGCAAAATGCCGGTAGGGAACTGGCAGGATCCATTGCCTATAATACTGCCGTCTCTGTTAAGCTGCCTCTCGGCCTCGATCTCAGTTCTCTCGGTGATTACGTTACCGGAGCCTGACTCCTTCTCTACCAGCTTCTGGCCGTTAAAGCCAGTCTGTGTGGAAATGATCATCTCTACGTTCTTGTATCCAACGCCCTTGACCGATGCCTTTTCGTACATGTAGTTGGCTGCACCGGCCATGCCTACTACGGCCATGGCGATAATAACCAAAACAGCTATTAGTTTCCTCATTTCTTTCCCATCTCCTTATTTTACCCTCAATGCATAGATCTAAGCCGTCCGCAGAGGCCCAAATCCATTGGCACCTTCCGACAACGAGCATAACCTTTGCTGAGCTTTTAGCCCGAGCACAGGCCGTTGAAATGCCGCTGACGGCGTGGAGTACCTGACCCTCATGCTTCTCGGCTTATATTTGAGTATTTTGCTCAGGCACAAGCTCGGTTTACCGGCTTATGGAATATAAACGTGTCGGATATTTATGAGAAAAATCGATACGCATAGATCATTCGTTTTATCCCAAGTTTGTTGAAACCGAATGGTCTGCAGTTGAGGGAAGCCACATAGACGTTTTCCCCGTCCTTCTGCAATAGTCTTGATAATGCGCGCCAAAATGAATCCTATCCCCATCCAAAACGGACATCTGCAGCAGGTTACCAAAATTCAATGACCTCAGCCGCGAATCAACATAACCTGCCGCGAGTCAAGCGAGTTTGCACGAATCAACGCCAATTTTGAAGCAAACCATCCCAGCCCAATGCGGGACCTCGTGGCATTATGATCTCGAAAAGATGTGGTAAAATGCTCCGGCCGGGATTTGAACCCGAGTCTTCGGCTTGAAAGGCCGAAATGATTGGCCGGGCTACACTACCGGAGCAATTGACTCTCATAGATGTAAATCAAACTGCCTGGCCCTCTAATCAGGATACCGGCCAGATATATCTACGTTTCTGATGCTTTTGAGTTAAAAGTAGTCCCGGGCGGATTCGAACCGCCGTCGCGGGCTCCAAAGGCCCTCAGGATTGACCGCTACCCCACGGGACTATGATTTGCGGTGCTCTTCAGGCTGGTCTACAGTTTATGCATCCATCCGGGCACGTAGTTATCCATATGAGATATATATGGCCTTTCCCGGAGGATAAAAGGAGATGAAGCTACTCACCAAGGCACATATGAGCCAGCGCAGGCTCATAGAGATCCTCAGGGTTATTGAAAGCGCGGGTTTGCCGGTCGGTGCGAGAGCTATCTCGGATTCTCTCTGCAATCGCGGCTACGATCTGGGAGAGAGGGCAGTGCGCTACAACCTCCGGATCCTGGACGAGCTGGGATTCACCAAGAAGAGAGGCTATAGCGGCCGGGTGATTACGCCCCTCGGTTCAAGGGAGTTGACTGATGCCCTTGTCGACGATCGGATCGGTTTTGTGAATACCAGGATTGAAGAGTACATGTTCAAGACCAGTTTTGATCCTCTGACGGGCAGAGGCGATGTCGTCGCCAATACCAGCATCATAGACAAGGCGAATGCCGAAGAGGTTTTCGATATCCTGGACCGTGCCTTCGAGGCGGATTATACTGTAAGCCAAAGAGTGTTGATCGTGGATGAAGGAGATAATATTTCCTCCCGTGTGATTCCAGCCGGGTCCCTGGGCGTGGCGACTGTATGCAGTATCACTCTTGACGGCATGCTCTTGAAGAAGGGCATTCCTGTCCTCACCAGCTTCGCGGGGCTGGCGGAAGTCAGGGAAAAACAGCCGGGGGAGTTCATAGACCTCATCGCCTATGCCGGCTCGTCCCTCGATCCTATGAAGGTGTTCATGGGTCGCAGAGTATCGAGCGCGGCAAAAGCCATCTTTGAGGGCACAGGACGGGTTCTGGCCAACGTCCGGGAGGTGCCCGTTGCAGCAGCAGAACCTGCCTGTGAGCTCTTGGAAGATTTCCAGGCAGCGGGCTTTGGCGGACTGATAAAGATAGGCGGTCCGGCAGAACCCATCCTGGGATGCCCCGTGGCCTCAGGTAAGATCGGCATAGCATTCTATGCGGGTGTCAACGGTGTGGTGGCTGCCTGTGAGTTGGGTGCAAAAATCGAGACCGCGCCCATATCTATGCTGGTGGACTACTCCAGAATGTCATTGCTGAAATGATCGCGCGACCTTTGGGAAACTTCTCTCCCGACAAGATAAGGTTTTATAGAGCATCGATCTCTAGACTCAAGTTACATTTACATTGATGAGGAAGAAAGATGGATTTTAGGGTTGTAGTCTCAGATCCCAAGAGCGGTAAGGCCTATCAGGTGGAGCTTAAGGATCCAGGAGCAGGCAAGCTTCTGGGAAAACACATTGGCGACAAGATCGAAGGAGATGTCCTGGGCCTGCCAGGCTACTCGGTGCAGGTTATGGGCGGCAGTGATCGCGAAGGATTTCCCATGCGCGGTGACCTCCCCGGCACAAAGCGCAGAAAAATCCTGCTATCAACTGGAACAGGATATCATCCGATCGCCGAAGGAAAGAAGAAGAGGATGAGCATCCACGGAAGGGATATTTCTCCCGATATTGGCCAGATAAATGTCAAGGTAGTGGAGTCTGGCGCCAAGTCCGTAGAAGAGCTGCTGGGCAAGGCCCCCAAAGAAGAGAAAAAGGAATAGTTCGGCATTGTCGGTCGGATGGTCAGGCCATCCTTCCGTTGTGTTCTCTTTTATTTTATATAAAATTTAAGGTACGCTTTCGCGATGCGTTCCATGATTAAGATTTTCGGAACAAACTGTCATCAGTCCGTTCGCGGGCTCTGAGCAGCAGAGGGATCTCTGCGCGCATTACTGATTTCATCTGTTCGGGGTTTAATGCTACAAATAGGGCATTCATGAGGGAATCGCTCTTCATAGACATATCCACAATTTTCCTTATATGGACCGATCGCGACAACTCTATTCCAAACTCTTCGCGGATGCGCGACTGGTACTCCTGCAGAGGCATCTTCTCCTGCAGATGCCTGATTGCAACTTCGGCCGCGATCCTTCCGGCCACCATGGCCAATGGTATGCCTCCACCACTGGTAGCCATGACGTGGCCGGCAGCGTCTCCGGCCAACAGCATATTGCTCTTCTGAATCGTTCCTTGTGATCCGCCTGCGGGTACGAGACCGCGCATAACGGCCAATACCTCGCCACACGCGAGCTTCTTCGCGGCAACCGGGTGCTCACTGACAAACCTGTCCAGAATATCGGGAAGCTTTCGGCCGGACAGGTATGATGCCCGTACGCCTACTCCTACATTGGCCGTGTCAGGTCCCATAGGAATTATCCAGGCGTAGCCCCCTGGAGCATAATCTGCCGAGAAGTACATCTCTGCCGCATCGACGTCAATCTTTACACCGACCATCTCATATTCCAGGCATAGGCCCAGCTCCTGGACCGGATTTCCCATGGCACGAGAAACGATCGAGTGCGGACCGTCCGCGCCGATAATTATCTGCGGCCGCAAGCTTCCCGAGAAGCGTCCGGAAAGCCGCAATGTTCCATCATTGAGATCTGCGCGCGTCGCGGGAAGAACTCGAACCCCGGCGCGAGCCGCCCGGCCGGCTAGGTAGCGATCGAAGACGCGACGGTCCAAAACCCGGCCCGCCACAGGAAACTCCTTGCCCTTTCCGGAAGGAGAATAGATGCGCTGTAACCGGGTGCGATGCAGTATGCAGCGTTCAGGAATCTCTATTAGCGTCTCAGGCAGGCGGGCGCGGGGCATGAGCCGCTCCAGTTCAAAGGGTTCTGGAAGGAAGCCGCCACACTGCACAGGGCTGCCTATCTCGCTCTTCTTATCAATGAGCACTACCTTTGCGTTTCCGGCGGCAACCTCCGCGGCAGTGCTGCCTGCAGGCCCCGCGCCGATCACGGCTACTTGAATTTCGTCCATCATGCCCGGATGGAGGACGCCGCGCCGAACTCCCGCCGCACATCCTCATCCACCTCATATTCCAAAAGAACTCATCTTTTGTCTTTCGTTCTATTCGCGCCTCAGCTCGCAGGAGAGCCGGATCCGACTGGAATCGCCGCGCACCATATTGACACGGGCCAGCATATTCGCCTGGTAGAAGATCCGGTAGACTATATGGCTTCCCGTGGCATAAACCAGACGGAGGCACATCCAATTCAGCTTCTCCACAAACGGCTTCCACTTCGGCCCACCGGGGCAGGCAGCACCACCGACTCTCGCGTGCGCGACGGCGAGGTAGCGAAAGGAAACTCAGAGATTTTTTATCATAAATTGAAGATCAGCAACTACTTAAACGGAAAAGTGACAGAGGCTCAAACGAGGTTTTTGGATATGAGGAGCGATGTCACCAAAGTAGGCAGAGAGAGAGCGCCTCATAGGGCGCTTTTCAAGGCCACAGGCTTATGCGATGAAGAGATTCGCCGTCCCTTCATAGGCGTTGTCAACTCCTATAATGAGTTTATACCAGGGCATATTCACCTTGACAAGCTGGGAGAGGCAGCAAAGGCAGGAATACGCTCCGCCGGTGGCGTGCCCTTCGAGTTCCAGACCATCGGCGTCTGCGACGGCATTGCCATGGGCCATAAGGGCATGAGATATTCTCTGCCCAGCCGCGAACTGATCGAAGACTCCATCGAGATCATGGCCGAGGCCCATCAGCTCGACGGGCTGGTCATGATCCCCTCCTGCGACAAGATAGTACCGGGCCATATCATGGCAGCTGGAAGACTGGACTTACCCACCATCGTGATCACAGGCGGGCCCATGATGCCTGGCTTTGCCTGCGACAAAGAGCTGGATCTGATCAACGTCTTTGAGGGATGGCAAGCAGGAGGCGAGACGCTGGACACCCTGGAGGAGATGGCCTGCCCTGGAGCCGGCTCATGCGCCGGGCTCTTTACTGCCAATACCATGGCCTGCCTCACAGAAGCTATGGGCTTGAGCTTGCCGGGATGCGCCACTTCTCATGCAGTGGACGCGCGAAAGATCCGATTCGCCAAACAATCCGGCATGAAGATTATGGAACTGGTAGAGCGCGGCATAACCGCCCGGCAGATAGTCACGAAGGCGTCACTTGACAACGCCATTCGAGTGGACATGGCCATCGGAGGGTCTACAAATACCGTTTTACATATGTTGGCCATAGCTGCTGAATTCGGTCTGGACCTGGATTTAGACCGCTTCGACCAGCTGAGCAGCAATACACCTCATCTGGTCAACCTCCGGCCGGGCGGTCCCCATCATATTCTCGATCTGGACCGGGCAGGTGGGATTCCGGCCATCATGAGCAGGCTTCGCTCCAGGCTATCCCTGGACGCACTTACGGTCACAGGCAAAGAGTTGGGCGAGAATCTGGATGCCTTCAAGCTCATCAACCCCAAAGCCAATGCCAGCGTCATCGCCACCCTCGACTTACCTGTGCATGCCGAAGGAGGGATTGCCATACTGCACGGCAGCCTGGCCCCAGAGGGAGCGGTGGTCAAACAGACCGCAGTGTCCAATTCCATGCTCAAGCATTCCGGCCCCGCTGTGGTCTATAACTCCGAAGAAGAGTCCATGGCAGGCATTGTAGGAGGCGGCGTGAAGCCCGGCGATGTGGTAGTGATAAGATATGAGGGGCCAAAAGGCGGCCCAGGCATGCGGGAGACACTGGCTCCGACATCGGCCATCGCAGGTGCGGGCCTGAGCGAGTCTGTTGCACTCATTACCGACGGACGGTTCAGCGGCGGAACCCGCGGCCCCTGCATAGGGCACGTCTCGCCGGAGGCCGCGGTGGGTGGACCAATTGCTTTGGTCCGGCAGGGCGATATAATCCGAATCGACATACCTGCACGCAAAATCGATCTGCTCGTTGATGCCGCGGAGCTGGAGAAGCGCCGGATTGCATGGACCGCGCCGGAGCCTGCGATAAAGACCGGGATCCTGGCCCGCTACAGAAATTCGGTGACTTCGGCCAGTAAAGGCGCCGTACTCAGATGACCGGAATCAGGTGCTTTGTAGCTGTAGACCTCCCGGGAGAGATGCGTGACGCGATCGGGCGCCTGCAAAGCCAGATCGCGACGAAAGGTTTGCGGCTCGTTCAGCCGGAACTGGTGCATGTCACCATAAAGTTCCTGGGGGATGTGCCTGAAGCTAAGGTGGAAAGGGTGACGTGTGCCCTTAGCAAAGTTAAAATGGCGCCCTTCCCTGCACACGTCGCGAGCATGGGCACCTTTTCCGGACGAGACATACGTGTGGTGTGGCTGGGCCTGGAAGGAAACTTCGAGGAACTTTACCAGAAGGTAGAATCGGCTTTGAGCCCAGTCGGCTTCGAGCGCGAGGCGCGAGGATTCAGCCCCCATGTGACTCTGGGTCGGGTTGGCCAGCCGGGGATGGAGACGAATCGCGAGCTTCATTCAAAGATCACCGCCCTCCGCGATGTGGACCTGGGCCGCTTCACCGTAGACAGATTTTATCTTAAGAAGAGCACATTGACCCGCGGAGGCCCTATTTACGAAGACCTGGCAGGGTTCGCTCTCTGAAGTCCAAGATGAGGTGCTCAGACGAGTCCGGCCAAGTCTTGCCGAAAGAGCACGATTGGTCGAGACTTCAAACGCCATCATCGCCCGCATAGATAGGCTCGCTAAAGAGCGCAAAATGATGTTGAGAGCTATGCTGGTGGGCTCTGCCGCCAGAAAAACCTGGCTATCGCAGGATCACGATCTGGACATATTTTTGGGAGTGACGCCGGATGGAGATCTTGCCGGGGCTCTAGAGTTGGCAAGACTTGTCGCCGTTGATTATGAGGAGAAATATGCAGAGCATCCGTATGTTCATGCCTGGGTGGACGGCTTCGACGTCGACCTGGTTCCATGCTATCTGGTGGAGGATGCCACCTGCCTGAAGTCGGCTGTGGATCGAACCCCCTTTCACACCAGATATGTCAGCCACAGGATTGCCGGCCGGGAAGACGATGTCCTCCTCCTCAAGCAATTCATGAAAGGCATAGATGTCTACGGCTCGGAGTTGAAGGTGGGCGGCTTTTCCGGTTATCTGGCAGAGCTGCTCGTTCTCCATTATGGCTCATTCAGCGGTGTCCTCCAGGCAGCATCCGCCTGGAGGCCGGGAACACGCATAGACCTGGAAGGCAAGGGCAAGAAGACGCATGATGAGCCACTTATTGTGGTGGACCCGGTAGATCCGAATAGAAATGTGGCGGCAGCATTAACCATGGATAAGATGCTCCAGTTTGTAGCTGTATCTCATACATTTTTGAGAGAGCCGGCCTCGGATTTCTTCTTTCCCATGAGCCTGGGGCCTCTGTCCGATGAAGAGATCATAGCCCAGCTAGATGTGCGGGGAACAAAGTTTATCCTCGTGGAGTTTCCGGCTCCCGGTGTGGTTGAAGATATTCTCTATCCACAGCTGCGCAAAGCTGAAGAATCCATAAAGGCGTTATTGGAGCGAAATGGCTTTTCGCTCCTCCGCAGCGATGTGGCGACTTATCGTGACCGGGCGGTGATGCTCTTCGAAATGGAGGTCTGGGAACTCTCGAAGGCAAGCTGCCGCATAGGTCCACCAGTCTGGGAAGCTGAGCACATCGCCCGCTTCCTGGATGCTCATCCTCGGCCTCTATCCGGCCCCTACATAGCAAAAGGCAATGTTGTGGTGGAGGAGCCCCGCGAATATACTCAAGCCTGGGGTCTCCTGGCGGCAGAGATAAGGAACCTCTCTTTGGGAAAGCAGATCACCGTAGCCATTCGCGGGGGACACAATATATACGTAGGTCGCGAGATGCTGGGCATAAGCGACGACGGCTTCCGAATCTTTCTGGCGCATTACTTTCAGGCTCGTGCCCCGCTCCGGCTTACTACTGCATGCAGCTCCAGTAGTCTTTCTGGACGTTCCTGACATCATCAATTATCCTGGCAACCCTGGGATCAAAGCCTTCTACATGGGATGGTGCACCCTGAAATGCCTTGATCTCGGCTACAATAGCGTCGCTTTGCGCCCGGAGGTTGTAGCCGCCTTCCAGGACGGCGGCGAGCCTTCCCCGGCAACAAGCATCAGCTATATCTTTCACGACGCCTGCAATGGCGCCGAAACCCGCCGCCGTCAGGCACATTCCACCCAGGGGATCATCTTTATGCGGGTCCTGGCCTGCCGAGACCAGGACAACGTCGGGCCGGAATTCAAGAGCTATCGGCTTTAAGATGTTCCTGTACGCCATGAGGTACCCCTCATCGCCTGTGCCGGAAGGCAGCGGCACATTAACCTTTGTTCCCTCTGCGCCGTCTTCTCCGACCTCATTTATCCTTCCCGTGCCCGGATAGTGAGGAGACTGGTGCGTGGAGAAGTACATTACCGACCTGTCCGAGTAGAATATCGCATTGGTGCCGTTGCCATGGTGCACATCCCAGTCCACAATGAGCACCTTTTCCAGACCCCGTGCTTGAGCATGCTTCGCGGCTACAGCCACGTTGTTGAAAATGCAAAAACCCATGCCGCGGTTCGGCATGGCGTGGTGTCCGGGCGGCCTTACCAGAGCAAAGGCGCCGTCATAATCGCTGATAGCAGCGTCCACTGCCGCTATAGCTCCACCCGCCGCCATCAGGGCGGCGTCGTATGAATGCCTAGAGAGAACTGTATCGATATCCAGATAGCCGCCGCCTCGCTCGGAGATGGCTTTCACCTGATCTATATACATTCGTGTGTGTACGGCCGCCACCTGGGCGGTGGTCGCGGTCTCGGGTGTAATATATTCAACATCGAGTTTTTCTGAATTGATTCTGTCCAGGATTGCGATCAAGCGCTCCTTTTTCTCTGGATGCCCATCTGTCTCGTGCTGAAGATAAATAGGATGATAAACGAGGCCGAATCTTTTCATGCCTGAAGATAATATCGCCTCGCGTAAAACGTTTTTCCCCCCAGGTTTAGTTTCCCGCTCCGATCCCTGGCCCCAAACAGAGCTGATCCGGAAAAAGGGATATTGAGCTACGGACACCATATCCGCCCTATCTGTGCGAAATTAAAGACATACTTTATGAATATTAACAAATCTTTAGATCATATTGCAGCTCTTTGTTCATAATAGTGCAGAGCATTTTCCAAGAGATGCGCCCGGGCCCTGTGAAACTTATCCAGATAGTTTAAATGAGATGAATCTAGATATAACTATGCTTTGGTTCTATCGATCCCATATCGCCTCGGCGAAGAATAGGCTTTTAAAGAGGTATGACAAATGCAGCCCTGAGCCTTGTAAAGCTCTTTGGCCGGCTACAGCTCAGGGATGGGGGAAAGACCAGTACCAAGCTGCTATTAGTGACCAAAAAAGATATAATAGGGAAATACACAATCACTACCCTATAGTCCCTTATGGGATTAGGAGGGTGACGTAGCTATATACATGTCTGAGAGATGCCAGGCGGCAATGGCAGTGCAGAAAATGGACGTGCCACAATATGTAGCATGGCGATCGAAGACGTATTCAGGCAATAGTTTTAAGAATAATCAGACTGTATGCTGCTGAAAGTGATCGGAAAGGGAAAATAGGAGGTTAAAAGATGAAGAAATTGGCTGCAATTACACTTACATCGATGATGCTGTTTTTAGCAACAGCGATGGTAGTCGGTGCAGTTCCCAGTGTAGAGGTTAGGGGTGCAGTGGCTGGAACAATTAACGGCCAGAGCAACCTAGTCGATAACACCTTTACATGGAACCCGCAGAACTTCGCCGGCTTTTTCTACGACATAAAGAAGGATCTGGGCACTGAGAACTTGAAGTTCGTTCTCACCGAGAACAACAAGCTGAGTGGCGATAGCCCATACGGGATTACTTACACAACCACAGCCCAGAACAAGGACTACGAGCGTGCGCTCTGGGGATCCTACAAGATAATCGGCTTCGGTGCTGAGAAGTACTTCGCCGGATACAATGCAGGCGCAGATGTCGCATCCGACATATTCAACACCGAGTCCACCGACAAGAACTCGCTATCCAGCGAGCAGCTTGAGCAGGTCCTCGTAGATGACGATAGTGAGATGACGGTCACCTCCGGCACACCATTGAAGCTGCAACAGGGGTACGAGCTCGCTATCAAGTCCATCGATATTGATGGAAACAAGGTCTACCTCGAGCTGTCCAAGAACGGAGCTGTAGTAGACAGCATGGTCATATCCCCGTCCAAGGATGGCGCGACTGAGGCCGACAAGACATACTACTACAAGAATCCAGCCGTAGGCGAGCAGAAGAAGCTCGTGACCGTCGGCGTTCACTTCAAGAATGCCTTCCGCGGCGCTGATTCCAATCTGGCTACCGTCGACGGCGAGTGGCAGATCTCCGACACACCAACTGAGGTCAAGGCAGACACACAATACGACAAGATGACCATAAGGACCGTTGATGCCACAGCCGGCACCATCACCATGGACAACAAGGATAACGCCATAACCCTCAGCAAGAACAAGGATACAGCCCTCACAGGCGATATCAAGATCCGAACCGCTGATAACGATACCTCCAGGTTCTATATCTACAAGACCATAACCCAAGCTGGAGATTGGCAAATCAGGGGAGCTGTTGCTGGCACAGTGAACGGCGCAAGCAACCTCGTTGATAATTCCTTCTCCTGGAACCCGCAGACATTCGCTGGCTTCTTCTACGATATAAAGAAGGACCTGGGCACTGAGAGCCTCAAGTTCGTTCTCACCGGGGACAACAAGCTGAGCGGAGATAACCCCTACGGCGTCACTTACACCACAACCGTCCAGAATAAGGCATTTGAGCGCGACCTCTGGGGCAGCTACAAGATCATCGGCTTCCAGGCTGACAGGTACTTCGCCGGATACAATCAGGGCGTTGATGAACAGTCCGGGTCCGACATATTCAATGCAGAGTCCACAGACAAGAATTCGTTATCCAGCGAGCAGCTAGAGCAGGTCCTGATGGATAACAAGGACGAGATGACCGTTACTTCCGGCACACCATTGAAGCTGGGAGAGGGCTACGAGCTCTCCATCAAGTCAATCGATATTGATGGAAACAAGGTCTACCTCGAGCTGTCCAAGAACGGAGCAGTAGTAGACAGCAAGGTCATATCCCCATCCAAGGATGGAGCGAATGAGGCCGACAAGACCTACTACTACAAGAATCCAGCCGTAGGCGAGCAGAAGAAGCTCGTGACAATCGGCGTTCACTTCAAGAATGCCTTCCGCGGCGCTGATTCCAACCTGGCTTCTATCGACGGTGTCTGGCAGATCTCCGACACACCCTTAGCAGTCAAGGCGGATACTCAGTACGAAAAGTTGACCATCAGGACTGTTGATGCCACAGCCGGCACCATCACCATGGACAACAAGGACAACGCAGTAACCCTCAGCAAGAACAAGAACGTTGTACTTATGCCCGGTGTAAGCATCCAGACCGCTGATAACGACACCCTCAGGTTCTTCATATACAAACCAGTAACCATTGAGGGCAATAACGCAACCACAACCACAACCACAGTCCAAACCACAACAAACGCTCCAGCTGAGAACGTAACCACAACAACCGTTCCGTCTGAGAACGCAACCACAACCACAACCAAAACAACCGCTCCAGCTGAGAACGTAACCACAACCACAACCAAAACAACCGCTCCAGCTGAAAACAATACCACCACAACTACCAATACCACAAAGAAGACGACCCCCGGATTCGAGAGCATCTTTGCCCTGACCGGCCTTCTGGCAGTTGCCTACCTGGTACTGAGCAGGAGAGAGTAAGATAAAATAGCTGGAGGGCTTCGGCTCTCCAGAACTATCCCTTTTTTATGCCAACTATTCTTTGTGCATTGATATATTCTGCCTTTAATTGACAATTCGCCTATGGGCTGACCCCAGGCGAAATAGAGTCTTTGAATCAGCTCTCATGAGCTTGGTCTACAAAAGTATTACATCTAGCAGCCCGCATATAATGCAAGAGATAAGCCATTTCTTTTGGAGAGATCATGTCTATGGAGAGCACTCGTGAGGCCCAGTTCTGGGAAACGGAGGAAGGTGCTGTTAGGTGCAGCCTCTGCTATCAGCAGTGTCGCATTCGGCCCGGCAAGAGGGGATTATGCGCCGTGCGAGAGAACCAAAATGGAAAGCTGATGACTCTGGTCTATGGAAACCTCATAGCGGCCAATAGAGATCCCATTGAGAAGAAGCCGTTCTTCCATTTTCTGCCCGGAAGCCTTGCCTACTCCATAGCAACGGTGGGCTGCAACTTCACCTGCCTGCACTGCCAGAATGCAGATATCTCTCAGCTACCACGGGAAACGGGGCAAATACCTGGGCAGTTCGTCCCTCCGGAGGAGGTGGTTTCTGCAGCCAAAGCCGAAGGATGTCAGTCCATCGCCTATACTTACTCCGAGCCCACCATATTCTTCGAGTACGCCTTCGACGTGGCTGGCATGGCCCGCAAGAGCGACCTACGGAATGTCTTTGTCAGTAACGGCTACATAGGCGAGGAGGCCGCGCAAAAGATCATTCCGGTTCTTGATGGCATAAACATCGACTTGAAAGGTGACGATCAATTCTACCGCAAGGTCTGCGGAGCAAAGCTTGAGCCTGTTCAGAACAACATTGAAAAATTCTGGAAAAATGGCGTTTGGGTAGAGGTTACAACGCTTATCATTCCCAGTTATAACGATTCTGAAAAGACGCTTGCGGATATTGCCGAATTTCTGGCAGGTGTAAGCCCGAATATGCCCTGGCACGTCTCCGCCTTCGATCCCAGATATAAGATGTTGGATGTGCCATCTACCGGAATCGAATCTCTTCGTCTGGCCCTGAAGATCGGTCGCAAGGCTGGTTTGAAGTACGTCTATGCGGGCAATGTTCAGGGCGAGAGCGAGAATACCCACTGCTCTAACTGCGGAGATGTCCTCATCCAGCGCCAGGGATATAGGATACTGAAAAATTCCCATGTGGAAGGACATTGCCGCAAATGCGGCACAGCTCTGCCGGGTGTCTGGAACTGACAATACTCTTAATAGCTAACAGCACCGATTTCGTCTTCTATGCCATTTTGCAGCGTGGAAGAGGCGATCCAGGATGTGCGATCGGGTCGCTTCATAATAATATTGGATGACGAGAACCGGGAGAATGAAGGCGACCTGATGATGGCGGCAGAGCTGGTTACGCCGGAGACTATCAACTTCATGGCACGCTTTGGTCGCGGCTTGATCTGCATGCCCATGACTGCGATTCGCCTCCGTGAGCTGGGTCTTCAGCTCATGACCAGCCAGAACACGGAGTCCATGGGCACGGCCTTTACGGTATCCGTGGACGCCAGAGCCAATACCACCACCGGTATCTCAGCTTTTGATCGATCGACAACGGTGCATACTTTAATCGCCCCCGAGACGAAGCGCACCGATATTGTAACTCCCGGTCATCTCTTTCCTCTTCAGGCCAAAGAAGGAGGAGTATTGCAGCGCACAGGACACACTGAGGCTTGCGTCGACCTGGCCCGTCTGGCGGGACTCGAGCCAGCAGGTGTCATTGTCGAGATCATGAATGATGACGGCACTATGGCCAGGCTGCCTGAGCTGGAATGCTTTGCAAAGGAGCACGGCATCAGAATGGTGACAATTGAGAAACTGATACGCCATCGCATGCAGTACGAGAAATTAATACGAAGGGTATCGGTCGTGAGCATGCCCACGGAATACGGCTACTTCAAAGCCATCGGCTATGAGTCCATTCTTGATGGACAGTGCCATATTGCCCTCGTAGCTGGGGACCCGACAAGCGACGATGCATTAGTCCGCGTTCATTCGGAGTGCCTCACGGGCGACGTTTTCTCATCAAAGCGCTGCGACTGCGGAGAACAGCTTCGACAAGCCATGCGGCTCATAAGTGAGAGAGGAAATGGAGTTCTTCTCTACATGCGCCAGGAAGGCAGAGGTATAGGCCTCGCCAATAAGCTTCGCGCTTATGCTCTGCAGGATGCGGGCTCAGACACAGTGGAAGCCAATAACGAATTAGGCTATCCCGCAGACCTCAGAGACTACGGCATCGGCGCCCAGATCCTGGTCGATCTGGGCATAAAAGAGATTCGCCTCTTGACCAACAATCCGCGCAAAGTGATCGGTCTGGAAGGTTACGGTCTCAAGATCGTGGAGCGCGTGCCCCTGGAGATAGAGCCCAATAGTATCAATAGACGATATCTGGAGACGAAGAGGGACAAGATGCACCATCTCCTTCTCCAAAATGAGGGGACATAAAATCATTCAATGCTTATGCGCTTGCGGGAGACGATCACAACTTTCGGCAGAGTGATCTCCAAAACGCCTTCCGCAAGGCGGGCCTTGGCCTCATCCATCTTGACGCCTGCAGGCAGCAATATCCTGCGCTCGAACTTCTTGTAGGTGCGTTCGCGTCTGTGGTAGTTCTTCTCAGCCACCTCTGCCTCACTCTTTCTCTCGGCTACCACATGCAACTCATCGTCCAATACAGTGATATCGATGTCCTTTTTGTCCACCCCGGGCATATCCATGGTTACGACTATTTCCTCTTCGGTCTCGTGGACGTCCGCCAGCGGTTTTATCACGCCCCATTCCTCTCCCTTATTCTCCACATCTTCCATGAGATCGCTCATACGCTTTTGCATGCGCTCCATCTCCTCAATATACCTTGACTCGAGATCATCAAGACCAAGTTCTTCTATGAGCCTGTTCATCCTCTTCTGCAGCTTTCTCAATTCATCCGCCGGAATCCATCCAGTCATCTAAAACACCACGGAATAATATGCTCGGGCAGCTTATATTTATTCCGATAGATATGCCATTTGAATGCGGACAACCTCTGCCGAGTCCCTGGCAGCAGCGTACTCCGCCAGAGGTTCCCGGTTGAGCTCCAGGAATACGTGCCCCCAGTTAAATTTGGAAAGTATCGATTCAGCTTGGTCTTTTTCACCCAGTATGACCAGCCCCGCGGCCAGGGCTTCTACGGTGGAGAGCTTGAACGGCTTTCCAAAGTTTACGGGATTCGCGGCCACTAGAAAGGGGAGTGCCCTTTCCTGAAGCCGGAAGTGCGAGAAGACCTCCTCGGCATGCGCCCAGCTGCAATCCAGTGCAGCAAGCCCTCTGATTCCTTTATCCGCTGGCGAGAGCGCCTTTTCTGAGAAGGGGCTGAGAACCAGGAAAGGCCGGAGCTGGTCTATATGCCTTGTTAGACGAACGAGCTCGAAGCGGGCCAGCTTCTTTCCGGAGCACTTCTTGGGGTCGCATTGATTGGCATGGTAAATTATGAGTTCCATCTTGCCTATGGTCTACCGATAATCCTATTAACATTGTGTTCAACCCCCCTAGCAGCCAAGAAGCCAGGAGTTTTAGATGAGCGAGGTCTCCAAGGAGTACAACTTTAGACAGGTAGAAGAGAAGTGGGTGCAAAGCTGGAATAGTTCAATCTATTACTTTGACTGGGAGTCGGAGAAGCCGCAATACATCATCGACACTCCCCCGCCTTATCCGACGGGAAACTTCCACATCGGGAACGCTCTCAACTGGTGCTACATTGATTTCGTGGCCCGTTACAAGCGCATGCAAGGCTACAATGTCATGTTCCCACAGGGCTGGGACTGCCACGGTCTTCCCACAGAGGTGAAGGTGGAGCAATTGAACCACATCACCAAAAACCAGGTTCCGAGAGAGGAGTTTCGAAGGCTCTGTGAAAAGCTGACCGATGAGGCGATCGTCCGTTTCCATCAGTCGATGGGCAGATTGGGCCTGTCAATAGACTGGTCCAACGAGTACGCCACCATGAAACCGGAGTACTACGTCAAGACGCAAACCTCATTCGTGCGCATGTATGAGAAAGGCCTGATCTATCGAGAAGAGCATCCAGTAAACTGGTGCCCTCGCTGCGGCACGGCCATAGCCCTCGCTGAAGTGGAATACGATTCCAGAACCTCAACTCTGAACTACATGCGATTTTTAGCAGAGGATGGCCATATAGAGATTGCCACCTCCCGTCCCGAGCTCCTGCCCGCTTGCGTGGCAGTAGCTGTGAATCCGGAAGACGGGCGCTATCAGAAATACATCGGCAAGACCGTCAGGGTTCCTATATTTGATTACGATGTTCCTGTGATTTCAGACCCGGTCGTCGACGCAAATTTTGGCACAGGATTCGTCATGATCTGCACCTTTGGAGATAAGCAGGATGTTAGATGGTGGATGGAGCACCACCTCCCGCTCCGCCAGGCCATAGACCGCAACGGCAGGCCCACAGACATCTCTGGGCCGTATAGAGGCCTCTCCGTTGATGAGGCCAAGAAGAAGATTACCGAGGATATGCGAGATCTGGGAATAATCTTCAAGCAAGAGCCTCTGGAACAGAATGTGGGCCT
>Ga0182011_10002219_pt1 | contig 16555 bp, 14 predicted proteins | sample 711E1DmetaG_FD_120481 | JGI IMG/M metagenome (GOLD analysis project Ga0182011, IMG submission 120481) | Permafrost microbial communities from Stordalen Mire, Sweden - 711E1D metaG | ecosystem: Environmental > Terrestrial > Soil > Wetlands > Permafrost | place: Sweden: Stordalen | collected... | reverse complement strand
GGGATAACGAGCGGACGGCAAAGGCTATAGCAAAGACCGCCGGTATAACCAACGTGTTTGCAGAAGTCCTGCCACAGGACAAGGCTGCTTATGTGAAGAAACTCCAGGAGGCCGGCTGGAAGGTTGTGATGGTCGGGGACGGTATCAACGATGCCCCGGCCCTAGCGCAGGCCGATATCGGGATCGCGATGGGCTCGGGCACGGATGTGGCGATGGAAGCCGGCACGGTCGTGCTGATGCGGTCGGACCCGCAGGACGTGCCCCGGGCGATCCGGCTCGGCCGGAAGACGATCGGCAAGATCAAGCAGAACATGGTCTGGGCGCTGATCTACAACATCATCGGGATCCCGATCGCAGCGGGCGTGCTCTACCCGGCGTTCGGGATCCTCCTCTCGCCTATGATTGCAGGAGGTGCAATGGCGATGTCCAGTGTATCGGTTGTGACCAATGCGCTCACGCTCCGGTGGGCAAAGCTCTAGGTGACATCATGAAGATCAGCGGATGGATTGGAGATAACAAGGGGCCGCTCAAAGAGACGAACGCGGGATGGGATATGATGCATTTCATCCCGTTACAGGAAAGCCAGATCGGGTAAAGGAGAGATAAACCATGGATAAAACAGTCACAGCGGCGCTCGCCGTGATCATCGTGGCGGTTTCAGCAATGCTCGTCCTCAACCCGGCAAGTGCCGGGGCAGGGAACGTGGCGAAAGCACCATCAGCAGGATCAACAACCCTTCAACCGGGAGCACCGGCCGCAGGATCAGGGACAACCCAGACGTTCAATCTGGGGTTCAACGGGAACCAGTATACACCGGCTGAGATCCGGGTGAAGCAGGGGACGAAGGTACGGATCGTTGCCGACCCCACAACCCTCACCGGGTGCATGACCACGGTCAATATCGACGGGTACGGGATCAGCAAATACATCGGGGGCGGGGATAATGTGATTGAATTTACCGCTGACAAGACCGGCACCTTCCCCATCCACTGCAACATGGGTATGGGCAATGGTAAGCTCATTGTCGAATGATAGTGAGGCAATCGTGAGTTCATTCCATTACCATCGAAGCAAAGGCCGTCAGGAGACCGGGCCCGGGATGAACCCCCGGTCCCTGCCCTAAGGCCAAGGATTATGTAGTAACAATTGTGAATTTATATGTTGATTATGTTCCGGAACAGTGTATGGGCGGTCATTTTCCTGATGCTTGCGGTAGCGGCGTCACCCGGTACAGCATTTGCCATACCGGCAGGTGCATCCATGATGCCCATGCAGGTGCCCCTGCACAGCGGACCCGCGACCAGTACCGGACAGACAACCGGGTGCAACTGCGGCATGCCCATGCAGGGCGCGGGTGCCATGGCCAGGAGCGAATCCCCGGCGGCCCGCACGGCCGGGGGAACGGAACCGTCTCCCTGCAGTGGTTCAGCCATTCCGGTGTATGCCGGCACGGCAGGGACGCCCGGCAGGGTCTCCGGTATCCGGCGGATCTACCCGAAGAACGTGCTCGATCACCCGGAGCGGGCAGCGGTCTATACCACCATTACAGCCCGGCCCGGGATTGACCTTGCCGGCATTGCCTCGGAACTGGGCCTGAACCGCGAGACCCTCCGCTATCATCTCGACCAGCTGGAATCGAACACCCGTATCGTGGTGATGCGGGATCATGGTATCATCCGCTATTACGAGAACCACGGGCGGTATACGCCTGCCGAACGCAGGGTGCTCCAGCACTTCTGGAACCCGACGGCAAAAGAGATCCTGGCCCTGATCGCATCGAGACCCGGTATTGCCCAGGCAGAGATCTCCACCCATCTCGCGGTTACTGCCCCCACCGTGCGGTGGTACATGCGCCGGTTCCGGGCTGATGGTCTCGTCACCGAGCAGCACGAGGGGAAATATACCCGGTATACCGTTGTGCCGGAGATATGCCGGTATGTCATGCCTGCTCCGGTCAACCGGGCGGCTGCGGCAACTGCGTGAGAAGGGAAAATACGGGAATTCCTGTTTTTCCTGAAGTTGTCAGGCTATTTTGTTTTTCCGGGCCCGGTCAAAGTGTCCGCTGCGTGACAGTGTCCTGCCCGATCTCGGGTACCCTGATTCCTTTGGTCTCGTACAGCCACTCCGCCACCAGTCCGCGGTGGCAGTGTGTGCGGTTCTTCTCGAAGCAGAGCAGGACGATGTCGTAGTCTGCTTTTTCCACGTCGAGATCCCGGAGCACTTCATCCGGGTCGAGCACTGACAGGACTTCTTCATGGTACCGGCGCCGGTATTCGTCCCAGTCCGGTATTTTGAGCATATCCGGGGTTGGTGCAAGCGGGAGGTAGCGAGCGCCGGTGTACCACTTCGGCGGGAAGCGGGCGATGGAGACGGCTCCCGGTGCTTTGGCGCTTTTTGCGAAGTAACTGGTGAGGAGCATACCCTGATCTCAAACGCCGATTGGGAATTCCTGTGAAGCAGGAATATACGTCTTCCCTGGATATCCCTTCTGACCGTTCCTTGCAGTGCAGATTTTCTGCAGGATTTTTCAGGATCTCATGCCGTTCTTATCCCTCGTATGTTCAGGAATTGTCGTAGTGCGCCCGTGCTTCTCTGACATGTCCCGGACCGTCCCGATGATCGCCGGCCGGCCCTTATAAGTACCGATCCCCACGGACAGCATGACCGTGACCTGCGTTATGCCGTCCCGGTGGAGGAGCTGGAAGGGAAAGAACTCCTCAAGGGCTTTTCCAGCGAGCCTGCTCTGCTGCCGTTCAATTGCTATCGCGCGATACCCCGGTGCAATAAATTTTGTGATGGGCATTCCCGGTTCCGGTGCAGGATACCCCAGCATAACAGCAAGGATCTGGTTCGAGTACCGGACAATATTATCCTGCGACAGGAACACCCCGTCCTGGATGTGTGCGACAAGGGCGCGGTACAGTTCTTCCGACTGACTGAGTTCTTCCTGGACCTGTTTTAACCGGGTGATGTCCCGGACCGAGCATAAAAAAACAGGTTTTCCGTCCAGATCGAATGCCGAAAGGAGTATATCGCCAAGGAACCTGCTGCCGTCTTTTCTTTTAAGGAGCCATTCAAAGCGATCCGTGCCCCGTTCATAGACCGTCCGGATATGGGCATCCGTGGCAGTCTGTGAATCCAGCCCGTCCGGCTGGGCAGGGGGTGAGATGTCGAGGGGTTTTTTGCCAATAAATTCTTCCCGCGATTCGTACCCGAAGAGTGTGACCGCCTGGTGGTTGCAGTCGATGCAGCCATCTTTGGTGAACAGCAGGAGGGCATCATGCGTTTTTTCGAAAATTGCCCGGAACTTTTTCTCCCGGTCGCGGATCCGCTGTTCGCTCATGGCAAGCTGCCGGTACTGCTCCCTCAGTTCCGCGTCGGATGCGCTGAGTTGCTGGTATGCAGCCCTGAGTTCGTCCTGGGCCCTCCGCCGTGCAACCGCCTGCCGTATCTTGTGCGCAAGCTCCGCAAACTGTGAGGTGGGTTCTCCGCCTTTCTGGACGTAAAAATCGGCGCCATTGTTGATCGCCTCGATCACCACCTCCTCCCGCCCCCGCCCGGTGAAAAGGATGAACGGAATTCCGGGGTTTTGTTCACGGACGGCTTTTAAGAATGCAATCCCATCCCTGTCCGGCATCTGGAAATCGGAGACGATCGCGTCAAAATCTGTCTCCTGGAGGAGGGAAAGGGCGTCCGGAACGGAGTCGATAATACATACGGAGAACTGCCCGTTTTCTTCCAGAAAGAGTTTGCCGATATCAAGGAGGTCTTTCTCGTCGTCAACGTACAGTACCTTATCCATCCGCCACATTCCTGATACATGTCTGTATACTTGATGTGTTATAAAAGGGGGGGGTTGGTTACTTACCTCCTCCCCCCGTTTCGCTCCGGGCCGTGCCAACCCCTTTCACGGGCCGGGAATTGCTGGTGAGCGGGGTTTGGTCAGGGCCGCTCGAGGGTCATGAAGGCCGGAGCGCCCGGTGGATCCCCGGGAGATCCGATAAAACCTCTCCGGAAGTTTGTACCGATATCACCTTTTTTAAGGCAGGAGACAGCAATTGCGATCCATACAGAGTGATGTCTCATGACAAAGAAACTGATGGACTACTTCAACAAGGCCCCGAGGCTCGGGACCCTGAGCACGTGTTCAAAAGACGGGAAGGTCGATTCCGCTATCCTCGGCTCGCCCAGGATGACCGATGAGAAGACCGTGGTCATGGGCCTGGGGCAGAACCGGACGCTGGTCAACCTTCAGGAGAACCCCCACGCGGTCTTCCTGATCATGGAACCGGGAAAATCCCTCGCGGAATGGAAGGGCGTCCGCGTGTACCTGAAGGTGCAGGCGCTTGCCGTTGGTGGTCCCGCTCTGGACACGTACCGGCAGCAGATCGCAAAGGTCATGGGGCCGGACGCGGCAAAGATGATCCATGCAGCGGTCACGTTCGACGTGACGGAAATCCGGCCGCTGGTGGATATGGGGCAGGGATGGGAGAAGTCGGTCTGAATTATCCTGATTTTTTAACAAAGGGGGGTAGGGAGACCACCCCCCACCCTTTAGACTCTGCATTTTTCCAACCCCCCTGGCAGGGGGGTGGGGGGGTTGCCGGTGAACCCCCCTTCCAAGGTATCAGGATTTTAGGACTTACTCATTTATGAGATCCTTGTTCATCCCATTGTTCCGTCTGGAGCTTTTCCGCAGGTAAACGCGGGACAGGTACGTTACTCAAATCTGGAGGGAGGGGGTTCCCTGCCAACCCCCCCGCCTTCCGGATTTTAAATCACGGGAACCCCCCCACCCGGGGCCCGGGGGGGTAGGCCGGCAACCCCCCTCAACGGGCCGGGAATTGTTTGCGTTGGGTTTTTGTCAGGGCCTTTACTGACCGCGGTTTTACGTCATGGAAATCATGGGGCTGATGGTTGTTGGGGCGGTTCCTGAGGGGGAGGGGGGGTTGGGCTGGGACCCCCCTCTCGGTTTTCTTTAATGGGAGAACTTCAATTTCTGAATTCTGCGAAGGAACAGTTCTTTTCTTGTTATGAGGATTTCAGAATTAGCATGGAATTGAGAATCACAGGAAAAGTACTGGCGAGCGAGCTGATACCGGCCCGGAACGTGCCCGTTGTTCCTGAAGCTTGACCCGCTCTGTTTTTCATCGGCCGGGTACCAAATCCGCAGTGTCATTGACCCCGGATTCCCTGAACCGCCCGTTTCCTTTCTCCGTTTACCACCCCCCGGATTATCCGTTATATCCCCTCAACCCACGCTGTTTGTCCAAGGAGTTCTGCAGGACACCGAGGACATGAGAAGAATGGCGGAGCCATTCTTCGAACTGTCAAAGGGCGCCCCGAGACACAAAAAAAACAGATTGGAGACCTGAAATCATGGCAGATTTCGTACAGAACACCAACGTGAAAAGCGCGGTTCGCAAGCTGGCGAACCCGATTGCTGACATCGCTGCATTCGATGCGATCGTCCAGCAGGTTATCCTGAACAACCCGTTTGGGTGTGTATCGTATATGAGCTCGGGCACCAACCATCCGCCCGTAGAGAAGACAAAGGAGTCCTACACGGCAAAATTCGTGTACCAGGACTCCCTGGCAAAGAGCATCGGCATCGGCTCACAGAGCTACAACTCGATCGCCGGCTACATGGCCGGGATCACGGCCATGCTCGCCAATACCGCCAACAACACGGCCCACGGGGGCACGCCGGTCCACAACGCGGGAGCCGACAACTACTCGGCAACTCTGAAGTGCCACGACCCCAACGGGGAACTGTACCAGGTGAACTTCTCCCGGCAACAGGTTACCATCTCGTCCTACGAGGACGACGCTATCCGGACACGGATCGAGACCTGGGCCGACGGGGTAACGGCCCTGGCCTGATTGTAGAGACGTTCTTCGCCACCCGGCGGGGGAGACCACCTCCCCTCCCGGATTTTTCTGTTATTTTTTGCGTCCTGAGGATGGTTCCGATGTTCGATGATACCAGAAACCGGAGAACGGGAAGCAGCACTCCGGTTTGGGGATTCACGTTTCTCCCCTGCTCAATGTACCGGGCGATGCTCTCACGCAATACTCATTTCACTTATCGAGCCATGCCTGCCGGGCAATCTCTGCCCGGGTCATCTGGATCCCGATAGGGTTGTGGCATTCCGTGCTGTCGGGAACGGGAAGCGATGTGGTGGTGAAGACGGGGGATTGATGGGGTCCGGGGGATGCTGACTGAGCCATAGGATGGTCCTTCCGGGATTACTCGGTGCCCGGATTTGTGAGTGGTCACTGTTCGGTCGTGGTGATAGCTGCTGGTACCGCATATGCCTCATCATCGGTAAACCTCCTGGTGTTCCGGGCTGGAATCTGGTCCTCTGGCTGTCCTTTGCGGTTCGTACAGGATTGTATCGATCCCCGGCTAAACCCGGATCTGTCCGGTGAAAATACCGGATATTGTGGATGAACCGCGGTGTTGTGATAGTGCAGTTCAACTCTTGGACTGCAGGAAATATAATGGCTGTAAAACAGGCAATGCTTGCTCAAAAAATGGCAGGAATGCTACCGGGTCCCCGGAGTCTCCGGTGGCTGGGTCGTTCCTGAAGCCTGCCGGCAGGGGCGGACATCCCTGCTCCTGTACAGGTACCGGTGGTCACGGGGATTCCCAGCCAGGTGCAGGATCTTTCCGGATACCCGTTTACCATGGGGGAAGGTGAACGGGGGTGTCCCGGTTATGCGTACACTTTTCCGGAGCTTTACAAAAACATTTCTGGCAATAGACGGTTGTCTCGTCACGGGCGAGCATGTAGAGACGGTACCTGCGCTGGCGGTGACGCGTTACCGTTCGCAGGGACATACATAGTCCTTGGGGTTCACCTTATAATAATTGAAAGAAACCAGCAAAAATTTCCCGTATTTCCGGATTTTGAGGAGAAACGCCCAGGATCCGGGACCTGAATAAATGCAGACGTCAGTACCTCGTCACCCGCCAGCAGTGCCGCCAGGTCTGCACGTCATCCGCTCCGAAAAAAGAAGGGGGGATCCCTTTGGGGATCCTCAGAAGGGAGCGACAATCGCGCTGAGTATATCCTCAATCAGGGTTGTTGCACCCCGGTAGCCGGCATATCCCCGGTCGAGCACAACCCGGTCCGTGACCGGGAATGAGATACTCAGCCGCCATGCCCCGATTCGTTCTGCTGCATCCTTGTCAAGGGAGCTACCCAGGATAAATGCGGGCTTCTCTTTCTCGACGGCCTCCCAGATCTTCCATGAATCGGATTCATAAAGAATCTTCGGGGTGATTCCTGTACCGAGTTTCAGGGTTTCGTGGATCGCAGCCAGGTGCTTCTCGGGCACCTGGTCCGTTATGACCGCAACGGAGGGAAGCCAGCCGAGGTCCTGCACCAGGAACCGGTTCAGGGCCACAGCATACCCGGCATCGCTGACCGATGCGAAGTGCAGCTGGACGTCGAAATCCACGAGGAAGTCAGAGATCCTGTCGATGTACTGGTAAAAGCGCAGCTCTTCCTCTTTGATGACGTCAGCAGTCCTGATCTTGAGGGTAGTGCCGACTTTTTTGACAAATGCGGTAGTATCCGTTGCACCGATCGGCAGGGGATACACGATATACGGCGTTCCAAACCGCTCTTTCAGCTTCTCTGCGACAGAGACCCCCACCCATGGCGAGAGCACGATGTTGAGTGCTGCTGCATCGGCCTCTTCCAGCGGGATGCCGTTGAAGAACGTGTTCACCTCAAGACCGAGCAGGGCAAGGATCCGCTCGATCTCCGCCAGGTTGCCCTGCCAGAAGACGTCATGGGAAGGGACAATACCCAGGATGTTCACGCGGTTTTTGATCTTCGGCTTTTTCGTGGCAAGCTGATCGAAGAGCGCGTTGAGCACAATCTCGTATCCCTCGTTACTCCCGCCTTTGAACCCGGGCGTCTCGGCATAGACCACGCGGGACTTCCCGTTTCCGAACTCCTGTACTACCGCACGGACATCGTCACCGATCAGGCCGACCGTGCAGCCGGTGAGGACAACGTAGGTTTCCCCTTTCACGAGCTCCAGCGTTGTCCTGATCTGCTCCCTCAGGCGCCCCTCCCCGCCGAAGACCACTTCCTGCTCATACGTGTTGGTACTCGGGATACTCACTCCCCCGAGCGGGCCCGATCCCCGGTACCCGCTGGTGAAGTTCTGCCCGTAGAAGACCTGTCCCCCGCATCCGGGGCCCGCATGAAGGATCGGGACGAATCCGGTTATCGCATTGACCGTACTCAGTGCCCCGCCCAGTGCGCAGGAGTGGCGGGGGCCATCGAGGATCACCGGTGGCATGCCGCCTCCTTGATGTACTTGAACGGATTCGCCGTGTACCAGTCATCGTGGTACAGGGCTTTTGAATGGGCGGAAAGGTTCCTGTTGAACGCCGGGTTGGTAAAGGCGTCCACCAGCCGGTTGCCGAAGGTAACAACGCCATCGTACCCCACGAACAGGTGGAACAGGTTCAGGCCCATGACCGTGGGGAACCCCTGTTTTGCCGCCCAGACTGTCTCCCCGGAGTGGCCGATAAAGATATCGGGTTTCTGCTGGTGGAGGAGGTTTGTCTGCTCGAACGGCTGCAGGTTTGCAACACTGGTGGTGAAATTACCGCACCGTTTGGTCAGGTTTGCAAAACTGTCATGGGTTACTTCATCGTAGTGGAATGCGGTGACCCCGACAATTTCGAGACCGAGATCGGCCACCAGGTTCGGAATTCCTATGGCCCGCGACTGTCCTGCGCTCACGAACACTTTTTTCCCGGCCAGTTTCTTTCTGAGCGCATCAATCTGGGGCTTCACTCTTTTGCGCTCGTTCTTTATGAGTTTCTCAACTTCCCTCTCTTTTTTGAGGGGCCGTGCAACTTCCCGCAGCCACAGGTCGGTATTGTCAAGGCCGATCGGCATCACCTTCTGGGTGGCAACAATACTGTACCGCTCCCCGAGGATCTTTGCAAGATATTCCCCGTACGTGGGACAGAGCCCCGTAGTGAGTGCAGCAGATGCAGATTCCTTTATCGCGTCAATACTGGCAAAGCAGGGAATAAAATTTGCCCGGAGGTCCAGTTTTTTGAGGAGCCGTTCGATCTCGACCTCGTCGGGACGACCGATCGTGAGCGGGTTGATGACATTGACAAGGTCTGCGTTCTTCTCGACCGGTCCCTTGATCAGGTAGTTCAGTACCCCGTGGAAGGAACCGTCATACCCGGATGCCCAGAGTTTCGACCGGAAGCCGTCGCAATGGATCGGGATCACGGTGGCCCTGATCTTCGGCTGGATGCTCTCGATAACGGCGTCGATGTCCTCTCCCAGGATCCCCGATACGCAGGAGGTGAAGATGAAGATCGCACCGGGGTGGTACCGTTCGTCTGCGCTCTGTATGGCAGTCCTGAGTTTCTCTTCGCCACCATAGATGGTGTCGGCTTCGAGAAGGTTCGTGGAGATCCACCGCCCGCTTTCGGGCTTGCCGTTCCGGTGGATCTGGCCGAGGCGGTTAAAGACGTTGATGTAGGACATGGAACTGATACAGCCCACCGGCCCGTGGACGATCACGACGGTGTCCTTGATCGTGGCAAGGGTGAACATCGCCAGCCACTGCTGGCAGAAGGTGGTCTGGGAGAATGACCGGTCCTGGTTCTTTATGCACTTCCTGCGGGTCTGGTCTACGAGGTTGTTTGCAGTCCCGCCCGCAACAATGATCGAGCCCAGGCGGTCTTCCCTTGGGGGAAGAACGGTCTTGTCCCGCGCCTTTTTGGGTTCCTGTTTCGTTACTTTCTGTACTTTCACTGTTGACATGAGTGTTTCACCTTATGAGGGAGGTAGCGGGGATCCCGCTTGAGGATCTTTGATCCTCCCGTCCTGATGTTCTGTTCTGCAAGATTGCGCGTGAATTCCGTCACGACCTTTTACCCCGTCGGGTAAGGAACGAGCGGAGAGGTGGCTGTCTCATTGACCCACAGGTCGGAGAACTCGGTGGTGTACAGGTCCGAGGCGTTGACCTCCCCGGGCTTGAGATCCCCGTCTGCTACCATCTCGTCAATCCATGGCTGGATGTCCGCATTGCTGATGGCACCCGAGTAACTGTAGTAGTGCGATGCCGCTCCCGAGAGACCGATATCGTTCTTGAGGAGGTTCCCGGACTCAACCGGGTGATCGTTGGACCACCGCTCAGAATCCTTGAATGCCCTGATGAATGCCCGCACCGAATCCGGGTTTTTCTTTATGTAATCTTCCGTGAAGACCAGGAGCGAGTAACCCCCTTCTGAGCCAAAGGCGTCATAGCTGGTCGTAAGGACACGGACGCCCCCGTGCTGCTGGGCGGCAGTATAGAACGGAGGGTGGAGTACTGCGATGTCGATCTGTCCCTGGCGGAGGGCAGCTTCCTGGTCCGGGTCCGGCATGACGATAAACTCAAAATCATCTTTTGTCAGGTTGTAGTGCCGGAACCATGCCTGCGTTTCGAGATCGGCGCAGATACCGAGCGCCCCGACGGCGACCTTAGGTTTGTGTCCGCTTGCCACGAGTGATTTGATCGTATCCGCCGAATACAGGCTGCTGTTCAGGACAAGCCAGTGCATATGGTTCGAGTGAACAGAATCGGAGGGATCCGGTTCTGCATTGCTCCGCACGACACCGACGACTTTGGCACCTCCCTGCCTCAGGTTGATGAGGGCATTTATCTCCGCATCGTAGACATCCGTCTTCCCGGCGACGAGCGCAGACGGCATCAGCGACCAGTCAAGGGAACCCGAATCCACGAAATTGATATTATTCGCCTTGAAAAAGCCCAACTGCTCGCCGACAAGCCATGGTGTGGCAGTGCAGTCCTTGTCCACATTCGCCCGGATCGTGTACAGGGCAGGGATGGCAGATGGTGTGCCGGATGACGATCCGGGTCCAGTTGCGGGAGACGTACCTGACGCAGCGGACCCTGAAGTGCCAGTGCTCTGTGTGCATCCCGCTATGATAATGAGAATGCCGACGATCAGGACAATGCCGGCAACAAGTGCATAGTGTTTCATTCTTTTTGCAGTCATTTTTCATTCACCTGAATATCAGATCTTGATCCCGGCAATCCCCCGAAGATTTTCTTGCGGAAGGATGAGCCGTTGCATAAGAATCCAGAAGGAAGAATACCGGTACGATCCTCACTACGCAGCCACCCACACACCAGCATTTGTCTTCCGTCTCCCGGGCGATTATATCCCGGGGAAAACGGGTTGTGTCTGGATCTGGACTATGTGCCCCGGCTTCACGATGATCGGATAACCTGCTTCCTGAAGATAATCTGGCAGGATTTTTTAATACTGTTGATAAACATGCAATATTTGGCAGTATACTGCGGAATCCGACATGATACAGGCAAATTTCTCCGGAACAATACGGTTTTTCCTGCGGGTTTTTTCCCTGACCGGGTCCGGAATAAAGGGTTCTTGGCGTTCATTCCGGTACCGGGATGTCCGGCACCGGGGGCAGCGATTTTTCTGTCTGCCTGCCGAGGCGTTTCTTGAACCCCCGGTACGCATCCGGGGAGTACCCGAGCGACTGGTAAAAGGGGGGTGCGTCCGTCCGTTCTGCTTCCGAGACAAAAATAATGTAATTGCAGTTTCGGGAGATGGCGCAGTTCTCGATTGTTCGTACAAGTGCGGACCCGATGCCCCTGTGCCGGAAATTCCGGTCCACGATGACGTCTTCGATCACAAGGAACGGCCTGCAGTCCCCGTAGAGTTCCTCACAGATAATTCCCATGAGGGAGCCGGCAATATGCCCCTTATGTTCCGCAACGAGAAAAATATAGTCCGGGTTCTCCTTAAGCCGCCGGAAGGTTTCCTGCATCTTTTCAAGAGAGGAAGTCTCTCCCCAGAACTGCTCGTACAGCCTGGCGAGGGCCTCAAGATCTGTTTCTTTCAGTGCTCTGATTCCCATGGTAATTCCCGGCCCGTCATGACCGGGAAAGATAATCCGGTGGAGGTCCTGTCAGACTGACGGGTCATCGTGACAAAAATTTTTATTCCGGAGAATATGTCCGGAGGATCCTGTGGCATTCTTAAGGGCCCTTATCCAGGTTCGGGTAGGGATCCAGGGGCAGTGTTGCCGTATCATTGACCCAGGTATCGCTGAATTCCGTTGTATAGAGATCCGATGGTTTGTACTCACCCTGTTTGAGGTAGCCGTCTGCAACCATCCCGTCGATCCATGGCTGGATATCAGAATCCGCGATCGCCCCGGAATAACTGTACCAGTGAGAGGTAGCATTGGCAAGACCAATCGTCTTTGCCGTAAGTATCCCGGATTCTGTCGGGTGCTCGTTGGACCACCGCTCAGAATTCTTATAGGCCTTTATGAATGCCCGCACTGCGTCAGGGTGGTTTTTGATGAAATCATCGGTGAAAGCGAGCATGGACTGACCGGCAGAAGCGCCGAATGCGTCGTAGCTGGTTGTTATCACCCGGACTCCCCCGTGCTGCTCTGCTGCCGTGAAGAACGGCGGGTGGAGGACTGCCACATCGATCTCGCCGGACCGGAGGGCTGCTTCCTGCTGCGGGTCGGGGATGATCACGTATTCGAAATCGTCTTTCGTGAAATTGTTCTCCCGGAACCAGTTGTTGTTCTCTTCATCCGCGCAGATGCCGCGGACCCCCACTGCAATTTTGGGCTTGTGGCCGTTTGCCACCAGGTCCTGGATCGTATGGTAGGAACTGCTGTTGAGGACCAGCCAGTGCATGTGGTAGTTTGCCACCTGGCCTGCAGGAGGTTCCGCACCGCCTTCCACCACACCGTGGATATGGGCCCCTGCCTTTATCAGGTTGATCAGGGTGTTCGGGTGCCCGTCGTAAACATCGGTCTGCCCGCTGCTCAGTGCCGAAGGCTGCAGGGACCAGTCAAGGGCCCCGCTGTCTACGAAATTGATCCCGCCGGCAGGGAAGAACCCCTTCTGCATACCGACAAACCAGGGGGTGCCCGAGCAGTCCTTGTTCACGTTTGCCCGGATCGTGTAGGGGGTGGAGACCGCTCCGGAAGAGACCCCGGACGAGCTCGTGGAGACCGCCCCGGGGGATCCCGCGGGATTCGTGTTCGTATTACGGTTACTGCTGTTCTGCGTGCATCCCGCAATAACGAGGAGGAGCACGATGATGAGTGAAACTGCCGCTGCCAGTACGAGCGGGGTTATCCTTTTCTGAGCCATTGATAATCACCAGTTTTTATTAAATTACGAGGTCTTCTTTCCAGCCGGAGAATTTCTTCTCGATTTGGAGGAGTATCCAGTTGAACAGGATGCCGAGGAAGGCAACCGTCACGATCCCGACCCACATCTTGGGCATCTGGAATGTAGCCTGTGCCTGGAGGATCATGTAGCCGAGCCCGGAGCTTGCTCCAATCATTTCCGCCCCGATCAGCATGAAGAACGCGAAGACTGCGCTCATCCGGATCCCGGTAAATACCGAGGGCATTGCTGCAGGCAGGAGCACTTTTTTGAACATCTGCCACTTCCCGATGCCAACGGAACGGGCCATCTTCACGATTGCCGGGTCTACGTTCATGATCCCGGTCACGGTGTTGAAGAGCACCGGCCACTGGCATACCCAGAAGATGATGCTGATCTTGGAGAGCTCGCCGATGCCAAGGAGCGTGATGAAGACCGGGAAAAGCGTGAACGGGTTCGCCTGGCTCACTACCTGGAGCAGGGGGTTGACGGCCGTTTCGAACGACTTGAACCAGCCCCCGAGCAGGAACCCGAGCGGGAGTGCGACAGCGAGGGCGATGAAGAACCCGACAAGCACCCTTCCTGTGCTGACCGCAATATTCGTGAGGAGTTCCCCGGAGAGGATCAGCTGGATCATCTTCTGGAGTATCGTGGTCGGCACCGGGATGATGATCGGGTTGATCAGCCCGAAATACGGCGCCAGCTGCCAGAGGAGCAGGAAGACGAAAATCGCCCCGGTGGCATGGATGAATTTCCGGCAGTATTTTCCCAGCGTGGAAAACCCGTTTCCGCCCGTTCCGGATCCAAGGTATCCGTGAGCGTCAGCTACCGTGCTCATGTGCGCCTCCTGCTACAGCCCGGTGACCGTACGTGCAGGTCTCCACCGAGCACTTCCCGCAGATATCCTGGGACCGGATCACCTCTTCCTTGAGGAGCGTCCAGAGGTAGTGCCGGGTCTTCACATAGGCATCCGCGACCTTCACATCCTCGCCCAGCCGCTCCTCGCGTGTCAGAGGAACATCAACGGTCTGCTTGATGATGCCGGGACGGGATGTCATCACGGAGACCCTGTCTGCAAGGAAGACTGCTTCATCGATACTGTGCGTGATGAACAGGACGGTCTTTTCGGTTGCAAGGGCAATTCTCAGGAGGTCCTGCTGGAGGATCTCCCGGGTCTGGGCATCTACGGCAGCAAAGGGTTCGTCCATGAGCAGGATGTCGGGATGGAGAGCCAGCGCCCTCGCAATGGCAACCCGCTGTTTCATGCCCCCGCTCAGTTCATGGGGATAATGGTCCTGAAAACCGTTCAGGCCGACAAGGGAGAGAAAGTTTGTTGCTGTCCGCACCCGCTCGTTCCTGTCGGGCTGGATCTCCTCGAGGCCGAACTCCACGTTGCCAAGAGCGGTCCTCCACGGGAGCAGGGCATACTGCTGGAAGACGACAGCACGATCGGGACCCGGCCCGGTGACCGGCTTCCCGTCGATGCGGATCTCCCCGGATGTGGGCTTTGACAGCCCGGCGACGAGATCGAGGAACGTCGACTTGCCGCATCCGCTGGGCCCCAGGATCACGTGGAATTCCCCGGTACGTATCGTAAGGTTCACACCCCCCAGTGCCTGCGTTTCTGCAGGGTTCCCGTTGGATCCATTTTTTCCGGTCCCCCGGGATGTGAACGCTTTTGTTACGCCCGCTGCTTCGATCTTCGTCATAATTTCCTCAGATTCATGGTTGTTCCTCAAGTTCTGTTCGTTGGTTTCATTGTGTTCATCTGGTGTGTGTAGTCACGATTGCAGGGATCTCCTCAGATATCATGAGATCGGTAACAATATGGTGGTTAATAAACCGGCAATATCCGGCGTGATTTCCCGGAAACCCTCATACTATCGGCAATTCTTCTTCATTCGAATGCAGAACCGGATCTCCCTGACCCCATGTATAAAAAAAGACGGGTGGATCTTTTCAGAGCGGCCCGACATACTTGGCGAGCAGATCCTCCAGGAGGGCGACACCGCCGCGGTATCCGGCATAGTTCCGGTCCACGATCACCCGATCATACATCGGGAACGCCACGCTCAGGAACGAGACCCCGAATTCCTTGGCGGCAGGCCATTTCTCGAGCGATGTGCCAAGCAGGACCTGGAAACTCCGGTTCCGCAGGTTCTCCCGGATCCGGAACGTGTCTTTCTCGAAGATGATATCCGGCTTGATCGCAGACTCGATGTTCTCGGTCAGCTCGCGTCGGATCCATTCCCTGGCCTCTTCCGGGGGTTCATCCGTGATCTCTATCACTTCTGGGAGGTACCCGACCTCGTTGGCAAGGTATTTCGTGATCCCGATCACGGTGTTAGTATCCCCGACGACAGCTGCGTAGGGGTGTGGCAGCCCGATGATGATCGCATCGGTCAGGTACTCGGTGAAGCGGTAGACATGCTGCTCTTCTGCCTCAATAACCCGTTCCACGTCCTTTCTCGGGATCTTCAGTTTCTTCGCCACGGACCGGAGGAATTCGGATGTCTGCTTGGGTCCGATCGGCGTACTGGGGAATGTCAGGTACTCCTGACCGAACTTCTCCTTGAGTTTCCCGGCAGCCTTGTGCCCGTTCCAGGTCGACAGGACGATGTTGAGTTCTGCTTCCGGTATCTCCTTCAGCTTTTTGACACCGTCGAACTGGGTGAAGAGAATGTTTGCCTCGACGCCGATCTTTGCCAGAAGACTCTTGACGGTATTCAGGTCGCCTTTCCAGAAGACGTGCTGGAAGGGGACGACCCCAAGGATGTTGACAACCTTCTTCTTCTTTTTCCGGGGTTCCAGGTACTGGTCGATGACAGCACCGAGGAATTCCTCGTAGCCGTCGAACGTGTTGCCCTTGAACCCGGCCGTGTTGACAAAGATGACATCAGCTTTTCCTTTAAATTCCCTGACCACGGAATCAACATCGTCACCGATCAGTGCCGGGACACACCCGGAGATCACGACGTAGAGATCCCCCTCCATCAGCTGGATCGTTGAATCGATCAGCTTCCGGAGCTTGTCCTCGCCGCCGAAGATCACGTGCTTCTCGATAAGGCAGGAGCAGGGGGTACTGGTTCCGCCCTGTCCACCGGCCGCGTTCTCCCCTGCGGCATAGTACACGCCGAGCAGCTGTGCGATACCGCAGCCTGCCCCGGCATGGAGTATGGGTACAACCCCGTAGACGCCGGTGCTCGTGATGTATGCTCCCCCCAGCGAACAGGTCCACCGTGGAGCTTCAACAACCTCCGGGTACCGGGTTTCGATATCCTGAGATACGGGTTCTGCTTCTGTCACGAGACCACCGGTTCGTCGTCAT